>Ga0070707_100001303_pt1 | contig 24505 bp, 23 predicted proteins | sample KBSK5502metaG_FD_65468 | JGI IMG/M metagenome (GOLD analysis project Ga0070707, IMG submission 65468) | Corn, switchgrass and miscanthus rhizosphere microbial communities from Kellogg Biological Station, Michigan, USA - KBS K5-50-2 metaG | ecosystem: Host-associated > Plants > Roots >...
ATGCAGATCATGCCGACGTTCGCCTACCTGGCACCGCTGACCTTGATCTTCCTGATCGGCCCGGCGTCGGCGGTCATCGCGACGTTGATCTATTCCATGCCGCCAGCCATTCGGATCACGGCCCTCGGGATCCGCGGCGTCCCTGTCCAGACGGTCGAGGCCGCGGCGTCGCTCGGGGCCACGGACGGGCAGGTGCTGCGAAAGGTCCAGCTCCCGATCGCCCGACGGACGATCGGCCTCGCGGTCAACCAGACGATCATGATGGCCCTTTCGATCATCGTCATCGCCGCCCTCATCAACGCCCCGGGCCTGGGCGAGTCGATCATCGTCGCGATCGAAAAGCTCAAGTTCGGGGACGCGGTGACGGCGGGGATCGCGATCGTTCTGCTGGCGACCGTGCTCGACCGGATCACCGCCAGCGCGAGCGGCGCGGGCGTCCCGGCGATCGTCGCGATCGGCCCGCTCCGCATCCCGCGTCGGACGGTCCGGGCCATCGCCGTGGCGGTCGCCATCGTTGCCCTCGCCGGCGGCGCCCTCGCGTCAGCCGGCTCGTCGTTCCCGGCCACGTGGCACGTCTCGATCGCCAAGCCCCTCGACGACGGTGTGCGATGGGTGGAGCTGACGTTCGCAGGGCTGACCGACTCGGTCAAGAACGCCGTCTCGGCCGGACTCCTCGATCCGATCCAGACGGTGCTGACGAAGTCTCCTTGGTGGCTGGTCGTCGTCGCGGCGGCGGCTGTCGCGGGGATCGTCAACAGCCTGCGCGCGGCCATCGTCGTCGCAATCGCCTTGCTGCTGATCGTTGCCCTCCAGGTGTGGGAGCACGCGATGCAGACCCTCACGATGGTGATCGTGGCTGTGGTTCTGACGATGCTGATCGGCGTCGTCCTCGGCGTATGGGCGGCGCGCAATCGAGTCGTCTCGGCCGTTCTGCGGCCCATCAACGACGCCGCCCAGACCCTGCCGTCGTTCGTGTATCTGCTGCCGGCGCTGGCTCTCTTCGGGCCGACGCGGTTCACGGCAATCCTGGCCGCAGTGATCTATGCGGTGCCCGCGGTGATCCGGCTGGTCGAAGACGGCGTGCGCGGCGTCTCGCCGACGGCGATCGAAGCCGCGACCGCCGCGGGGGCCAGCCGGCTCCAGATGATCCGCAAGGTGCAGCTTCCGATGGCCCGCCGGTCGCTGCTCGTGGCGACGAACCAGGGCGTCGTCCTGGTCCTCGCGATGGTCGTCCTGGGCGGGCTGGTTGGCGCTCAGGCGCTGGGCTTCGACGTCGTCTCGGGCTTCTCGCAACGGAATTTCTTCGGCCGCGGCGTCGCCGCGGCGATCGGGATCGTGCTGCTGGGCGTGATGCTCGACCGGATCACGCAGGGAACAGGCCAGCGTCGGTCGACGAGAAGCGTCGTCGGACGCCTCGGCATCGGGCTGAACTCGAACCGTGTCAGCCGGGAGGCCGGATGACGATCGGCTGATGCATCGGATCCAGCCCGAGTCAGTGGCCGGACCGCACTCTCAACGCCGCCATGTGGCGGCAGGCGCGAAGTGGAGGAGTCATGGACAGGCAGCGAAAGGTGGCTTCACGAACGGCCGCGTTGATCGCGACACTCGTCGTGATCCTGTCGGCATGTGGCGGCGGCGCCACGCAGTCGCCGGCCGCTTCGACCGGCACAGGCGCCTCGGCGCCGGCCGCTTCAGCGTCTCAGGCGGCAGCAGCCAGCCTGGCGCCCTGCGGCACGGTCAACATCGCGGTCAACCCCTGGGTGGGCTACGAGGCCGACGCCGCCGTCGTCGGCTATCTGCTCCAGCAGAAGCTCGGTTGCACCGTCGTGAAGAAGAACATCGACGAGCAGACCTCCTGGCAGGGCTTCCCGACCGGCGAGGTCGACGTGATCCTGGAGAACTGGGGCCACGAGGACCTGGCGGCGAAGTACATCACCGCCGACAAGGTGGCGCAGGACGCGGGTCCGGACGGAAACGAGGGCGTCATCGGCTGGTTCGTCCCGAAGTTCTTCGTCGACGCGAACCCGGACATCCTCACGGCGAAGACCGATCCCACGATCCTCAACAAGTACGCCGCCCAGTTCAAGACGTCGGAGTCGGGCGACAAGGGCCAGATCCTCGACGGCGACCCGTCGTTCGTGACGAACGACCAGGGGATGATCAACGGCTTCGGCCTCAACTTCAAGGTCGTCTACTCCGGCAGCGAGGCCGCCTCCAACAAGGCGATCCAGGCCGCGGTCGACGCGCAGAAGCCGATCCTCGTCTACTACTACACCCCGAACTGGTTCAGCTCCAAGGTCGATCTCGTCCACATCGAGTTCCCGGCGTGGACCCCGGGCTGCGACAAGGACGCGACGAACATCAAGTGCGACTACCCGCCGTACCACCTGAACAAGGTGGTGTCGACGAAGTTCGCGACCAGTGGCAGCCCCGCGTTCACGTTCATCTCCAAGTTCAAGTGGACGAACGACGATCAGAACGGGGTCGCGGCCGATATCACCTCCAACGGCATGTCGGACGACGACGCGGCCAAGAAGTGGGTCGACGCGAACCAGAGCGTCTGGCAGGCGTGGATGCCCTGATCCAGTTGTGGACGTCAGGGCAATCCGATCCAACGGCCGGCGGTTCCACCGCCGGCCGTCGTCACATCCATCGACCGCGAGGCGCCGCGTAGCCGCTTTGGTCGCGACCGTCTCGATCGTCGCTGGAGCGTGTTCGAGCCTGCTTCCGAGCGCGGCATCGAGCCCGGGTGTGTCCGGCTCGGCCGGATCTCCGAGCGCGTCCGCCTCTGGACGTGCCCCGCTCGAATCCAGTGTCGTCGACGAGCTGGCGGCCATGGCCCAGGGCGAGGGGACGCTGACGACGATCGGCTTGCCCCACGAATGGTGCAACTACGGCGAGCTGATCGAGACGTTCAAGCGGAAATACGATCTTCAGGTCAATGAGCTGCAGGAGGACGCGGCTCCGGGGGACCAGATCGACGCCCTCAGTGCCAACAACGCCAGCCCGAGCCCGGGGGTGCCGGATGTGATCGACGTCGGGATGTCGTTCGGCATCCAGGCCCAGAAGGACGGCCTCCTCGCGCCATACAAGGTGACGACCTGGGACGACATCCCCGCGACGACGAAGGATCCGAACGGCTACTGGTATGGCGACTACTTCGGCGTCCTCGCGTTCGAGACCAACGAGACGGTGGTCCACAACGTCCCCAGGGACTGGAAGGACCTCCTCGATCCGACGCACACGGGCCAGGTGGCGCTGGCCGGCGATCCGCGGGTCGGGCTCCAGGCCAGCGAGACCGTCTTTGCCGCGGGTCTGGCGAACGGTGGGTCCCTGGACGACGCGAGCAAGGGCCTGGACTTCTTCAAGAAGCTCAAGGACGCGGGCACGCTCCTGCCGACGATCGCGATGCCGGACTCGATCGAGGGGGGCGCGACGCCCATCACCATCCGCTGGACCTACAACGCGCTCGCGCATCGCGCGGCGACGAACGGCACACCGCCGCTCGACGTGACGATCCCGACGACCGGTCGTCTCGGCGGAGCGAACGTGCAGGCGATCAACGCCTCGGCGCCGCATCCCAATGCCGCCCGGCTGTGGATGGAGTTCCTGTACAGCGACGAGGGCCAGAACCTCATGCTCAAGGGGTTCTGCCTGCCGATCCGGATGGCCGCCATGACCCAGGGCAACCGGATCCCGCCAGAGCTCATGGCGACCGTCCCGGACCCGACCGGCGTGGTCTTCCCGACCGCCAAGCAGCTGGGCGCCGCGACGAGCCTGATCACCCAGCGTTGGGATTCCGTCGTCGGCGTCGACGTGAAGTAGACGACGGTTCGCGCCATTCCCGGACCCGCGCGCAGGGCGAACGCATGAAGCTCCATCCGGCCCTGGACGGCATCGACCTCGTCGTCTTCGACAAGGACGGCACCCTGATCTCGTTCTCGGCGATGTGGGGCGGCTGGGCGCGCGAGCTCGGTTCGCGCCTGGAGATCGCCACTCGGCGGCCCGTTGCCGGTGACGTCTTCGCCACGATCGGCTACGACCCCGCCGCCGATCGAGTCCTCCCGGGCGGACCGCTGGCCGCCTCGACGACGGCCGCAATCGAGGAGCTCGTCGCCGCCGTGCTCCGGCGATGGTGCCCGAATGTGGCCGCTGCTCGGCGGATCCTGGCCGAGGCTTGGTACGAGCCGGATCCGATCGCGACGGCCGTCCCGCTGGCGGACCTCCCGGCGCTGTTCAGCGCGTTGCGGGCGAGCGAGCGGCAGATCGCCGTTGCGACGACGGACGATCGCCGCCCGACCGAGGCGACCCTCGTGGCACTCGGGCTCGCCCGGATGGTGGCAGCGATCGCCTGCGGCGACGACGACGGCCCGACCAAGCCGGATCCGCGGACGGTCCTCGCGTTGGCGAGCGATGCGGGTGTGCCGGTCGGCCGGGTTGCGCTGGTCAGCGACACGCCGGCCGACCTGGACATGGCCCGCGCGGCCGGCGCCGGCCGCGTCATCGGCGTCCGCAGCGGCATCACCGACGGGCAAGCCTTGGGTCCGCACGCAGACATTCTCCTGCCGAGCGTCGGCGACCTGATCGGCTGACCCGGTGTCACGAGGCCGCCATCCGGCGGTACCTCTGGGCCATCGCTCCTCGGCGAGCCGGCCCGTACGGTTCTCCCGGCATCCCCGGCGGTGTCCTGCCGCATCGTGCCCGTCCAAGGATCGAGAGGTTTCGCCGCACCAGATGGCCGTCGCATACGAGCCACCTGACCCTGACGCGCTCCTCGGCATCGGCGAAGTCGCCGCTGCTGCCGGAATCACCCGGGCGACCGCCCGCGCGTGGTGCTTCTCCGGACGGCTGCCGTCTGTCGCGGGCGCCCGCAACGAGCCGCTCGTGCGGCGGCGTGATCTCGACCTCTGGCTCGCGCGTCGGGCGGCGCAGTCCAGCCCCGTCCAGGTTGCCCGCGATCCCGCCGCGAGCGCGAACGCCCTCCGTCGGATCGCCGCGGAGGTCAGTGGCCAGCTCGACCTCGAGACGATCATGGCCGACCTCGTCGCCGACGCGATGGCCCTCTTCTCGTTGGCGCGGATGGGGTTCTGGCTGTACGACGAGCGACGCGCGCACCCGTTCAGCCTCGCCGCCCAGCACGGCGTGGGCGACGAAGTCATCGAGTGGGTGTCGTCGCTCCGATCGGACGACGAAGCGGCGGGACTCGTGGCCATCCGGACTGGCGAGGTCGTCACCCTCCGCGACACGCTCGTCGACGGCCTGGCCGATCCGGTGCGCGACATCTACCGGCGGAACGGGATCCGGAGCGTCTGCTTCGCGCCGATCATCTTCCGCGGCGAGCCCCTCGGAATCCTCGTCCTCTATCACGATCGGGTCCATCAGTGGACCGCCGAGGAGACCGCGATCGCCCGGGGTTTTGCTGACCAGATGGCGACCGCCGTCAGCAACGCCCGCCTGAACCACTCCGTCCGATCACTCGCGGCCCGCCTCGAGGCCGTCCAGGAGCTCGCCGTCAGGCTCAACGGCACGCGCGACCTCGACGAGATCGCGCGGGTCCTCGTCGAGGGCACCGAGAGCCTGATCGTGACCGACTCGATCCGCGTCTACCGGGTCGATCACGACGCCGGCGCCTGCGAGATCCTCGGCTTCAAGGGCTCCTTCGGCGGGACGACCTCGCCCGATCCGGCGAGTCTTCGAGTCCGGATCGGCGAGGGCGTCACGGGCTGGGTCGTCGCGAACAACCAGAGCGTTCTTCTCGCCGACGCGGAGGCGGATCCGAGGGCGATCAAGCGCTTCCTGAACGTGGGTCCGGAGTCACTCCTCGGCGTCCCGATCAGCTTCGAAGGCCACGTCCATGGCGTGATCGTCATCGCGGCCCTCGGTCGCGACCGGTTCGGACCCGACGACGAGACGACCCTGTCCATCTTCGCCGGTCACGCCGCCCAGGCGATCGTCCACCTGAACCAGCTCGACCAGCTCGACCGGCAGCGCCGGGAGCTCGAGCACCGGCTGACCAGCCAGCGCCGCCTGCTCGAGATCAACGAGTGGCTCATCTCGACCCGCGACCCGAAGGTCGTCCTGGAGATGATCGCCAACTCGCTGAAGGAGATCGTCCCATACGACTCGCTGACGATCTACCGCTGCGACTTCGAGGCCGGCGTCCGGCGGGCGGTCGTCGCGCGCGACCGATTTGCCGACGTCATCCTCGACTACGCGGGCCCGATCGGCGCCGGGATCACCGGCTGGGTCGTCGACCACGGCGAGGGCGTGCTGGCAAACGACGCCCACCTCGACCCCCGGTCGGTCCAGATCCCGGGCACGCCGTTCGAACCGGAGTCGATGATCGTGGTGCCCGTCCGCGTCGCCGGCCAGGTTGTCGGCACGCTGAACCTCGGCCGGATGGGCGGCCCGGAGGCCTATTTCAACGAGAACGAGTTCGAGCTGGTCCAGCTCTTCGCCGGCCAGGCCTCGCTTGCCCTCGAGAACGCCGAGGCTCACGGCGCGGTCACCGTCCGGGCCGAGCACGACGCGCTGACCGGCCTGCGCAACCATGGCTCGTTCCAGCGCGAGCTCGGCGGGGCGATCACCCGAGCCGAGGGCGGTCCGTTCTCGCTGCTCATGCTCGACCTCGACTCGTTCAAGAGCTTCAACGACACGTGCGGTCATCCGGCCGGCGACGCTCTGCTCGCCAGCGTCGGCGATTCGATGCGGGCCGCGACGCGGAGCGGCGACGGGCTCTACCGCTACGGCGGCGACGAGTTCGCCGTGATCCTGCCGGGCGCGACCCGGATCGAGGCGTTCGCGGTCGTCGAGCGGATCCGCCGGCTGGTCGCCGCGGTGCCGTCGCCGACCGGTCCGCGGGTCACGATCTCGGCCGGTGTTGCCTGCTATCCGGACGACGGGGTGACAAAGGACGAACTGGTCACCGCGGCCGATCAGTCGCTGTACCTCGCGAAGCCGTCCTCGTCACGCGGCGAGGATGCCGACGCGGCGCGCCGTGACCCGTACCTGTCGGCTCTCGACGAGACCGCGATCGCGCTGATGAACCGGCACGACCCCGAGGACCTGCTCGAGACGATCATCGCCCGGGCGGCGGCGCTGATCGGCACGCCCCACGGCTTCATCTATCTCCTCGAGCCCGACGACGAGACGCTCGTCATGCGCCACGGGATCGGCATCTTCACCGACTTCCTCGGCTACCGGCTGCCGGTCACCGACGGGCTGAGCGGTCTCGTCGTTCGCGAGGGCCGTCCGGTCGCGACCGGCGACTACGACGCGTTTGTCGGCCGGTCGGCGGAGCTGCCGGCCCATGTGTTCGGTGCCGTCGTGGCCGTGCCGCTGACGTTGGGCGGCCGCACCGTGGGCGTCATCGGCCTGGCGTCCGGAAGCTACGAGCGGACGTTCGGCAACCGCGAGATCGGCGCGCTGAGCCGCTTCGCCCAGCTCGCCTCGATCGCGCTCGACAACGCCCACCTGTTCGAGAAGGCCCAGCGCGGGGCTCTCTACGACCCGATTACGGGCCTGCCCAACCGCGACCTGCTGACCGACCGCGTCGCCCACTCCCTGACGTGGAACCGCGATGACGATCAAGACCCGATGGCCCTCATCCTGCTGGACCTCGACCGGTTCAAGGTGATCAACGAGAGCCTCGGCCACGCCGTTGGCGACTCGCTCCTCGTTGCCGTCGGCGAACGGCTGCTGGGCTGCGTCCGGCCGGGTGACACGGTCGCCCGCTTCGGCGGCGACGAGTTCGGGATCATCATCGACGGGATCTCCGGGGTGGACGAGGTCCGACGGACCGCCGAGCGGATCCTGGCCGATCTCAGCGCCCCGTTCCAGCTCGGCCAACGCGACTGGTACGTCAACGCGAGTGTGGGCATCGCGATGGCCTGGCCGGGCCACGCCGAGCCGGCCGATACGTTCCGCGAGGCCGAGGTTGCCCTCGTCCGGGCGAAGGCAACCCCCGGTCCTCGGTACGTCCTGTTCGAGCCCGAGATGAGCGCCGCCACGCTCGAGCGGGTCGAGCTCGAGAACGACCTGCGCCGGGCCCTCGAGCGGAACCAGCTCCGCCTCCACTACCAGCCGCTCGTCGACCTCGCGACAGAGCAGATCGTCGGATTGGAGGCGCTGATCCGCTGGCAGCACCCAACGCGCGGGCTCATCGCCCCGCTGTCGTTCATCCCACTTGCCGAGGACACCGGCCTGATCGTCCCGATCGGGCGCTGGGTCATCGAGACGGCATGCCGTCAGGCGTGCCGGTGGCTGGACGACATGCCCGGGTCGGAGCTGGTGATGAGCGTCAACCTGTCGGCCCGCCAGTTCGCCCAGCCGGAGCTTGTCCAGGACATCCGCGAGATCCTTGCCGCGACCGGCCTGCCGCCGAACCGGCTCGAGCTCGAGATCACCGAGTCGATCCTGCTCGACGAGGGAGAGAACAGCGAAACCACCCTCCAGGTGCTCCGGGACCTCGGCGTCCGCCTCGTCCTCGACGACTTCGGGACCGGCTACTCGTCGTTGTCGTACCTCCGCCGGCTCCCGCTCGACACGATCAAGATCGACCGCTCGTTCGTCGACGGCATCGACTCCGACGGCACGAACCTGCCGATCGTCCAGGCGGTCATCGCCCTCGCCCACGGGCTCGGGATCGACGTCGTCGCCGAGGGGATCGAGACCGCCGCCCAGGCGGCCTGCCTGCGGGAGCTGCTGTGCGACCGCGGCCAGGGCTTCTACTACGCCCGGCCGCAGCCACCGGAGGGAGTCAAGGCCCTGCTCGCGAGCCGGCGGGCGCTGCCGCCAGGCTCGTAGGCCGCGACGCCGGGCTCACGCTGGCGGACCCGCTGCTCCTCACTTCGTCAAACTTGCGCGGGAGGACTCTTGGCGTCCCTCGGCGGCGCGAGGGGACGCTCGGATGCCGCTGCATGAGCCATCCGGGGCTAATCGCGACCAAGAAATGGGTCAAGCTGAGGCTCACGCGCCCCAGGATCGCCTCCTACGTTCCTCCGGCGCAAGTCTGCGCAAGTGGGTGCGCGATCAACGGAAACGGCCCCGCCGGACGGCGGGGCCGTTGAGCTCTCGAAGATCCGCTGGATCAGCGGCGGCTGCCCATCAGGCGGAGCAGGAACAGGAACAGGTTGACGAAGTTGATGTACAGGTGGATCGCGCCGAGGACGCTCGCCTTCTCGACCGACCCGAGGCTCGCGGCGTAGTCGCCGTACGAGATGCGCTGCACGTCGTATGCGGTGTAGACCGTGAAGACGATCACACCGATCAGCGCGATCGCCCAGCCGATCGGGCTGCTGCCGAGGAAGATGTTCACGATCGACGCGACGAGCAGTCCGACCATCCCCATGAACAGGAACCCGCCGAGCGAGTTCAGGCTGCGCTTCGTCGTGGCGCCGTAGACGGCCGCGGCCCCGAACATCGCCGACGCCGCGAGGAACGCGGTGATGACGCTGGACACCTTGTAGAACGTCACGATCACGCCGACGGTCAGGCCCATCGTCACCGCGAAGACGAAGAAGAGCGCCAGGCCGAGCGTCGCGGTCATCCGCGGCATCAGCCCCTGGATCGCGAGGCCGAGACCGAGCTGTCCGAACACGATCAGGAACCAGTAGCGGCCGACGGTCCGGACGATCTCCGGCTGGGTCTGGACGACCGAGGCGACGCCTGCGGTCAGCAGGAGCCCCGCGAACATCCAGCCGAAAGCCTGCGACAGGAACCGAGTCGCCAGCTCGCTCGACGGTCGGACGCCGAGCTGCGACGGCAGGGCGCCGGGTCCATTGGTCATCATCGATCGCTCCTCGTTGTGGCGGCACGCCGCCGATCTGGTCGTGAAGGTGGCGCCGATCGCGCCTCCGCCTGCTCGGCCGCTCGTGCGAGCACCCAGAGCAGGTCGGCGAGACGGTTCAGGTACGGTAGCAAATGGGGTCCCGGAATCAATCCCTCCGAACCGAGCGTGACCGCCCTCCGCTCCGCCCTCCGGACCGTGGTCCGGGCGAGCTCGATCGCCGCACTGGTGGGCGTCTCGCCCGGGACGACGAACTCGGTCGGCATCGTGATGTGCGCCTCCGCCTCGCGAAGCATGCTCTCGAGGCCATCGACCATCGCCTGACTGACGCGCGACACCCCGTCCTGTTGCCGGTCCCAGGCATCCGGCCGCGTCGCGAGCTCCGCGGCCGCGACGAACAGCTCTCGCTGAAGCCGGAGGAGGATCGCCGGGAGCTCGCCGAACCCGACGTTGAGGGTCCCGAGCCGGTCCTTCACCCCGAGCTGAGCGCGGGCGAGCCCGAGCGCCGCGACGGCCTCGTCGATCGTGCCGTAGGTCTCGGTCCGCAGGTCGTCCTTGCGGACGCGCGGACCACCGAACAGGAGCCCGGTCGTTCCGTCGTCACCACGGCGGGTGGCGACCGCCGAGTCGAACGCCGCAGGGCCGTCCGGAGGTTTGCCCTCCGTCACCACATCAAGCCGGCGTCGCGCGGGTCCCAGCGCTCGGCCAGCAGGGTCACCTTCACGTCGTGCTCGACGACGGCCTCCGCCTGGTCCTTGACCTGCTGGATCATCGATCCGGCGTACGGGCAGAACGGCGTCGTGAGGATCATCTTGATCTCGGTCGAGTCCTTGCCGAGGATGATCTGCTTGATCAGGGCGAGCTCGACGACGTTCATCCCGATCTCGGGGTCGACCACCGAGCGGAGCGCGTCGAGGATCGCCAGCTCAGTGGCGCGACGCTCCGGATCGAACGCGGCCGGGGCGGATGCGGTGTCGGTGGTCGTATCGGTCATCGACTCGATCCTATCACCGCTCGATCGCGAGCCCGCCCGACCGGCCGGGCGGGCGTGACCGAAGGCCGGCCCTCGGCGCCCGCTACTGAGGGCACCGCCGGCCGCGCCGGAGGTCACAACCGGCTGGGCGGTGGCTGAGGTCGGCCGGGCGGACGTGACCGAAGGCCGGCCCTCGGTGCCCGCTACTGAGGGCACCGCCAGGCCGCGCCGGAGGTCACGGGCGCCCGGTCGAGCCGGCCTCGGGCGAGGTCAGGTCGTCGCCGCGCTGGCCTTGACGACGACGCCGGGGAGGCGGTACTGGGTCGGCAGCCCGGCGGCTTCGGCATCGGTGTAGCCCGGCCCGACGAGCGAGCCGTCCTTCTCGAAGAAGTCGGCGTATCGGTCGCGGTGCTCGGCGGCGTAGGCGTAGGCCGCGGCGATCCCGACCCGCTTGAGCTCGGGATGGTCGTTGATCAGGCGGGTGAGGTCGTAGCCGTTGCTGCGCAGCTCGAGCAGCTGGCGAACGGTCAGCCGCGAGCCATAGCAGAACGGCTCGCCGTTCATCACGAGTGGGTCGACCTGGACCCACTTGATCGTCACGTCAGGCGCCCTTGTAGATCGCCGCGAGCAGCCGGTTCCGCTTCCGGGCGTCACCGGCGAGACGGCGATGCCAGCGCAGCGGCTCGATCATGGCCTCGACCGCCTCGTCGACGGGCGCCATCTCGCTCGCCGGCAGGATGTTCCCAATCGCCACGCCGATGCTCCGGAGCAGGTTGATGAGGTCGTCCATCGGGACCTTCCGGCGGCGGTACATCGGCGGGATGGCCTCGGCGAACGTGCGGGCGACCTCGGGGCTGCCGGCGGCCATCGCATCGACGACCCGGTCGATCAGAACGGCCGTGTCCCGCAGGAGCCGCCGCATCGCGTACTCGTCGTGGCGGTCGCGGATGGTCGGATCGCGGTCGATCGCGATCTCCAGCGCCCGGACGGCGAGGCGATCCCTCGCCGCGTCGACCCTGGCCGCGGCGGGCGGAAGGCCGAAGGTGCGGTCGACGGCCGGCAGTCCGAGCGATGGATGCGTCACGCCGCGGAGTCTAGCGTCCGGGTCGTGGCGGCGTCCGCGCGGAGCATCGGTCCGGCCCGCCCGGCCAATCCCCCGCCCGGACCCGGCTACGATGGCCCGATGACGACCGAGCCCGGCGAGCCGCGGCCCAAGCTCGATCGGGCGCCCGGGGAGCGCTACCTGCGCGCCGAGAGCGACATGGCCGCGGGCGACGCCTCGCTCATCTGGCCGCCGCTTGCGGTCATGATCGGCGGCGTCATCGGCTACACCGTGCTCGGCGGGATCCTGGCCGTCACCGCCGGACTGCTCGTCCTGGCCGCGTTCCTGGGCTGGCTGCTCGGCAAGGTCGTCTCGCCGCCGTCGCGGGCGGCCGCGGCCGGCCTCGGAACCATCGCCCTCGGGCTCGTCGGGATCTGGCTGTTCGGACGGCTCGAGGGTGGCGTCCTCGACCCGATCACCTACCTCGACGACGTCCAGGGCTGGCCGCTCGTCGCCCTCCAGCTCGCGATCGGCTCCGCTCTGGCCGCTGCCTCCTCGCGATGACAGAGAGCAGGGTCGAGACCGGCCTCCGACGACCGACGGAGGCGGATCAGCCGCGGATCGCAGCTGTCGTCGACCATTGGTTCGCCGGCCGCAAGGTGTGGCCACTCGTCGGCCGCGCCTGGTTCCGCCACTTCGCCGGCACGTCCTGGATCGCACAGGACGAGGGCGGCCGGCCGCACGGGTTCCTCGTCGGCTTCCGCAGCCCCGACCGCCCGGCCGAGGCCGTCCTCCACCTCGTCGCGGTCGACCCGAACCAGCGCCGCCGCGGCGTCGGGCGGGCGCTCGTTGAGGCATTCATCCGCGATGCGGACGCGAACGGTGCCTCCGTCGTGCGTGCCGTTGCCTGGCCCGACGACCCGATCGCGATCGCCTTCTTCCGGTCGCTCGGCTTCGAGGCAGAGGCGGGCCCAGGCAGCCAGCGCCTGTACGGCGTGACCGCCTGGCCGGACTACGAGCTGCCCGGCGAGGACCGCGCGGTGCTCGTTCGAGCGCTCCGGACCGGGAACGAAGGGGCAGTCGAGAACCGGACGATCGGCTGACGGCGGGTGCTTGCAACCCTTCCGTACCATGGCCCGAGCGCCGAACGGGATGCCCATCAAGCCGAGCGGCGCATGAGGGAGGTACCGCTCAGTGCGCGGCTGGATCATCCGCATCGGAATCATCGCCGTCATCGCCATCGGCGCGTTCGTCTTCCGTGACCGGATCAGCGGGGGTGCTCGCGATCTCCAGGTCGGCGACTGCTTCGACCGCCCCGCGTCGGCCAATACGACGGTCAAGGACGTCCAGCATCACCCCTGCACCGAGGCCCACACGGCGGAGGCGTTCTTCGTCGGGAAGAACCCGGCCGCCCCGGGCGCGCCGCCCCCGAGCGACAACGACTGGCTCGCCTACCTCGCATCGGCGTGCCTGCCCGCCTACACGAGCTATACCGGCGCGGACATCATGGCGACCACCGTCATGGACGTCGGGGCGATCCTGCCGCCCGACGGCGACTGGAAGAGCGGCGACCGCGACGTCACCTGTTACGCCTATCGCCTCGACGGTGGGGCGATGACGGCGTCGATCAAGAAGTCGCCCTAGCTCGACTCCCCCGCCCCGACCTCGGCGGCGATCGCGGCCGGGGCCAGCTGCTCGTGGAAGAGCCGCCCGAACCGGGCGGCTCTTTCCGTATCCGGGACGGCATCCAGCCAGCGGCCGAGCAGCGCCTCACCCTCGTGATAGACGAAGACGTACGTCCGCCACAGCGGATGCTCGATGAACTCGAGGCGTTTGGCGGCGGTTGCCGGCGCGAACCGCCCGACCTGCTGGAGCCAGGCCAGCACGGTCTCGTGGGACGCTCCGTCGGCATGGCGCATCAGCGCGGCGTTCACCCGCGTCTCACTCAGCCGCCGGAGGTGGGGTGCCAGGGCGACGGTCCGCTCGGCCGCGTCCCTCGCGCCCGCTGGATCGGCGGCGATCGCCAGTCCGGCACGGTTGTACAGCTCGACGAGCATGTCGGCCTCGTCTGCCTCGGGTGCGACGAACCGACGGCCGAGATCGGCGAGGCCTTCGCTGACCAGGCACTCCGGCGTGTTGATCAGCAGGATGCTCGCTTCGAGCCGCCGCCAGACATCGACGACGTCCGCCTCGCGCCACGCATGCTCGAGGTGGTGGCCGGGGTAGGCCTCGTGCGCGACGACCTGGATCAGCTCGCCGGCTCGGATGGGCAGGTCGGTGCTGAGGTCGAACCGCGACCGGCGGCTGCCCTCGTACCAGTTGTAGCCAGTCCACGGCTGGTTCCGGACCAGCTTGATCCGGATCGCCTCGCGGTCGGGAAGCCCGAACGTCGACGCCGCCCGCTCACGGAGCAGACCGACGAGCCAGTCGACGACGTCGGTGAGCCGATCGACCGGGACAACGAAGCGGTCGTTGAACCTCGCCAGCCGGTCGGCCAATGGCTCGCTCCCGGGGAGCAGGCGGTCGATCTCGGCGGCGGCCCGCTCGAACACGCCAGGGTCGCGTCGGACCGGCGTCCAGGAGAAGCACCGGGTCGCGAGATCGACGTACGGCAGGTCGTTGCCGGCCAGGACCTCGGCCAGCGTCCGGAGGGCCGTGACCTGGCCCGCCAGCCACGATCGCCGATCGGGCTCGGGAACGTCGGAGTCGATCCGTTCCTGGAGCCGGACCGCGTCGGCTGCCAGCGCCCCGGGCGGGCGGAGCTGCTCGGTGTCGACCTGGGCCTTGATGTCGGCCGGTCCGAAGTAGCCGTCGACGAGTCCCGGGCTGTGCTGGTCCAGCCGCAGCGCAAGGACCAGGTAGTCGCGGGCGATGGTGTCCGGCTCGGGCACCAGGCGCTGGCCGCCCACGGCCGTCGTCGTTTCGGCGGTCACCTGCGGTCGTCGCCCGGAACCGATCCCATCCCCTGGCCCGGCGCCATCCCGCGTTCCTCGCCGAGGAAGGGCATTCCCTGCCGCTCGACGGCGTCGAGGCTCATCCGCAGAGCCGACGTCTTCGCGTCGGCGACCTCGCGGACGTATGCCGATTCCTCGTCGGGCGTCATCGGGCGCCCCCGAACGATCGCCTTTGGCTTGCCGACCATCAGCCAGGCGAGGTGATAGCGATCCATCGAGCCCCACGCGGCGACGAGCAGGTCGTCGGACAGCTGGAGCCAGGTCTGGAGACCGCGCATCGTCGGCTGGACTTGCAGGCGATCGCCCTCCTCGACCAACTGGCGGGTCCGCGCGATGAGCTCGTCGCGGGTCACGAGCCGCCCGCGCCGGAACTGATGAACGCCTCGCGGTCCGCCCGCGCACGGAGCGTCCACGGGCCGGGACGGCCCGTCCCGATCGGCTCGCCGGCGAACCGGGTGACGGGGAGGATCCCGGCGACGGAGCTCGACAGGAACGCCTCGTCTGCCTCTGCCAGGTCGCGCAGGGTCAACCATTCCTCGGTCGGCCGCAGCCCGACGCTTGATGCCCAGCGGAGGATCCAGTCTCGCGTCGTGCCGGCCAGGATCGCGCAGGCGAGCGCGGGTGTCGCCATCTCGTCGCGGCGAACCACGAAGACGTTCGCGGAAGTCGCCTCTGACAGGTGACCGTCGACGGTGAGGAACAGCGCATCGTCGACGCCGGCCGAGCGGGCCTCGATCCGGGCGAAGACGTAGTCGGCGCGCGATGTCGTCTTGACGCCGTTCAGCGGGTTCTCCGGGTCGCGCCGCACCGAGCTCGCCACGAGATGGAGTCCCTCGTGGAGGTGGGCCGTCGGTACGGGCGGGACCGACCAGGCCTGGACGACGATGGTCGGCTCGGGGTGCTCGTCGGGCGGCAGGAGACCACGGCCGAAGTACGCCCCGCGCGAGACGGTGATCCGGACGCTGGCGTCGCCGTCCGGGCCGCCGAGGCCCTCTGCCGTGAGGAGCTCGTCGATCGCCCGGACGAGGGCCGACTCGATGCCCTCGGGGAGCGGGATGGCGAGCCCTGCGGCGGACCGTTCGAGTCGCGCCGCGTGCTCCGGCAGCTCGGTCGGGTGTCCACCGCGGGCCCGCAACGTTTCGAACACGCCGTCGCCGAGCTGGAACCCGCGATCGAATGCCGTCAGGACCGGCTCGGTCGCCTCGACGACGCGTCCGTCCACCCAGACGTGACGCGGCACCGTGCCCATGGCGGGGGTCGACTGGACCGCCGGGCGACCGCCGGGCGCTACGCGATCGCCACCATCGCCCGTCACGCGATGCGGTCCTCGCCGCGGCCGGTCACGCGAGCCCGACCTCGTGACCGCCGATCGCGTCGAGCGGGCCGCGCGCCTTCGCCACCGTCTCGGCCCACTCCGCTGCCGGGTCGCTCCGATACGTGATCCCACCGCCGACGTGGAGGCTCAGGCGCGTCCCGTCGGCGACGAACGTCCGGATCAGGATCGACGTCGCCATGGCCCCGTCGGGACCGATCCAGCCCAGCGCGCCCGTGTACGGCCCGCGCCTCGTCGGCTCCAGCGAGCGGAGGATCTCCTGCGCACGGATCTTCGGGGCACCGGTGATCGAGCCGCCCGGGAACGCGGCGCACAGCAGGTCGAACGGGTCGCGGCCGTCGGCGAGCCGACCCGTGACGGTCGAGACGAGATGCTGGACCGCGGCGGTCCGCTCGAGGCGGCACAGCCGCGGGACCCGGACGCTGCCTGGCCGGCAGACGCGGCCGAGATCGTTCCGGAGGACGTCGACGATCATGACGTTCTCGGCGCGATCCTTCGATGACGCCAATAGCTCGCACGCGAGGGCGCGATCCTCGGCCGGGGTGCGACCGCGCGGTCGCGTTCCCTTGATCGGATCCGTGGCGACCCGCCCGTCCAGCGTGACGGTGAGGAACGGTTCCGGCGATGCCGACAGGATGGCTCGCGGACGGGCCGGGGCTGCGCCCCGCGGAGTGGCATGAGCGGGCGCGCCCTCGCCGAGGTCCAGCCAGGCCGAGAAGAGCGACGGATCGCCCGTGCGCAGCCGGCGGTAGAGCGGCCAGGGGTCGCCGTCAAAGGGGGTAGACAGTCGGCGGGTCAGGTTCGCCTGGTAGATCGCCCCGCGAACGATGTGATCGCGGATGGCCTCGACCCCCGCCTCGAAGGCGGTCCGATCGAGCGACGACATGAAGGCGAGCTCCCCCGGGTCGCGCTCGGCCGCTGCGGCCTGCACCCGGTCATTCATGAGGCGGGCGCGGACCTCGCCCAGGCGACGCTCGAGGCGCGTCGCGTCGCCGTCGATCGCACGGCCGGCGAGCCATGCCCGCCCCGCGCGCCGGTCCCAGGCGATCACCCAGTCGTGAAGCGCCAGGCGAAGGAGCGGCAGGTCCTGATCGTCGGGTGGCGGGTCCGGGAGCCGCTCCAGGACATCACCGAGCTCATTGCCCAGGTATCCGACGAGCCCGCCCAGGAACGGCGGAGCCTCGGCGCGGTCGACCTCGTTGCCGTCGCGGGCGGGATCGCCGACGCGGTCCGGTCGATCCGCCGCCAGCCGGCCGAGCAGCACGCGTGCCCCGGCGAATGGGTCGGCTCCGGACGACGGCTCCGTCAGGACGGCGACCGGGTCGGCCGTCAGATAGCTCCAGCGCGCATTCCGGCCGGGCCTCGCGCTCTCGAGCAGCGTCATGCCGGGCAGGTCGCGGAAGGCCTCGGCGACGTCGATCGGCCTCTTGCCGTCGAGCGCCGCAACGCGCTCGAGACGGACGGTGGGGGACGACGAGGCGGAACGCTCGCCCGGGACGTGGATCACCCGGCGATGATAGGGATCGACGGTCGGACGGGTCGCCGGCGGGGCCGGGCGGCGCGACGGACCCGGTGGGGCACGGCGAACCAGAGCAGCGAGGTGAGCGTGCGCGCGAGGGATCTCGGGATCGTCATCGGGCGCGGCCAGCCCGGACCGAACAACGCGATCACCGACGTCGCCGGGGTCCGCGTCGGGCAGACGACGATCATTCGTGGCGAGGGCCGGCTGGTGGTCGGCGAGGGGCCGGTCCGGACCGGTGTGACCATGGTCGTCCCGCATGATGGCGATATCTGGACGGAGCCGATCTTCGCGGGAAGTCATCGCCTGAACGGGAACGGGGAGCTGACCGGGCTCGAGTGGATCCGCGAGGCCGGCCAGCTGACCGGCCCGATCGGGATCACGAACACCCACTCGGTCGGCGTCGTCCGCGACGCGATCATCCGGAACGCGGTGAGGGTCCTGCCGTTCGGGACGACGTACTGGGCTCTGCCGGTCGTGGGTGAGACCTGGGACGGGCTGCTCAACGACATCGACGGCTTCCACGTCACGCCCGAGCACGTCGACGCGGCGCTGGCGGCCGCCCGTCCGGGACCGGTCGACGAAGGCGGCGTCGGCGGCGGCACCGGGATGGTCTGCCACGAGTTCAAGGGCGGGATCGGGACCGCGTCGCGCGTCGTCGGCGATGAGTCGGGCGCATTCACCGTCGGCGTCGTCGTCCAGGCCAACTACGGGCGGCGGGACTGGCTGCGCGTCGATGGCGTGCCTGTTGGCGAAGCGATCCCCATTTTAGACGTGCCCAGCCCGTACGCCGGCACGAACGAGGGCGACGAGGCACCTGTGACGGGGCCGGCCCCGGGGTCCGGCTCGATCATCGTCATCGTCGCGACGGACGCTCCGCTCCTTCCGCACCAGTGCGAGCGCCTCGCGCAGCGAGCCGGGCTGGGGATCGCCCGGATGGGCGGCACCGGCGCCCACTCGAGCGGCGACCTGTTCCTGTGTTTCGCGACCGGCAACCGGTCGATCCCGCGAACGTCGTTCCGGGCCGACCCGCGCGTCGTCGCCGACATCCGCGTCCTGAACGACTTCGTCATCGGTGCGCTGTTCGATGCGACGATCGAAGCGACCGAGGAGGCGATCCTGAACGCCCTCGTGGCGGCCGAGACGATGATTGGCCGCGACGGGAACACCGCGTACGCGCTGCCGCACGACCGGCTGCTCGAGACGATGGCCCGATTCGGGCGACCAGCCCGGTCGGTCGCCTGACGGTGGCCGGGGCTTCGTCGCTGGACATGCGCGTCCCGTCGGTGGAGATCCGCATTCCGACCGACGACGATCTCCCGGACATCCGCGAAATCCTGACCGCCCACGGCAACGACGGCGCGATCGTCAGCGCCGACGTGGTCGGGCCGTACCTCCGCCACCTGATCGGGCGAGGCGGGGCGCGGGTCGCGGTAGACGACGGCCGTGTCGTGGGCTTCGGGGCGACGATCGACACGGGCCGCGCCGTGCATCTGGCCGATCTGTTCGTCCGGCCGGAGCTGGTCGGCCGAGGGATCGGGCGGCCGCTCCTCGACGCGGTGTTCGGCGATGCCGAGCAGCGAACGACGTTCGCCTCGGACGACCCGCGGGCGCTCCCGATCTACGTCCGGGCGGGGATGCGGCCGCTCTGGGCGAGCCTCTACGTCGAGGGTCCGTCGGAGCGGATCGCGGGCCTGCCGCCGTCGCTGTGGTGCGAGTCTGCGACGCCCGACGAGGTGGCAGCCGTCGAACGGCGCTGGAGTGGCGCCGACCGCCTCGCCGACTACGTCTTCTGGGCCGGGACCCCAGAGGGTGACCTGTTCTCGGTTCGCGACGGCCAACGGATCGTCGCGGTCGGCACGGCTCGCGTCCGCCAGGCCAGCTCCGTCCGGGTCCTGGATCGGCTCGTCGTCGATCCCGACCCGGCTGTGGACCCGGTTCCGGTGATGCTGGCGGGGATCGCCCGGGCCGGCCGCGGCGGCGTGGTCCTCGTCACGGTCCAGGGCCCGAACCCGCTCGTTCGGACGCTGCTAGACCTCGGCTTCCGCATCGCGGACCGCGACCAGTTCATGGCAAGCGAGCCGGATCTCATCGACCCGGCCCGCTTGATACCCAATCCAGGACTGCTCTAGGCGCCCTTACTGCGTTCGTCGCGGAGGACGGTCTCTGGCTAGGCGCGGGCGAGCACTGAAGCGAGCGGGCTCAAACGCCCGTGAGCGAGGAGCACAGCCCGCAACAACGCCAGAGACCGCCCGCGGCGACAGCCCTCAAACGGCGGCCAGGACCGGCTTCTCGATCGGCAAGCCGACCATGCTGCCCCACTCGGTCCAGGAACCGTCGTAGTTGCGGACGCGGCGGTAGCCGAGCAGCTCGTGGAGGACGAACCACGAATGGCTCGAGCGCTCGCCGATCCGGCAGTACGCGATGACGTCCTTGTCGGGCGTCACGCCCTTCGCCTCGTAGAGGCTCTCGAGCTCGACGCGGCTCTTGAACGTGCCGTCCTCGCGGACCGTCTGGGCCCACGGGATCGACGCGGCACCGGGGATGTGCCCGGCGCGCTGGGCGGTCTCGGTCATGCCCGGTGGCGCGATGACCTCGCCGTTGAACTCGGCCGGTGAGCGGACGTCGACGAGGGCGAAGTCCGAGGCGCCGAGCCGTGGCTCAATGTCCTTCTGGAACGCTCGAAGCGCGTAGTCCACCTCGGGCAACTGGTAGCCGGTCGCCTGATACGACGGTACGTCGGTCGACAGCGGCAGGCCGTTGTCGAGCCAGAACTTGCGGCCGCCGTTGAGGATCCGCACGTCGCGATGGCCGAACAGCTTGAGCTGCCAGTAGGCCCAGGCGGCGAACCAGTTGTTGTTGTCGCCGTACAGCACGATCGTCGTGTCCGGGCCGATGCCGCCGTCGCTCAGGAGCTTGCTGAACTCCTCGCGGCTGGCGATGTCGCGCCGGATGCCGTCCGACAGCTGGCTGGTCCAGTTCCAGCCGACGGCGCCGGGGATGTGGCTCTGTTCGAATGCGGTCGTATCAACGTCGACCTCGACGAAGCGGACCATCGGGTCGTCGAGGTGGGCCTTCGCCCAGTCGGCGTCGACGAGAACGTCATTGGCATAGCCGGGAACGGTCACGGAGATCTCCTCTCGAGTGCTGGTTGACGGAAACCGTGGGGTCGCGGGCGACGATCAGCTCGATCGAGCCCGCCGGAGACACGAACAGACCATGGTCATCCCTCCCCGTCGGCTCGGTCGAGCCGGCTGAATGCCGCGAGGCGGTCGAGACAGGCGGCGCGCTGGCGCTCGGCCTGCCGCACGATCCACGGGTCCACCCGGCTCGAGTCCTCGATCGTGATCGTCGTGCCGTACGAACCGTCCTGGATCTCGATCCCGGAGCCGTTGCGGTAGTCGGCCATCCAGTTCGACTGGAGGCCGACGGCGACGTCGGCCACGACCGGCGCCGGGAAGATCCAGTCGAGGTAGCTGGCGTTGAGGCGGTCGACGATGTCGGCCAGCCGGATCGGCCGCCCGCGCTCGATCCGGGCCAGGAGATGGATGACCCGCAGCGCGGTGAATGGATCGCGAGCTTCGGCGACGACGGGCGGGGCGAGATCCGGATGGGGGAGGCCGACGGGGGCCTCCCGCAGCAAACCGAGGCCGGGTGTGACGGGCGTCGTCGGGCTGTCCGCGGGCATCGGCGGAGGGATCTCCGAGCAATCTACTAGGGATTGCGAAGACTACCGCAAGGCGATGCCGGACGCCACGCCCAGGCCGGCCGAAGACCGTCCGACGGGACGGTCGCGCAAGGCTCGACCGGGTCTAGAATCCGACCGTGGGCGATCGCCACGATCCGATCGAGACACGGATGTCGGGACGAGCCCGGTTCGCGCGCCTGGTCGCTCGTCCCGAGCCCGAGATCGACCTCGCCCTCGGTGCGCTGGTGATCGCCGGTCATGGCCGGTCGCCGATCGACGAGGGGGCCGCGCTGGCCCAGCTCGACGGCCTCGCCGAGAGAGTCCGCGTCCGCCTGGACCTCGGCGATCGCGAGTCGGTCATCGCGGCTCGGCTCCACGACGTGCTGTATCGGGAGCTCGGCTTCCGGGCGCCGTCCGCGGCCGAGTACGGCGATCCCTCGAACAGCCGTCTCGACGCGGTCCTGGCCCGGCGGGTCGGCCTGCCGATCAGTCTCGCGATCGTCGAGCTCGAGACCGCCTGGCGCCTCGGCCTCTCGCTCGTCGGTGTCGGGCTGCCCGGGCACTTCATCGTCGGCGGTCCCGATGGGGTGCTCTTCGATCCGGCCGACGGCGGCCGCGACCTGACGCCCGACGACTGCCAGGCCCTGATCCGTCGGTCGGTCGGCGACGGCGTCCTCCTCCACGCCGGGATGCTCCGGCCGGTCGGTCGGCGCCAGATCCTCGCCCGCGTGCTGCGCAACCTGCGAACCGCACACCTGGCCCGGCGGGACTGGCCGGCCGCGGTCGACGCGATCGACCTGCTCCTGGTCCTCGAGCCGACCGATCCGGAGCACGGCCGGGACCGTGGGCTGCTCCTCGGGCGGATGGGCCGGTTCACCGAGGCGGTCGCTGCCCTCCGCCAGTACCTCGACGAGCGGCCGGACGCTCACGACGTGCCGGACGTCCGCCAGGTGATCGGGATCTTCGCCGGCCGCCTGAACTAGGGCTGCGGACTACGCCCCAGGAGCCGCGGGCAAGGGCTCCGACGGCCGTTCGACGCCGGCCGAGCCCAGGCGTCGGCGGAGGCGATCTGCGGCGAACCCGACGCCGAGCAGGATCACGCCTTCGATGACGAGGCCGACATCCCGCGACTCGGACAGGTAGCTGAAGTTGAAATCCGTCAGGGCGGTCACCAGCCCGATCGCCGCGGCGATCATGAATGCCGCGCTGTCGCGGCGGAGCGCCCGCTCGAGGAGGATCGCGGCGAGGACGATCACGACGACGTCGGCGACCCATGGTTCGACCAGCCGGCCGTAGTTGCCGTCGCCCAGGCTGCCATAGCGGAAGGCCGAGGAGGCCAGCCCGCCGACCGCGACGATGCCCGCCCAGAACCGGGTGACGGTCGCCCGACGCCGGCCGGGGTCGTCGGTCGAGCGTGCCTCTCGCAGGCCGAGAAGGCCGATCGCCAAGGCGACGACCAGCCAGGCGATGGCCGGGAGGACGACCCGGATCAGGATGCTGTCGGCCGGCTGCGTCTGCAAGAAGTCGATCTCCGATGGCGTGCCCGAGATCACCGGCTCGAGGAAGGCGAGGATCGCAGCGCCGAGGCCCGTGACGGCAGCGAGCAGCGCAACTTGAGTCGTCACGGCCGGGAGCAGCCGGCGGCCGGCCGAGGCGATCGCCACCGCCACGCCGGCGTCGAGCAGCTGCATGAGCAGTCGGTCGTCGACGTGGAGGGACCGGCCAAGGAAGTCCGTGCCGAGCGCCCCGGCGATCGCCGCGACGAGGATGGCCGCGCCGGCGCCCCGTCGTCGTCGAGCGTCGCCGCCGCGGAGGAACAGGCCCAGACCGAGGAGCACGACCGCCGCCAACCAGGAGCCGGCGCTCATGACGACTTCGCCGCCGGTCGGGCCGGCGAGCCGAGCCACGAACGCAGACCACGCACCCAGGAAGAACCCGGCACCGAGATAGGCGAAGACCTCGACGATGGTCGGGGTCGGGCCGAAGAACGAGCCGGCGACGGAGGTCGCGGTGCGTGGCCGAGGGCGCGAGGCGTCGTCGGCGGGCGAGGTCTCAGCCGCGCTGGCCTCCGCGGCGCGGAGTCGGTCGGCGGTCGCGGCGTCGATCAAACCCGTCGACTGCCACGCGTCGATCCGATCCAGAACGGTGTTCATTTGGCCCTCCGCCGGACGATCGCGGCCATGATGACGCCGCTGCGTCGTCCCGACGTCTCAAGCTGCAAGTCGTTACACGGCAAGCTTCACCGCTCGTAGCCGTGCCGATTTGAGGTCGGCCCAGACGATGCCTGCCGTGAAGGGCGGCTCGCTGGCGATCGTCAGCGATCGAACCCACGCGGCCGACGATCCGCTGAAGCGTGACCGGAGCACGGCCGGATAGCGCCGGACGATCTCGCGGTTGGCCGCCGTGTCGACGAGCACCCAGCACGACGCGACGGGTCCCGCTGCGCGGCCGCGTCCCTCGGCGAGCTTTCGGTCGCTCGACCGGACGCCCGCGCCGAGGTCATCGACCCGGTTCCAGACCTCAACGAGCACGGTCGTGCTCGCGGCTTTCGTGAGGAGGATGTCCGTCGCGTGGCGTGGGTCAGCCGGATTGCTCGGCACCTCGAAGGAGGCCTGCCAGCCTCCAGCCGCCGCGAGTCGGATGACGAGCTCCTGGGCTGCGAGATGGCCTGCGTCCTGAAGCGGCTCGACGACGTCCCGGCTGAAACCGATCGCCACCGGTCGATCCAGGGCAATTCCGATCGCCACCCAGGTCTCAATCGACGTCTTGGCGCCAGCACCGGCTTCCAGCGCGCTGATTTCCGCCTGGCTCACGCCGACCTTGTCGCCCAGCTGCGTTTGATTGAGATGGCGTCGTCGGCGCGTCGACCTCAGGTCCCGGGCGAGGTTGCCCGCGATCGCGTTCGCCTCGCGCATGCCCAATGACCGCGCCGACCGACGGCTCCGCCTCGCCATATCAGCCGGAGTGTTCCAGAGGCGGCTTCACGTGCCATTAGCCGCCGATTTCGCCCCCCGCGGGCCAGCGGCATGCACGATCCACGCTTGAGCTCGCCTCGAACGAGCGGGGATGCGAGCCTTCAGCTCGACCAAGGCCCGCCTGGATCAGCCCGGCTGATACGCCGGCGTGGAGGCCGGAGAAACCGGCTAGAGCAGCTCCCCGTGGGCCGAGCCGGTCGGCTCGCCGTCGCGGGGGCGGGGCTCCTCGCCCGG
>Ga0070707_100001315_pt1 | contig 24451 bp, 29 predicted proteins | sample KBSK5502metaG_FD_65468 | JGI IMG/M metagenome (GOLD analysis project Ga0070707, IMG submission 65468) | Corn, switchgrass and miscanthus rhizosphere microbial communities from Kellogg Biological Station, Michigan, USA - KBS K5-50-2 metaG | ecosystem: Host-associated > Plants > Roots >...
GTAACGCCAGTGCCAGGTGCGTTCGGTGGCGGCGTTATGTACTGCAGCGGTGTGCTCGACGGTGACGGCGCCGGCGTAATTACGGGAGTTGTCGACGGCGATGGTGCGACGGAAGCGGAAGGTGAAGGCGTCGGCGTCGGTTGCACACAGTTTGCCGAAATGCCGATGTCGACAGTGCCGCCGCACGCCACAGTCGAGGGCGCACTTACCATCGTTACGCTCGTCTGGTAGCGCGAACCTTCGACGCCGCAGATTGCCCAACTCCGCGTGTCTACCCCCGCGTCGACCGACCAGGGCGAGGAACCAGTTAAATTCAGCGCTGCTGCTGGAATGGACCCGGAATTGCAACCATTCGCGTCACACTGAATTTGCACGAGGAACCCGCCGACAACCGCATTTACGACAACACCCGCCCCATGCGGTGCGCCGCCCTGCCAATGGGCCGTGACCGTGACAGGATTGGTGCAAGTCGCAGCACCAAATTGCAGATGGACGTTACCAACAACCAATCCGCCGCCACCTGATGCCTGATCTTGTCGAGTAATCGTTCCCCCTGTGCCAGAAATTGACACGCCACCACTCGACGTGTTGGCGACCGTGTAAGTGCGCGTCCCACCCGAATAGCATGGCATCATCGAGGTAAGACCGCCCTGTTCGATGTAAGTCGTGCCCGCCTGACAATCAGCACACGAAGGCGTTATCACGCCGCCGCTCTTGGTAATACCCGGATGCCATGTTGCTGATCCACTACAACCCCCTGGACTTCCCGACATCACCATTGTGACCGTTGCCGAGTATGAACCGTCCGGTATGTTCGCGTTCGCCGAGTAATCCCACGTTATTCGGATTGTGTCGGCGTTACCGTTCGTAGTGTTGTAAACAGCCGTTGCGGCGAATTGCGCCCGAGCATCCGTCGCTAATGCGATGATGGCCCCGAACGTCAGATACAAGATGATCCGTTCGACCCAAGTCATCGCCGACCCGTGATGGCATCGAACAGGAATGACATCATGAGCCATCCAAGAAGGATTCCGCCGATAATCACCACGAACCGCCGCAGCGCGATCACGTCCTGCCGGAGCATGACGAGCTCTGCGATTTCGTTTGTCTGATATTCAACGTCCGCCCAACTCGGAACCGACATGTCTTGATTCACATCCGCCGGAACATCCCAACACCCGTTTGTTGCTCGACCGGCCGGCGTGCAAACCGGACTCGGCGTCGCTGTAGGCGTTGGAGTTGGATCTTGTGCCCATGAATCATCCCCAAGAAACATGAGCGCGGCTGTTAGCAACCCGCCTAACAACCGCGCTCTGCGACATCCTCTCATAAGTGAATTACTTCACCGACTTGAACGCGCGGATGATCACACGAACTCCGTAGAGTCCGGCGAGAACCGCTACGCCCGCACCGGCCGCAGTCGCGATGTAACCCGCGATTGTGGTACCAGTGCTCGACAAGTCGAGAGGAGCGGTCGTGTCTGCGAAGACCGCCAGCGGAGCCAGCGTCATTGCAACCACGAACAGTTTCTTGATTTTGTTCATTGTTTTCGTTTCGGCCGTCAGTCCACGTCCGCTGCTAACCGGAAAGCTCGGAACATTGTGGTTGCGCCAAACAGCGTCCAAGCCGCAACGGTTGAGAGCACGTAACCGGTTGAGAAGTCCGTGAGAAACTGACTAGCCATGCCGCAACGATGAATTGCGGCGTCCGAAAACGGTATCGCTTAGGTTCAGCGATCTTTCGGCGATTCTTCGCCGTTTCTTCGCTTTTTAGAGCGTGAGCGGTTTTGAGCGACGTTTGTCGCCAGAATTCAGCGTGTCCAGATGCACGCCTTTAATCAGTGCGTGCTCTGCCGGATAAAATTCCTGAAAAGGATTTACTTCGTGAACCACAAGCAAGGCGATTTTGGCATCAAGTTTTTCTTCATCGCTCATCTGCGAATTTTCTGTAACCAGCGCAACGGACTTCGTCAGGCGACGGCGCACCAGCGCGCGGACAGAAGGCGTGATGAAAGCCTGGAGCGCAGGATTGTTGCTCATTATCGTGCCGGCGGGGGTTTTCACCTTGAATGTCCGGGGTTTCACTTTATGTTCATACGAACATGCTGGCAGCATATCAAAGATTTTTCCCGAAACCAAAACGGCAACCGCGAGCCCGCCCGCGTCAGCTGGAGCTAAATCTATGGCCGACCAAACGCCCGATCGTCTCAGGCAGATCCTCGAGAGGATTCGTGAGGAAAGTGACCAAGCGCTCTCTTTATTAAGAGACGACCCGGCGGACGAACGCTCCCTTGCTTGGAAGTGCAAGGGATGCGGCTACGTGAAACGTTTCACACGACCGGTGTCGCTTGAAGCCGTCGCGCGCTGTCCGCGCTGCAAATCGGACCAGTTTGTGCGCGCTTAGATGTCAGACGCCCCTTCGCGGGTGCGAAAAAAAGCGCCGCCCCCCTAAACTCCGCGAGGAGAAAAAAGGAAGACGGCGCAATGTTCCCCCCAGAACAAGGACCAATCGTAACAGGTTGCCTGCGCAGATGCATCCCTAATTTCAGACCCTGATTCAAAATCCCCGCTCACTCGCAGCGCCGGCGCGTCACTCAGTCCGACCTCGCCGGTCCACGCGACGAACCCATGATACCCACGTCGCTACGGAGCGGCGATCGGCTGAGATGATCGACCGGCCCTGCGAGCGAGTCCCAATATTTGCCGCGTCACGCTCAAAGCAGCGTCACGCAATTTATTTTGACTAGCTCCTGCTCAACCACCGCACATCGCAGGGGCATGTTTCCGAAAATGGAACGTCCAAGCAAAAGCGCGTTTTGCCTTTCTGATTTCAACACCACGCTTGCGTGCTCTTGTTTTCACTTCCGCTTGCGCCGATGCGCAGATGCAGCCGGTTCGCCACCGAAGGCCGACAACATCTACGATTCGTCTTGTCAAACCGGCTGCGAACTGCTCTCGCGCGCTCACTGCAGAACAGGCGATGAAAACAAAAGCTACCAAACGCGATCAGATTCAACTTCCGCAAGGCTATATGCGCATTCAGCTCGTTACTTCTTACGGCCACATCGTCCCGCTGCGTAAACTCGACCGAAAAGTTTACTCCGAAGGAGAGTGGACCCCATTTGCGGTTGTACTTCGCAAGATCGGTTGAACACATCGCAACTAGTTGAGCGATGAAAGCAAAATATGTGATTCAATTCCGATCGGGCCCGTTCAAAGGCCAATTCGTCGGACGCTGGTCCGAACATGGCTGGATGTTTACGGCCGAACGTCTCATCGCCAACGCTTATCAATTCCACTCGCTCACCACTTGCAACCTGATGCGAATTCTATTCGACATCAGCGTCGATACGCTTCCCGTGCTCGTCAAAAAACCCGCAAGCGAAGTTCCCCTACGCGCTCTGTAATGCGTTTTACCAGTGTCGTAATTTGAAATCGGAAGCCTTTCAGCAGCGAAGGCTTCTTCAATTCACTTTAATGCGCGCACCTGACGATAGAGCTTACGTAAATGCTCGTCAGACATATCAAGTATAGGCTCGTACATGAAAGCGTTCAGGTGGATATTCTCAGGCGTCATAAGCACAACACAACGTAGAGTCTTTATCGCATCAACCTCTCCGCTGTAAAGTTCTTGGAACTTTTTCAGCAGTTCTTGAGTTTGATTGTCGCCGATCGCTGCTATGAATTTCGGATCTGCTATTTTGTCGGACATGAAGCGTTCGGCAATCAGCCGTATGGCTATAGAAAGGACAATTTTGTGCTCGAAATTTACACCGGTGCTCGCTCCCAAACATCCATCCGCTTCCTGACTAATAAGTTCGATTACCGCCGTCTTTGCATCTGGAAAAGAACCACTACCGCCGAATAGCCGATTGTACACGGTATCGAGTTCTTTCTGAGTAATTCTTTCGGACTCCGACTTCCAGTGCAGAAGCGCCGTCAGTTTGACGTAGTCTGCGTCGTTCTTTCCGTGCGTATATTCAATAAGATTTCGCATGAAAGGAATTGAGGCAATTCTCTTCTTCTTATCTGCGAAGAAGTTCGGCTTCCAGTCGTTGACAAAAATATTCTTGATGCCGAACGCCGGAACTAGCTGAGTATCCGTACCGTTTCTCGTGGCCATTAAGCAGTGGTTATAGCCAACGAACCGAGCGCTTATTGTTCGGAAAAAATCGAAATTATGAGTCAGGATAATTTGCTTAAATATCGCTCCATCTGAAATCTCCTGAAGATACTGTATGATGGCATATTTGTTCTTGTAATCGAATGAATCGGCTATGTCGTCGACAACAAAAAGTGTCTCTGTTTGATTGTGTTTTCGAACTTCGATCTCAAAGATGATATTCAAGATATACAGCGCTTTTTTCTCTCCTTGGCTAAGCGCTTTGATCAATGTATCCCGGCCCACCGAAGCCGAGTCAGTGCCATTTTCAAATGTATAACTCAGATCGAGCATCGCGTCGTGCCCTAGAGCAACGGCTGCCTTGTTCTTTGCCTGTAAGTGAAACGGCACAAAAAATCGTTCATTGAAAAGTTCAATTGCTGCCTCCCACTGCGTGCGCTCTTTACGAGCTTCTTCCTCTATTTCTTTTCGTCGCGCCTTAACTTGCTGATACTTTGCGAGTAAGTCGTCGTACAGCGCCTCATGCTGTTTAAAATAGGATTTCCAAATTTGTTCCTTGAAGAGATCAATGTTTGCGAGGTGCGACAGTAATAGCTCATGGCTGCATAGGTACGTGATAAACTCCCGAAGAGTGACGTTCTTTTCGAATAACTTCTTTATCTCCGTGAATGTCTTCTTAAGTTCTTTGTCCTCGGTTATCTGTTGCAATTCCTCGGAGATGATCGCCTCAAGCTCTTTTTGGGTACGAATTTCAAGCGCTTCCGCACCATGCAGCGTAATAGTGTGTTTTGCGGTGAAAAAACCATTATCGGCCAACGTTTTTGCTATCTGACTAGCATTGTAGTATTCAAACACTCCTTTCCTAAAATACGTGGAATCAGCAAGTAGCTGATTATATCTTTTGACGTAGTCTTGGATCGCCGTCTTAAAATCCTTGGTCCCTAAAGCATTTAATACCCTATCGTCAAAAATGGAGTCGTAGGGAACATCCGCGAACGGCGCGCCTTTTTGTTCTTTTAATTCATTCTTGATGCGGTCGAGTGCGAGATAGAATGCCTCGTCCTCATCACTCTTCATAAAGGCCAACGCGATTTCTTTGTCCAACTCCTTTTTTGAGCCCGATTGCTCTTTCATCGCCCGGAGAAACGTTGTCTTAGATGTATTTATTTCTGTATGCAGTTTTTCGTATTCTTTCCGCAGTACATTATTAACCAGAAGGCTGGACGTCTTCTCTGTATGACTGAAAAACTCGTCGTACGGTGGAAGAACAAGCACACTTTCCTTCCCTAGCTCCGAACCGTTCTCGTCGGTTATTTTTCTAACGGAGACGCGAGACTGGAAAATTCGATCTTGCGACGGTTTTCCATCGGCGATGTCTTTAAACGTGTCCGCCAAAGATGTTTTCATAGACCCGTTGGGCGCATAAATCGCGTACGCCTTTTTCTGGGAGAAATCAAAATCATGCCGGAGCCGTTTGATCCCGTAGCAATTTTCGAGATCGACAGTTAGTTTTTCCATGACGGAATTCCCGCGACGGCCTCTCGGTCAGAGGAAGAAACGAAATCATGCCGCATCATCCTTCCCGGCGTCAATCCCAGAGCTGACTGCACGGTGCGATGCATCCGTAAAAATCCAAGCTCTATTGGCTGCGTATCTGTTACCAATTCTCCAAATCGACAACAAAAGACATCACAGCCCGATCATGCCTTACGTTTAGATGTAATCAAGGGACGCAATTGCCGCGTCCCTAAGACCCTCGTCTAGGAGGGAACAGTTGCTTTTTCCGTGCATATGCCCGGTTTGGCTGCGCCACCACAAATTCAACCTGCTTGCGACGACGATTCGCGTTCTATGCCGGACTTGCGCTCGAAGTCATCACCGAAGATGCTGACGCGATGCCACCGCCAGCGGGCCCAACGCCGGAAGAGGCCTTTGAGGAAATTTTGAGCCTTACGCCGGCAGCGATCGAAGATGTCAATGCGTTAACCATCCAGGCATTTCAGACGCGCGGCGGTCGAATCGGCAGTGGCCTCGGCGGAGTCATCGAAGCCTTGTGGGGTTTTTACGTCAATAAACGCCTAACGGACTCAAACTACGCCGTAGAGCTTGCCTGGATCTCGGGACACGAATACAACGATTTTGCCTGTCTCATCCGAGACGCCGATTGGGACCCTGAAACAAAAATCGGGGAACTGCTGCGTGTCGAAGTAAAATCGATGGTCACTGCCGCCGATGAATCAAAAGCACACTTCGACCGTCTCCAAAAAGAACTCACGCCTACAGACATTCTTGCTGTGTTTCTGTGGAACTGGGAGCCAGTCGAGGAAGGAGCACGGCGCAGTTATCCCAAAGTTACGAGTTACTTTGTTGGTCGCGCTTCACAAGTAGCGCAGTTGCGAGACGAGTTGCACGTTGCGCGTGGAGGATCATTTGTAGAGAGCGCGAAATGTCCGGACGGATGCAAAGTAATTCCCTGCTCGCATGAAGGCGAACCCCTTAATGCTAAAAATATTCGAGAGCGACTCTCGGGCCCCGAGAACTCGCGAGGGAGAAAAGCATCGTACGCAGCCAACTTCGGCGGTTTGGTCCGAATGCTCGGCGTCAGAGGAACGTCAGCGACCGAGATCCTGAAAAAATTCCTGGGGCGTGATGATGACGCACGAAAATATATTCAATTCATCTCGAAAAATTTCGCGAAAAAGACGCTCGCAAATCTGGGCGCAGAGGAAATCGGCGAGATCGACAATCTTATCAAATGAGTGCCCGAGTGACAGCGCTCTCGAATTCACTCACGGCGTTTGCCAGTGTTTCCTTGGCCGATCTTCGCTTGTCAGTTAGATTTTCAAGGACGGCCTCCAAATCACGTTGAACGTCATCGGCCGGAACAGGCACCTTCACCGCTAAAAGGTCCCTCGAAGCAACTCGCGGTAGTGCTGCTCCAATTTGAAGAGACATCAACTGTGATGAAACACTGCTCGCGGCCAATATGGCCCGCAACACGGTAGATGAGATCACACCCTTCTTCGGGCGCAAAACGACAAACTCGGTTGAGCAAAGCCCGCCCTCAGTCTCAGTGGCCGCAAAAACCTTTCTGAGGTTTGGCCGTAGCCTGCCGTAAAGGACGTCACCACGTTTGAACGTCTTCGAGCGGGACCTTATTTCACCTCGCTTTTTCTGTATATCGCCAACTGCATCGCCCGTAACGGATTCAACATTTTCAAGTCCTATATAAGTGAACGTTTCTGACTGCACGGATAAGGGATCGGTCGCTTCCGACACCTCATCGCAGATAGTGTCTAGTGGACGCGTATTCCACTTGCTCACAAATCGCTTCTTCTCGTCGAGAAAAACCTCAACTCGCCACCGACCGACCTTCTCGATTTTGGCAAGAGAGACAATGCTTGCCTTCAATTTTACCAACCCTCCCGCTGCAGAAACTCTCGAGCCGTTTCCGTCACGGCCGGCAAATCACTACCTTCGATCTCTCGCCCTGTCGCGTCATAGCCGACATTCGATGCTTGTATCATACAAATGCGCAAATCCTGTCTGCTTACTTCTCCAGTTCGTAATTTACGCGCAAGCAAGATATTCGTTTTCACGTTCGCGCCGAAAGGCGAAAATGTCTCTACGGGTAAACTGATGATTATCCGCGGGATGATTTTGTCCAACAGCCAGCCGCGAACGAACCGCGCCGAATCTGCACTAAACACGTTATCCGGAAGGAGAATCGCAAGGCGCCCACCCGGTCTCAGAAACTGAATAGATCGCTCTAACCCTACTATTTCCAGCGGCAAGTTCTTTTTTGCCTTAGCAAGCTCGAACTCGCCAAGTGATGCGAGAGCATCCTGTCCGAGCAACGAACCAAACGGTGGATTCGTAATCACAACATCAAAACTGTCGGGCGCTATGTCCGGATAATTCCCGAATTCGAGCAGCGCATCTGTGCAGCGAATGTTGCTGTGCCCATCTCCGTTCAATCGCATGTCAGTCATTGCAATGCGCACCATCCGTTCGCTCTTTTCGATCCCATGAAGCTTCCCAAACGCGAATTCATGGAACGCTTTCGTGGTCTTACCTTCAATGGATGCGACGCGCTTCAGGCATTCCGTCAAGAAATGCCCGGATCCACAAAAAGGATCTACAATCAGGTCAGAGACCTTCGGCTCAACGAGCGCGGACATCAGCTCGCAAATAGGGTTTGGAGTGAAATATTGCCCCATCCCCGACCGCACGGCGCGGCCCAGAACCTTCTGAAAGGCTCTCCCTTTAATATCAGTGTGACTTGTCGACAGGTCGAACGGCTCAATAAGCTTGTAGATTTTCGCAAGTGCCGGACTCGACAGTCGTAGCGGTTCATTGAAGACGCCGCGGGAACGTTCGTATTGAGGGATTTTTAAACGGAAAACGCGCAGATCATAATCCGCCGCGTCTTTATAAAAGCTTCGGATAGCAGCGGCATATTCTTCTGTCGTGCCGAACCTTTCCGAGTTGAGGAGGTACTTTCCTTTCTCCGCCGCCACCTCCTCTTCGTAGCTGCGCGTGTAAATGATCTTGCAAAGTTCCTGCAACGCCTCGTCAGCATGTAAGCCGTCAACGTCGCGCATGGCGCTGTGAATTTCGAAGAAAAGACTTTCAAGATCCTTCGAAATTGGCAGCAGAACTCTTGACGGGCTAACGTCTGATCCCTTTCGCGGCTTAAAGAAGTATTCAATATCTGAAATTTCATCCCATCCTTGGGCAGCATGGCGACGCCTAAACACTCCCACAGGCTTTTCGTTCGAAACAAAAGCGACAACGCCAATAGTGCTGTCTGGTCGAATTGCCGACAAGACCGGCTCGATGGACACCCGAGACTGCTTTTCCCCGGTGGCCACGGCTAGGAGGTAAGCCGCGCCTGTCGCTCCCTTTAGGACAACGCCGGCCCCACTTCCCGGCGCAGTCCAATCATGAATGTGGTCCTTCGGGTAAAGATATTTACCGTTTAGGACTTCTACCAACCCGTCCTTCTTAAGGGTCGCCCGCACGACAGTATGTCATATATTTCATGACACCATGTCAAGATATCTTTCCATCGCTCGTGCGAATCAATCAGCTTACCCGCACACAGCGATATATATCCTTTATCTGCTGATGAAAATACCGCCCCTTTGACGGCGAATCCATCAAGGCGGAATACTCGGCCGCCGGAACCTCAAAGTAATGATATACACGTCCGCCATGGAACTCGATCTCCAAGATTCTGATATCTGGGTCGTATCCCACCGAACTTAAGTCGCTAGACGTAACAGACTGTCTATCCATAACATGATCAGTCATCAGCCGGGCGACCGTTCGGCTCCTCGGGCAATCCCTTAAGCTCCAGTCCTTCAATTTCCTTGAGCGTCTTGCCTGCAATACCCTGAAGCTCTCCGTACATGCCAACAGTGGCTTCAATGACCCGCGTAATTTCTTCTTCTCTCTTCGCCCATTGTTTCATCATCGCCTTCTTTTCCCTGTGTAGGTCTTCGGCCATATTTGTAAACGACTCTACGATCGCCTGAACCCGCAGCCTAAACCGAGGACCCGTCAAATACTGGTATATCATCTCCATTTTTGTCTGCTGGCCTTCAGTTGCTTGGCGCGCGCAGTTAACTTCGATGAGCGTTTGGCGCAGCGAAAAAGCGACCGGTAAGATTGCCCTAGGATGACTGAGCCAGACACCATCTACTTGATCAAAAGTCTCGACACCTTTGGGCAGAACAGCACTAACGATTACGGCGGCTTCTGCCTTTGCTGCGCGCTGATCATCGCGAGTTTTCGAGAGCCAGCCATCGCTCCAATTCTTGGTTCGCTTAAATTCCCACAGAATCGTCCCACACGTTACTCCACCGGGCGTTAGGACGCGTTGTAGAATGTCACCGCCATGTTCTCCTTTCGGCACCGGCTCGATGATATCTTGTGGAAACCTCGCCCCGAGCAAGCCCTCTAATTGAAGTTCCAAAACTTCTCCCTGCAGCTGTTGCGACCCTTGTTCCGACTTGCGCTTTAGCTCGTCAATCTGCTTTTGCATCGAAAGGATCGTCTGCTCCTTTTCCATTACCTTCAGAGAGAGTTTATCTTCGGCTTCCTTCCGGGCGTGATCACGGATATTTGCCAGCGATTCCTGAACACGCTTTTCAATAGTCAATTCCATTTCGCGCTTCGCGTCATCGAGTTCGCGCCCTTTTCGAATTAGCTCGGCCTGCGCTTGTTGAGCCTGCGCCAGTTTTTCCTCCCGCTGCTTTAAAATCTCCTCCAGCTCTCCCACCTGTTTTACTTTTTGATCAAGCTCATTTCCAAGAGCACGCTTGGCTTTTACTTCCTCATCAGCCGCAATTTTCACCCGCTCCTCTTCGACTCTCGCGGCAAGCCGTCGCTCGTAATCCTGACGAGTAGATTCGATGAGCGGAGCCGCCAAGGATTCTGTAAGCTTAATTTCGTTCTTACATTTCGGACAGATTATCGTTGGTTCTGGCATAGAGCGCCGCGGGCGATGCTGCTAAACCTTGAACCAGCTTGTCGCTCGACGCGAAGGGATTTTTGGACGACATGCAGCCGCGCAACGACTCATCCGCTCGCCAGGGTTGCCGGCGGCGGAAGAATAACGCGAGCCAAGCGATATCACCGAACGACGGTATGGTCACACTTGTGCTGGCGATCACCCTTGGACTTGATACCATCGGTCCGTGGAGCCGCCTGTATCGCATCCAAAAATCGCCGAACTCGTACAAGGTTTGAAGAACGCACGATGAACGCCTCCTACATAAAGCCAGAAAAGATATTGTTGAAGACGCATCCGGAGCTTTCGGAAAAATGGGTACAAGAACGGATTGCCGAGGATCCCACGCTACTTGGACTTGGGGAGTTGGTGCTCAAGGACAAAGAACGCATACAACCGCGGGCTGGTCGGCTGGACCTATTGTTCCAAGATGTGGAGTCCACGCGTCGATATGAAGTGGAAATTCAACTGGGTTCTACTGACGAAGCTCATATCATTCGAACAATCGAATATTGGGACCTCGAAAAGAAGCGGTACCCTCAGTACGATCACACGGCGGTTATCATCGCAGAGGACATTACGAGCCGATTTTTGAACGTGATCGGATTATTCAATGGCGCTGTCCCGTTGATAGCCATTCAGATGAATGCCCTGAAAGTCGGCGATTTTTTAACACTAGCGTTTACAACCGTGATGGACCAAGTCAGCCGCGGACTAGTTGACGAGGATGAAGAAATTCAAGAGGAGGCAAATCGCGACTATTGGGAACACCGCGGCAGCCGAGAGACTGTGGCAATGGCCGATCAACTCCTGACCGTGATTCACAAATTCGATCCAAAGCTGGAGCTGAAATACAACAAATTTTATATCGGCCTCGCCAAAAACGAGCGGCCCAATAATTTTGTCAGCTTTCGACCAAAACGATCTCACCTCCGCCTGGAACCAAGGTTACCCCGAACGGATGAACTCGATGCGCGCTTAGAAAAATCTGGATTGGACGTAATGGATTACGATGAGAGGTGGCGGCGGTATCGCGTGCGACTAACCAAAAACGACCTGGAGAAACATCGCGAGTTCATCAGCGAACTTCTTCATCAGGCGTACACAATCAGCAACAGCTAGGCGGCTCCTGAAGCCCCGGACCGCCAAACAAGCCAAAGTGCCAAGGCAAATAGCGTTCGACGTTCGCCACCGCACACTTTCTTTGCCACCAACGAAGCTGAGTGAAACTCTGGCCTAACGACATTTTCAACGCGCGATATGTCCGCGTCCAGTTGCTTTCTACTTCGACATCGCGCACACGACAATAATCGAGCCCGCCAAAGCTTGCCCACATCCGCACTCCTCTAAAACATTCCGCACGGCCGGCTTTCCGAAGATATTTGCCGGCGTAAAATGCGCGACAAACCGGAATTCGTTTCACGTGCACACGACCGCCACCCGAGCCCGGTAATTGCCATAGACGACGGACGGAATCGACACCCCAAAACGCGCGATTCAAAACGTGGATGTGCAAACCATGACCTTTCGGATGGAGCTCAAATACGCGGAGCCCGCGAAGATCGACGCCCCGGCCGTCGCGCCGGCGCCACATATTAAAGGTTTTAAGAAACCGGGACCAGCGCTTACGCGCAACTTCGACATCCAACGCCTCGGGAAATGTAAACGTCCAGAGATAAAGCCACTTCGATTCGGCAGCCAAACTTTCAACCGAACAATCAAACGCGAAACGCGATTTACTGGGCAATTTCACGTCTGCGAGCCCTCGCCGTGACAATTGTTTGTAATTATACAAGGTTAAGGCCGGGGGCGGGGGCTGACGCCCCCGCCGACCCGGCCTCCCGTCCCTTATGCTGCCATCCCGACCAGCGAGCTCGCGCGCACTGTCTTGTGGCCCTTATCTACTTCGATGCTCTCTACTTCACAGAGAACCGTGTGACCGCGTTGGAAGGCGACTTTGCTAGCTGCCTTCTGCGGATCTTGCCCATCCGGGACCGATTCGTTGACTGTGATGGCCTCGAACGCGCCGCCATCTCCGATCTCGATCACGTGCGTCAACCGTGAGAAGGACGCTTGTTTGCCCGAGCCCTTCTGCACGTAATTGATGGTCTCGGGTTTAACCCCACGCCATTCACCGACGAGCAAACATTTGCCCGCCTTGATCAGCTTCACCACGGTTTCTGTTCCTGATTTACTTAGTTCCATTACTACTTTTTCCTTTGTTTGTTGTTCGTTTTCCGAAGCCGACAGCCAAATGGCACCCGCCACTGACCCAGCATCCGAAATTGTTGCTGGTCAGTCGCTCTCCCGCCGTCGATGTCCGCCGCAGGACCGAATCAGAGCCAACACGCCACGTCTCACTTCCTCGCTTAACGCTGGCCACGCTTGAATGACTTCGCAGATTTCGAAGCCCGGCCGCAATTTGTGTGCGTCTAGATGTGTGTCAGCTTGTCTAAGTGCCTCGTGTTGAGATAGGGAGTTGTAGTTTCGAGTCCTAGCGAGGCAGCGACGTAAAAGAGCTGGCGCTCTCACGTAGCTTCGCCGCGTGACGCGGAGCGTTTTACGCGGAAAAAATCCTGAAGAATCGCCGCGCACTGATTCTGCAAGACGCCGGCGATGATCTGGCATTGGTGGTTGAGCGAATTATGCTGGAGCAGATTTATTACTGTGCCGGCTGCTCCCGCGCGCACATCGGCGCAACCGAAGATCACGCGGCGGATCCGCGTGTGCACAATTGCCCCCGCGCACATCGGGCACGGCTCTTTCGTGATGTAAAGATCGCACTCGGTCAGCCGCCAATCGCCGACAGCTGCTTCTGCCGCGGTCAGTGCGAGCATCTCGGCATGGGCAGTCGCGTCTTTGAGTAGTTCGACCTGATTGTAGGCGCGCGCGATGATTTGATTTTCGCGCACAACAAGCGCGCCTACCGGCACCTCATCGGCTTCGCGCGCTTTAATTGCCAGGCGCAACGCTTCGCGCATGAAAGTTTCATCCGACTGTATCGTCAGGCTGTTCATCGAGGGATAAGATCGACATCTTAATACGTCCACAACCGTTCCAGTGAGCGAAGTACCGGTGGACCCATGAAAAAGTTATTCTTCATCGCAACAATCTTTTCTTTATCACTAATCGCAGCGAAAGCGACCGAACAAGACATCGTCGATCGCTCAGCCGTCACTGTGCGCGAGTTCAGGCACATACCGGAAAAAGGAATTCCGCCGCGGATCCTGAAACATGCGCGAGGGCTCGCGATTATCAGCGTGGTCAAAGCCGGCTTCATCTTCAGTGGAAAAGCGGGCGAAGGCGTGGTGGTCGCGCGAACCGGAAGTAGCTGGTCTGGTCCTTCGTTTATCGGAACTGGCGGCGCCGGATGGGGAATCCAAATTGGCGCGGAAGTGACGGAGTTTGTTTTTGTCCTCAACAACGAGCGCGCCGTCCGCGCGTTTTCGAAAGGCGGAAATGTCACGCTTGGCGCTGACGCAAGCGTTGCGGCCGGCCCGGTCGGACGCGCGGCTGAAGCCGATGTGACGCCGCGAGCGGCAATTTATACTTACAGCCGATCGAAAGGTCTGTTCGCAGGCGTTTCATTGGAAGGCGCTGTAATCGGCACACGGAAGGGCGCCAATGAGCGATATTATGGACGCCCGGTTTCCGCTTTCGATATCCTTCACGGTCGTGTGCGCGCACCGGCAGGCGCGGCCAATTTGCGCGGAGCGCTCGGGCCCTGAAAGAATCGATAAATCCGGACGACGGATTCTGTAGTCCGCGAATTGGCCGATAATTTGCTTTACAACTTAGCGACCAGGTCGCCAGCTTGGACGCCGTGCGCGGCTTCACGATAATTTGTCTGGTCGTTTTGTCTGCGAGTGCTGGTTGGGCGCAAACGCAGGAATCTTCGCTTGTCGATCGCTTGCTTCGACCAAACATGGAGCTGAAAAACAACGCCCAGAATAAGAAATTCGCGGTGAATTCTACCGTCGCGACGAAGGGCGGAACCGTTGGCACATTTTATTTGCAACCGAATCCGGCTGAAAAATCTTTCCAAGACCTCCGCGCCATATCGACCACGAAACATTCATCGCCTGCATTTCATTCTGATAGGGGGAGTGCGGCTCTGTCGCAGAAGACAGCGACTGAGTCCGCTAATTTTCCGACTTCGCAGGCGCGCGACCTTCGCGATGTGCACGATGCGGGCAAAATCGTCACCGGTCGAGCCTATCCAGAGGATCGCTCATTTCGCGAAGAAGGAAAAAGCCAGAAGTCGCTTACTCGCCGTAATCGGCCTCTCTCCATTGATGAAGTGCGCGAATTGCTGAACAAGAATAAATAGCGCGCTAATTGTAAGTCTTTGCCGTTGGCGGCTGCGCCGCTACAATTTCGCTCATGCAGCCGAATGAAGCGTTGACCTTACTGAAGCAGGGAGCAGCGCAGATTATCAGCGAGGCGGAGCTGCGCGAAAAACTTGCGCTGGGCCGCCCATTGCGGGTCAAACTCGGAGTTGATCCGACGAGCGCCGATATTCATCTCGGCCACACCGTTGTTTTGCGCAAGCTGCGCCAGTTTCAGGATCTCGGACACCAAGCAGTCTTAATCATCGGCGATTTTACCGGCATGATTGGCGACCCGAGCGGCCGATCTGCGACCCGTCCACATTTGACGCACAAAGAGGTGCTCGCAAATGCCGAAACGTATCGCGAGCAAGCATTCAAGATCCTTGATCCGGCAAAAACCGAAACGGTTTGCAACGGGGATTGGTTTCGCACGATGTCGTACGAAGATGTGATTCGATTGAACAGTCGCGTCACGCTTCAACAAATGTTGCAGCGCGAAGATTTCCGCTCGCGGATCGACAATCAACACGCGATCCATGCTCACGAAATTCAATACCCGATCATGCAAGGCTGGGATTCGGTGATGGTGAAAGCGGACGTGGAACTTGGCGGCACCGATCAGCTTTTCAATATTTTAGTCGGTCGGGATTTTCAAAAAGAGCAGGGAATGCCGCAGCAGGTCGTTTTTTTAGTGCCGATCCTGGAAGGCTTGGACGGTTCGAAGAAGATGAGCAAGAGCCTGGGCAATTTTGTCGGCGTCAGCGAGCCGGCTGCTGACATGTTCGGAAAGTTGATGAGCGTTTCGGACGAACTGATGGCGCGGTATTATTTGCTTTTGCTCGGACGCGAGCTGCCGAAAGGGGACAATCCATTTGAAGCAAAGAAACAACTCGCGTCCGAAATCGTGCAGACTTATCACTCGCCCGAAATCGCAAAGAAAACTTTGGATGAATGGAACGCGAGATTTAGCGAAAAGCGTCTCGAAGAAGCAGATCTGCCAAGTCTTTCTGCGGTATCGGACGAGCTCGTCGCGATAGTCGTTGCTGCGTACTCGCAAGGTTTCGGTCTCAACAAGTCGCGCGCGGACGCCAGCCGGTTGATCAAACAGGGCAGCGTGCAATTGGATGGCAAAAAGATTATCGATCCAAAGCCGAAGATATCTTTGCGGTCTGGACAGATCCTGCGGCTCGACAAGACCCACGCGGTCCGAATCAAATAAAAAAAGCACGGAGCCGAAGCTCCGTGCTTTCATTGGACTTATGCTTTGGGAAATTTATGCGGCCGCAGCAGACTCGAACAAAGGAAGAATCGGCATCCGCTCGACGTACGGTGTCGCGATTCCTTCGAAATGCGCGCGGATGCTGCGCAGTTCGGCATTTACAAACGTGTCGACGAACTTCAAGTGACGGTCGAGCCACGCGAACAAGCGATTCTTTATCTGGTAGTGGATCGCCAGTGTGATTTCGGTGCAGTTCGATCGGATTTGTGTGAAATCGACCAGGCCGATCAGTTGGATGTTTCCGCCGGCCGATTCGAATGCGAATTGGTCGGCCGACTCTGAATCGACCGCCAACAACGTCGTGCGCGCTTCAAAACCGAGCGGACCGCGAAAGCTGAAGTCCACCGTTTTTGATGAGGTCACCGTCGCCTTGGTCACCATCAGGAACTGCCGTTTATAGGATTGAATGCTGGTCAGCCGAGCCTTGGATTCGTCCAGCGGCTGGCTCATGTGGAATGTTTTTTCGAGGAGCATGTTAGTAGGGTTGATTGTTGCCAGAATGCTTTAGCAACGCGGGTACCACCGGGATTTCCCCAGGGAGAGCCTTCCCAGACCCCTTAAATTGTGTAACTTTCGTTTACACTTCTGTCAGATTACCTGACAGACACAGCCTCGTTCAGCGGCTGACAAAACGGCCCCGATTTGGGCTAAATTCGAGGCTTTCCGGACGTCCGGCGCGCTAGGGAGACAACCATTGACGATCTCGATCCTAGGCGGCGCGCACGTGCTGCGCGATGACCGTTTGCATCATCGACTCGAAAATCTTTCTGCCGTCCGCGCTTCCGATCCGAGCGTCGCAGGCTCGATCTGGATGCGGCATTAAACCGAAGACGTTCCCTTGGCGATTACAAATACCGGCGATGTTTTCGATTGAACCATTCGGATTCGCCTCTGGAGCGATCTCTCCGCGATTGTTCGCGTAGCGCATAATCACTCGCCGCTCATGATTCAACTCATGCAGCGTTTTCTCATCGGCAAAATAGCATCCTTCTCCGTGTGCGATCGGCATTCGGAGGAGCGTTCCTTCGGGACAACCATGCGTGAAGGCCGAATCAGGAACTTCGACCCGCAATGTGACCAAATCGCAAACAAACCGAAGCGACCGATTCCGCACCAGCGCGCCCGGAAGCAAGCCCGCTTCGCACAAAACTTGGAAACCGTTGCACGTTCCGAGCACGAGCTTGCCCGCGCGCGCATCGCTGATCACCGCCTTCATGATCGGTGAGAAACGAGCGATCGCGCCGCAGCGCAAATAATCGCCGTAAGCGAAACCGCCCGGCAATACGATCGCGTCGTAATCGCGGAGCGATGTTTCTTTGTGCCAAAGATAATCGGCCTGCAAACCTTCAATGCTGTTGATGCCCGCGACGCAATCCTGGTCGCAATTGGATCCGGGAAATTGAATGACGGCGAACTTCACGTCGATTTAATGGGCCATGCCCCGGGCGCGCTGTTCTTCATGATAATCGTTTACGACGAGTGCTGCGTGAATCACTCCCGGAATCCAACCGAGCAACGTTAAAAGAATGCTCAGGAAAAAACTCGCGATCCGCCCAGTCATTAATACCGCCAACGGAGGCAGGACGACGCAGAAAAAATATCGCAACGCTTTCATTTCTTCTTCTTGGTCTTCGGCTTGGTCTTGGTGCCGTCGCGCTTCTGCAGTTCGTAATCCTCAATCACCGGGTTCGAGAGCAAATCGCGACAAAGCCCGTGCAATCGTTTTTCCACATCGCCACCGTTTCCTTCGATTTCGATTTCCATGTACTTGCCTATCCGCACGCTGCGAACTTCCGGCATGCCCAAGTGCCGCATCGCGTCGCGCACCGTGTTTCCCTGTGGATCGAGCACCGCTTCCTTCGGCTTGACGATCACGTTCACCTTCACCTGCCACACTCTAATTAGCATTGTCGCGCTCACAAGCCGCAATGCATTCATGCTCTTGCTCGTGCTCGTAATCGAGCGAACTTCGCCCCCGATGCGAAGGCTTGATTGGCGAATTCCGGCGGCCTGGCTGACGCTCTGCATCGTTTGGAGTTCCACTTGGCTGGCAATCAAAGTTGGGCTGCGGGACTTGCCGCCGATTTCGTTCGTTGCCATTCGATTCATAATCGCGACCGCCGTTCTCGTTGCTGTTTCGGTTGGTCGAGCGCGGTTGCTCCCACAAACTCGCGCGGATTACTTCGTGCTCGCGATTACTGGTGTTCTAATGTTTGCCCTGAATTATACGCTGCTCTTCTGGGGCGAGTTGTATGTTTCGTCAGGTCTCGCAGCCGTTTTGCAGACCACAATTCCAATTTTCGGAATGTTGTTCGCGCATTGGATGCTTCCAGATGAACCGCTGCGCCTCCAAAAAGTTTTCGGCGCACTGCTCGCGATGGGCGGCGTCGCGCTGATCTGTGGCCGGTTGCTCGATTTCGCAGGCGTCTGGGCATTTTGGGGCGGCGTGGGCATTTCGATCGGCGGCGCGGCCGCTGCGTTTTCTAACGTACTCCTCAAAAAACGAGCGATCACCCTCGCGCCGGCAATGCTTGCGGCCTGGCAAATGTTTTTCGGAATAATTCCGCTGCTCGTTCTCGCCCCCGTCATCGACGGAAATCCGGTGCGCTTTCATTGGACGCCGATGTCGATCTTTTGTTTGCTTTACCTCGCGATCATCGGTTCATCGCTCACCTTTTTGTTGCTTTACTGGTTGTTGCCGCGGATGTCGGTCACAAATTTGCAAACGATCTCGCTGATTACGCCACCGGGAGCAGTGATGCTCGGCTTTGCGCTCGGCGGCGAAAAATTTCCGCTCTGGTCACTGTTGGGCGCGGCGGTCGTTCTCGTCGGCGTCTGGATAATTTTTCGACGAACCAAGTATTGGACAATTGCCGAAGCCGAAGCCGCAGTGGCGGATCGCGGATGAATACGAAAGATCGGTCTGCTCGCAGCTCAAGTTATGGACCATGGTTGGTCGGTCTTGGCGCCGCGTTATGGGGGACTGAAAGCGCGTGGCGGATTCCGCTGAATGAGCTCTTCGATGCCGAGGTCATCGTATTCTGGGAACACGTTCTCATTCTGCTGATGTTCCTGCCGATCTTGATTCCGAATCTTGGTCAGCTGCGCAAGATCGACATGCGCACCTGGAGCTTTCTGATTTTTTCCGGCTTCGCCGGTTCAGCAGTGGGTACGATCTTTTTTACCCTCGCGCTCAAACACGGAAATCCCACCGTTGTAAACGTAATCCTGAACATTCAGCCAGTGATCTCGACCCTGGGCGCATTTTTGATTTTCGGGGATCGACTCGCGTCGCGATTTTTTCTTTACGCGGCAATCGCGATCTTCGCCGGCATTTTTCTCTCGGTCGAATTTCCAACTCTCATTCCGGTATCATTCGAACGCGCCGGTCTCACGCTTGGCACCGGTTACGCGCTCATTTGCGCGTTTTTCTGGGCGGGTTCAACGGTTGCCGGGCGCGGCGTCATGATTGGTATGCCCCTTCGTCTCGCTGCGAGCATGCGCATCGCCATCGGATTAATCTGCATGACGCTCATCGTATTGGCTTATGGGAAACTGAATGCCGCGGCGCTTTGGCCGCAGGCCGCGCAAGCGCAACCTGGTAAAGCCGTTGGCGCGCTCATTTTGCTCGCCTCGATTTCTGGTGGTATTCCGCTTCTCATTTATTTCGAAGGGTTGCGCCTCACTCGCGCGTCAACCGCCGGTTATTTCGAAATGATGCAAACGCTCGCCGCGGTTTGCATCACTTGGGGATTCTTTCACGCCGCTCTTCGGTTCCATCAAATTATTGCCGCGCTTGTCCTGATCGCGGCAGTGGCGATGGTTCAACGCGTTCAGGGGAAAGTGGAATTGTAGCGGCGGTCTATGACCGTCGGTCAACTGCCAGTCCGGCTCGGACCTACGCAACGCGGCGTTTTTGCTTTACCAACGTCGATGTCGATCTTCGCCGGCCGGACGAGCCGTTTCCGCCGCGTTTCGGGCGCACAGACTGTGAACGGTTAATGCTTTCCTGCAAAACCTTCACCAGATCGACAACATTGGTACTCCGCGGCGCTGCCGCCGGTGCGGGAGGAAGCTGTTTGTTTTTGGCTTTTGTTTCGATGATCTCCATCACCGCGTCGCGATATTCGTCACGATATTTTTCCGGTTGCCAATTGGACGACATGCTTTCGATCAACGCGTTCGCCATTTTCAATTCCTTGTCGTTCAAATCCGTCTTTGGCCGATTCAATTCTTCCGGTGTCAGCACTTCACTCGCGAAATGCATCAGTTCCAGCACGAGAAACAATCCGTCGGGTTTCACCGCCGCGAGATATTCGCGATTCGCAATCACGACTTTCGCGATTCCGATCTTGCCTGTGCCGCTCAACGCCTTGTGCAAAAGCGCGTATGCTTTCTCGCCGCCCTTCTGCGCTTCGAGGAAGTATGGCTTGTAGAAAAACTTCGGATCCACCTGGTCGATGTCGACAAAGTCGGTGATGTCGATCGAATGCGTCGATTCGATCCGCACCTTTTCGAAATCTTCGTCGCTCAATACGATGTAGCGGCCTTTCTCGTACTCGTAACCTTTAACGATTTGATCGGCCGGGACTTCTTTCATGTCTGTCTCGGCGACCTTTTTATATTTGATCGGGCTCAGATCGGTTTTGCGCAGTTGCCTAAAACTAAGCTTTTCTTCGCGCGTGGCCGGATAGACCGAGATTGGGATATAAACCAAGCCGAAGCTGATGCTGCCTTTCCAGGTTGGACGCATAATCAATTCTCCTTTGCCCGCCGTAGCCTTGGCGAAGGCGGGTTTGCTGTTTGTGGGCTGTGCATTTCCGCCAAATGTGAACAATTGTCAATAACTTCCGCCTTGGAAGCAGATGGCGTTCCGGCGCTTACGCTTCGCGCACAACCGAGCGTGGATCTTTGTCTTCGCGCAATCCGAGAAACACCGGTTGCCGCAATTTCCCGTCGCGCGTCCACTCCGCGAACTTGATCTGCGCGACGAATTTCGGATTTATCCAGTGCATCTTGTTCATCATCGAGGGGGTGATGCCCTGCGACCATTGACCGGCCGATTTCGATGGAAGATCGACAAATGGACAATCGTCGCATTCCTCCGCGCCAAATCTTTTGTGTAAGATCGACAATGATTTTTCCGTGAATCCGCTTCCGACTTTGCCGGCGAACTTGAGACGACTGTCTCCTTTCTTTTTACCATTTTCATAATAACCAACGAGGATCGCGCCGAAATGTTTTCGTGCGCCACCCGGTGGAGTATAGCCGCCAATGACGAATTCCTGCTCGTTAACGCTCTTGCGTTTGATCCACGCGCCGCTGCGACGACCGGGTTCGTATTTGGAGCCACGCTGCTTGCCGATCAGCCCTTCCAGGCCGCGCTTCTTCACTTCCGCGAGCAACGATTTTACGTCGCCGCTGATTTCTCCCGAGTAGCGAATTGGATCGCGAACATCTTCGCAAACTTTCGCTAACACTTGTTTGCGCTGTTCGACTGAAAGTTCGAGCAAACTCTTGCCATTCAGCTGCAGCAAATCGAAAACGTAAAAGCGCAGCGGCGCTTTGCGGCCTTCCCTGCCCGCGGTGCTACAGCGTTGCAGGCGGGGCATTTCGAGCGCTTGCAAGAGTTGAAATGAAGAGCGGCCTTCTTGGTCGAGCGCCACGACTTCGCCATCGATCACGCATTCTTCTACCGGCAGCTCCTTCACCGCCTCCGCGATTTCAGGAAAACGTTTATCCAGTTTGTTTCCGTTCCGGGAGATTAGAGAAACTTTTTTGCCGTTCTTGATCGCCATGGCGCGGATGCCGTCGAACTTTAGCTCGTACAGCCAATCGCCGTGAGTCGGCGGTTCTTCGACCAAGCGCGCTTTCATCGGCTCGATGAAGCGCGGCTTGGCGTTCGGTAGTTTCTTTAACGCAAGATCGACATTCTTCGGCGCGGCTTCACTTTTTTCGCTTCCGTTTTCTTTTTGGGCTTTTTTTTTAAGCGCCGCTTTGATTCGCGAATTCAATTTCGATCGAGCAGTCTGCGGTTCCTCTTTACGATTTGATTCCCACTCGGCGTCGCGCTCCTCCGCAATTTGCTTCATTGTGCGCCCGGATTTCACCGACTGGTCTTCCATCTTTTTCGAGGGCGCTTTGACGTTGTCGCCAGTTTTCAGGATCAACCAGGTATTCTTTTCGCCGTCGCGGCCGCGGATTCGCACCAACGTCCATTCGCCTTGCGCTTTTTCGCCCGCGAGTACGAGATGAAGCTTGCCCTCGCGCAAAGATTTCGATGGTTGCTCCCCAAAAACGTAATAAGCGCCCCGGTCCCAAACCATCACGGTGCCGCCGCCGTATTGTCCTTCGGGAATCACGCCCTCGAAGTCCGCGTAATCGATTGGGTGATCCTCAACTTCGACCGCGAGATGTTTTTCTCCTTTTGCCCATGGAAGACCTTTCGGCAGCGCCCAGGATTTGAGAACGCCTTCCATTTGCAGCCGGAAATCGTAATGCAGCCGGTTGGCGTCGTGTTTCTGAATCACGAACCGGCATGCGCCGCGGACTTGTTTCGGCAACGGTTTGCCGCCGCTCGGCTCAACTGTTTTTGAGAAATCACGCTTCTGCTTGTATTTCTTTAGACCCATCTGCTTCTAAATTAACCGCGGATTACGCGGATGAAACGGATTTCGTGCGGAAGATCGACAACCACTCTTCGACGACGCGCGGCGTCGCGGCCTACTCCAAATCTCCAGCGGTCACAGCCGCCGCTATAGATGTTAAGCTTCGCTTGGAAGCGCTTCACCAACGAGATAGCGAGTGAACCGCCGAATGACGATATTTTCGCCAAGCTCCGCGATTTTCGCGCTGAGCAGATCTTTAATCGTAACGTCAGGATTCTTGATGAAGCCCTGTTCGAGCAAACACACTGTGCTGTAAAACTTATCGAGTTTTCCAGCGACAATTTTGTCCATCACGTTCGCCGGTTTGCCTGTTACCTGCGCTTTGTAAATCTCGCGCTCGGCTTCGATCAATTTTCCAGGAACATCCTCCCGGCTGACGTAAAGCGGATGCGCCGCAGCAATATGCAACGTGATGTCTTTAACGAAGCTTCGGAAGTTTTCGTTCTTGGCCACGAAATCCGTTTCGCAATTCACTTCCACGAGCACGCCGACTTTGCCCTGCAAATGAATGTAGGAGGCAACGATGCCTTCTTTGGTCGCACGTGACGCCTTCTTGCTCGCGCTCGCGATTCCTTTTGTTCTCAAAATCGTTTCCGCTTTCGCCAGATCACCGCCTGCCTCTTCGAGCGCGCGCTTGCAATCCATCATGCCCGCGTTCGTTTTTTCGCGGAGCTGTTTGACGACCTTGGGATCGATAGCGGTCTTGGTACTCATTTGAATTTAATTTGTCGATGCGCGGCAGCCGCTCGCTAAGCGGAAACGCCGGCCATCTCGATTTGTTCGCGAATCCGCGCTTCGCCGCTCGCCGACACAATCGCGTCGACCAACTTCTGCAGCACAATCCGAATCGCTCGAATGGCATCATCATTTCCGGGGATCGGGTAATCGATCATGTCCGGGTCAGCATTCGTATCGACAATTGCGACGACGGGAATATTGAGACGTTTCGCTTCGTTGACCGCGTTCTGTTCGCGAGTCGTATCGATGATTACGACGGCATCGGGCAATTGCGCCATCTCGAGGATTCCTTCGAGATTGCGACGAAGCTTAGCCGCTTCGCGATTCAACGCTGCCAGTTCCTGCTTGCCCATCTTTTTGTATTCGGGCGATTTTTCGATCTGCTCGATGTATTTGAGCCGGCCGATGCTTTTGCGGATTGTGGCGAGATTAGTCAACGTGCCGCCGAGCCAGCGCTGATTCACGTAAAATTGTCCACACGCGATCGCCGCTTCCTTGATCGCCTCCTGCGCCTGTTTTTTGCAACCGACAAACAAAATTTTTCCGCCGCGACGCGCAACCTCCTGAAGAAATTCGGTCGCGCGATGCAATTGCTTCACCGTCTCATCGAGATTGATGATGTAAATCTGGTTCCGCTGTTCGAAGATGAACGGCTTCATCTTCGGGTTCCAGCGCTTGGTCTGGTGACCGAAATGCACGCCCGCTTCCAAAAGCTCAGGCACTAATTCAACTGTGTTTGCCATACAAAAAATCGCGCCGCAGAGGAGGGGGAACGGCGGACGGGGAAGATGCTATA
>Ga0070707_100001317_pt1 | contig 24439 bp, 19 predicted proteins | sample KBSK5502metaG_FD_65468 | JGI IMG/M metagenome (GOLD analysis project Ga0070707, IMG submission 65468) | Corn, switchgrass and miscanthus rhizosphere microbial communities from Kellogg Biological Station, Michigan, USA - KBS K5-50-2 metaG | ecosystem: Host-associated > Plants > Roots >...
GCGAGCAAGGCGCCGGCCCGCGACAAGATCCTCGGGGAGACATCCAGGGCGAAACATGGGTCAGAACTGTTCGACAAGGTCGGGTGTGCGACGTGCCACGTGCGCACGTTGACGACCGCGCCGGCCGGCGTGAAGATCAACGGCGGGACTTTTACGGTTCCCGAGGCTCTCGGCCGGAAGTCGTTTCACCCGTTCAGCGATTTTCTGTTGCATGACGTCGGGACGGGCGACGGGATTGTGATCCCGATGGAAGAACACTACGGCCGCGCCGTGCAGAGAATGCAGTTTAGAAGAGCTTCACCCATGAGTTTTCAGATTGGGCAGAACAAACTGCGCACGCCACCGCTATGGGGTATCCGCCTACGCACCCGGCTGATGCACGATGGAGCTTCCGTGACGCTGTTGGACGCCATAAGGCGCCATCGTGGAGAAGCCAATAGCACGGCCCGTTCGTTTAACCGGCTCTCCCCGGCTGACCGTGAGGCCCTGCTGGAGTTCTTGAGGTCGCTGTGACGGCGACGGTGAGTGCGGCTCCTCCGCGATGAGGCGAAGGCTTCCGCGACACGGGGTCTAGCTGTCAATTCTCAAGAGGTTGTTCCCCTCCATGTAGCCGCCCCGGCCCTGCGGCGTTCCCCCGGCGACCACGCGGCGGGCCTTGCGTGGAGCTAGGGAAATTATCCGTGCCCGCCGCTCGCGAAATCGGTGCGAGGGGAAGTCTGACGACTGCCCGCTCCCGGCCGGTGCACACCAACGCGATTTCGAGGGTCGCCGCGGAGAACGCCTCCGGGCCGGGCTCACCGAGAGGCTTCAGTCACATTGGGAGCCCCGGCGGCGGGTTCGCCTCCCGCGGGCGGCGATGAGCGAGGAGCAGGGAACGGAGGAGCTGACGACTCGACAAGCCTGCGACGAGCGCTACAGCGACGGCCCGGTTCCAACTTCTGCGGCCGGGCCGGAGCGTGCCGACGAGGGAGGCGGACCCGACGCCGGGGGCGGCTTCGACGGGACCAACGTTTTGAGAAACGACAGCTAGCCGGACCTCGAACCAGTTCGGGAGATCGATTCCCCGCGCTGGACCTCGCGTCGGGCGTAGTCGATCAGGCGGCCTCCGTAGTAAGAGCGGCTGCCTCGCGGGATCTTCAGTGCTCGCGCGGCCTCGGCCAAGGAATAGCCGCTTCGGATCAGCGTGAGAAGCTTTCGCTCCGGGTTGGGCAGGACCGTGGAAACACGATCGAGAACTTCCTTTCCTTCCAGACCGGGCGCCGGCTCCCGAGAGAGCGGTTCCTTTGTCGAGATCAAAGTGGCCCCCTCTCGCACGCTTCGCCGATAGCTCCGTCTCCAGAAACGCCGGATGAAGTTCTGGGCCACCGCGCCGAGCCAGGGGATCTCCTGCGCAAGTCTCACGTTGTCCGTCCGGAGCAACCATTCCCAGACGTCCTGTGCGACATCCTCCGCGTCCGGAGACCGAAGTCCCGCGTGTGTGCAGGCTCGCGTGATCTGGTCGTAGATGCGGAGAACCGCATCCGCGGGAAACGTCCCGCTTTCTCCCTCGGTGCTCTTTCGTCGCGCGGGTTGCATGGAGGTCTTCGAGAAGTCGAGACCGGGCATTTTCCGGAGTTGACGAGGCGGATTCTCTCTAGCCTTTTCACCCGGGTCAAGCGATTACACAGAAGGCTCGAGAGGATCCGATGGCAACCGGCAGACAACGGAGAAGCATCCAAACCTGCGGCGGAATTCGATGAAACGGATCGAATCGCGGTACGTCCAGGCGCAGCCGGCGCGTCGGCCGCTCAAGATCTTCGCGTCGGACCCGATGCAGGGCCGCGCCGTAGGGAACCTCACAACGATCGAGGTCGGAAACGAAAAGCTGATGCCGGGCCCTTTTGGATCCCGCATCGAGGTGACGGACTATGACGGCTCGGTGACGGGGGGCCGCTACTACCAGCCGGTGAATCTCGACGATCCGGCCATTCTGATGCAAGGAGGCCTCGAGCCCACCGAGTCCGACCCGCGCTTTCACCAGCAGATGGTTTATGCCGTCGCGATGAAGGTCATCGAGAACTTCGAGCGCGCTCTGGGGCGGAGCATTTACTTCCGAGGCGGGCACCGCCTTCGCCTGCTGCCGCACGCCTTTCGGGGCGCGAATGCCTTTTACGACCGGCGGCTGCTGGGCGTTCTCTTTGGTTACTTCCGGGCCGACAAGAAGAACCCGGGCCGCAACCTGCCCGGTCAGAACGTGTTCACATGCCTGTCCCACGACATCATCGCCCATGAAGTCACGCATGCCTTGGTCGACCGCCTGAGAAGGCACTTTCTCGAGTTTTCCAACCGAGACGTCGCGGCATTTCACGAGGGCTTCGCCGACATCGTCGCCATCTTCCAGCACTTCACCTTTCCAGACATCCTTCACGACTACATCCGGGCGACGCGGACAGACCTGCGGTCGCCGACTCCTCTTGTCCAGCTCGCGCAGCAGTTCGGCTACGCGACCGGCAAAGGGCGGGCGCTGCGGTCGGCGGTTGATCTCAACGTGGGGGGGGCGCTACGGGCGCGCGCGCGGGGCGAAGAGGATTCTCCGCCATCGCGTCTCTACGAAACGGTCCTGGAACCACACGAGCGCGGCAGCATCCTCGTGGCGGCCGTCTTCGACGGGTTCTTCGCGGTGTATCAGCGACGGATCTCCGACCTGCTCCGGATCGCCACGGGCGGAACGGGCCTGCTGCCGCAGGGCGACCCTCATCCGGACCTGGTCAGCCGCGTCGCCTCCGAGGCGGCGCGGACCGCGCAGTCGATTTTGACGATGTGCATCCGCGCGTTCGAGTATCTCCCGCCGGTCGACGTCACCTTCGGCGACTATCTGCGCGCTCTGGTCACGGCCGACTACGAGCTCAACCCGAGCGACGATATCGGACAGCGCGGGAGCATGATCGAGGCGTTTCGGTCCCGCGGCATCTACCCGGAGGGAGTCTGGTCGCTCGCGGAGGAGTCGCTCCTCTGGGAGAACGCCCCGGCCGGCATTCCTCGCTTTCCCGTCGCTCTGCTCGGCGACCTTTCCACGCTGGCGCCGGGAGCCTTCAGCCGACCCTCGGCCGCCCAGGACGAGTCGCCCAGCTGGAAGCAGTATCGCGAGACGAGCGGAGACATCTCGGAAATCGCCGACTCCGTCCTCCGCCCCTACGCCGAGGACAACGCGGCCGCGCTCGGTCTCGATCCGAAGTTTCCCATCGACGTGCAGGGCTTTCATTCGGTCTTCCGGGTCGGGCAGGACGGGCAGCTGGTCATCGAGATCGTCACGCAGCTCGCGCAAGAAGACGACTCTCAGACGAAAAGCCTGGGTGGCATTCCCGTACGCGGCGGCTCGACCGTCATCGCGGGGGCGGACGGGACGATCCGGTATGTCATCGCCAAACCGCTCTCGGCCTCGCGGCTCGAGAAGCAGCGGGAATGGGTCGAGCTCTGCGACGCGACCGATCCGGCGCTGACGTATCTGCCCGAGTCGCAGCGCGGCGAGCGCATGCAGGCGTTGAGTTTCGAGGCGATCCACCGGGGAATCGTTCGATGAGCCCGGCGGCCCAGAAGGTGACGATCCGGATGTACAACGTCGGGTTCGGCGACGCCTTTCTCGTGCGGATCCCGGGACAAACCTCTGATCGAAAAATCCTCATGGATTGCGGCTCAATCAAGGAGGGCGACGGTGGGTCGATCGATGACGTCGTCGATTCCATCGTCGACGACGTGAAAGACAGTGATGGGAAGCCGCGCATCGACGTCGTCGTCGCGACGCATCGCCATCGCGATCATGTTTCCGGGTTCGCGAGCCCCGCCTGGGGAGATGTCGAAGTCAAGGAAGTGTGGATGCCGTGGACCGAGGATCCGGTAGATCCGGAGGCTCGGCGGATCCGGGATCTTCAGAGCCGGCTCGCCCTGACGCTGCACGCGGAGCTGACGCGTTTGGGCGCAGACGAGGATCTGATCGATCTGGCGGCCAACGCGCTGTCGAACGAAGCGGCGATGCAGACTCTTCACAGCGGGTTTGCGGGCAGCGCGACCCGAAAGTTCCTTCCGCCGCACGACCGGCAGAAGTGCACGTTTGTCGTCGACTGTCTTCCCGGTGTGACCGTCCACGCGATGGGTCCCTCTTTCGACGAGGATGTCATCGCCAATATGGAGCCCCCGAAGGGAAAGAGCTACCTGCAGCTGGTGGAGTCGGCCGCGGCGGAAAAGCAAGACCCGCGCCCGCCCTTTCCGGGAGATTGGACCGTCGATCCGCCATCGGGCCTCCGGCTGACGCCGGAGGAAAGCAGGATTGTCGAGGGCGTCGGAGAGGACGACGAGAGCGTCGTGGCCGCGGCCCTCGATGGCGCGGTGAACGGAACGAGCCTCGTCTTGATGTTGCAGATCGGGAAAAGCTCGTTTCTCTTTCCCGGCGACGCCCAATGGGGAACCTGGAACATGATCCTCGAAGATTCGGAATGGCCGACGCTGCTGGCCAAGACGACCTTCTTGAAGGTCGGACATCACGGCAGCCATAACGCGACACCCAAACAATTCGTCGAGGACATTCTTCCAAAGCCCCCGACGGACTTCTGGGCGATGGTATCGACCATCAAGAGAGGCAGCTGGCCCATCCCGAAGAAGGAGCTGATGGCCGCGCTTGGCAAACGAACCAAGAAACTCGTCCGCAGCGACCAGATCCCCCAGGCCCAACAGGGCGTCTTCGCTTCCAAGGCGAGCCTCTACGTCGAGACCGAGATCCCGATCTAAGTCAGCCTCTTGAGGAAGCCTGACTCTCCTCATCCCTCTCTACGATTTGGGCGTCACCCGGAAACGGGTGTCCGTGAGTAATCTGGCCGGATGTTAATTCTCGATACGTTGTTCCCAGTGAGGTAGCCGCCCCGGCCCTGCGGCATTCTCCGCAGGACCACGCGGCCGCCCTCGCGAAACGGAAGAGAATCCTTCCCGGGCGGCCGCTCGCGAAATCGGTGCGAGGAAGAGTCGTGCGCCAGTCTTTTCACGGCCGGTGCATACCCACGCGATTTCGAGGGTCCCTTCGGGGAACGCCTCCGGGCCGGGGCTTACGGTGAGGCTTTCGTCGCGCTGCGAGCCCCGACGGCGGGTCCGCCTCCCGCTGACGGCGATGAGCGAGGAGCATGGAAGAGAGGAGCTTCTGCCTCGATAAGACTGCGACGAGCGCTACAGCGACGGCCCGGTTAGGAATCTTCGCGGCCGGGCCGGAGCGTGCCGACGAGGGGGGCGGCCCGACGCCGGGGCGGCTCGGAGGGGAATAACGTGTTGAGAAATCACAACTAGATAGAATAGCCCGCCGGAATCGACAACGGCCTCGGTCGCTGGCGGACGTGAATCCTGATGTTTGAGCTGCGTGTTCGTGAGTGGTTGGAATCGGATTACCTGCACTACCTTGGCAGGGTGGCGCGTCGCGTGGCCTACACGTACCACCTTTCCGATGCCGATGTTCCGGATCTTTACCAGGAGCTCTGCCTCGCGCTTTGGAAGGCGGGACCGGAGCGAATGGTCAACGCAACCTGGGTTTTTCACACTGCGAATCACCGAGCGATCGAGCTTTACAACAGGCAGCGGAGGGCGGGGCGGTTTGCTGCCGTCGTTGGCGCAGAAGGTCTAGACCCCGAGGTCTCCAGCGACCCGGAAAAAGCGCTCCTCGTCCGTGCCAGGGCAGATCGCCTACCCCGTGTTCTCCGCCGGTTTTATCGACTGCGCTTCCAGGAAGGTTACACGCAGAGAGAACTGATGCAGCGAGCGCATCTGACCCGGGGGTCAATTCGTGGGCTGGAAAGGGAGTGCTTCCGAAGACTCCAGGGGCGCTGCCAAATCTAGCCGCTCCGCTATTTCCCGAACCCAAAGACCGGGAAAATCGGATTGGAATATCAGGCATTGCTGTCGAAGGTGGAGGTGTATCGAGCGGCGCCTCGCTGGAGGTCGCACGGATCATGCGAAAAGACGACGAGCTTCGCCTTCAGCCGATCTCGCCAGCTGAGCCCGGCGTCATCCCGGCTCGGGATCGAGAAGCGGCCAGACTGATCCGGGGCACCGCGCCCGTAAGGCTACGATGAGCGCCGAACCGAGCGAGCTGCGGCGCAGCTTTGTACTGCTGGAAGGGCGTACGACCGTTCGGCAGGTGCGCGACCGGATCGCTGCTCTCGGGAACCTCTGGACCTATGTCGTCGTCGCGCTCGCCGGAGCCAGGTTCTCCATCTTTCGGCTGGGCGAGCTCATCGAAATCCTGAAAGAGTCCGGTCCTACGCTTCAGCCGGAGATACTGCTTCTCTCCCTGGAGGACGTTCCGAACCTCCTCGTCTCGCGGACGGCGAGCACGCTGGAGGAAGTGGGCCTGACCCCCGGCAGGGTCCGAGCGCTTCTGAAGGATGCGCCGCGCGGGCGGTGGGTGGTCCTGAAAGCCGGGCAGGTGACGGGCGTGCTTGCGGCAGAGACGCGGGGCGCGTCTGCGAACGTGGACCTCCAGTGGTTAAACGCGCCTTCGGTCCCCTCCGATGCCCGCCCCAAAATGGACTCTCTGGAACCGCCGGCTCCGGTTCCCTCTCTCGCTTCCGACGAAGCGAGGCCGAGCGCTGGGGAACGCGCCGAAGCGCCGACGCCATCGCCAAAATCCGCTCCGTCGCAGCGATCGACGGAAGCGGGAGTCTCTCGAGGCGGTCGAGGACGCATGATGAAGAGGGCAAAACCTCCACCCGCCCGACCCGGAACGTTGACCGCGGATTCGACTCCAGCGGGGGAGGCGCCGCCGGCACCGGCCGCCGAGGTCGAGCCAGAGAAGCGATGGATCAACGCGGAGCTCGAGGGTCGCGGCCCCGACGAGCCGCTCCAAGTCGGTGAGACATTCACGATCGCGTTCGACGTCGATCTGAAGAGTCGACCAGGAGCGGTCGGGGCGACGCTGCTCCCTCCAACGCCTCTGCTCTTTTCGGACGGCGAAGACTTCGTCGATCTGACGGTCCAGCTTGCCAGTCAGGATTTCGATATCTTCACCGAGCCTCAAAAGCTTCGACTTCCTCGCCGCGGGAAGTCCAAGAACAAAGCCCGATTCGATCTCTCGCCGAAACACGAAGGCGACTGCATTTTGAACGCCCTCTTCCTGAAGAACGGGAACTTCATCCAGCTGATGACGCTCAAGCTTCAAGCCGGCAAGCTGCTGGATCACGCCGTCTCGTCTTCGGAAACTCTGGGCCGCGTCCTGGACGCGAGCCTGGAGATGAAACCGCGCGACGTGACGCTGGTCTTGACCAAGACCGTCGACGGATTCCAGGCGATCCTTTCCAAAGCGGTCGCCGCGATCGCGACTCTTCCGATCACCGAACCGCAGCTCGACTCGATGATCGCCGAGGCGCGCGAGGAGCTGCTCGCCGTCGTCAACTGGAAGGCGGGACCCGACCAGGCCGTCTATCAAGCCGGAATCGACATCCCGCCGGAGGTCAACGCCGCGGCTCTACGGACGATGGCCCGGGCGGGCTTCCGCCTCTTCCAGCAGGTCTTCTATGGCCCCGCGGCCGACGCGCAGTCCAAGCTGCTCGGCGACAGGCTGCGAACGATGGCCCAGAAGGAGAGATTGAAGATCCAGATCTTCTCGCAGAAGTTTCTCCTGCCCTGGGGGATCCTCTACATGGCCGATTCCTTCGACGAGGATCACGTCGACCCCGAGCTGTTTCTCGGCTTCAAGCACATCATCGAACACATTCCGCTCCAGCCGCCAATGGACGTGCTCACCAGCACGATCGACAGCCGGCCACTCTTGAACGTCAGCGTGAATGTCAACGCCGACATCGACGAACAGATGGGGATACCGGTCATTGGCGACCAACTCGAGTATTGGAAGGGCTTTTCGGACGGAGCGACGAAGGTCATCGTGCGCAAGACGCGGGAGGAGGTCAAGAAGGCGCTGGCGGATGTTTCTTTACCCGACCAGCTTCTTTACTTCTATTGCCATGCGGTCTCCGCCTCGTTGGCCGATCCGGGCGGGCCGGATGCCTCCGCCATCGTCCTGACTGGAAACGGGCGGCTGACTCTGGAGGACCTGAACATCTCGGCGCCGACGAGCAAGGTCCTCTCCGGAGCTCCGCTGGTCTTCGTCAACGCCTGCGAGTCGGCTGAGCTTTCGCCCCTCTTTTATGACGGCTTCGTCCCCTACTTCATGGCCAAAGGAGCGCGCGGCGTCATCGGGACCGAGTGCGAAACCCCGGCGCTCTTCGCCGCGGAGTGGGCTCGCCGCTTCTTCGATTCGTTCCTGGCGGGGAAGCCTCTTGGGGAGACGTTTTTGGACTTGCGGCGCGAGTTCTATCAGCGCCACCACAATTTGCTGGGCCTCCTCTATGCCCTCTATTGCGACGGGGACACTCAGATCGCGCCTGCCGTCGCAAAAGTCGGAGGATCCAATGCCGATCGACCCGATGCCTGAACGGGACGTCCCGGCGTCCGCTGACCCCGCAATGGGCCGATTTCGGGAGCGTGTTGCGGCGCTCATCGCCGTCGTGATTATCCTCGCTTCGCTCGTGATCCTGGTCCTGGCGTTCCGCTCCATCGATGACAAGGAGAGGTTCGCCCGCGCCAAAGACCTCTTGTTGATCATCAATCCTGTTCTGGGTGTGGTCATCGGGTATTACTTCAACAGGGTCAGCACGGAAGGTCGCGCCGAGACCGCCGAGAGTGCCGCGAGAACCACCGCCGCCGACGCGCGACGGGCCATGGAATCGCGCGACAAGGCGGAGCGCCTCGCGGATGTTGCGAGAGCCGATGCGCAGGAGACACGGACGCAACTGGAGGACGTGAGCCAGGCCGCCGAGAAGATGCTCGCTCAGACCCCAGGGCGAACTCCGGGCACGCTCGGAGTCAGCGAGACGGCGAAGCCAGCCGACGATGCTCGGTCGGAGCTGGAAGCCGCGCTCGCTCGCGCGAGGCGGATCAAGGCAGCGGCACGGGCCTCGGAGACCAAAGGTTCGGGATAGCCGGTGAAGATCCATGTCCGAGATAGGAGAAGACAGACCGGATGAAGTATCTCGACTTTGACCTAGTCCTGGCTCCCGGCGAGCAGGGTTATCGAGCCCATGTCTCGAGCTCCCCGGCCGGACAGGGCACGTCCGATTTCCGGCTGCCCTTCTCGGAGCAGGACCTGACGATCTTTCGACTCGAAAGAGTCCGGACACGAGGCGTTCGCCGAATGGAGTCACCGGAGATGCGAGCGGCCAAAGAACTCGGAGGACGGCTCTTCCAGGCCGTTTTCGCGGGGGACGTGGGGTGCCGTCTTCAGGAAAGCCTCGACCAGGTCGAGAGCGAAGGGTCGCGGCTACGTCTCCGGGTGCATCTTTCCAAGACGCCCGAACTGGCCAATCTGCCGTGGGAGTATCTGTACGAATCCGCCGTCGGCCGGTTTCTCGCGCTGTCGGTCCAGACCCCGGTGGTCCGCTACCTGGAACTGCAGGAGCGCATCAAGCCGCTGCCAGTGAAGCCACCTGTGAACGTTCTGGTGATGATCGCCAGCCCGAAAGACAAGCCTCCCCTCGATGTGGAAGGAGAGTGGTCAAAACTTTCCGCCGCCCTCGCAAGCTTGACGCAGCAGGGACTGGTGGAAGTGGATCGGCTAACGGAACCGACCTTTGAGGCCCTCCAGAAGAGACTGCGGCGAAGGACCTATCACATCTTTCATTTTGTCGGCCACGGAGAGTTCAATGAGGAGTGCCGGGAGGGGATGCTCCTGTTTGAGGACGAAGAGCATCAGAGCATGCCGGTGACGGCACAGGCGCTCGGGATGCTTCTCCGCGACGAGCCGGCGTTACGGCTGGCGATCTTGAACTCCTGCGAAGGCGCGCGCGCCTCCAGCGGTGATCCGTTCGCAGGCACCGCACAGACCCTCTTGCAACAGGGCATTCCCGCTGTGATCGCCATGCAGTCGGAGATCACCGATGAGGCGGCCCAGACGCTCGCCCGTACATTCTACGAGTCGGTGGCGGACGGTTATCCAGTGGATGCCGCACTGACGGAGGCGCGCAAGAGCATCTACGGCGAGGGGAGCGTCGAATGGGGAACGCCCGTCTTGTACATGCGCTCTCCGGACGGGCGCATCTTCGACATCGAACAGCGCTTGAGCGAAGAAGTCCGACATCGGCAGCAGATCGCCGCCGTTACTCGCGAGGCCGAGGAAGCGATCGCTGCCCAGAACTGGCCCGCCGCGGTCGAGAAACTCGAAACACTCGCCTTCTGGGATCCGACAAACCCCGAAGCCGCGGCAAAGCTTCAACGCGCCCGGCTGAAACTGTCGTCCGCGGCAGACGAGCAGACCGGAAGAAAGCCGATGCCGGAGCCTCCCCCAGTGCCCGCTTCGGGATCTTCCTCCGGACGCCGCCCCAAGAACCTGGCCGGAATGGTTCAGATCGCCGATCTCTATCACGGGGCGGATCAGGCGCTTGCCTCGCGGAACTGGTCGGCTGCTATTGAGAAGTTGCAGCGGGTGCTGGAGATGGACCCGGCGCACCCGCAGGCCAGAGCCAGTCTCGACCGAGCTCGCCAACAGCAGGAGCTCGCGGACCTCTACGTGCGGGCGCAGAGGCATTCGAATGAGAAGAACTGGCGAGAGGCCCTCGAGGACCTCCGCAAAGTGCGCGAGACCGATCCGAATTTCAAGGACGTGAAGGCTCTGCTCGAGAGAGCGGGGCGCGAACTCGACCGAGAAGAGCGGGAGCGCGACAAGGCGGACATCCGACCCCCGGCCCCCCCGCCCCGGAGGTTCTCCACTTCCCTAAAGGTCGGCGGCTGCGCCGTCGCCGCCGCGGCGACCCTCTGCAGCGTGCTGGTTGTCGGCGTGCTGCTTCGTCAACGGAGCTCCGCGCCGACGGCGGCGGTCGCTCGGCCGCCCTCCGCCGATCAAGCCTCGGACCCGTCAGCCCAGCAACCCGTCGCGGCGGTTGCCGCGCCGGGAGACCAAGAGAAGCCGTCCGAATCGGCCAACCCCAAGTCCTCCCAGGACGAACGGGGACTCCTGTCGGCAATTCGCGAAGCCGCAAACGCAGAGATTCAAGCCAGCCGTACCTTGAATCCGGCTCCGCTCTCTCGTGCCTACACGGGCGTGGCCTTGGTGTCGGAGCTCGCCGGTCTGCAGTTCCTCCGGTCGAACAGTATGTATGCGGACGCTCACATGGAGGCGCAGAAGATCGATTCCTTTCGGGTGAGTCCCGACGGCCGCCGGGCCGAGGTTCAGGCGACGGAGAGATGGACCGTTCACTTCCTCTCGACTCTCAACGGGGTCTGTGTCGGCGAGTGGCCGACTTATCAGATCTCGCACACCTACTTTCTCGCGCGTGCCGGGACTGGCTGGATGATCGACGCCGTCCAGCACCACAACCAACCTCCCGCGCTGCAGCCGTGCGGCGAATGACGAGAGTCTGCTCACCGCCCTTCGACGGCGATGATCTTCGCGATGCGTTCCGCGAGCGCTCCAATCGTGCGTGAGGGGTTGACCCCCAGGGCCTCCGGAATGATCGCGGCGTCGGCGAGGTAGAGATTCCTGTACCCGAAAACCTCCCCCTTGTGATCGACGACTCCCTTGGTAGGTCCGTTCCCCATGTTGCAGCCACCGAGCGGATGGGGGGTGACGAGGTCGTGCGAGAAAAACCAACCCGGCGGCACCATCGTGATTCCTCGCGTCGCGGCGGTCAGTCGTTGGTGCATCTTCACGACGGCGTTGACGGCTTGCTGTGATTTCGCGACGTCCCACGAGAGATCCAGGCAATGGCCGCCGTCGACCCGCTTCAAACGAAGCACCCCATTGGCCGCATCGACCGCCTGAGCAAACCAGGGCATCACTCCTCGGAAGGACTCACTGTGCCGAAGCAGGTTCCGGACGGAATCGAGGAGCAGCTTGGCGCGCAGACCGTTTTGTGGCTGCTGACAGCGCTTCCAATAGTCCACCAGAAGATCGGGAAAGCCTCCGTCCTCGATCCAGAAGGACTGACCTTCTTCGCTGCGGTCGAGAAAGTCGATTGCGCTGGAGATGGTGGGCCCGCGTGTCGGTGAGACCTGTCGGTCGAGATAGAGGGCGGGCGTTAAGAAGTCTCCGTTGCTGCTCCAGTTCTGCCCGAGCCGTGGGCTGATCGCTGGGAGGCTGCCGGTGACCTCGCGGCATCGGAGAAGGAGCTCGGTCGAGCCCAGCGATCCAGCCGCCACGATCACGATGCGTGCCGTCTCGCTTCCGGAGGCTCGCGTTCCCTGCTTGAGCTCGTCATACCAAACCCGGAACCCGCCAGGTATCGGCTCGATGTTGGTGACCAGGTGAAGGGCACGGACCTGCGTGCCATGCTTCTCCGCCCACGGAATGTAGTTCCGATCGAGTGTGTTTCGGGCATCCACGTCGCATCCGATATCGCAGTTGCCAAGGTGCACACACGTCCCCTGCTCCACCCCCTGTGCGTTGACGAAGCTCTTCGACTTCGCGACGTTGTGCGGATCGTCCTGCTCGTAGGTCCACTCGGAATCAAAAGACACAGCCAGGTCGAGCGGCTTGAAGCGATCGCCGTGTCCTATGGCCTCGGCGGCCTCCTTCATCAGCTTCATCCGGGACGTCCACTGGTTGGCGGGGATCCTCTGCACGTTCATGAACGCGGCGACCGCGTCGTAGTAGGGTTTGAGCTCCTGGTACGTGACTTCGGGTGGCCAACCGGCGGCGAACGCCTCCTTCGGGGCTTCGCACGAGATGTTCGCGTAGATGAGCGATCCTCCTCCGACGGCGGCACCTTGGGCGACCGTCATGTGCGGGAAACAGCGCAGGTCGAGCCACCCGTTTTGGCGCTCGGGGTGCGCGTCGTTCCATGTCCAAGGGTCCTCGGGTTTCCGCGGATAGTTCGTCTTGTCCCACCGCCGCCCGCGCTCGAGGATGAGCACCCTGTAGCCCGCCTCAGCGAGACGGCAAGCCGTGATCGCGCCACCGAACCCGCTCCCAATGACGATGACGTCGAAGTTCATGGGCGATTCCGACGTCAGGTTCGCGGCGTCGGAGTCGGACCGCCGCCGAGAGCGGCGTGGTTCAAATAGGTGTCGGCGAGCTCTCCCAGGAAGAACCGGGTGAAATCACCTATCGCCTCGGATTTTTCCTTCAGGCTCTTCGCGTTGGTGACGCGGATCGTGGTCACCAGTTTGATCAGATCCTCCGGGCCCAGCGTCAGAACCCCTGCGCCGACGACGGGCCCGGTCTTGTCGCTGCCCTGGTGCAACCGAGTGTAGAGGGTCGTCGTGTCCTTCCAGAGGTCGAAGCCCGGGTCGTTTCGGACCTCCTTTCTCCCGGCGAGGTAGTAATCCTGGCCGTCCCGTTCGAAGGGGAGCTCATAAACCATGAGTTTGAGGTTTGGCTGGTCGCCCGGGGAGAACAGATTGAAGACACCGTTCTTGCCGGGAATCTGACCCCCGAAGGGGCGGAAGTCGATGTGTCCCGTGAGGCGCCCCGCGTGCGTCGGTTCCTCGCGGAAGCGCTTGATGTCGACGATCTCGACTGCCGCGTGCAGCGACAAGATGTTGCCCGCGGCCTTGCCTTTTCGTTGACCCTCTTCCGGATCCGATTCTTGCAGGGAGAATCCGCCAGCCATCGTTTCGCGAAATGCGATCCCAAGCGTGCCGTCTTTCATTTTCGTTGTCTCCGGTTCAAAGGGAAGTCCTTCATCGGTTCTGTTTTCCAGGTAGTGCTTGCCGTCGGAGTAACCCATCGCGATCAGTGAGGCCGTGTCGATCTCGCCGAGATAAAGCTCCGGATCCAGAGGAAGGGGATACTCCGGCCGGATCAGGTGCAACCGGATCGGCCGCGTCTGACCGAACGCGCCCTCTCCCCGCTAGATGCGTGCGTTGATCTCCTGGATCCGATCGAACTCCTCGAACAGAGCTCCATTGGCGCTCAGTTCGATCATGTGAACATACTGGTTGAAAACGCCCGTTCGGTACTCCCCGGTGTTGCCGATGCACCAGACCACCCAGCTCCTCCGCGCCTCGCCGCACCGCCTCCATCAGATTGGCGTCCTTGATCCAGAGGGAATCGGTGTAGAGATCCTTTCCCTTGCGAACCGGGGGCATGAAGATCGGCAAAGACATCCCGGCGACCAGCAGGTCCAGGTCGACTTTGTCGTGTGGGATGACCTCATTGGTCTTGCGCGAGAAGTTGCAGACGTTAAAGGTCCCTTCCATTCCCCGCGCGGCACGTATTCGGGAAACGTCGATGCCAAGATGAGGGAAGACGCGGTTCACGATTCCGTCGGCATCCCCCATGGCCTCCAGGCCTGGAGAGCTCAAGTAGCGATCCAGCGGCATGAGCGAGGCAAAGTCTTTGATATTTACGGTCCGCCAGCGGTCGCACATCTGGTCGACGGTCAAACCGGAGAGCAGCATGGCCAGATTGATGATGCCTGCGTCGCCGCGGCCGTCTGCGGGATGAACTGCTCGTAGTAGTTGGCGACTTGAAGGTGGCGCCAGGTGGGGTACCAGAAGAAATGGAGGGCCCAGAGCACCCCGCAGTAGAGGGTTGCGCCAAAAAAGAGGTAAGTGTGGTTGATAGTCAGCAGTATCCCTTTCATGTCATCGCCCTCCTGCTACCTGTGTGGCCGTCGATTCCGCGCGGGTCCGATTCGGAGGCGCCAACCAGTCTTGCCCGATGCCCAGGTTCACAACCGACTCGAGCCCCTCGGGAGGCGCAGCCGGCGGCGCCGGAAAGCTCAAGAACCAGGACTCGAAGTAGTCGTCCAGAAGGCCGTTGGCCTCGGGAATGAAGGCGGTGAAAATGGGGTCTGGATCGATCTCCAGGTCCTTCAAGGGTTGGACCCGGGGATGGCTGCCGAGAGTCAGGCGGGCGGATCCCTTCCGGAAAAGTGAGAAACCGATCTTCCCCCGAAAGTGAACGTAGGACTTCATCAGTATTCCCCGAAACTGGCAGTAGTTCGCGGCGTCCGCGGAGAAGGGGAGCCAGGCCTTGCCCGGCCGGTCGATATCAATCCTCACGCAGAGCTGCCCGTTGAGGTCGTACTGGCTGCTGACTGCCTTCTCCGTGATCAGGTAGTCGAGGTTGGCCTGGTGTTTCGGCATGCCCCAGATCCCCTTTCCTCCCTTGACCGAGACTTCGGTGGACACCGGCAAGTCGACCACGAACTGTCCCGTACCGTAACGCTTCTGGAAAAGCGCCGGAAGAAGAGGGGGAGCGGGATTGCCGCCATGAGTGCACGCGATCGCGATCGAGAACTCGATGTACTTGCCGATGTCGGTCACACGGTAGTCGATGACGCTGACAACCAATAAGCCTTTCTTCCAGAGCCGAAAGGGATGGATCTCATTGCCCGGTAGGAGAGCCCTGGCCTTGTCTGCGTTGATGGGGAACACGGCGAAGAGAGCCGGAGACCTGTCACAGTTGACGGGGAGCGCGAAGGGAATCCCGTCGACCAGCGCGAACCGCCCCGCTTGAAGCTCGAGCCGTTTCGGAATCGACATCGTGCTCCGTCAGTTTGGCTTGTTGAGCTCGGCCAGGATGATCGGAAACGTGTCCTGAGCCGCCTTCTCCCCCAGGAAGACGTCGAGATGCCCGTACGCCGGCAGAATGTGCAAGGAACAGCGATCCTTGGCGTACCTGGAAAAGTAATCGTACGTCTTGACCTGGCTCGTCGGAAGAAAGCAGAGATTCCGATCTCCCGCGAGAAAGGCGATGCGCGCGCCCGTCTGCGGCGGTCGTGCGACGAAGTCATCCGGCAAGCCGCCCTTCGCCTCCACGGCGAGGAGATTCCCCTTCGCCACGCAACGCGCCATCTGCGCAAAAAAAGTGAGCGGGACGCTCGCGAACTCCTGCTTTAACCAATCGTGAGTGGCTCGATTCAGGTTCTCGTGGCGCCAGAGAGCCGGAAAACCGCTGCCATAGGTGAAGCTGACCTGCTTGCAAACCGCGTTGTCGCATTCGTGGTGCGTCAATGCGACCAGGAGCGACACGAGTTTGGCGGTCAGGCTCGGCGCCGCGATTCCCCAATGGGGATTGAGCTCGTCGGTCAGAAGGCGAAGGATCGGCAGGGTGAATCGAAGCTTGAACTGTGAAAACGCGGGGACGACAGGATGAAGGGAGACCGCGTTGCTGACGATCGTCGTCACTTCAGGCACGAGGCCGGCCACGGCGGACATCATGAAGCTCGTGGACCCCTGACAGTGAATCACCGCTTTGAGGTTTTTTTCGCCAGTGTGTTTGAGAACCGTCCTGACCGCTACGGGGTGGTCGTAGAGGGCGGCCTGGTCCAGGGTCCAGTGGTTGGGAGGAAAATCGATGCTGGCGCGCCAGTTCTCGAGCCACACGTCGTAGCCGTTCTCGATCAGGAAATCGACGAAAGTCGTTTCGACGGGCGGGCGGAAAATGTTGGCCCGCACGCCGGCGCCATGAATGAGCAGGACCGGCCCCCGCCGGGGAGGGTCCTTACCCTGAACATGAATCAGATTGCATTGGAACCCGTCTCCGGCGACGAAGGGAACGACTCGCTCTGTCCAGCCCCGGGTCTTCGCCGCATGGCCCGGTTTGAGTCCTGCGGGAGTTTGTGCCTCCATATCTCCCCGCTTGTCTCCTACCGCGCTCAGCCTGCGGCGATCGCGGCCGAGGCGAGATCGGCGATTGCCATCACGGTCCAGTGGGGGTTGACTCCGAGACTGGTGGGGAAGACGCTCGCGTCGGCGACGTAGAGACCGCGAGTCCCGTAGACCCGAAAGTCCGGTGAGATGACGCCTGGCCCTCCCGAGCTGCCGGGTTTGGACGCCAGACAGTTGCCGCCTTGAGGATGTCCGGTGCCGATCTGGATCTGATCGAAGCTGGAGAGGCGGGAAATCCGATCCCGGTAGTTCGCGGCGGTGAGCTCCCAATCGTCGGGCGCGCCGATCAAGACCCGGCGAGGAGGGGGATCCGAATTGAAGAAGAGATCGCAAGTAGTCAGAAGGCCGGCGCGAAGTCGCTCGAGGTCTGCATTCTGAAGCTCGATGTGAATGTCTTCCCCGTCGCCGATCCAGTGAGCGTCCACCCACGATTCGCTCGTGGAGCCGACCAGCGGAGCCGCGCAGGCGTAGTGCATGTAGCGATCCACGTTGCGCTGGAGGTCGTCCATCCAACCGGGCAGCGCCAGAGTCTGCGTTGCCGGGGGATTGAACCATGTCTCGATGACGAATCCCTGGTCGGTCTCGGGTCGGTAATAGTGCGCGATCTGAAGTCCATCGTAGGCGCGCACCTCTTGATCGTAGTCGGCGTGGACGGGACTTCCGAAATTGAAGGCAAAACGCTTTCCGATGGGAAGGCCGGAAAGGTTGATCGGAGCCGTGCGCTCGAGCACGCTGCTGCTTGCCACGGCACCGGCGGAGACCACTACCTTGCGGCCTCGCAGGAGAGCCTCTGGATGGTGCTTTCTCCGAGGCCGCACGACGACGCCGTTGGCGCGGAAGGCGCCGTTTCCGATTTCTCCGGAAATGCAGAGGGCGTTGCGGCCCGTGAAGACAGTCAGCCTTCCCTTTCCGCTTCGAGCGCTGCGAGCGGCCGCCGGCAGCATCGTCTGCAGGACGGAGTTCTTCCGCAGGTAGCCGCACACCAGGTTGCAGTAGCCGCAGCCCAGACAGGCGGGGTCATGAGAGATGTTGACGTCGCAGGGGTGGAGATTCTGTTCCACCCCCAAACGCACCGCACCGCTTCGCAGGAATCGTCCCGAAGGATTGAGAAAGCCGCCCGCGACCACTTGCTCGGCCCCCGCGATCCCCACTTCCTTCGCGATTCGATCGTAGGCCCGATCGAGCTCTACGCCCGTCCAGGGCACTCCGAAGTCCTGCCGCCAGAGTGCCCGCACACGGTCCGGCATCCGAAAGCAGACCGCGTTATTGACGACACTGCTTCCGCCGAGGCACTGTCCCTGAAACACGAACATCGCATGTCCCAGCGTCAGTTGGAGGCCCGCATGTTTGTAATAGCGCATCAGCGTCTCGATCTCATCCCAGGCAAGGGGGCGGCGCTCTCCGCGGGGGCCGATCGAGGGGGAGCCTTCCGGAACGTAATCGCCGGCTTCCAGAAGGGCCACATCCATTCCGTGGTCCTCGACGAGCCGACGGGTCACCACGGCGCCGCCCGATCCGGACCCGATGACGACGGCGTCGAAAACGTGGTCGGGAATCGGATCGTCCGGCGGCACGAGAATTTCTTTTGACAGCAGCGGCTCGGGCGGAATTGTCGCGGTGCGTCCGCGCTCCCGGTCGGGTGCGATGTCGTACCCGAGCGCGGCCGAGGCCGGGGATCTGTTGGAGGCATCCAGCGTTCCGTAGATCAGGATGAAGGCGAGGCGCTGCGCGAAGCGGGCGAGATCCCGGGCTTGCTGGGGCAGAAGCCCGAAGACGCCTTTTCCCTTCTCGAGTTCGGTCAATCTCCCCCGCACGGCCTGCCGATCGGTCCGGTCGAGAAAGTTGAGGCAGCCGTCCAGCAGCGCGAGGGTCAACCGTACCTGATCGACTCGGTCCGACCCGCTGGCCGCCAGATCCTCGATGAAACGCTCCCCGCGCTTGCCGATCTGTTCGGCGGACAGACTCAGATCCGGCGGCCGGAACGCATCGACCATGGAACGGATCAGCGCTCGTTCTTGGGGTGAAAGGGAAGCCATATCCTCCCGAGGGTCTGCGGCCGGCAACCGACCGGCCGGTAGACAAATCCCCTGAGACCTTTCGTCCTGGTTAGTATGATCCCGTCCCAGCCGTTTTTTGGTTCGGAAAAACTTCAGGAAAAGCTGTGAAATTCTTCTCGCCCGGATTCCTCTCAAGTCGGATAGTAGGAGTAAAGCGAAAGCCCGTGGCCTCTCCGGCATTCAGGAGGTCCAGGGGCGTAGCTCGGCCAGTGCCGCAGGCTTGCCATGCCGTGTCTGTTTCGGGCGGCGGAGGAGAGGCATGATTATTTCGGTGATCAACCACACCAAGGACATTGCCGACGAGGAAGTTCATGCCGCGCTGCGATCGATCAACCGGCAGATCGAGTTCGATTTCCGACCCTACTGGAGCCTGGGTGCCACCCTGCGCCTGGAGGGCAAGAGCGGCAAGAGACCCAACCGGGAGACTCTCTCGGACATGCGCGGGGACGCGGTTCTCTACCTGTGGGATGAAGTGGACGTGGACGACGCGCTCGGATACCACGATCAAAATCACAGAGGCATTCCGTTCAGCTTCGTTTTTTCCCAGCTGGCGAAGGAGATGAAAGAGAGCTGGACGACCACTCTGTCGCACGAGGCGATCGAATTGATCGGAGACCCGGAGGTGAACCTGCTGGTGCAGGGGCCGCACCCGGAGACGGGAAAGGATGTCTTCCACTGGTACGAGCTCTGCGACGCGGTTCAAGCCGAGTCGTACAAGATCGACGAGGTCGACGTGTCGAACTTCGTGCTTCCACTCTATTTCACTGCGACCGATGAGCGCGGCGGAAGAAACGACTTCCTAGGAAGACGGGGAAAGGATGACAAGACCCTTCAGTCTTTCAAAGTCAAGGAGGGGGGGTACATCGGTTTCTTCAACCCCGAGAAGGGCAAGCACGAGACCTTTTCGATGAGGGGAGACGCCGAGGCGGCGAGACGGCAGGAGATCAAACACAAACTCCACAAGGCACGTCGGGGGGGCCGCCACCATGGCAAGTCCTATGAGGCGTCGCCGGTCGCTCTCGAACGACGGACGAATTAGAACCGCCCGACCCATGACCAGACAGGCCGAATTGATTCTACGGTTCGAAGAGGAGAGGGCGCGCAATCGAAAGGATTGCCGATGACCGGCCAAGGGCCTGGCCCGCACGCAAAAGGCGGCTCTCTTCCTCCGCGGGAGGTCGTGCGGGAAAACATCACGGCGGCGCTCCAGAAGCTTCATAGACCGGAGCGCCGCGGGGGAGTGCTCTCGGCGGCGGCCGGAGGCCGGGGGCTGGTTCTCTCCGCCGTCGCGGAGAGCCGCCCGGTCCCGGAAGCCGACCACGCAGCCTTGGCGGCGGATCTTCTGCAACGGGCGCGGGAGGCCCTCGATGCTCAGCCGCAGAATCCAATAACTGTGGCAGGTTTCAACAACAACGACGACCTCGCTCTCTCGCTCGTTTTGAGCCAGATTGCCGAGAAGGACGCCGCGGCGGCGACGGCGAAGCCGGGCGTCTTGAAAGACATCCCGGGCACGGATCGCTACGAGCTTCTCGATCCGGGCTGGTGGGCTTCGGTGGCCAATCGACTGGTGCACCAACGGGCTCCATTCATTTCGCACTCCTCCTTGAACGACTTTCGAGTCGAGGTCGACGCCCAGAAGCTCTCCGTGGCGATGGTGGGCGACTGGGGGACCGGCCTTGCGAGCTCGCGGGAGATTGCCCGGCACATGGCCTCGCTCGAACCGTCGATCACGATCCATCTCGGCGACGTCTACTACTCCGGCACGAAACACGAGGTGGAATCGCGGTTCCTTCCAACCTGGCCGGTCGGAAAAATGGGGACGTTTGCGATCAACTCGAACCACGAGATGTACGCCGGCGGCGAGGGGTATTTCCAGGTCACGCTGCAGCAAGAGCCCTTCGCCCGCAATCAGAAGGCGAGCTACTTCTGTCTCTCCACCCCCGGCTGGCAGATCCTCGGCCTCGATTCCGCATACGAAGCCTCGGACTTCCTCTATCAGAAGGGACGGCTTTCGGAGGGCCAGCTTGCCTGGCTCGGCGCACAACTGGCGGAAGGCGCGCGGCGCGGGCAACGCACGATCATTCTCACCCACCACAATCCAATCGACGCCCACGGCGGCACCGACCAGGCATTCCTGGACCAGATGCTCCGCGTCGCCGAGCCAAACCCCTTCCACTTCTGGTATTGGGCGCACGAGCACGCCGGGGTCCGCTACGCGCCGCTGGGGCCGAACGGTCGGCAGTACCTGGGGCGCTGCGTGGGGCATGGAGGAATTCCCTACGCGCCGGAGAAGCTAGGTGATGCCGGCAACGGGGTTCGGGTCGACTGGACGGAAACCGAGCTGGCAGGAGACCCCGAAGAGCCGCGCCGAGCCAAGAACGGTTTCGTGTTCCTGGTTCTCGACTCCGCAACCCGGAAGCTCGACGAGACCTTCATCGACGAATTTGGAAAGAAGAAGGCCAGCGCCTCCTTCTAGCTCGGCAACAGGGCGTCGCGGCCCGCTCGGGAAAAAGGAGAACAGCCCAATGGCCAAAAGCACCGCGGGGATCTGCGTCGACCGCGTAATTCCCCTCCGACTCAAAGCGGCTGCCGCCGCGCTGGCCGTAAAGGAGAATCCCGCCAATGGCCCGCGGGGTCTCCGCATGATGGCTGGAGCATCGGCTCATCCCGTCAAGATGGCCCTCTTTACGGGCAAGCGCTGGAAGCCGGGACGAACGCTCGGAATCCGCTTCTTGGACGGCAGTAAGACCCAGCGCTCTCAGACGGAGAATTTCGCGAAGAAGTGGCAGCAGTACGCCAACATCCGAATGAAGTTCGACGCGGGTTCACAGGCCGAGGTCCGGATCTCCTTCCAAGCAGATCCCGGCTCTTGGTCTGCCGTAGGAACGGACTGCCTGCTGCGGGACGCCTTCCCGGCGGCCGAGCCCACGATGAATTTCGGCTGGCTGCGCGACGATACCGAGGATCAAGAGTATCGCCGTGTCGTCTTGCACGAATTTGGTCATGCGCTCGCGGCGATCCACGAGCATCAGAACCCCCGGGGGGGCATTCGGTGGAACACGAAGGCCGTCTATGCGTACTTCAGCGGCCCGCCCAACAATTGGAGCAAGGAAGAGATCGATTTCAACATCCTCCAGAAGTACAGCGTCAACCAGCTGAACGCGACAGACTTCGATCTCCAGTCGATCATGCTCTATTCCTTTCCGCCGCAATTGATTCAAGGTGGGAGGCCAACCCCGAACAACACGGACCTGTCGGGGGGAGATAAGAAGTTCATCGCCAAGATGTATCCGAAGGCGTAGCAGGTTGCTGAAAGAGAATGGGGGGCGCCTTGGCGGACGCACGCCTCCGATCGCATGACAAGCTTGCCGCCGCTGCGGAGATGAGCGCTTTTCCCGCGAGTATCGCGGTGACCACTCCGATCGCACCGGCTCGCCCCGCCGCGAGTCCGCGGCCATGAGCATGTCGGACTCGTGGCTGGGCAGAGGCAACACACCCGGCGACTATCTCCTCCTCCTGCTTTTCTACGCCGCGCTCGTAGTCGTGATGCGGTACGGGAACGATCGTGTGGAGCCCAGCTTTCGCAGGACGTACTGGGTCCTGGCTGTCGGTTGGGGGGTTGGGACGTTCGTCGGGAACTACGTGTTCTACCGATTCGGGTGGATGAGTTTCCTGCCCTGGGTGAACAATTTCATGCACACAGCGGTTTGGATCGGGCTGTGCATGGGATTCCTATACGCCGGGGCCCACAAGCGTCAATGGCTGGAGCAATTTCTCCTCTTTGCGATCTTCAGTTTTCTCGTCAAGGCCGCCGAGCACCAGATCTTAGGAACCTGGGAGCTCGACCACTTCTTTACACTCAAAGGCAACGCGGCGTACCTCCTCGGCTGGAGTATTTTGGACGGTCTCTATCCAGCCCTTTCCTCAATTGGGCTCCGGATCCTTCGTCGGTTCATCCCGGGCCTCATCGCTGTCTAGGATCTGCCGCCTTAGCACCAACCTCCAGCAGATTCCGGACGGACAGCCTGGTGAAATCGCTTTGCGGGGAAATTGCCTGATCGCGGTGCGCTGCACCGAGGCTGTTCACTGAAAGAGCCGGATCAGCGGGTTTAGCCAGCTCATGACCGGCAGCCCCAACTGGGGGGAACTGAGTCACGATCAGAGCGAGGCCAGACCGTGACGGAACAGCCGTCCGCCATTCCCAGAGGTCCAGTCATCACGAAGCGGGGCTAAACCGGTGCAAAGGCAGATCTTAGCGATCAACGCGTTTTTCCTAGCCTTTTACCGATTGCCAGGCGATCAAGTACCGAACAGGCGGTACTGCTTGCCCGGAAGCCGGGGAGGCGTGACCTCCGTCAACCTTCTTTCAGGAGAAGCAGCATGCAGAGTAAATCTCTTTTGGCTGTCGTAGCGGTCGCCGCGGCGTGCATCAGCTCAAGCGCCTCCGCACATAGCCCCCTGGATAAAGGCCGGGCAGGCGACCTGGCTCAGCTTGTCGAGCAATCGAATCTGGTTTTCATCGGAACCGCGGAAAAAATTGCCTACCGCAATGCCCAAGGAGACAAAGGCGAAGGCGTCATTCCCTACACCATCGTGACGTACCGGGTCGGCCAGGTGCTGCGGGGCAAGGCTCCCGGCAAGGAGATCACGATGCGCCTGGTGGGCGGCCCGGATGGTCGCGGTCGTTTCCTGTCTGTCAGCGGGGTCCCCGTCATTCAGAAGGGGGACCAGGATCTGCTCTTCGTGGCAAACACCAAAGACGCGTCGTGTCCCCTCGTCTTTTGTGAGTACGGCCGTTTTCGCATCTTGAACGAGCAGGTCTTCGATACCCATGGCTCCCCAGTACGGGCCATCCTGAAGTCGACTGTCCTTTCTCGTGGATTGCCGCCGAAGCCATTTCAGACGGTGCAGTTCCCGACACCGAGATTCGATGAGCTGATGAAGAACCCGGAGGTCGCGGAACAGCTCAAGTCGCAGAAGATCTCTGTGGAGGATGCGCGCCGCCGCTACGAAGCAGGGGCACCCAAATACCTCGAGTTCACGGAAGAGTTCCCGGCCGCGGAAAAAGGAAGTGACGCTGGCACAGAAGGACCCCCAACGGCTGGAACGGGGACGGGCTCGAGCGGTCCGGGCGCGCCGGTCGCACAAGTGGAAACGACCCCGACCGTCCCCGCCGGGCCGCTGCCGCTCTCCGAGTTCGTTGCGGTCACCAAGCGCCTCGCGGCGGCCAGCAAGCGCAAACCGGCGGAGGTGCGCAGCGTCGATCCTGCCGCGGTGATCGTGGCAGCCAAGATCAGCCTCACCGTGCCGAAGCAGCTTGCAGCGCCGGCTCCGCCGCCAATGGCACCGGGAAGCGCGGAGGAGTACAAGGCTTTCGAGCAGAACGGCTACGACCCCGTGATCCGCAAGTAGGCCACAGCTCGTTTGCCGATGGGCATTTTAGACATGCACAACCAAACGGAGAAAAGCGCCATGAAGATGAAGATATTCGCGACTCTGGCTGCATGCTGCGCCATCCTCGGCGTGCCGGAGTTGGCTTCTGCGTATAGCTACAAGAGCTGTCTGGGCCACGCCATCAAGTTTGGCTCGAGTACCCAGACGATGAACGCCAGCACGGTGAGCTTCCCTTCGGGATACTGGGAGACCGGGATCCGGGATACGGTCAACAAGTTCAACCGAAACCCCAGCAATTTCCGATACACGATCTCCATGGATTCCGGCGGTGTCGGTCGCAACAACGGCCAGAACGAAGTCTGGGGCGG
>Ga0070707_100001319_pt1 | contig 24394 bp, 18 predicted proteins | sample KBSK5502metaG_FD_65468 | JGI IMG/M metagenome (GOLD analysis project Ga0070707, IMG submission 65468) | Corn, switchgrass and miscanthus rhizosphere microbial communities from Kellogg Biological Station, Michigan, USA - KBS K5-50-2 metaG | ecosystem: Host-associated > Plants > Roots >...
CGGCGGCCTCCTTGATGGCTTTCTGGCCGGTCCCCCCACGCCTCTTATGGATTTTCAAACATCGGCCGGTTGTCAAACATGGATCGCTGGAAAATGCCCGGCCGGAACACCTTCCCCATCTCCTGGCGTCGGGGCCATCGTGCGGTTCCCCCACGCCCATCTCGATAACTCATTCAAAATCTGCGAGCAATTCCACCAGCCGTTTCGCTCCAGCTCGCACTTCCCTCAGCATGCGTTTGCCTTCCGCCGTGATGCTGAAGACCAGTTGTGGCTCGTCATAGCCTTCCACCTTCATGGGTTTCGTCGAAATCAGTTGTCCGCGCTCGAGTCGGCCCAGCGATATGAAGACTCAACGAAAAGCTCTTCGGTTTTTCGTTCGCCACTGCGGTCATTTGTTTCTTCTCCATCCATCCCGGTGCTCATTTGCCCCTCATTAAGTACAACGGATCTGACCCCCTGTTTGTCGCAGTCCATCAAAATATTTTTTCGATTTTCTTGTGGTGGCGGGCGGCGAAAGCCTTAGTCCTTGAGAAATATACCCAACGAGCCGAGTTCTCTGAAAGGGCGGGACCAAAATGAGCGAGTCGCGACGCGAATTGCCCAAAGGACGGGACCAATGACCGACTCGCGGCGCGAATTGCCCAAAGGACGGGACCAATGACCGAGTCGCGACGCGAATTGCCCAATGGACGGGACCAATGACCGAGTCGCGACGCGAATTGCCCAATGGACGGGACCAATGACCGAGTCGCGGCACGAATTGCCCAATGGACGGGACCAATGACCGAATCACGCCACGAATGAACCAATGGTTGGGACGAATGAGCGAATCATCGGATTCGGAATTCACGCCGGTAGCGCTTCGAAATATCTGAGTTCGGATCATGATCCGCTATATCGATTCCATCAATGGCAAGCGAATCTGAGAGTCCTCGACGTGACGGAAATCAAAACGGTACCCTTCGTTCCCCTCTCGCATCCGTTCGTTGAAAGATTGATCTGAACAATTCGCCGAGAATGCCTCGACCATCTTCTGTTTACACAGCAGGATCGGAATTTCAATCGGACGCAAAAGAAGGTTTATTTCAGCTTGAGGGAAGGTAGGAACGGGGATTCCGGGCGAGGCGAGACCACTCGCCGGACGGGATCGACGATGAGATCGAGCCGTTCGAGAACAAGTTGCCCCAGCAAAGGCTCGCATTGAGGCGGTCCTACCAGGCAATCGGTGTCCATCTGCCGATCCGCAAGTGTGAGAGATAAAAGTCTCGCGCGAGTGAGTTCAATTTTCTCCTCGTTGGCAAGCGTCACGATGATCTTGCCATCCAAGGGCAATCCCAGAGCTTCGACGACATCCTGCGGCAAAAGGGTCATGACCGCACCCGCGTCCACGAGGGCATCCAATTCCACGCGGCGGACTTGCGCGCTTTCCAAATGACCCGCTTCAGCCAGCACACGATCGCCCTGGTTTTCCAAGATTAGCGTGGCGCGTACTTCCCCCATGATCTATTTCGAAATATAACCTCCACGAAGGACGCTCGCAATGTTTTCGCCCAGTCAGGGCTTGAATATCGAGAAGGCGGCTCCTAGGCCACAGTGGGTCCTCACGGCGCACCATAAACAGCTTCTTGCTGATCTCGCCTTTGACGGCGATGAATTCGTCGAATTCGTACGTCGTCGCTATGATGGAATTGCTGTAAAACCGCGGATGACGCGAATTTAGCGGATTTCAATCCGTTCAATCCGCGTAATCCGTGGCTGATTTAACGCGCGGAGGTCGTGGTGGTCGCCTGGCCCTTGAATACCGCGTCGATCGCCGCTTGAGCGCACTGTTCGCCCTGGGCGCTGGAAACTCCCATGGCGCCGATCACCTGGCCATTAACAATGATGGGAAGCGCGCCGGGTTGCGGAAAGTCATTCATAAAGGTTGGAGCGAGGTTTTCTCCGCTTCGCACCATCTTATTGGTTTCGGAAGTGGGACGCCGCCAGCGCAACGCCGACTTGGCCTTCAATAGCGCGGTGTCGATCGCGTTCATCGCGGCGCCTTCCATCGCGTGAGACTCGATGAGATTGCCGCCCCAATCCAGAATGGCGATCGCGACGGTCTGCTTGTTCTTCGCGGCCCACGCCGAACAGGCGTCGACAAGGGCGCGCGCGCCGGCGCTCGAAATGATTTTGATATCCCGCGTGTTTTGCATCGCGGAAGCATCTGCGGCGAAAGCAAACATCACCAGCACAGAAACGAAAAGCACGTAAAACCGGATGCGCATGTCTTCCTCCGGGAAGTTGAGATTGTTGGTAATCGATTGTTGAGCGGATGCTACCATGATCCTTCTCTCAGGAGAACTGACATGAATGGGATGACGCGATTTGCAGCGATGATCGCCCTGGCCACGCTATGCATGGGTGCGCAGGAGACCACGCGCGCGGAGCGCAAGCGCGATAGCGCGCAGCCTCAATTGAAGTTCGTTCCAGTCACGGACGCAATGCTGCAGAAGCCCGACCCCGCGAACTGGTTGATGTGGCGGCGCACACTCGATAGCTGGGGCTACAGTCCGCTGAATCAAATCAATCGCACGAACGTCGCCCAGTTGCGGTTGGCGTGGACGCGCGGTCTGGGACCGGGGAACACGCAGGAGGCGACACCGCTCGTGTACGACAGCGTGATGTACATTCCCAATCCCGGCGATTACATCCAGGCGCTCGACGCCAGGACCGGCGACCTCATCTGGGATTACAAGCGCAAGCTGCCGAATCCCGCAAGACTTCCCACGAAACGGAATCTCGCGATTTACGGCACGAACATCATTCACACGACTTCAGACAACTATTTAATTGCGCTGGATGCGCAAACGGGAAAGGTTTCGTGGGAGACGCAGATCCTGGATCCGACGAAGCCGGCCAATGCCAGCTCGGGTCCGATCATCGCGAACGGGAAAGTTATTTCGGGACGGCAATGCCAGCCCGGCGCCGGTTACGACGGTTGCGTCATCACGGCCCATGATGCGAAGACGGGAAAGGAACTCTGGCGCACGCACACGATGCCGAGGCCCGGCGAGCCGGGCGATGAAACATGGGGCGATGTCCCGCTCGAGCAGCGCTGGCACATCGGGACCTGGATGGTGCCCAGCTATGATCCGGAGCTCAACCTTATATATGTCGGAACTTCAGTAACGATCCCCGCTCCAAAATTCATTCTTGGCGGCAACGACTACAAGCACCTCTATCACAACTCGACGCTCGCGCTGAATGCCGATACGGGAAAGATAGTCTGGTATTACCAGCACATCGTCGATCACTGGGATCTGGATCATCCGTTTGAGCGGCTGCTCGTCGACACGGCAGTCGCGCCGAATCCGCGCGAGGTGCTCTGGATCAATCCGAAGGTGAAGCCTGGCGAGCGTCGAAAAGTTGTGACCGGCATTCCCGGCAAGACCGGCATCGTTTACACGCTCGATCGCAAAACCGGGGAGTTCCTGTGGGCGCGCCCCACTGTTTTTCAGAACGTCGTCACGAAGATCGATGGTGAGACGGGAGCGGTGAGTGTGAATGGCGAGGTGACGTTCAGTCATCTGAATGAAAGTCATCTGGTGTGCCCCGGCAGCAACGGCGGCAAGAACTGGCCGGCCGGCGCCTACAGTCCGCTGACAAATACGATGTACATGCCGCTGCAGAACATGTGCATGACCGCGACCACCACCACCGACCAGCGTGATCCATCGAAGGTCTACGGCATCTCGATGCAACAGTCGGTCGCGCCCGGTGCCGATAAGGTCGGCGCCGTGTGGGCGATATCTGCTGAAACCGGCCACACCATGTGGAAACATGAAGAACGCGCCGGAGCCATGTCCCTGGTCGCCACCGGTGGCGGCCTGATCTTCGGCGGCGACGCGAACGGCCGATTCAGAGCGTATGACGACAAGACGGGCAAGGTGCTCTGGGAAATGAATCTCGGGTCGCCCGTCAGCGGTTATCCGATCACGTTTACGGTTGGAGGCAAGCAATATGTCGCCGTGACGACCGGACCTTCGCTGGTCGCGAATTCCGCTTTGCGCGTCGCGCCGGAATTGAAACCTGGCAATGCTGCGGCTGTGTTTGTCTTCGCGCTCCCTTAGGGTGTAGACTCGGCCAAATCTTCGGAGGCTTCCATGAAACGATGTTTCGCCTACGGTTTCTTGATCGTGGTGTTGTCTGCGAGCGCGGCTTTCGGCCAAGGCGTGAAAGCTAAAGCGCAAAATGTGCCTGAAATCCCTTACGACTCGGTGCCGAATTTCCTGAAGATGCCGGCGGGTATGTATCTCGGGGAAGCGATCGGTGTGGCGACCAATTCGAAAGGACATGTCTTCGTCTACACCCGCAGCGCCAACACGCGTCTGTTCGAGTTCGATCAGAACGGCACCTATGTGCGCGAGATCGGCGAAGGCAATTACGGTTTCGAATTCGCGCACTCGGTTCGTGTTGATCCTCAGGACAACATCTGGGTTGTCGATGAGGGAACGAACCTCGTCATCAAGTTCAATCCCGCGGGACGAATCGTCATGGTACTGGGCCACAGGCCGGATGCTGTTGCGGGCGCCCTTGCATCGCCTGCAGGTCCTCCGGGTCCCGCCGAGAAGTATCTGTTCGGACGGCCGACCGATGTGGCGTGGGATCCGCAGGGCAATATCTTTGTCTCTGACGGATACGTCAATCATCGCGTTGTGAAGTACGACAAGAACGGCCGATTCCTGAAGCAGGTCGGAAGTGAGAAGCCCGGTTCCCAACCAGGCCAGTTCAGCACGCCGCACGGCCTCGCCGTCGATTTGCAAGGCAACGTCTATGTGGCCGACCGCGCGAACAACCGCATGCAGGTTTTCGACAACAACCTGACTTACAAGACGAGCTACGACAACATCGGGACGTCCTGGACAGTGTGCATCTCACCGGGGCCACATCAGTATCTCTTCACATCGAACTCCAATCCCAACGGCAATCCTCCGGGGTCGTGGGACATCACGGGTGAGATTTACAAAATGGAGTTGGATGGAACCATCCTCGGTAAATTCGGGCATGCGAGCAAGCAATTCGGAGGATTCCAGGTTGTCCACATGTTCGACTGTCGAAACCCCAACGAGATCATCGTTGCGGAGATTGAATCGTGGCGTGTCCAGAAACTGATTATGAAACAGCAGCTGACGAAAACGTCGTCGGCGAGATAAGGAGGCTTCATGAAACTCTCTTTGCTGATTCTGTTTGCGATACTCGTGATGGCCATTCCGCTCGCTGCTCAGTCCGTGCCGGAGATTGCATTCGATTCGAACGGCGATCTGCTGAAACCGCCGGCCAACATTCATCTTGGTGAAGTCGGCGGCGTGGCGACGAATTCCAAGGGAGATATTTTTGTCTATACGCGCACGGGCCATCCCTCAATCACCATCGGCACGGCGCGGCCATTCCTGCACGGCGGGTCGCGGCTTTTCCAGTTCGATAAAACCGGGAAGTACGTTGGCGAGATCGGCAAGGATTCGTATGGCTTCCTCGTTGCGCAACAGGTGCGCATTGATCCTCAGGACAACATCTGGGTCGTCGATCAAATGTCGAGCATGGTGATGAAGTTCGATCCGAAGGGACAGGTTCAATTCCTGCTCGGCAGAAAGGCCGAGTCGGAACGCGTTCCCGCGCTGCCGTTGAATGCGCCGCCGGGCGCGGCGCGTGGCGGCGGTGAACGTGGCGGCGAGCGCGGCGGTGGTGAGCGCGGCGGTGGCGAACGCGGCGCCGGCGGGCGTGGCGGTGGACTGCCGGGAGCAGGCGCGCAGAGCGACGTGTTCCAACGGCCTTCCGATGTCGCCTGGGATGCTGCGGGAAATACTTATGTCGCCGACGGCTTCGGCAACGCGAGAGTGGCCAAGTTCGACAAGAGCGGAAAGTTTGTGAAGTCGTGGGGCTCTAGAGGCTCCGAGTCGGGCCAGTTCAATACGATCCGCGGAATCGCGATCGATGCTCAAGGCAACATCTATGTCGCCGACGCTGGAAATAAACGGATTCAGGTTTTCGACACCGACGGAACTTTCAAAACGCAGTTTACCGGCGTTGGAAGCCCCGCGGCGATATGCATCACTCCCGGGCCGCGACAGGTGATGTACGTTTCGAATTCCAACCCTCCGGAAGATATCGACACGGGTGGCGAGATCTATAAAATCGATCTCACCGGAAAAGTTCTTGGCAAGTTCGGCAAAGCCGGAAAGCAGCTCAAGGAGTTCGGTTCTGTGAATCAGATCGATTGCCGGAGTGAGAATGAGCTTTTTGTGGGCGAAGTCGGGAACTGGAGAGTGCAGAAGCTGACCTTGCACGCAAATTAACTCAAAAGGAGGCGCGAGATGCCAGTCATCATCCTGATCCTGATTTTACTGGCGCCGATCTCGGCGCTGGCGCAGAAGACCGGTCCGCCCGCGTGGCAGAATGATCTGACAGCGATCGCGTCGTCCGACTGGAATTACGATTTAGCAGCGCACCTTCTGGAGCGGGCGGGTTTCGGCGGGACGCCTGAAGAAATCCAGGCTCTCGCCCGGTTGACTCCTGCGGAAGCCGTCCGGCGTCTCGTTTATTTCCAGAGCATCGAAAACAATCTGCCTCCATTCGACGAATCCGGAGCTCACGATTCCGGACTCGAGCCCTTTCCGGAAAGCCGTCCTGCCGTAACGAAGATGGCGAAGGAAAAAGGCGAAGCGCTCGGCATCAAGGTGAAACCGGGCGGTGACCGGCCGCTGCAACCCATCGTGAACAAGTTCTTTTACTGGTTGCGCGCGAGCGTGCTCGAGACCCAGCGCGTGGGCTACTGGTGGGCGAACCGCATGGTCGCAACGCATCATCCACTCGAAGAGAAAACGGCGCTGTTCTGGCATGGCCACTTCGCGGTGAATGAAGCGAAAGTGCGCGATTACCGGAAAACACTCGGGCAGCTCCAGTTGTTCCACAAGTACGGAACAGGTAATTTCCGAGACCTGCTGGTCGCGGTGGCCCAGGATCCGGCCATGCTGTCGTTCCTCGATGCCGGCGTGAATGTGAAGGGCGCGCCCAACGAGAATTTCGCTCGCGAGATCATGGAGCTGTTCACGATGGGCGTTGGTAACTACTCGGAGAAAGATGTTCGGGAAGCCGCCCGCGCGTTCACTGGCTGGAACTATGTCGACCTGAAATTCGTCGTCAATAAGGACAAGCACGACGATGGCTCGAAAACATTTCTCGGCAGCACCGGCAATTTCGATGGCGTGGATGTGATCGATATCATTTTGAAGCAGCCGGTCACGGCGCGTTTTATTGCCGGGAAGATGTATCGGTTCTTCGTCCGTCAGGACCTGACTCCGGAACTTCAGGAAAAACTCGGGGCCGTGTTGCGTAACAAGAATTACCAGATCGCGCCGTTTCTCGAAACGGTGTTCCTGTCGCGCGACTTCTACAGTCCTGCTTCGGTGGGTACGCAGATCAAGAGTCCGGTTCAGCTCGCGATTTCGACGTTCAAGAAACTCGGCCTGACTGAAGTTCCCGGTGTTCCAGATTTCAACATCGCAACCGGCACGCTTGGGCAGCGGCTGTTTTCGCCGCCGACTGTTGCCGGATGGTCGGAAGGCCGAAGCTGGATGACGCCGGGCCTGTTGCTCGAGCGCGGCAACTTCATTCGCGACGTCCTCTTTCCGGATATCAATTTCATTGCACCCGATCGAGCGAATGCTTCTGCCGATATCCGCATCGTGGCGGATAAGATCCGCGCCGGTCTGGACATTTCGACGGCCACAATGCCGGAACGTGGAAGCGAAGGCGGATTGGCTGAAGCGAATATGCTGGCCGATCGTGATGAGGACTTCAACACGCGCTATGGCAGCTTCCGCGGCTGGCAGATGGCAATCGAGCGCGTGAAACCGATTCCGCGGCAGGCTGCGGACGTCAATTTCACGCGAATGATTGTGGATGCGAATTTGAAGAATACGACGGAGGTCGTCGATTATTTCATCCGTCGATTTATGCGCGTTCCTCCAGTCGAGCAACGACGCCAGGCATTGATCGCGTTCCTCAATATGCAATTGGGTACGTCCGATATCTCGGTTGCCCGGACGTACATGGAAGATCCGCTGCGTCTGTTTGTGCATTTGTTGATGAGTGAGCCCGAATACCAACTAAGCTGATTCACACATATGAGGAATCACAAAGACACACGCATTGGAAATTGGAGACTGGAGGTTTCTGAAGTTCTAAATTTAGAAATCCAGAAACCTCCAACTTCCGATCTCCAATGCGTGTGGGTCTGTGGTTAAAACCACTATGACGATTAATCGAAGAGAGTTTTTGCAGGCCGGCTTGTATGGCGTCGGTATCGGTGCGGCCGGCGTCGTCCCGGTACCGCCTCTGTTTGCGCGTGCCGCCCAGGCGTTGAACACGCAAAGGCCGGGCGGTAACCGCATTCTCGTTGTGCTGGAGTTGTCGGGCGGGAACGACGGTCTGAATACGCTCGTTCCGTACGGCGATGACGCCTACTACCGCCATCGCCCTAAGATCGGCATCCGGCCGGCTCGCCTTCGAAAAATCGACGAACACTTTGGCTTCAACTCCGGCATGACGGGTTTCGAGCGCTTATATAAGGAAGGAAAACTCGCGGTCGTGCATGGCTGCGGCTACGCCAATCCTTCCTTTTCGCATTTCACGTCGATGGCCTACTGGCAGACAGCCGCTCCGAACCAGGGCAACGAGTTCGGTTGGGTTGGACGGACAGCCGATGCCATGGTGCCACAGGCGCCGGCGAATTATCTCGTCAATATCGATGCACGCCAGTCGCTGGCCGTGCGAAGCAAGTTCCATACGCCGCTGGTCTTCGATGATCCCAATAAGTTTTCGCGCGAAGGCTTCTATCAGGAAAAGGAACTGTTTGCCGAAACGCCGGACTCCGGCGAAGTGCAGAATCCATCGCGAAGATTCCTTCTCGATATTGCGAGAAGCGCCAAGGACGCATCGGCGATCGTCAAGGAAGCCTGGGCGAAGTATAAAACGCCGGTGGACTACGGCATCACCGGCGGTCTGGATTTACCGAAGGTCGCGGCGCTGATCAATGCCGGAATGCCGACGCGGCTGTATTACGTCGCGTATCGCAACAATGCCTTCGATACGCACGTGTTCCAGGGCGACCTGCATCAGCGGCTGCTGACGTATACATCGGATGCTGTCGCGGCGTTCATGACGGACCTCGAGCGTCTTGGTCGCGCGAACGAAGTGGTGTTGATGATGTTCTCGGAATTCGGGCGGCGCGTGCCGGAAAACGCGAATCTGGGTACCGATCACGGCGCGGCCAATCTGATGTTTGTCGCGGGCAAGCGCATCAAAGGCGGGCACTACGGAACGATTCCAAGCCTGACCAGGCTCGATGACGGTGACAATCTCGTCTTCACGACGGATTTCCGCCGCGTCTACGCGACGATGATTTCCGGCTGGCTCGGCTTCAAGAATACCGAAGCCATTCTCAACGGGAGCTTTGAAACCTTCGACATGTTCGCTTAAAAGAAGGAACTGGCTTTATTCCGCTCTAAGGCAGTCAACCGGATCGATTCGGGATGCGCGACGAGCGGGATACAGAACAGCCGCCAGTGAAATGACCGCGAGAAGACCCCCGACCGCAACATAAGTCGGCGCATCGAGTGCGCTGATGCCGAACAGGTATTTCGATAGGACGCGAGTCGACCAGACTGCCGCAAGAGTTCCGAAAAGGATTCCACTCACCGTCAACATTAGTCCCTTCCAGAGCACGAGCATAAGCAGTCGACGTGGCTGTGCGCCGATGGCAAGCCGAATTCCGAGTTCGCGGTTTCTGTAGGCCACGTAACGGGACATCACTCCATACAAGCCCCCCACCGCCAGCGAGACGGCGCTCAAGGCGAATATGACGATCAAGAGCGTACGATATCGTTCTGCAATCAGTGACGAGCGAACAAGTTCGTCCATTGCGTCCATCCAGTCAATGGCAATGTTTTTGTCGATCGACTGGATTCGATTCCGAACGGCGGGCGCGATGTTGAAGGGATTTTGTGTCGTGCGAATCAGGAGCGTGAAGTCGGTATCCCATGCCATCGGCGTGTAATACATCGGTGGCGGAGATATACCGAGGCCAAGTTGCCGGACGTCGTCGGTGACCGCGACAACGGGTGCATATGCCTTCTTCTCGTACTCAAGCCGTTTGTCGATTGCGCTTTCGCCGGGCCAGAACTGGCGCGCCATCGTTTTGTTGATAATGACGGCGCGCGGAGCCGGACCCGGCTCGGTAGCGAAGTCGCTGTCAGTGAACGTTCTTCCTTCGATAATCCGGCCACCTACGACCTCGAAGTAATTCGGCCAGATGTCCCGGGTCTCGATGACCGCCGGTTTGCCATCGATATTTGCAGTGGAGAGTGAACGAAAATCTTCGAATGGCGCACCCATGATTGCCGTGACGCCGGACACTCCCGGCAGTGAATTCAGTTCCATCGACAGCTGCCGGTACACGTGAGCGATCTGCTTGCCTTCATACGTCTGCCGCGGCAGCGCGACGCGCACTCCAAGAAGGTTCGCTGAGTTGAATCCCTTATCCACGGAATTCAGTCGCATGAGACTTCGGGCCAGCAGACCCGCGCCGACGAGGAGCAGAAAGCAAATCGAAATCTCGGCCACAACGACCAGCGCCTGAGACCGGCTTCGTGGCGATCCTTTCTGCTGGCCTCTGTTCTTTAATGTTTCGATCAGGTTCGTGCCCGCGAGCGCCAGCGCCGGGGCCAGGCCGAAGAGAATGCCGCTTGCCGCCGACAGGAGCGTTATAAAGAAAAAAATTCTTCCGTCGACGCCAATCTCGTTAATCCTCGGCAGGCCCGGCGGTGCCAGCGCCACCAGACCGCGCAGGCTCATCCATGCGATGGCACATCCGAGAATGCCACCCAGGGCAGCGATGACGAGGCTCTCGATGATGAGCTGTCGAACGATTCGGCCGGTGCTCGCACCCAGCGCGGATCGCATGGCCACCTCGTGTTCTCGTCCTCGGGCTTCGCCCAACAGCAGGTTGGCAACGTTGCCACACGCGATGAGAAGGAGCAGTCCTGAGGAGAGGAGTAGAAGAATCAGTGGTGTTCTGGCTTCTCGTGTTTCGATATCACGCAGCGGTTCGAGTCGCGCGCCGTGCCGGTGGTCCAATGACGGCAATTCATTCAGAAAAGCAAAGCGAAGATCGCGGAAGATGCCATCGGTTTCGCGTTCGGCATCTGCGAGAGGCATGCCCCGTCGGAGGCGGCCGATGATTTGATAATCGGGACTTGATGGTTTGGATGTGTCCAGAGTCTGCCAGAGCTCGGCATTCGGGCCTGTGTTGGTTCCGTAGCCGGCGAAATCGAAATGGGACGGAAGAATGCCGACAATCGTCCGTGCAGTGTTGTCGAGCACGATCTTTCGTCCGATTGCGTTCGCGTCTGCGCCCAGCGCTTTATTCCAGAATTCATACGTGACAATCACCGCGTCTTTTTCATCGTCATCAAACGAGCGGCCGCGGAAGAGCCGAGTTCCCAGCATCGAGAAGAAATTTGCCGAGGTTCGTGCGGTGTCCAGAGTTCGCGTTTCCTGCTCACCGGCAAATCTCGCGTGTAGCGTCTGGAATATCGCTGTCTCTTCGAACACGGTTTGCAGGTGCCGCCAGTCTTCGTAGTCCTCGTAAGACACCGTGAAGCGATTCCAGAAATCGCCAACGATGGTATCGGTCTTCAGGGCAGCCACCGTGCCCCAGATCGTTACGAGCCGGTCGGCATCCTTATGCTTGAGCGGGCGCACCAGAACGTTGTCGACGACAGCGAACATCGCCGTGGCAGCGCCAATGCCGAGTGCCATCGTCAATATGGCGATCGTTGCGAATGAAGGGCGGCGCCGCAGCGCGTGAACCGCATAACGATAATCGGCAATTGCCGCATCCTGGTTTTCCCTGAACGACATGTTAGTTTCAAGCGTTGTCTACTTTCATGTCGGGTGTCAACGTCCGCAAGCTTTCCGAATTTTTCATGCTCGCGCATTCGCTTCCCACGTATATTGGGGCCACACAAAAACTGGAGGTCACAATGAACGAAGAATTGATCATTGCCATGGCGACGTCCGTGATTCTTGCTTCCGTAAAAAATCCCGCGAAGAAGGCAACGCTGAAAAAGGTGATGTTGAAACTCTATACAACCATCGGGAATATGTACGTGGGCGATCCTGATTTTCAGGCAGCCGGTGGCGCGTCAGCAGGCGCAGGCGGCGACTAGAGTGAACTCGGCCGATCCGAAGAGTGCGAAACCTACCGCTGGCTGTGCGCATTAATGACGAGACTGGATGCGATACGAGCGCGTTTGGCTTCGACACGCAGTTCCTCTGCCTCTTTCGCTTTTCCTTGTTTCTTCAGAACCATGGAATAGTCTTCCAGGACGGTCACCATTTCAGGGTGCTTGCCAAGGCTCCGGCGAGCGATTGTGGCAGCGTGCGCCAGGGCGGCAGCGGCATCGGCCTTTTGGCCCGCCCTGGTGTACGTGTAGCTGAGCGCATGAAGGACGCGGACGGTCTTCACATCAAAATCCTGCCTCACGGATTCAAGGATTTTCAGGGCCCTAAGGTATTGAGCTTCCGCGTTCTTGTACTTTCCGGTACTGGTGTACAGAAGCCCAAGCCCATCCAGCGTAGAGATCAAGTCCGGGTGTGATGCGCCGCCGTCGGCTTCTCTGATTGCCAGTGCATGATTCAAGACCTGCTCCGCTTTCTCAAACTTGCGATCCACGACGTATACCGCTCCCAGGTTGTTCAAGAGTTCGGACAGATCGAACGCGATTCCCGAAGTTGTACTCAACAGCAGAGCCCTGGAAAAGAAGTCTTCCGCCTTATCGTTCTTCCGTTGCCAGAAATACACGATTCCCAGACTGTTGAATATTTGGGTTACGAGCATGTCATTGTTCGGAATCGATTCCGCTAACTTGAGCGACTGCTTCAGAAGCCGCATTGCTTCCTCATCGCGGCCCTCGAACGCATAAGTGGTTCCGAGGTTGCGCATCAGGAGAGCCGTATTTCTCTTATCCGAAAGCCTCTTGTAGATCTCCAGAGATTCCGCATAGGCCCGCTCCGATTTGAACGCTTCATCTTCATTCGCATAGACATCACCCAGTTCGGAAAGTGCCAGCGCGCGATTTGCTTCATCGTTCCGATCGAGCGTGCCAAGTGCGGCCAAATAGAGCTTTTCCGACTGAGAGAAGCGGCCATTGTTGTATTCCGCACGGGCCTGTTGCAGCAATTGCGGATAATCCGAATCGACCGACAGGACCGCGAACAGCATGATCGCGTGGAGATACATATGATCGCTCCTACGAATTGTTCACACGAATTGTTCCCTCATAGACACGCTAAAGGGGAATTCGGTTGTCCTGGGTGTTGGACCTTGAAATCGGGAACCAAATGCCAATGGGTCACTGGTCAAATGCCAAATGTCATATCGATCCGGTTTTCTATATGGCATTTGACATTTGGCCCATTGGCCCATTGACAGATGGTTCCCCACCGGGACCTGAGCTGTCCTTTCGCGATGTTAATCAGGCAATGGAGGCCGAACTATGTCCTACGTTGCCGAGATCAGCAGAGTGCGCCCTTCGTGTTTCATTTTTCTGATCGATCAATCCGGCTCGATGCAGGAGGCATGGGGCGGCGAATCCGGCAAAAACAAGGCCGAGGCGCTTTCCACCATTATTAACAGGTTGTTGCAGAACCTGGTGCTCAAGTGTGCCAAATCCGAGGGGGTGCGCGATTACTACGACGTCGGCGTGATCGGATATGGCGCGGCAGTAGGCCCGGCGTTCAGCGGGCCACTATCCGGGAAAGAGCTTGTGCCTATCGGCGAAGTCGCCAATCAGCCGGCGAGAGTTGAAGAGCGCACAAAAAAGGTAGATGACGGCGCAGGTGGCCTCATCGACCACAGCATCAAGTTTCCAGTTTGGTTCGAGGCTGTCGCCAATGGCGGGACGCCGATGTGCCAGGCGATGGGGCGCGCGCAATCGATTCTCGGCCGCTGGGTCACCGAGCAGCCGACGAGCTTTCCGCCCATCGTCATTAATATTACGGATGGCCAGGCGACGGATGGTGATCCCGCAGCCGCCGCCAACGCGCTCAAAGATTTGAAAACCGAAGACGGGCAACTGCTGCTCTTCAACATTCACGTCTCTTCAATGCCGGCATCACCGATCGAATTTCCGAGCGACGAATCGCGCTTACCCGATGATTACGCGAAACACCTGTTTCGCATGTCCAGCCCGCTTCCCGACTACATGAAAACGGTCGCCAGGGAGGAAGGAATCCCCGTTGGTGATTCGCCTCGAGGGTTCGTGTTCAACGGAGACATGGTATCGGTCATTCGTTTTCTCGATATTGGAACACGAGCCACGAGTCTTCGATGAAATGCTGGTTACTCTGCGCGTCTTCTGGACGCCAAAACGCGGGAATACTGCGGAAGAATACGAAGACGCTTTCTGGCCGCCAAAGCCGCTGACCATCAATTCGAAACTCTCGCGCTTCGCCGTCGCCGACGGCGCCACGGAAACTTCGTTTGCGGGTTCGTGGGCGCAGATACTCACACGCGCCTACTGCCGCGATCAACTCAGCGGCAAAAAAATTCGAAAGCAGCTCCCGCGTCTGCGGGAGGAATGGTTCTCGTCCATCGAAACCCACTCGCTGCCCTGGTATGCGGAGCAGAAACTCACGGACGGCGCTTTCGCGGCCCTGCTGGGACTGACGTTGTCGAATGGAGAGTGGCAAGCCACCGCCATCGGCGACAGTTGCTTGTTTCAAGTCCGCGGCGGCCGGGTTCTGACAAGGTTTCCAATCACGAATTCCGAAGATTTCAATAATCGTCCGCCTCTGCTTTCGAGCAATAGCAGCAATTGGAAAAACGAACTCGCCACCATCGCATGCGCGCGCGGCTCGTGGGAACCCGATGACGTGTTCTACATGATGACGGATGCGATGGCCTGCTGGTTCCTGCGTTCGATCGAGAGCGGCGTGCAGCCGGAAATGGTCTTCGATTGCGATCAGGAGTTCCATCGATGGATCGAGGACCTTCGCGAAAGTGGAATGCGCAACGATGACGTGACTCTATTGAGGATCACCGTCGGACAATAATTATGTCGTGGCCGACACCACAGGACTATAACGAAGCTCTTCAGAATCCACGCCTGAACTTCGAAGACGCGGAACTTCAGGCGGGCACGCCCGAACTCACGGCGCTCGGGCTTCCGCGGCCAATCACCGGAGGTTTCGCCAGCGTCTACAGCGTGCGCTCGGGTTCGCGACGCTGGGCAGTTCGGTGTTTCCTGCGCGATTTCCCGGATCACCAGGAACGCTATTCTGAAATTGCCCGGCATCTGGCAGCGGTGCGGCTTCCGTACACGGTCGATTTTCAGTTTCTCGAAAAGGGAATTCGCGTCCGCGGTTCCTGGTATCCGGTCTTGAAGATGGAATGGATCGAGGGTTCGACGTTTCAGGACACCATCGAAGCGAATATTCAGAATCCCATCGCGCTTGCCAATCTGGCAGACCGCTGGCTGAAAATGCTCGCCGCCTTGAAGAAGAACGGCATCGCTCATGGCGATCTGCAGCATGGCAATGTGCTGATCGCCGGCGGAGATTTCCGCCTGATCGATTACGACGGAATGTTTATGCCGCCGTTTGCCGGCAAACCGAGTCACGAAATCGGCCACCGTAACTATCAGCATCCGGGGAGAACCGAGAGCGATTTCGGTCCTCATCTGGATAACTTTTCCGGTTGGGTTGTTTATCTTTCGTTAATCGCCTGTAGCGTGGACCCAAGTCTGTGGGGCCGCTTCGGACGCGGCGAAGAGCACCTTCTATTTCGCAAAGAGGATTTCGAGGCCCCGCGATACTCGCGCTTGTTCCGAAGTCTGCTGCACGTCAAAGACGATCGCATTCAGAAATACCTGCCGCTTCTCCAGTCGTATCTCGGCATGCGGCTTTCTTCGATCGCCTGTCCGGCCGATGTTGTCGGAACCACGTCCAGGAAACGCGATACGCGGCATGTACCGCTGCCCAGTTGGTCGCGCGAGAGCCAGCTTGATTTGTTCATCTCGAAAAAAAAACCGGACGTACCTGCAACCGCTTTTGAATCTGACGGCGCACTTGCGGTTGCAGTGGCTGAAGAGCCCTGCCCTGTCGTCGATACCGTCGATGCCGTCCAGTTTTCGCAGCCGGTCGCGCGAGAGCGGGTCCTGTTGGCTTCCTATGCAGTCTTCATGGTCGGGCTCATTGGCTTCGTCGCACACGGTACTGTTGCCGGCCTCGATGCCGTTTTCCTCGTGGTGGCCGGATTGAGCTGCGCTGTGGTGTCCCTCACGTGTTCGTATCTGACTCTCGATGAAGTCCATCGAAAATTTGTGGTCTGGTCGGCCGTCGAGTTTCATCGCAATCGATGCGATGTCGTTCAGTTCGGCGTCGACTGCATTGGTGACTGGATCTCACGCAATCAGTTGAAAGAATCGCAGAAAATGAGGCGGCTCAGTGCGCGCGATGTCGAGTACGGCTTGCAGGAGAAAGACCGGATCGCGGTAGTGAAAAGGACACTGGCGTCGTGGATCGACGAATTGGATGCGCGGCGAAAAGAGTTGGATCGTGCCGAAAAGGATGAAGTTTCGCAATTGTCGTGCGCGCGGGGTGAACATCGGCTCTTACTGCGCGACCTTCCGGGAATCCGTGCGCGATACGATCTCGAGCGAAGCGCCATCCATCGTTCCGAGATCTTTTCCCGCAACCAGACGCGGAACAAAATCCTGAAAATCCGCCGCATCCGCGAGCGTCAGCATCAACGCCTCGAGGGGAATCGCGCGGCAATCCATCGACGATTCGAAAAGCGGAGAGAGCGCCTCCACCGCATCATTAGTAACGGTACCGACTGGCTTCGGGCGAAGCGGCTGGTCCTGGCGCGCGATTCCGTGGAGATGGAAAGCTATCGCGACATCCGCTTCGCGAAATACCTTCAGCGAATCCTCGGAAAAATCTGAAATTGGACAAACCCTGCATCTCAGAAGCTGTGAACGAATTGCGGGCTGAGCCATATTCCCCTCCTTGCATCACCGCAAGGAGGGGTGGCTGCGCGGACAAATAAGAAGTCGCGAAGCTACCTTGTTCCGCGCAGACGGGGTGGTTTTCCTTTTTGTTCCCAATCGGAAAACCACCCCGGCCTCGCGATTAGCGGAGGCTCCGCGAAATCTTTTTTAATCGCTCGGCCACCCCTCCTTTTCTTTGAGGCTGCGCGCTATCGCGCTTGCGCTTCGCGGCGGTGATGCAAGGAGGGAAATGACGCCCGATTCTACATTCGTTCACACCTTCTCAGCCCTGGGCTACACTCTCGCAGCCGCTTCGCGGCTTTTCAACCCACGTTCTCCGCGAGCTTGTCCAGGCCTGACGTCAGCAGGCCCTTGGCCATGTCAATTTTGGTCGCGTTGTATTTCAAAGGTGCGGCGTTGCTGAGGGCATGCGACGGCGCTTGATTAGCCAACTCTGCGCTGAGCGTTTTTCCTTTCAAAAACTCCTCAACAGCTCGTTCTCGATACGGCTTTCCGGAAATCCCGCCGAACACGACGCGAGCGTCCTCAATTGTTCTGTCTCGAAGCTGCAGTCCCAGCGATGCCGACGCCATCGCGAAGTCCCAAACACCTCGTGGTCTCAGTTTTTCAAACGAAGCCCTGAAGCCGGGCCTCGGCGGAGGAATCACAACCTCGGTGAGGATTTCATTCGACCGTACGACATGCGATTGAATCCTCCCATCCACCATCATGTCCCCGGGAACAAGCTGTTCGACGGTCAGATCCTTCATGCCCGACGGAGTGGCAATTCTCACTTTCGCATCCAAAGTAATGAGGGCCGGCGCGGCGTCACCAGGATATACGGCGTAACACAACCTTCCCCCCATCGCGGAGTGATAGTAACTGTTGTCGCCGATCGCGCCATAACAGATGTACCCGCCGTTTCTCCAGCACGAATAGTTTCCTCGCAAATACTGGCACCAGACTTCCTGCAGCAGGTCCCCGCCAAGCGTTGACGCGTTTCGCAGCTCCGGCGAGGAGATCATCTTCACAGCCTGGACGAGCATCGGATATTTCTTCGCCAACAAATCGGAGTCAGCGATCTCCGCCAACTTCGTCAGCGAGCCGATCTGCACCCCTCCTTGTGCGTCTTCCTTGATGTACCGCAGGTTGTTGATTTTTTTGATGTCGACGAGATATGAGGGCGCTTGCTTCAGCCTGTTTTTTAACCGGATCAACAGATCCGTTCCACCCGCGTAGACTCCCGCCTCGGTGCCATGCACGGACAGTATCTGGATGGCTTCTTCGATTGTCGTGGGTCGATACACTGAAATTCTCTTCATGCTTTCCCCGTCGATTTGGATTTGAGGCCCGCAAGAATCTTGTCCTTGCTGATCGGATGCTCTCGAATCCTGACGCCGCACGCATTGTAGATTGCATTCGCGATTGCGCCCGGCGGAGCGCCGATGGCGGTTTCCGCAAAACCTTTTGTTCCGAAGAACCATCGAGGTTCCAGACTATTGACGAACACCTGCGTCTGTTCCGGCACATCCATGATGGTCGGGAGACGGTAAGACAAATAGCCGACGCTGAAGTGACGGGTACCCGGGAATTCGCGATCCCAGGGAATCGCCTCCGTCGCAACCTGCGTGCTCTGCACGAGCGATCCTGTCATATCCGCTTCGGCTAAAAGCGGATTGATGACGTTTCCCGTGTCATGACAATAGGCCGCCCTGATGAATCGCCAATTTCCGGTCCACGTATCGACTTCGACTTCGGCGAAGCACGCACCGATGCCGCGATTCATCGCCCTTCCGATGGCTCCCGGATGACAGCAACTGGCCTGTTGCCGTATGACGCGACCTTCGGCGCTCCTGGCAAGAGCCGCGAACGTCGTCGTCTTTTTGGAATCGTCTTTCGACGAAATAACGCCATCCCGGATCTGAAGTCTGGCCCCATCGATTTTCAAGTTCTCGGATGCGCGTTTCAGGAGATCCTGCCGCAGCTTGTCGGCTGCTTTGCAGAGAGCGCCGCCTTGCAGTTGCGTTGTCAGACCGCTGTTCCATCCCGGCGCAGGCGGCGCGAGATCCGAGTCGCCCCAGATCAGGCGCATGTGCGCGAGAGTGGTGTAGCCGAGAATTTCCGCGATCTGCGTCGCGATTGCGGTGCCGTGATTCGTACCGCTGTCAGGCTGGGCAAAATGCAGGACGATGTTGCCGTCGGCATTCAATTCGATTTCAGATTGGTACACGTCGGCGTTGCCGCGCTTGATCGTTCGCTCGAATCCGACTTCGCCTTCGTGATAACCCACGCGTCCGGCGTGGTGCTGAGACATCGCCATTCCGAATCCGCGTTTGAATCTTCCGGGATTGCCGCCAGGCACCGGATTTCTTTTCTCCCAGCCAATGGCCTTCATTCCTTCCTGCAACACCTCGACGGATGCGAAGGAATCGTACGTGAGGAATCCCTTTTCCATCTCGGGCATCAGGACCATGGTTGGGCCACCCGATTCGATGCTGACCTTCGTTCCCGGCTTTTGAACGTTCAGCATGCGGAACTGAACAGGATCAACGCCGACGGCTTCCGCCATTTCATCCATCATCTGTTCCCAGCCCCATTTGAATTCCTGCTGCATGTTGCTGCGTGATGGCCCCGTCGTCATGGAATTGGTTCGATAGTCGTTGCCGGCTTCCTTCCAGTTGGGAATCACATGGAGGTAGAGCTCCGAGCGGCCTCCGCTTCCGCCCCCTCCGCTGCGCTCACCCGTATTGACAAAGAACTCGCGCTGGCACGCGGTGATCCGGCCGTCTTTCTTTGCGCCCACTTTGAACTTCTGGATGTTCTCGGGCTTCACCTGCATGTGCGCCAGTTCCTGGTCCTTCGCGAGCGTCAGCCTGACCGGTTTGCCCGTCATCTTCGATATGTACGCTACCCACGGATAAAACTTTTCCGACGCCTGCCTCACTCCCCCAAAAGTCCCTCCGTTCCATTTATTAATGAAGCGAACGTTCTTCGGATCGATATCGAGGCCGCGTGCGATGAGCGCTCGCGCTGGATAGATGGCCTGTCCGTGGCCCCACACCGTTACTCGGTCGCCGTCCCATTTGGCGACGCTTCCGCAAGGCTGGAGTGGCGCGACGACAGCCCCGGCGTAGTAGTAGGTGAACTCTTTGACGATGTCGGCTTCCCGGAATCCCTTCTCGACGTCGCCGAATTGAGTGAGCGATGTGGTGAGGTTCCCCCGTCGCTGCGCTCCTCGTGCTCTTCCGAGATCCGGCGCAGCAGGCGACATCACCTGGGCAAGATTCGAAGCGAAAGGAAGGACCTCGTAGTCGATTTCAAGCGTTTCGATGGCGTCGTCGGCAATGTCTTCCGTTTCGGCAGCAACGATGGCGACAACGTCACCCTGGAAGAAAAGCTCTTCGGGCAGCGGATAGGTCTTTGGAGAGTTCTCGCGTGTGAGTATGTACGCGACGCCCGGTATCTGCAGCGCCTTCGTGGTGTCGAGCTTTCGAATTCGTGCGCGCGGATGCGGGCTGCCGACGAGCTTCGCAAAAAGCATATTCGGGAACGAGATTCGCGTCGCATATTCGGCCTTGCCGGTATAGCGGGGCATCGCGACCTCGGCCAGTGGAGGCTGCGGCTTTCCGATGAGATTGAGATTCTGAGGAGGATAGCCCTGCCACTTCTTCGTGACGATCTTCTCGTCGCCTTCAACGAGCGTATCTCCCGGCAGATGTCCGCCACCGGTCGAGAAGTCGCGCACCATGGGTTGGTTCACAATGATCGCGGAGTGGAGATGCGCTTCGATCTTGCGCTTTGCGCCATTCGGTTTTTGCTTCTGGCTCATTTTGTTCCTCGCTGCGCCCTATCTTGAGGCTGCGCGCTATCGCGCTTGCGCTTCGCGTCGGGCTTGCATTCGCAGCCGCTCATGTGATCTCCGCCTCGCCTCGCAACACCGCGCCGGTATCGATCACAGTCCGAATGATCGACGAATATGCGGCGCACCGGCAGATATGCCCCGCCAAGGCGGACTTGACGTCGTCCACCGAAGGATTCTGATTTTTATCGAGGAGCGCTTTGGCAGTTACAGACCAGCCGGCCGTGCAGAAACCACAATCGGCGGCCATATAGAGATATCCGACTTTCTGTAGCGGGTGCAGATTCTTTTCGTCGCCCAGTCCTTCGATTGTGAAGATCTTCTTTCCCGCTGCCTCCATGGCCAGCGTATGGCAGGAGTAGAACGGCGTCCCATCAATCAGGACGCTGCATGCGCCGCAACTGGCGCGATTGCAGCTCCTTGTCGTACCCGTCAGGCCCAGCTTCACAGCGATAACTTCCCACAATGTCGTTCGCGCCTCATATTCAGCGACGAGAGGCTTGCCGTTAATGATGAAGATGGCTTTTTCTTTCGTCATAGGCGCCGGCAACGCCAGACGAGGAGAGGCGACCGCAACAAGCATCGACTCCCCGCCGAGAGCGGTCAGGGCAATGCCCGATCCGGCAGCCTTCAGGAAGTTCCTGCGAGAGTAGTTCATCGTCAAGCCTCCTTGACTCGAGCCTGTGAAGAGTGGACTGGTGATTTATCGCGCACATTACACCAAGGTTTAAATGGCCATGTCAACGCATGCTATGCATGTTGGGGCGCAGGTGATTGTGGGTATCGGAATCCGGCTTGCAGCTTTTCTGGTAAATGGACTTATCCGGGATGGCGGGCTGCTTTGTGCAGACGCGTGTTTTCAAAGGTTTTCTTGTGGCTGTGGGTGTGCTCGCAATTGTTTGCACATCAATCCTCGGCTTCTACTATCACCAATACAGTCAGATCCTCGATCAGCGGCTGAACGGGCACGTTTTCGAGAACACGGCAAAAATCTACGACAGTTCGGGAAATTTGATTACCAACCTGTCCGGCGAAGGGCGATCCAAACGCCGTCTGGTTGAATTCAAGGACATACCTCGAGTCCTTATTGATGCTGTAACGGCCGGCGAGGACAAGAAATTCTTTCAGCATCATGGCTTGGACGTAAAGCGTATCTTCGGTGCGTTTGTTTGGAATATTCGCGAAAAGAAGGGACTGCAGGGCGCGAGCACGATTACACAGCAGCTTGCACGGAGCTTCTTTCTCACTCGCGAGCGGACGTTGCGGCGCAAGCTTTCCGAAGCGGTTATTGCGGTGATGCTGGAGCATCGCCTGACTAAGGAACAGATCTTCACGATGTATGCGAACGAGGTTTATCTCGGCGAGCACGGCCTGTTCGCGATTCACGGATTCAGCGAAGCCGCGCATGCATTCTTCGGGAAGAAACTTCGCGATTTGACTCTGCCCGAGGCGGCGACGCTGGCGGCCATTATTCCCGCGCCGAACGCATTTTCTCCCGACACCCATCCGGATCGTGCCGTGCTCCGTCGGAATCAGATTCTCAACGAAATGCGCGAAATGGGTTCGATCAAGGACGCAAATTATCAAAGCGCAAGGGAGGCCAGCCTCGAAATAGCTCCGCCGGACGTTGATGTTTCCCAAACCGCATATTTCGTCGATTTCACTCGCGAAGAATTGTTGAAGAACTACTCCGAGGAGGAAGTCCGATTCGGAGGCTTCAGCGTCTACACCGCGCTTGATCTGGATCTTCAGAGAGCAGCCGTTGAAGCCGTCGAAAAAGGACTGGCGGAGACCAACAAGGAACTCGCCGCGGGTAAAAAGAACAAGGTTTCCGCACAGCAGGCGCGTTCGAGCCCGCAGGCGGCGCTGATTGCTCTCGATCCGCACACGGGCGAAATCAAAGCGATGGTCGGAGGCAGCGACTACACGGCGACGCAATACAATCGGATCAGTGCCGCGTTCCGGCAACCCGGTTCCGTCTTCAAACCGTTCGTTTACGCCGCCGCTCTCGAGACCGCATACAACATGGACGGCGCATCAAGGCAGCTGCTGACGGCCAGCCAGTCCAGTTTCACTGCGGACATCCCATCTCCATCGATTCAGGACCGCCTGATTACGCCTGTGACCCGTATCCTCGACGCGCCGCGCACCTTTATGTATGGAAACGAAGTATACGAGCCGAACAATTTCAAGGGTGGTTTCGCGGGTCTGGTGTCGCTGCGCACCGCGCTTCAAAAATCGTTGAATTCGGCCGCCGTGCAGGTGGCCGAGCGAATCGGCTACAGCCGCGTCGCCAGGTTTGCGCAACGAATGGGTTTGAACGACCGCATCCGGGGATATCCGTCGGTCGCGCTCGGCGCGTTCGAAGTTACACCCGTTGAATTGGCCGGAGCGTATACGGCTTTCGCAAACGAGGGGAAACATATCGATCCTCATGTGATTCGCCGTATTCAAGGGCCCCGTGGTGCCCGTGTCCGAACGCCGAAATACCAGCCGGTCGAAGTCATCCACCCTCAGCTCGCATTTCTCATGACGTATTTGATGCAAGGCGTGATCGATCGCGGCACCGGCGCCAAAGTTCGTGCGCGTGGCTTCACACTGCCTGCCGCCGGAAAAACCGGCACCTCGCACGACGGTTGGTTCGCCGGCTACACGAAGGATCTTCTGGTCATCGCATGGGTAGGTTTCGATGACAATCGTGACCTCGGACTCGAAGGCTCGCGCTCCGCATTGCCGATCTGGGCGGAGTTCATGTTGAAGGCGTACAAAATACATCCGCCATCGAAGCAAATGGATTTCACCCCGGCGCCCGGCATCGAGTTCGTCAGCATCGATCCCGAGTCCATGCTGCGCGCCACTGACGATTGCCCGGAAACTTACCAGGAAGCCTTCATCGCCGGCACTGCTCCTGTGGATTATTGCCCGCTGCACTCCGTACACGTTGCGACGGACGTCAACGAGCCTTCCGCAGATGGGACTGCGCCGATTGAGAAGACCGCCGCGCCGGGGACTACATCAGACACGTTACGAGCAAAGCCCACTGCCAATCACTAGCATTTAGAAATTGAGCGGGGCGTTTACGGCTCAAAAATCAAAACCGCTTGTGCCAGCTGATGTTTGGAATGCTTCTGTGTCTAAGCTCTGTTGCGGGCAGGTATTGTGGCAGCGGAGTTCGCAATCGACTTCGGGACTGCTCATCTTGGAGCCGCAAAAATTAAGGACGAAGAAGGGTTGGCAATCTGGTTTGCCGGAGTCCGAAGACGAAAGGATCCGCATCACGGAGACGCAGATACCAGACTCTGCCCAACGGAGTTTGCCAGCGGGCGGCTGCCCTGATGCCAACCGGATTATCGCTCCGGACGTACGAGTAGACGCTTTCAACTCCCTGGGACTTCAGAGTCTCAAAGATGAAATTGCGTATAGATCCGTCGATTCCATGGCC
>Ga0070707_100001320_pt1 | contig 24393 bp, 21 predicted proteins | sample KBSK5502metaG_FD_65468 | JGI IMG/M metagenome (GOLD analysis project Ga0070707, IMG submission 65468) | Corn, switchgrass and miscanthus rhizosphere microbial communities from Kellogg Biological Station, Michigan, USA - KBS K5-50-2 metaG | ecosystem: Host-associated > Plants > Roots >...
TACTGGTGACGGAGTTCGCGCCAACTAATGGGTTTTGCAATCTTCGCAGCCAGCTGTGCCTTTTTCCATTGCCGTTTGATCCAACGCCCTTCGCCGAGTGGACGCACGCCGTCGGGCGACAGGGCCGCTCATCTCTGCATTGACGGACCCTCAGATTGCTTCGCCTTCTGCAATATGTAGGGATGGAGGTACGGCCCGGAGTCGGGCTACTGAGTCACGGAGGTAGCCGTCGATCACCAACGCGGAGCGGCCGTCCTTGATCGGCTGGAACGGATCCGGCCCCGGCGGGACGACCTCAAGAGCCAGGGCGCCAGGGTATGCCACCCCGCGCAGCGCGGCGACGCAGGCGTCGAGGTCGAGGTGTCCCCGGCCCAGGCCCTCACGGTTCGTGTCGGCAACATGAACGTGCCACAGCCGGCTGCCGGCGGCGTGGATCGCGCCGGGGATCGTGCGCTCCTCGATGTTGGCGTGGAAGAGGTCGAGCGTCAGGCCGACCCAGGCCGAGCCGACGGCATCGAGGTAGGCGAGAGCGACCTCCGAGGACGTCACGAGGTATGCCTCGTAACGATTGACCGGCTCGATGGCGAGTCGAACACTTAATCGTTCTGCCTCGCGCGCGGCCGCCTGCATCCCCTCAATCGACCAGTGCCATTCATCGTCCCGGCTGGCTAGAGGCACCAGACGGCTCTCACCCGACGGGAGCATCTGCACGAGCGGTACGCCGACATCGGCGGCGAACCTTACGCACCGCACGAGGTAGGCGACTGCATCGTCGCGGATGGTAGCGTCCGGATGCGCCAGATCGCGGCGTGTTTCCGGGGACTTACACGAGGCGGTCATGGCCACCGGCGTGAGATGGTGACGCGCCAAGAGTGCCCGGACTTCGCTGGCCCCCACGTGATCGGGCTCGCCGGGGAGTTCGACCCCATCGCAGCCTGTGCTGGCGATCCGCGCCAGCGTCTCCGCGAGCGGAGCCTTCCCGTAAACCCAGGCGCACGCGCCGAGGATCATCCTTTCAGCGCTCGCGGGATGGCGGCTTTCTGGTCGATCGCCACCACGGACAGGTCTGTAATGTTCATATCTGGCCTAGATGGACGCAGGTGGTGAATCTCGGTCGTGTGCGTCTCCTTCAATGCTATCAGACCCGTGAAAGGTCGCTCATCGACGCATGTGACATGCTCCCCTCGAATCGTACCGTAGAGAAGGAGCTCGAGCCCTAGGGGCTCGTGTACGCCGGCGAAGAGGTCGGCCGCGCCCGCGTACGTCCCCGTCTGGCCACAGTACGGACATTCGTCAACATAAGGGTGGAGCGGGTGCTCGTCCTCTACCTCGTAGTGGACGCTCCCGGCAAACCGGAAGTAGCACCCGCCGGCGGACATCGGCGCGGGGACGCGCTCTTGCTGCTGTTGTCGCAGTGCGATGTAATAATAGCGGATGTGTAGGTCGTGCGCATGGTTGAGCGCGGGATCGGGGGCGTCCCGCCACGGCTGCAGGCCGTGGACGCGGGCCTGCGAGTCCGACGCCTCGGGAGGTTTGAAGCCGCCGAATTCGTTTCTGATACCACAGCGGTCGCGCAGCCAGCTGATCACGAAATCGACTGCCTCTCCCTGGGACGAGACCAGGGTATCGCGCACGTAGAACCACACGTTTGGGTAGCTCGGAGGTTCAAAGACAGATCGGGGCGGAAGGTCAAACATCGGCCACACCTTCCTCGGTGCCCAGGGCGTTCACTCGCGGAGCGCCGCAGTCAGCTCGGCGTGAATTCGGCGATTCGTGGCCACGACCCCGCCGCGGTCGAGCCGAAGCGGCGTCCCGTCCAGGTTGGAGATCACGCCGCCCGCCTCCAGCACGAGTACGCTCCCTGGGGCGATGTCCCAGGGGGCGATGCCATCTTCCCAGAATCCGTCCGTCCGCCCGGCGGCGACGTATGCGAGGTCAACGAGCGCGGCGTTTGGGCTACGCATCTCCCCCACCCGACGGGCAACTCGGGCGAACCGGCGAATCCGCTCCGGGACGGCGCACATCCCCCGATCGATCGAGGTCGCGATGCAGCTCTCGACCAGCGACGCCATCTCCGAGACGCGGAGCCGCTCCCCATTCAGCGTGGCGCCCTGCCCACGCGCCGCTGCAAAGAGCTCGTCCGTGACCGGTGCGTAGACGACACCTAATTCGACGGTGTCGTCCGTCGCGAGCGCGATGCCAACGCCGAACCACGGGAGGTGGCGGATAAAGTTCCCTGTGCCGTCGAGGGGGTCCACGATCCAGCGCCGGCCGGATCCGGCGCCTCCCGATTCCTCGGAGAGGATGGGAATCGAGGTCCCCCTGAGCCGCGCCAAGATCGCGGCCTCACTCGCCAGATCGGCGTCGGAGACCGGCCCCGCCCCACCCGGTTTCATCGTGATCCGCCCCGGATGGCCGTAGCGCTCAGACAGAATCGCCCCGGCCGACCGCGCGGCGGCGATCGCGAGCTCGAGCAGATTATCCACGCGGCGTGTCGCCGGGCTGGCGTGTCAAAGCGCAGCCCCCGCAGCCCGGATCGCGGCGATCACCATCGCGGGATCGCCCGACTCTAATGCGTCAACCCCCCAGGAGAGGAGCCGCCGGGCGTCATCGGGGCGGTCGAGCGTGGTCAGCACGGCCACCTCGGCCTCGTGCAACAGCCGGATATCTTCCGGCAGAACGAACTCGGGCTCGAGGGAAACGAGCGCCGCCCCGGCCGCGCGGGCGGCTCCTACCGGATCCGCAAGGCGCGCGTTGTACATCATCTCAAGCGGCCACCCCGGTCGGCGATGTTTGATGTCCCGCAGGACTGGGTGGTCGAATCCCCCGAGCACAACGTGCCCCTCCACCCGCAGTTCGTCGACCAACGCGATCGTCCGCTCGACGAGCGGGAGTTCCCGAAATGGAACGTTCTTGAGCTCCACAAGCAGAACGAGCTTGTCCCTCGCCCACACCAGGACGTCGCCGAGTGTCGGGACGCGCTCGCCACGGAACTCCGGCCCAAACCAGGCCCCAGCATCAAGGGCTCGGACCTCCCCCAGCGTCAGGTCCTTCAGATACCCGCGGCCTGTCGTCGTGCGATCCACGGTCGGATCGTGCATCAGCACCACGTGGCCGTCTCGCGTCAACTGGACGTCGATCTCAGCGAGGGTCGCCCCGGCGCGCCACGCCGCGTCGAGGGCGACCAAGGTGTTCTCGGGGGCCCTCGCGGAGGCGCCACGATGGGCGGACACATGGGGACCGCCCCGACGGCTGCGCAGAAGCTCAATTGTCATAAGGCACGTAAAAGTCACCACGCATCTTACATTTTGCCGAGCCCGGCAGCCAGATATTCCTGCTTGAGGGCGCGCTCAGCGGTAAAAAGTAGCACGATCGTGGGGACCAGCAGCACGATCATCACCACCGCGGCGTAGGTGAAGATTTGCGACCGCCCGCCCAGGTAGGCGAACAGGAGGACGGGGAGGGTGCGGACGTGCGGGCTGCCGACGATGAAGGTCAGGACGAACTCCTCCATGCTCCCGATGAACGTGAACACCCCGCCCGCGAACAACCCGGGTACCACCAGCGGGATGAGCACGCGCCACGCCAGGCTCAACGGCCCGGCACCCAGGTTGCGCGCGGCGTCGATCAGATCCTGGGGCACCGCCTCGAACGTCGCCGTCACGATTCGGATCATGAACGGTAGGACGACGACCGTCTGGACGAGGATGACGCCGACCAGGGTGTGCGCCAGGCCGAACCGGATGAACATCGACCCGAGACCGGTGGCGATCACGATCCCCGGCATGATGATCGGCGCGAGCACGAGGAACTCAATCGCCCGCCGAAACGGCACTGGGCGGCGGCCAAGCGCGTAGCCGGTCGGCAGCGCGAGGGTGGCGCACAAGGCGGTCACAATCGGCGCGATCGTGAAGCTGGCGACCGCAGCCTCGCCCATCTCCGGGACAGAGAACATTGCCCGCCAGTTGTCGAGCGAAAGACTGGGGGGGACCAGATTCGGAGGGAACCAACCCGCGCGAGGGTCGACGAGCGACCAGAGGACACCGACGATCATCGGGACGATCAGGCCGATCAGCGTCAGGCCGAAGAACAACGCAGCGATCAGCCACGGACCCGAGCGTCCGGGGAACAGGCGGGCCCCGGTCATCGAGCCGGGCTCCCCCGCCCCTGCACGAGCCGGTAGTAGGCGAACAGCACGATCGCGGAGGCAAGGGTGAGGACCGACCCGAGCGCCGAGGCGAGCGCCCAGTTGGCGCGGTCCATCATTTCGGTCTGCATGATGACCGGGAGCGCCAGCGGGTACGCCGACTCCATCAGCGACGGCACCGCGAATGCTCCGAACACCTGGATGAACACCAGCAGCGCAGCCGCCGAGACCCCCGGCATCGACAGGGGCACCGTGACGAACCGAAAAACCTGCCAGGGCGACGCGCCCAAATTGCGGGCTGCGTCGTTGATATCCTGGGGAATCCCGGCCATGACGGCCGAAATGATCACCATCATGAACGGCACGTTGTGCCAGACGAGGACAAAGATGATCCCCCACCCCCACCGGTCGTACACGAGGTGGGGCCACTCCCAGCCCCAATGGGCGACGAGGCGCGCCAGGATCCCGCCGGGGGCGACGAGGCTGAGGATCAGAAACGCGGCGACGAGGCTGGGGACGACGAGCGGAACTTTGTACAGCACGCTCACGAACAGCCGCCCGGGGAACCGGACCTGCATCAGCGCGCTGAACATGAGCGCCGTCACCAGGCTGATCACCGTCGACGCCACGCCGAGCCACAGGCTGAAGAAAAAACCGTCCCGGTACTGAGCCTCGACCCAGAACTGCCGGTAGTAGTCCCACGTCAAGTGGCTGGCCTGACCAATGAGTGCGAGGCCGACGCTGCGCAGGAAGACCTGGGCGAGCGGCACGACGAGGAAGAGTCCCAGGAACCCAACGCCGGGGAGGAGCAGGAGCAGATTGACCCACTGGTCCCTGCGGCGCAGGCCCGCCAGGCGCAACCGGTCAACGGCGGGCACCGGACCTGGGAGCACGTGAGCCACGTCCTAGCGCTCCCGGATGACCGCCGGCGCCGTCGGCAGCACGAGGCTGACGGTTTCGCCGACGCGGCGCGAGGGCTCACCCGGCTGCTGCACACGCAGCACCACCTCGTTCACGCGGATGAGATAGTCGGTGGTCGAACCGAGATAGGCGGCCTGTTGGACGGCGCCCGACAGGCAGTTGACCGGTCCGGGGCCGATCCGGATGTCCTCGGGCCGGAACGACAGCGTCACCACGTCGCCGCGGGCCAAGTGCTCTGGCCAGGCCACCTGCAGCTGGCCGATCGCGGTCTCGGCCAGGTATCGGTCGTCCCGGCTCCCGAGCACGGTCGCCGGGATCAGGTTCGCGATGCCGAGGAACTCCGCGGTGATGCGCGACCGCGGCCTCCTGTACACCTCCGTGGGGATCCCCACCTCCACCACCTGGCCGCGGTCCATGACGGCGATCCGGTCAGAAAGCACGAGGGCCTCCGCCTGGTCGTGGGTCACATAGATCGTCGTCACACGCAGCCGTTGTTGCAGCGTCCGTAACTCCAGCCGCAGCCGCTCTCGGAGCTTGGCGTCGAGATTGCTGAGCGGCTCGTCGAACAGCAGGACTTTGGGGCGCGTGACGACCGCACGCGCCACCGCGACCCGCTGCTGCTGGCCCCCCGACAGCGCCCGCGGGTACCGATCCCCGAGACCGGTCAGCTCGACCATCCTCAGGGCCTCGTCAACGCGAGCCTTGCGCTCCCCGCCCGGCACGCGACGCATCCGCAGGCCGAAAGCGACATTCTCGCTGACCGTCATGTGCGGAAACAGCGCGTAGGACTGGAACACCATCGCGGTCTCGCGCCGGTGCGCGGGGAGGTGATGCACGGGCTGGCCATCCACGAGCACCTCCCCCGCGTCTGGGTCCAGGAGGCCCGCGATGATGCGTAGCGTGGTCGTCTTGCCGCACCCCGACGGGCCAAGGATGGTGAGAAACTCACCGTCCCTGGCCTCGAGGTGCACATCCTGCACGGCGGCGGTCGGACCGTAGGCCTTCGTCACACCGCGCAGCTCGACCCGTGCCATCGCTACCGGAGAATCTGCTGGACGAAGATCTTGACCGCAGCATCCGAGACGACACCGTTGATCCGCGTCTCGGTGCGCTCGTGGTACATGGCATCGGGAAGGAGGAATGGCGCCATCTTCGCCGGGATCTGCCCGCGCGTCTTCAGGGCGATGCGCGCCGTCCGGCTCCCCGTCTGTTCGAGTTTGTCGATTTGCACCTTGTCGCCCATCAGGAAATCGGCCAGCAAGAGCGATGCCTCCAGCTTGGATGTTGTGGACAGGATGATCATGCCGTCCCCGTCGCCGACTTGCCCGGTCTTGAGCAAAACCGGGTGGATGCTCGGTGGGACGAGGCCCTTGGACGCCAGCGTGTAGAGATCATCCTCCCACACGGTCGCGATGTAGGCGGTGTTGTTCGCGACAGCCTGGACGGACGCTTCGTTCCCGTTCGTGAACGTGACGTTGGGCTTGATCCTCTGGAAGTAGGCCAGCACCGGCGGCATGCACCTAGCGGCGATGGCCCCGGCTTGTGCGTCGCTGATGCCATAAGTGTAGAGATCTTTCTTGCACTGCGGTGCAAGCGCGAGCAGCACGGATTCGAGGAACCCCGACCCGCTGCCGCCCCGCCCGGGTGTCGTGATCGCCACCTTCCCCGAATGGCCCTTGGCGAACTCGGCAAGCGCGTCGAGCGTCTCCGGCGGCGCCGGCACGAATTGGCTGTTGTAGGCGAGGGACGTCTGGTTCCGGTGGAACGGGAGCGCCGTCCCCCCGTGCAGGTAGCCGCGGGATTCCCGGGCGACAGACGCGTCGACGTCGCGGGCATTGGGGAGGAGATCTACGAGCGGGAGGTTCGCCACAAGGCCCGCCCCGGTCATCAGCCGCACGTTGTTGTTCGGGAGGAAGAACACGTCGGCGGACGCGGGCTTGCCGGCTTGCTTCTCGGCGATGAGCTGCTGCGTGGCGACATCGCCGGCCACGCAGACGTGCTTGACTCCGATCCCGGTCGACTTGCTCCAGTCGGCCACTTCCTTGGCCAGCAACTCGCAGAGGGTGTCCGCGAAGTCATAGAACACCACGTTGGTTTCCGTCTTTGCGACGGGCGTGACGACCGCGTCGAAGTTGGCCCGGGTCAGCGCGCGCAGGTCGATGCGGCCCTGCACGTTGTAGCCGCCGCCCCCCACCGGGTTGATGGCCCAGGCCGACGGATAGACCCAGACCAACAGCCCAATCAAGACCATCGCGATGAGTCCGCTGCGCTTTCTCATCGTCCCCCTCCTGTTTGTGTCATTCCCCGAGCACCGCCCCCAGGATCGGCAAGGCGGCGACTCAAAGTCGCCTGCTCGTTCGAGATCACGCTTCGGGGACGGGCTCCAGCCGCCCGCCGCCCCGCAAACTGGCGTAGGCGGCGTCGATCACGGCGATGCTGTGAAACGCATCATCCGCAGTGACCGGGGGCGGCGCCGCCCCCAAACAAGCATCGATGAATGCCCGGTCCTCGTCCACATAGCCGAGCGCGGTCAGGTCGTCCGGCGAGCGGAAGCGGTGCCACTCCGGTTCTGGAGTTTTGCGGGTGGCATGGCGCGCCCGATCCATGTCCTCGGAGGCGAGAAGGGCGTGGTCGCCGTAGAGCTCGATGCGCTCGGTGGGCCGGGCCCATGAGGCGTGGCCACAGGTCGTGAGCACGACCGGCCGTTCCCCTTCGCAGCGCAGCAGCAGCACGATGTCGTCATGATCAGGGTAGCAACTCTGCCTGCCGAGCGCGGCCACTGAACGGATCGGCCCGACGAGCCACGCCACCAGGTCGATCATGTGCACGGCGCAGTCGTAGAGAAACCCGCCGGTGAGCGTTGGGTTGATATACCAGGACGGGGTCAGCATGTCGCCGTCGGTGATCTTGGCGTTTGCCGAGAACGGCACAAACCCCCGGGCGATCTCCTCCTTGAGGTAGCGGTAGGCGGGGGCGAATCGGCGGTTGAAGCCCATCTGGTAGACGCGGCCGGTGTGGCGGGCGCAGGCGCCGACCCGCCGAGCCTCGTCCAGCATCGTGGCCATTGGCTTCTCGCAGAAGACGTGCAGCCCCCGATCCATCGCTTCTAGCACGACCGTCCCGTGATAGGTGTTCGGAAGGGTCACATAGGCCGCGTCGATCCCGAGCCGCGCCAGGTCGGTCACGGTGCGACATGGCCGACCGCCAAAGTCGTCGGTTGCCGACCGCGCGGCCACCTCATCGGTGTCGGCGACTCCAACAATCTCCACGCGTGGGTCGCGCGCCAGGGCGTCGAGGTGTCGGCGCCCCATCCCGCCCGCCCCGACGAGTCCGACTTTCACCCGCACGATCCGACCACCCCCGAGCCCCCTAGGCTGCCGCCCGGCGAAGAGAGAGCGCAACGGTTCTGCTGGTGGCCCGCGCCAGGACGCAGGGCTGAGTTCCCGCTGCACCTCCTATACTGGAACCCAGGAGATCCCCCCTGCTTTGCTGCGGGCACCTTCGCACGCTTGTAAATCTCTACGTGAGAGGCCACGCCAGCGCCCGGAGGGGGAACGCGTCCCCATTCACGTACTTCACCGGGGCGCAGCGGATAATACACCGCTCCCCCCCAACCTCGTCGATTTCACCGCCGAGGTGCTCGACGACGGGGATGTTATGCTCGAACAACAACGCATGCGTCTGCCATGTGTCGTCCCCGAAAACGGTGTGCGGGGCCGAGTCGATTGCCGGCGTGTCGATCAGCACGGTGGCCACGCCTCGAGACCTCGAACTCACTCACCAGCTCCAGGTATCCACCGGCAGTCGCCCCCTTCAGCTCCCGGGGCCGGTAGAGCCACCACACCGGAACCGTCCCCTGGTGCTCGGGCGAGGCGGGAACCCCTTCGATGGACCTGATGTCCACGTATACCACCTCCTGCAATGGTGTCTCCATTGGGATCCAGGAACAGTGAGGAGTATTGTCTCTGCCCGATCCCTGCTGGTAAGCCCAATGTGCCTCGCGTCCTCGACGCACACGCTCACGCAGGCCTCAATCAAAGATCCAGTCCTGAAGGTCCACTCCCAACCCTGGCCCCCTGGGGAACCTGGATCATCCCGTCGTCCACCTTAAGCGGCTGCTTCAGGGTCTGCTGGTATACGTTCGACGGGAAGGCGGGCGGATCGTGAGGGAACTCGAAGTCGGAGGTATTGGGAATCGATGCGGCCCGGTGCAGGTTTGCGACCATCCCCACGGGATCGCCCCAGGTGTGAGGTACGACCTGGACCGAGGCGGCGTGCGCCAGCGCGGCAAGCGCCCGTGTGCGCAGGAACCCCTCGCACAGGGTGACGTCGGGCTGGAGAATATCATAGCCGACGCAGGGCGTTCAGATCGTCGTCGTCGAGATTGCAGGACGCCTGCTCGATTGCCCCGCATTCAAACAGGAGGCGAGCTTCCAAGATGTCAAAGGGCGGATGATCCCGGACGGCAATGTCCGGGGCGCTATCTACCGTTCGTTTTACCAACCAGCCTTCACCTACCCGCCCCTCGACGATGTCGACGAGCTCGAGCGCCACCAGGGCTTCACGGACAGGTCCGCGGCTGACCCCAAGACGCTGGGCGAGATCGCGTTCGGTTGGCAGCCGGTCGCCGGGGCCGTATTCGCCATCTTTGATGAGTGACTTCAGCTGGTCGATAATAAGGAGGTCCAGCTTCTTGGATTTGATCGGGGTGACAGGCATCTTTTGCCTCTTGAGTTTCATATAGCCAGGCTGTCAGGCCTCCAGGCCATTCTCAAACGGCTTTACTATCACCTGCTCGTACTGCGATTTCCCTAACCCTTTAAAGTAAACAGGGCGTCCACGCTGCCGCCACCGGTAGTCTTGCGCTCCTCACCACCCTGTAGCATGATCAGCTGAGATTATGACGGGTTCGAGCGGGGCTCCGATCCTCGAGTGGATCGAACACTGGGCTCACACCTCGCCCGAGCGGTTGGCATTGATCGATTCCTCTAGGGTCATGACATTTGGACAACTTCGTGCGGGAATCTCCTCGTGCGCTTCCCTCCTCTCAGCGCACGGCGTCGGCGAACAGCAGGCGATCGGCCTCCTCCTTCCCAACTGCGCCACCTTTGCCGCCGCCCTGCTCGGTATCGCCAAGGTAGGGAGCAGCGCGATCCTGTTTCCCCCCACGCTCACGTCCACAGAACTGCTTCAGTACTGCCAGGAAACGGGCACCCAACTCATCCTCTCGGACCCGGCCCACCGGGCACTGGCTGCGACGGCAGGCGGGCGGGTCGTGGAGAACGGACCCGGGGACCTGCAACTCGTCCGATTTGACATTCCCCCGGCGACCGCGCTGCAGCGGGGGGACTTCCTTGGCCAACTCACTTCGGGAGCGGATTCCCTTCCGAAGGTCGCCATCCGAACGGCTGCTGCCGTCTGGAACGAGATCGAGGACTTCGCAGACGAAATCGCCCTCACCGCGCGCGATGCAGTGCTGGTCCTCTCATCCATTGTCCACTCGTATGGCCTGATCGGCGGGACGTTGGCCCCCTTGTGCCGAGGAGCGTGTGTCATCCTCCGAGACCGCTTCGTCCCCCAAGAAGTGCTGGAGCTCATCCACCATGAACGGCCGACGATCCTGTACGCTGTGCCCGTCATGTACCGGGCCCTGACAACGGCCCCATCCAGCGGGGCGAAGGAGCTGGCTTCTCTTCGATTGTGCTTCAGCGCCGGCGCGCCCCTCCCCCGGGACGTGGACGATGGCTTCGCCCTACGTTTCGGCCGCCGGATCTCACAGAACTACGGGACCACCGAAGCTGGTGTCATTAGTGCACGCCTCGAGTGGGCCCCCCGGCTGCGGGAATCGGTTGGCCGACCGGTTCGCCATCGCACCGTGATAATTGTCAATGCCGACGGCCGGCCCCAGAGCCCCGGCTCGGTCGGCGGGGTCATGGTGCAGAGTCCCGCCCTCGCCAGAGCTTACTTAATAAAGGAAGGCGAGTGCGGTCCGACTGCCCTCGAGGGTGGCCGGTTCCGTACCGGGGATCTGGGGTGGACGGATGAGGACGGGCACCTTTTCCTCGCCGGCAGGACGAGCCAGATCATCCATATCGCCGGAGCGACGATCGATATCGTCGAGGTGGAAGCGGTGATTACGGGTCTTCCCGGGGTCCAGGAAGTTGCAGTAGTACGTGTGCCACTCCACGATAGGGAAGACGGACTGAAGGCCGTCGTGGTAGCCGAGGGAATCTCCACGGCCGATGTGCTTCAGCACTGCCGTCGCCACCTGTCGCGAATCGGGGTGCCCAAGATCGTGGAATTTCGGGCCGCGTTGCCGCGGACCCCCGCGGGGAAGATCCTGAGGCGCGCTCTGCGGGATTCCTGAACGCAGGATGCGCTCTGCTCCGGGACCGGGAATCACGTGCATCATCCCCAGCAACGGCATGGCTTACGCGCCCCTACATCGAGTGCACGGTCGCACGGAGCAAGGCGTCGATCCCGCCGGTGCGAAAAAGGTCCCGGTTCCTTTCGCCCGGAGCCATCCGGTGCTCCAGCCGAGCCCAAAGCGGCTTCAGGAAAGTCTCCTCACCGCGCCCGCGCCCGTGGAGTCCGTTCTCGGCAATGCGCAGGGTTCCCTCAAGGAAGCCGGGCACCGGCTCAGGCGCACGCAGCCCGTGAAGGATCGCGGCGGTGCGGTAGCGGCGCAGCACGGGCCAGGGGTCGGTGGGGAAGAAATTCTGCAGGAGGGCCTTCGCATCCGTCAAGGCTTCCACTAATCCCAGGGACATCGCCGCGGCGGCCAAGGGTTCCTCCGGCGGCTGCTGGCACACGGGCCGGATCTCGATCGTCGAGTTGTTGGCCCGCGGCCGCGCGGAGTTCCAGATATAGTGCTCGTGCCAGAGGTAGGCGCCGAGATCCGGGCCGTGCTCCAGGAGATATTCATTGAAGGGACGGTTCCAGACGTGAAAGCCCTCTCGGTCCGGCACGACGTAGCACCGGTAGCTGCAGTTGTAGGCGACAAACTCCTCGATGGAGGCGAATGGGAAGGGGGTCATCCCGGCCCGAAACTCGCCGAGGGCGCCCAGCAACCCCTCCCGCCCTGAGAGGTAGCGGCCGGCACGGCCGCCGTAGACGGAGGAGTTGGCGGTCAACGCGATCAGGGGCCCGGACATGAGGTTCAGCACGTTGATGGCGTCCGCGAGTTCTCCCCGGGCGATATCGACCTGGACCTGGTCGGAGGCGGTCGTCACAAAGTGCAGCCACGGGCGTCCGATCGCCTGCAACAGGGGAGCGTAGCGGCGCTTCGGGGTCATCAACGCGGGCGAGCCCCGCGTCCGCGGCTGGATACCGAATCCCAGCACCCGCATGCCGGCAGCCTGCACCGCCGCCACCACCCGTCGCAGCATCCGCGCCGAGCCCTGCGCGAGCTGCCAGAGATCGTCATACGGTCCCAGGACGATCTCGATCGTCGCCCGGCCAACCTCCACCTCCACCGTGCCATCGGGACCCTTCAAGGCGACGATGAGCGTCCGGGTCTCCGGATCGTCGTACTGCGGCGTGAATCCGTTCTGTTCGAGCAGCGGCGTCCACACGCGCAGCACATCGCCCGCCCGTCCATCCGGCCACACCACCGGGAATTCCGCCTCGCGGCCGATCAGCCGGATGGGACGGAGCGTCTCGCGGAACTGGGCGGCGAACTGCTCGGCCAGGATGCCGGCGGCGGCATGCGACGTCATCCTCAGAACGAGGGATGCTGCCGGGCAGAAGGAACGAGCTGGACCACTCGGTGCTCCCGCGCGGTCCCGTGGGCATCGAGGTGGAACACATTGAGCTCGAGGTTGAGGATGTCCCAGCGGAGCGCCTCGAGGGGATCCTCCGCGCGGAGGACGCCGTGCAACTGCTGGAGGAAATTCTGGTGGGAGGAGACAAGGACACGGCGGCCCCGGTGACGATCGAGCACCCCGTCGAGGAATCGGCGGGCGCGCGCCTGGAGGGCCGGAAACGGTTCGCCGTCTGGCGGGTTGAGCGAGTACCCGATGTGGCCGATTTGTAGATACCGGACATCGGGAAACCGAGCTTCGACCTGTGCCCGGGCGAGCCCCTCCATCTCGCCAAACGACCGCTCCGTGCACAGTTCGTCGATCACGATGGCCTCGCGGGGCCACCCCGTGACGATCTCCGCCGTCTGAATCGCCCGCTTGAGTGGAGAGGCGATGACGACGTCCACCGGCGTCCCTGCGAATATGGCCCGCGCCTCCTCGGCTTGCCGGATTCCTTCGGGCAGGAGGGGCACATCAAGGTGCTGCCCTCCGATCCGCTTGTCCCGGTTCAGTTCCGTGAGCCCGTGGCGCAGCGTGAAGATCAGCGTGTCTCCGGGAGCCAGGGCCAGAGGCTCGTTCAACACATCCCCCTACGCCCGCACCCGTTCGTGGCGGGGATCAAAGAGGGGCTCGGGGACGACCCGTGCCGGGACGCGCGCAGCATCGACGATCACGGTGAGACGCGTCCCGGGCTCCGCGAGGTCGAGCGGCAGATAGACGTAGGCGATGCTGCGCCGCACCGCGTATCCGTAGCCTCCGCTCGTCACAAGCCCCACGACCCCCTCCTCATCGTAGACCGGCTCGTCCATGGCGGCCACGGCGTTGGGGTCGTCGAGGATCAGGCAGCACAGACGCCGCCGCACGCCTTCCCGCCGTTGCCGCTCGAGCGCCTCCCGCCCCAGGAACTTCCCTTTCTGCAACTTCACCGCGAAACCGAGCCCGGCCTCATACGGTGTTGTCTCCGGAGTGATATCGGCGCTCCAGTAACGGTACCCCTTCTCCAACCGGAGGGTGTCGACCGCCCGATAGCCGACCGGCCGCAGCCCGAAGGGGCGGCCCGCCTCCCACAGCGCGTCCCAGACACCGAGCCCCATCTCGATGGGGGCGTACAGTTCCCAGCCCAACTCTCCCACGTACGTCACGCGGAGGGCCGTCACGGGCACCTGGCCAACCGTGATTTCGTGTGCCGTCATGTAGGGGAACGCCTCGTTCGAGATATCGCTGTCGGTGACCTGGCGAAGGATCTCTCGGGCCCGCGGCCCCCACAACCCGATGCAGGCGAGTGTCCCGGTCAGATCGCGGAGGAGGACCGAGCCGTCGTCGGAGAGGTGGCGGCGGATCCACGCCATGTCGTGCGTCCCGAAGGCCGCTCCGGTGATGATCTGGAACCGCTCATCCGCCAGGCGGGTCACCGTGAGGTCGCACTCGATGCCGCCGCGCACGTTGAGCATAGACGTATAGGTGATCGTCCCCACGGGTCTGTCGAGATCGTTATCGGTGATGCACTGCAACAGCCGCAGGGCGCCGCGCCCCGCCACCTCCATCTTGCTGAAGGAGGTGAAGTCAAACAACCCGGCCGCCTCCCGGGTGGCTCGGTGCTCGACGCCGACCGCAGAAGACCAGAACTTCCGCATCCATCCCCGCGGTTCGTGCTCGATATCCGCCTCGCGCTCGTTGGTCGCGTACCAGTTGGGGCGCTCCCACCCCCCTTTCTCGCCCAGGACCGCTCCCAGCGCGACGACGCGCGCGTGGACAGGGCTCAACCGGAGGGGGCGTCCGGCTTCGGATTCCTGGGAGGGGTAATGGATCTCGTAGTGCCGGGCGTAGGCTTCGGTGGTCTTAGCCAGCGCGTAGCGCCGGCTCCGATAGTGGCGGCCGAACCGGCGGATGTCCATTCGCCAGACATCGAGGTGAGGTTGTCCCTCGACGATCCACTCGGCCAACACCTTCCCGATGCCACCTGCTGCGGCGATGCCGTGGGCGTTGAACCCAGCCGCCACGAAGTATCCGCGGAGTTCGGGCGCTTCCCCGAGGAGGAATCCCCCGTCGGGCGTGAACGCCTCGGGCCCGTTGATCAGCCTGACGATCTCGGCGTCTCGCAGGGCCGGCACGCGAGTCATGGCCAGGCGTCCCAATTGCTCGAACCGGTCCCAGTTCGGCGGGAGCAGCCGGTGCGTAAAATCCGGGGGGATCCCGTCGAGTCCCCAGGCGGCTGGGTCGGGCTCGTACCCGCCGGCGACCAGCCCTCCCACCTCCTCGCGGAAGTACACCAGCCGGTCCGGGTCGCGGAGGGTGGGGAAGTCACGGCGAACACCGGGGATCGGCTTCGTGACGATGAACTGGTGCTCCATCGGGATGACCGGTACGACAACGCCGGCCATCTCCCCGATTTCCCGCGCCCACATGCCCGCGGCGTTGACTACGACCTCCGTCTGGATCGTGCCGCGATCGGTCTCCACCGCCCGGACGCAGTGCTCGCGTGCGAGGACGCCGAGGACCTGGGTCTGCCGGACGATCTCCGCGCCGCGCGCCCGCGCGCCGGCCGACAGGGCCTGCGTCAGTCCGTTGGGATCCACGCGGCCATCGGTCGGCAGAAGGGCCGCGCCGACAAGACCGTCGCTCGTCATCACCGGGAAGAGATCCACCGCATCCTTCGGCGAGAGCAGTTCCATTGACAGCCCGTACCCCCGGGCGGCCACGGCCTGCCGCCGCAGCTCGGCCATCCGCTCCTCTGAGGCCAGCCGAAGGCTCCCGACCTGCATCCAACCGGGATCGACACCCGTCTCGGCCTCAAGCCGGGCGTACAGGGCCACGCTGTCCATCATGATCCGCGTCAGATTGATCGACGAGCGCAGCTGACCGACCAGCCCGGCGGAGTGCCAGGTGGATCCCCCAGCCAATTCGCCCCGTTCGATCACCACGATGTCGCGCCACCCCATCGCGGTCAGGTGATAAGCGATCGAGCATCCGATCACCCCCCCGCCGATGATGACGGCCTGCGCGTGGCTTCGCATGAACGAACTCACGCCCCTCTCGATGACGGGGCCGCCACCTCGGCCAGCCATCCGGGGAGGCGCGGGTCGCCCAGCGCGGCGGCGTAGCGATCGAAGTGCATCCGCCCGTACGCGCGGAAGTCGTAGTCCAGGGCCGAGATCGCGACCTGCACCATCGCCCACATCGCCTCCCGCAGGTCGGAGATGATCTTCATCAGCTTGAGCCGGGCCATCATCCCGGCCGTGACGTGTGCGAAGTAGGCGTCCAGCAGCGTGCGCTCCAGGGGATCGGAAAGTCGATGGTGAGCGGAGAAGTTGCCCAGGTCGAAAAAGACGTCTCCCATCGCCGCGTACTCCCAGTCGACGATCCAGAGCCGCTCGTCATCGTCGAGGAAGTTCCCGAGCAGCAGATCGTTGTGGCAGGGGCGCAACGCACCGGACCCTCCGAGGGCGGCCTCGAGCCGGTCGGCCTGCCCCAGCATCCAGTCGAAACGCTCCGGCAGCGGCGCGCCGCGGGGGGCCGCCGTCGCGAGGTACTCGCGCACCGTTCGAAACGGCGAGAAGATCCCCGGAAAGGCCGGGCCGCCGTGGTAGCGCCGGAGCGCCTGCGCGACCCGGCGCACCATCTCGGGGCGCCGCATCTCCTCTTCCGCCAGCCCGCGGCCGCGAACGAACTGCGTGATGAGCACGCCATCCTCCTTCAGGAACGCCGCGACGCCCGGTGCCACCCCACTCGCATGGGCGGCGGCCGTGCAGGCGTGCTCGCGCGCGCGGTCGATGCCGAGATGCGCGGTGCCTTGACCGGGAATGCGGACAACGTACGCGTCCCCGCCGACCTGGACGCGATAGTTCAGGTTGGTGATCCCGCCCCCGATCGGCGTGACGGCCAGGCTCGCCGCGGTCATCCACCCCATCCTGGTGACGACGTCATCGATGGTGATCATAGGGGCGCGCGGGGCGGAGGGGCACGGAGCCGAGGGCTCTCACCGAGGACTGCCCCCCGGCGCGGAGGCGTGCGAGATCGGCGATGAGGTCTGGACGTCCTGCCACCGCGGTCTCGAGCCGGACCACGGGGCCCACCGGCGGCAGCGCTCGCGTCACGTCGCAGGCGGCGCTTCCAGGGCGAGCACGGCTTCGCGCGGGAAGCTCACGGTGAGCGCCTCTCCCCGCTGCGGCAGTGTGAGCCTGGGGTTACTGAACGTGTCAACCGAGATCGCGTTGTCCTTGAAGCGGACACGGATCCGGACGATCGAGCCCAGGAAGTTCACGTCTTCGACCGTGCCCCGCATCCTGTTCCCCTCCCCCGCCGCCTCGCCGAGCGACACGACCTCGGGGCGAAGCGCCACCGAGCATGCATCTCCCACCCGCGCGTGCTCCAGCGGGCGCGAAGCGATGACCTCCTGATCGTCGACCACGATGATGCCGCGCGCCGGGTCGGCCACGTGGCCTCGCAGAATGTTCAGTGTGCCGACGAACGAGGCGACGAACGCGGTCCGCGGGAAATTGTAGATCTCGAACGGCGTGCCAATCTGCTCGACGCGTCCCTCGTTCATCACCACGACGCGGTCCGAGAGGGAGAGCGCCTCCTCCTGGTCGTGCGTCACGTAGATCGTCGTGATGCCCAGCGCCCGCTGGATCGAGCGGATTTCGTTCCTGAGCACGACGCGAATCTTCGCGTCGAGCGCCGAGAGCGGCTCGTCGAGGAGAAGCATCTGCGGCCGAATCGCCAGGGCGCGGGCCAGCGCCACTCGCTGCTGTTGCCCCCCGGACAGCTGATACGGGTAGCGGTTCGCGAGCGCAGGCAGCTTGATGAGGTTCAGCATCTCGTCCACGCGCTGTTTGATCTCCGAGACAGGCTTCTTCGCCACCTTCAACCCGAACCCGACGTTCTCACCGACCGTCATGTTCGGGAACAGCGCGTAGGACTGGAACACCATCCCGACGTTGCGCTGGTTCGGCGGCCTGCGCGTGATGTCCACCCCGTTCAGGCGGATCGCGCCCGACGAGGGCGACTCGAACCCGGCAATGATGCGCAGCGTCGTCGTCTTGCCGCACCCGCTCGGGCCGAGCAGCGATACGAACTCGCCGCGGTTCACGTCCAGCTGAACGTGCGCGACCGCCGTGGTCTGCGCAAATTTCTTCTGTAGGTTGTCGATCTCGAGAAAGGTCATTCCGCCTCCACGGCTACCCGCCCGCGGGGTTCTTCGCTAATGCGTCGGGGCCACCTGTCCGGGCGCGCCCCGGGCGAACACCTGCAGGAGGCCCATGCACGCCCACGTGATCGCAAAGCTGATGACCGCCAGCGCAGACGGCTCGTACGCGCGATTCGCGCCAATGAGCTGCAGATAGGGGCCGAACGCCGGCCGGTCCAACAGGCTGGCCATCGTAAACTCGCCGATGACGATGGCGAAGGTCAGGAACGCGCCACTCAACACCGCCACCCGCACGTTTGGGAGAATCACGCGCAGAAGGATGGTCGACCACCCAGCCCCCAGGCTCTGCGCGGCCTCGGTGAGCGTGTGGACGTCGATCGTGCGCAACCCGGTGTCGACGGCGCGGTACATGTACGGCAGGGCCAGCGTCACGTAGCTGAACATCAGCAGCAGGTCCGTCGCTCGCTCGGTGCCCGTCAACGGCAACACCGAGGCGCTGTTGTACATGCGCAGGTATCCGAACACGAGCACGATGGCGGGAATAACCAGCGGCAGGAGCGTGATGAATTCCACGATCGGCCGCAGCCCGGGCAATCGCACCTGGATCCAGTAGGCGGTCGGCACCACGAGGGCAACCCCCACGACGATCGTGACGAGCGCCAGCACGGTCGAATAGGTCACCGTCGCGCCGAACCGGGGATCGGTGAGCACGATCCGATACGCTTCCAGGCTATACACGCCGCGGAGGTAGCGGAGCGAAAACTCGAACGTCCCGAGCAGAGGAACGAAGAAATACAGCACGCCGAACAGCGTGACGAGCCACGGTCCGAGGCGACTGGGCTTCATCGCAACCAGCGCTCGCTGCGTCCGCGCAGCCAGATGTACGCCGCGTTCGACATGCCCGTCATGAAAATCATTCCCAGCGCCAGCGCGTAGCCGAGGTTCTGATTGTGCAGTACGTCCCCGCGAATCTGCGCGTACAGGACGATCGTGACGATGTTCAGCGAGCTGCCGGTCAGCGCGTACGCCGTGGCGACGGCGCCAAAGGCATTTGCGAAGAGGAGCAACGTCGATCCCAGCAGCGGTGGCCAGAGAATGGGCAGCGCGATGTAGCGCCAGTACTCCCACGTGCTCGCGCCGAGATTGGCTGATGCTTCTCGCCATTCCCGTTTGAGCCCGTCGATCGCGGGCGCGATGATCAGCACCATAAGCGGAATCTGAAAATACATGTACGTGAGCGTCAAGCCCACGAAACTCAACAGATTGAACCCCGTGCTGTAGAGGTTGAACCCGAACAGGCGGATGAGCAAGGCCGTCACGAGGCCGGCGCGCCCCAGCGTGGCGAGGAAGGCAAAGGCAAGCGGCACCCCCGCGAAGTTCGAGGCCACGCCGGAGAAGGTCATGAGCGCGGGCCGCACCCAGGCGGGCAGGCCGCCCGCGATCACGGCATAGGCGAGGGCGAAGCCGACGAGGGCGCCGCCGATCGCCGACGCCGCACTAACCTTGACGCTGATCAGATACGAGCTCGCGATGCTGGGTTGAAACAGGTCCCGAAGGTTGCGGAGGGTGAAGTGGCCCTGGGCGTCTTGAAAGCCGCCCACCGCCAAGAGACCGGTGGGCAAGAGCAAGAACATGAGGGCAAAGACGAAGAAGGGAACGACGCCCACCCACGTCCACGACAGCTGGCTGACCCAAGGCAGCGCGGCGCGAGGAGGGCCGATTGCCGCGTCGGTTACCTGTGCCACGTAGGGGTCCTCACGCCCTTCCCCCTCCCCCTCATCGCCGGGGAGGGGGTGGGCTGGTGGATGTCACGTTGAACCCCACGCTGCCGGACCCAACCGGCGGCGGCGGGGCCCATGAAGGTTACTTCACATTCGCCCCGACGACGGTGTCCCACTGCTTGGTGATAGTTTCCTTGGCTTGGTTCTGCTGCTCGAGCGTCGGGAAGACCGCCTTGGTGTAGGCTGCCGCAGGTGGGAGCTTTGCCAGCACCTCGGCCGGCGCCTTGCGGCTGCTCACCAGGTTCTGGAAGCGAATCGGGTGGCAGTATCCCTTGAGCCAGCCCAGTTGCCCGTCGTCCGAATACAGGTACTCCATCCACAACTTCGCCGCGTTCGGGTGCGGTGCGTATGCGCTGATGCCCTGGACGTACACCCCGGCCACGACACCGCTCGCCGGCACGATGACTTCGACCTTGGGATTGCCTTTCAGCGTGTCGCGATCGGCGAGCGCGTTGTAGTCCCAGCGGATGATGATCGGCGTGGCGCCTTGGGCGAGCGACGCGGCTTTGCCGATCACCGGGACGAAGTTGCCGCGTTTATTCAAGTCGGCAAAGTACTTCAAGCCCGCATCCGCGGCCGCATTCGCGTTCCCCTTCGCGGCCGACAGGCCCGCCGCAAACACGCCTTGAATCGCCTGGTTCGACGCCCGCGGATCGCCGGCCAGAGCGACCGCGTTCTTGTACTCCGGCTTGAGCAAATCTGGCCAGTCGCGGGGCAGGGTCTTGACGATGTCGGCGTTAACCTGGAACGCCAGGACGCCATAGTAATCGCCGGTCCAGTACCCCTCTGCGTCCTTCTGGTCGTTCGGAATAGTGCTCCACGTGGAGACCTTGTAGGCCTGGAGCAACCCGTCCTTCTTCGCCGACGGGCCGAACGACAAACCGACGTCGATCACGTCCGGCGCCTGGGGCCCCGTGTTGCCCTTGTTCGCCTTGATGGCCTCGATTTCATCGCCCGAGCCGGCGTCAGGATTGAGCTCATTCACCTTCAGCCCGTACTTCTGTTTGAAACCGTTGATGACGTCGCCGTAGCCGCACCAGTCATGCGGCAGCGCGATCACGGTGAGCTGGCCTTCCTGCTTGGCGCCGGCAACGAGTTGGTCCATGCCTCCTTGCCCTGCCGCCACCGAGACGAGCGCCAGGACGACCAGCGTGGTGAGCGAGAGCGTTTGGGTCCACTTAAGCTTCTGCTTCATACGATCCCCCCTCTGGAAAAGGAATGCCTTGCCCCGTTCCAGGCTGTTCAAAGAGTACCGTATCGAAGACGGGAGTTCCTTGTGGCAGCGCGATCGGGACGCCCCCACGCGGCATCTCCCGGCTCAACTTTTGATACGTATGTTCGTGGGATCGTAGCGCGGCTCCCGCTGAACCGCCGCCGGTACGCTGCGGCCATCGACCTCGACCGCCAGGGCGGTCCCAGGCTTTGCCAGGGCCCGAGGGAGATAGGCATAGGCGATGCTCTCCCGCACGGTGAACCCATAGCCGCCGCTCGTCACCCAGCCCGCCAGCCGGTCCTCATGGACGACCGGCTCGTTCCCGAGCGCCACGACGGCCGACTCCGCGAGGACGAGACAGCAGAGCCTTCGCGCCACCCCTTCCGCCCGCTGCCTGACCAGCGCGTCGCGCCCGTTGAACTCACCCTTGTCCAGCTTGACGCAGAACCCCAACCCGGCTTCGTAGGGGGTGTGCTCCGGCGTGACGTCGGTGCTCCAGTACCGGTAGCCCTTCTCCAGCCGGAGCGATTCGACCGCCCGGTAGCCCGCGGGGCGCAGCCCGCGCGGCCGCCCCGCCTCCCAAAGGGCATCCCAGACACGCAACCCCGCCTCGAAGGGGACGTAGAGCTCCCACCCGAGCTCGCCCACGTACGTCACGCGCTGCGCTCGGACCGGGACGTCCGCGATGCCGATCGTGCGGGAGGTGAGGTAGGGAAACGCGGCGTTGGCCACATCGTCCTCGGTTACGTCCCGGAGGATCCCCCGGGCCTCTGGTCCCCACAGGCCGATGCAGGCGAACTCGTCGGTGACGTCGCGGATCCGTACGCCGCCGCCGTCGGCGAGATGGCGGCGGATCCAGCTGATGTCATGAACCCCGAACGCGCTCCCGGTGATGATGGCGAAGCGATCTGGGCCGAGGCGCGTCACAGTCAGGTCGCACTCCACGCCCCCGCGGGGGTTGAGCATCTGCGTGTAGGTGACCACTCCAGGCGGCTTGTCCATCTCGTTGTCGGTGAGCGCCTGCAGGAGCCGGAGCGCGCCGGGGCCCTCGATCTCGTACTTGCCGAAGGAAGTGAAGTCGAACAGTCCCGCGGCCTCCCGCGTCGCGGTGTGCTCGACCTCTATCGCCCGGGAGTAGTTGTGCCGCGCCCACCCCGCCGGGGTGTTCCCGAACGGGGCGCCCTGCTCGTTGCTCCCAAACCAGTTGGGCCGTTCCCATCCGAATTTCTCCCCCAGGGCGGCCCCGAGTTCCCGCAGACGTGGGTAGACCGGGCTCAGCCGCACCCCGCGCACGGTTTCCGGTTCCTCAAAGGGATGGTGGATGGTGTAGTTTCTTGCGTACACCTCGACCGCCCGGGCGGCACCGTATCGGAGATCCCGGTACTGAGGACTGAGCCGCCGGATATCCGCCCGCCAGAGGTCGAGGCTCGGCCGGCCTTCGACGATCCACTCGGCCATGACCTTTCCCACGCCGCCTCCGGCCGCGATCCCCGGCGAACCGCCCGCTACAAAAAAGCCCCGCACATCGGGGGCCTCGCCGAGAATAAACTCCCCGTCCGGCGAAAACCCGTCGGGACCGTTGATGAGCTTGCGGATCCCGACCTCGTCCAGGGCCGGGATCCGCCCGGCGGCACTGCGCGCGAGGGGCTCGAAGCGGTCCCAGTTGGAGGCGAGGAGCCTGTGGGTGAAGTCCCGCGGGATCCCATCGAGCGCCCAGGGGACCGTGTTGGGTTCGTACCCGCCCACGACGAGCCCGCCAACCTCTTCCCGGAAGTACACTAAGAGATCGGGGTCGCGCATCACCGGCAGGTCCCGCGGGACCTTGAAGGGCACGGTCACGAGATACTGGTGCTCGAGGGGGATGATCGGAATCGTCACGCCGATCTTGCGGCCGATGTACCAGGACCAGATCCCGGCGGCGCAGACGACGACGGGGGTGCGGATGGTCCCGCGATCGGTCACCACCGAGTCCACGCGGCCGTTCCGCGTGGTGATGTCGGTGACCTCGGTCTGGGGGTGGATCTCGCACCCGCGATTCCGCGCTCCGCGCGCGAACGCGTAGGTCAGGTTGCTCGGGTCGATCCGCCCGTCGCCGGGGATGTGGAGCGCGCCCACGAGGTCACGATCGCTCATGATCGGAAACAGCTTCACGGCCTCGCGGGGCCCAATCACCTCGACGTCGAGCCCACTCGCTTTGGCCATCGCGGCCTGGCGGCGGAGTTCTTCCATACGCGTGGCGCTGGAGGCAAGACGCAGGCTGCCCACTTGTCGCCAGTCCGGATCGATCCCCGTCTCGGCGCCGATGCGCCCGTAGAGGTCCACGCTGTACATGATCATGCGGGTTCGGTTGTGCGACCCGCGCAGCTGGCCGATCAGGCCGGCGGCATGAAACGTGGCTCCCCCCGTCAGCTCGCCTTTGTCGACCAGGACGATGTCCCGCCAGCCCATGAGCGTCAGGTGATAGGCGATGCTGCACCCGGCGACGCCCCCGCCGATGATGACCGCCTGCGCTTCGGATCGCATCTCGATGGCCCTCATAGTTCGGGGCAGTCGCCAGGCGACCCCTTCAAGGACCTCGGTCGCTCGAGCCGGCCGGTGCGGAATTGCGCTATACTCTACGGCAACAGATGCGGTCCGACGTCGAGAGGGCGCGGCGTGCGGCGACGATACGGCCGATGCCGCAGGAACGTGTGAGGGTCGGAGGACCATGCCATGAGCGGGCGCTTTCAGATCTTATCCCCGGTGGACGGCAGCGTCTATGCAATCCTCTCGTATGCGGATGAGGCAACGGTTGATGCAGCGGTCTCGCGCGCCCGCGCAGCCCAGCGGGACTGGTGCCGCACCGACCTCGGGGCGCGGGCGGAGCGATGCCGTCGCTTCGTACACGCGATGGAGGGGAAACGCGAGGAGATCGCGGTCGAGCTCGCGTGGCTGATGGGCCGTCCCGTCCGCTTCGGCCCGGCCGAGGTGACGCGACTCGGCGAGCGCGCCACACACATGGTCGCGATCGCGGAGCAGAGCCTCGCGCCGATCGAGATCGCGGCAGGGGATGGAGTGGTGCGCCGCATCCGGCGCGAGCCGCTCGGTGTCGTCCTGGTCATCGCGCCGTGGAACTACCCCTACCTCACCGCGGTGAACGCGATCGTGCCGGCGCTTATGGCGGGCAACGCGGTGATCCTGAAACACGCGTCGCAGACGTCGCCGTGCGGAGACCGCTTCGCCGCGGCCTTTGCCGAGGCCAGCCTGCCCGATGGGCTGTTTCAAAGCGTGCGGATGTCGCACGCGTCCATCGACCGCATCATCTCTCAGAAGAAGGTGGAGTTTGTCGCCTTCACCGGCTCGGTGGGCGCCGGCAGCGAGGTGGAGCGTTCAGCGGCCGGCCG
>Ga0070707_100001321_pt1 | contig 24390 bp, 25 predicted proteins | sample KBSK5502metaG_FD_65468 | JGI IMG/M metagenome (GOLD analysis project Ga0070707, IMG submission 65468) | Corn, switchgrass and miscanthus rhizosphere microbial communities from Kellogg Biological Station, Michigan, USA - KBS K5-50-2 metaG | ecosystem: Host-associated > Plants > Roots >...
GAAGCAAGAAAGTCAATTTCCCACCGGGAGTATACAACGGCCAGTCTGAGTCGCTACAGCCTCCCTCATTGCCCCAATTGCGGACGAATATCTCCCAAGACTGCTCGAAAGGCTTGTTGGCATCCATGGTGCCCATATCGATCGCCATGGCGTAAACCGGGTGCGACTCGGTTTTAATGCTACGGAGATTCTCAAAGTCTATGCCCATCAAGCCAATCACGATTGCATATTGCCCGTAAACAATGAATGGCGCTTGACCGCCGGCTTCGACGCGCCGATGAAAGTCGTTCCACCAGGCCGTTCTGAAGAAATCGATCGTTTCGTCGCTGTCGAACTCCAGTTGCAACTTATCCTGCCCCACAATAAGCCCGTTGAGCAGAGTAGGGCTAGATGGGTCCGGAGAAGCATGCGGTTCGAGCTTCATATTGTAATCATTGTCATCAATTAGCGCACTGCCACTACTCCAGTCACTCCAGAAGATCTTGCCCTGCATCGTGGCGATCCCGAAGTTGCTGTGCGCCGGATACGCACCATCAGGGCAATCGACGGCGCCGTTGTCGTTAGAGTAGTGCTGGCTCCAGCATCCGTCGGCGTACGTGCTCTGCGACGCAAATTCGGTCACGGGCGTGCACGCACGACCGAGATCCAGCGCACCAGGCTGGTACGCCTGCGCGTGGTACATCGGATTGAACGGAAATCCGTTCACGTCGACGCTAGACCAAATCAGGTTCATTGGTGCTTGGGGTATCGGCGGCGTTTTTCTGTTGTATATTCTGATTGTTACCCAGGCGTCGCCGACTCCCTTGCACTGATCTTGCTCACCGTCATCGTGGCTGTAGTAGCCATTGTCGCTATAGTCGTCATCTGTGTAGCCAAGTCTCAGATCCATTGCGATTGGAATCGTCGGCTCCGAGACAATGAGCCTGCGGTTCACTACATTCTCAATCGGTACTAGCCCCATCGTGGCCCCGGGAATCCAGATGAGCCCCTGGTACAGCACCGGCCCGTTATATTCATCGTTCGGCGTCCCGTCTGCGGCCGCATACGTGTAATCTGGATTTGCATATAGCTTCCACGTCTCGCCGCCGAAGCCGCCTGTCTGGACGCATCCTCCTGCCGTGACGACCACCCGCTCGTGCGGCTGAAAGACGATATTAGGATACTCAGTTATTGGTTGTCCAACGTCGGGGCTTTGGATGGTTATCACTTGGATCGGTACGGGCTTTGAGACGTTGCTGGTGCAGGCTGCCGCCGAAAGGATGAGAGGCAGCGCCCCAATCCACGCCAGCCTCGTGCGGAGCTGACCAGACATCTGACCCTTGCCAGCCGCGACGCAATACACATACGTCGTGGTGAGTCATTCATACGCCGGAGCGAGCGGCATGTACAGGGGTGGCCTGGTCGCTGCGGCGACGACGGCGAGTTACGCCTGGGCGCACCGGGCCAGCGTGACGTCCAGGCAACAGACGCCGTGCATGGGGACTGCCAGCCGGCCGGCCCGTGCCGGGCGGCAGTCCCGCAAGACACGCATGTCGCCCCGTTCGGGCGCGCCTCGAATCTAACGCTGAGGATCGGACTGCAGCGCAATCAGGCGCGTCCGCGCACGGTGACAACGGACACTGATGGCAACGGAGCGTGTCGGCTGCGCTGAAGCATGGCAAGCTGATCGATGCCGAATCGCTTGAGGACCGTCAGGTGCAAGCGTCACGTGCAGCGCCCATATCAGCCACTACCGAGTGCCTTGGGGAACAGTGATGCGCGCCGATGGACAGCACGTAACGAGCCCTCGGCGCGTGCGTCACGGACAACTGCGATCACAGGGAGTGACACGGCGCGGCGGTGGCCGACGGTCTGGTGTCGCTCGACATGGCGGGTCAGCGGGACTGCAGACGGCTGCCGTTGTTGTTGCCTGATTGCTCGCCGGCTAGGAACGCTTCAAGGTGGTGCTTGCCGATTAGCCGCCGGCGCCCTGCCTTCACCGAGCCGAGCTGGCCGGTGCGCAGCAGGTCGTGGAGCAGCTCCCTGGAGATGCCCAGCAAGTCAGCGGCCTCGTCAGGGCTGTAGGCGAGCCGTTCGGTGGGGGCATGACGCTCGAACATCTCGCGTAGGAGGACCAGTAGCTCCTCGCGCATGTCGCTGGCGAGCAGCCGCGCCATCGCGCTGAGTTCGACCGGGTTGGCGGCTTCGGGCACGGCCATCTCACTCCCCTGCCTCCCTGTCAGGCTCCTGATCGTTGGCTTCGTGGCAGTAGTCGTTGCCCTCGTTCGAGCCGGTGTTATGACTAATGGCCGGCCCGGGTCCGGCGCGGCATTCGCCAAGCCATCCGGCAGGTAAGGCTGCCGCTTCCGGTGCCCTGTACGGCTCCCGCCGGCTTTTCGCAGTACCGGGCGTCGTCGAGGTTTGGCGCCTGCTGGCCAGGCGGCGAACGGGCCTCATCGCTTCACCTCAGCTTCCTCGCGGCTAACCTCGGAGTGATCGCCTTCACCGGCATGCGCTGCGCCGGAGGACGCTCGCCGACGCCGGTCGTTGAACCGGGGATCCCGGTGGCTGCGCGCCCCGAAGGCGAACCGCCCGGTGGACTTCGTGACGTCCCAGCCGTTCTGGAGGGCGCGTTCATCTCCAGCCGCATGCACCCGGTCGGATAGTTCCCGCTGATGCCGGCCGATCCAGGCGCACGTCCGCGCACCGATGCCAGCCCGCCTGCGCGCGGCGGTCTTGGTCATGGGGCGCATCTCAGCCCGCCTCCAGTTCCTTCTCAGGCCGTGGCGCCGCCTGCGGTTCTGGCTTGCGGGAGTAGATGCCGTGCCAGTTTGCGTGCCAGCCGCGGCTGGCGAGGAATGGATCGGGGTGCGGGGCACCTGGCCTGTGGTCGGGTTGGGGCAGCGGATCACGCTCCCGAAGCTCCCTCACGTAGGTCGCGGCAGTTTCCGAGAACGCGCGGGCGTATGCCTGACCCTCCCGGGTGCTCGCGTCGTTCAGCAGCCAGGTGGCGACCTCGTGCTGGCTGTCCGCTACGCGTTCCGGTGTCATGCCAGCGTCGGCCTGCTGAATGATCAGGTCGGCAGCCGTCTCGGCACCTGCCTTGCGCGCAGAAGCGAGCCTCGCTTCGGATTCCGCCCGCTCGGCAAACTGCTCCACCGGCTCGCCAGGCAGGCGCATGCCGTGTTCGACGGTCTCCCGCATGACGTCGCGGAAGACGCCATCAACCTCAGCCGCGTTCTGGAACCTGGCCTCGTATTCGGCGCTCTGCCACCGCACTTGGTGAGTCGACTGCCATGCAGCCCGATGCCCCTCCTCGAGCTTGGCCAGGAGGTTCGCTGCCTCGACAGGCGTCATGGCCTTGGTGATGTTGCTCTCGGTCGTTGTCACGGCTCAACCTCCCTATCTGCCAGCGGTGAATGGTCGGGCTCGCAGGCCCGCCAGAAGGCGGGCTCGGCCGCCGGGTCCAGCGCGGCCCACCCCTGCTGAATCCGCTCCCGCAGCTGGGCACGAGCCCAGGTCACGGCCACAGGAGCGGGCGCACTTCCGGCATCCCGGGTCGGGTCGGCATCGGCGCTGTCCGCCGCACGGCCTTCTGTTTGGCGGCATTCCTGGTCAGAGCTGCGCCGGCCGGTCTTCATGACGCTGCCCTCCTTTCAGCGAATGGATAGTCGTCGGCGACGGTGGTACCGCGGGCATGCCGCCAGCCGCATTGCGGCAGGTATCCGGGCTGGTCGAGTTCGTCCTCGTCGAGTCCGGCCGGGCACGGCCAGTTGTTGAGCGCGGCGCGCCTGAGGGCGCTGTGGGCGGCGAGCTTTTCCTGGCGGGTCCGCTGCGGCGGCGTCTTGTCCCACCAGGCGTCGAACAGCACAGTGACCGCCTGGCGCAGCGCCGGGCTGACGGTAAGCGCGTCGCCGCGGAGGATCCGCCGCAGCGTGGCAGGCGGAATGCCGGTCGCCGCGGCCATGCGCGAGCAGGTATGCCCCATCGCGACCAGCGCCCTGAGTCGCCACATCGTCCCGCCGGGCGGCGATGGCTGCATGCTGCGGATGTCGGCCTCGCTGATGGCCAGGAGCCTGCTGGCGACCTCGGCCTGCACGTGCGGCCTGCGTGCGTTGGCGATGCAGTGCACGGTCATCGCCCCGGTCCCGGCGGCGCGGCCGATCGACTCGTAGGTGCCTCCGGCCGCGCGGAGCTTGAGCACGTGGTCGCGGACCGGCCGGGCGCTGACCAGGGTCATGTCGTCTCGGCCTCCTCGTCCCGGTCAGCGGGTGCGATTCCGGCGCGGTCCAGCGCGCGGCAGTTCCACTCCCGGATGCGGGCCAGTTCCGGCGAGCTGGCTGTGAATCCTGCGGCGATCAGCCGCGCGGTGACGTCCTGCCGGAGATCGCTGACGGGGTGCCCGTCCTGGCACCGCCCGGTGCCGCCGACCTCCATCGACCGCCGTGCCGCCAGGTAGGCGTCCTGATGCGGGTGGAGTGCGGTGCAGGCGCGCCGGTACCCGGCTGGTTCTGGCTGGGTGCTACGACCGGGCCGCGGGGCCGACGCCGCGATCGTGGCCTCGCGCCCGGCCCACCGATCACTGCGGGCCGGATCGAGGGCGCGGGCGTCGGCGATCAGCCGGGCGGCGCGCTCGAGGTCTCCGTGCTGCCAGGCGCGCCCGGCGGCCCGGTCCAGCTCGCTGGCAGCCCGGACCCGCTCGTCCTCAGGTGCTGGCCGCGGGTGCGCTGCCGGCTCGCACGGCGGGACCCGGTCGGCCACGGGGCACCGCCCATCGGCGGTGGTGTACTCCTGGTACCAGCGCCGCTCGTAAGGGTGCGGCCGGGCCAGCACCTTAATGCCGCAGTCCCGGCAGGTCTTGTTGTAGTCGTCGTGCTTTTCCCAGGAATGGCGCTTGGCCTCCGCTCCGGCCTTTCGCTCAAGCTGCCTGGCTGCAGGCGCATCATCGCGGCCGCCCGGCTCGCGAAGATCCACGCCATCAGCGGCCTTCGCAGCAAGGGCATGCTCGCTTGCGGCGTACTCCGGGCCGGAACCCGCCCGGGCCCGGACGCGGACGATGATCTGCCCGGCGTCCCGGTTGGTGATCGGCGTGGCTCTGAGCCTGATCGCCTGCTGCCGCTTGCCCGCGGTGACGTCGTAGTGGTTGAGCCACTGGCGGTTGCCTTCCTGGAACCGCTCGGGTTTGAGCTCGCGCTCCTCGGCAACCGCGTGCAGCTCGTCGTCTATGTCAGCGAACATGTGGCTCCCGGCGGAGTCGTGACGGCCGGCCCGTACCGGGAGCTGCATGTCGTCGACGTAGATGGCCATGTCAGCTCGCCTCCGCCTCCGGCTCGCGGACGCGCAAACGCGGCGCGGCGCGGCCCGGAGCGTCGTGGCTTGAGGCTTCAGCGTCTCGCGGCCGGCTGGCCGGTTCTGGCATTCTCCCGGCCGGCGGCTCAGGGCCGAAAGGGCGATCGTTGCGGCGCCGCGCCGATGCGAGCGTGCGGGCGATCTCTCGCTCTTCCAGCCCGGCCATGCGGGCCGCGTCGGCCAGCTCGCCGAGGTCGGTCAGCCCCGCTTCCAGGGCGCGGTTGGCGGCCCAGAACAGGCCGTCGTTGCGGCTGCCTTCGGGGAGCCGCTCCACCCATCCGGCCAGGCGGCTGGCGTCCGCGGGCCGGTCGACGGCACGATCCGGGCGGCGCTGCGGCGTCGGCTCGAGCAGCCGGGTCACCGCTGCCCAGTCCAGCCCGGCCGTGCCGTCCTGGTGTTTGAGCAGCTCGTAGGGCCTGCCGCCGACCCGGGAGGGAGGGGCGAGGATGTAGCCGCCGCGGGAGCGGAAGTCCAGGTGGTGACCGGGCAGCCGCCCGTTGCCCTGTTCCGATCCGGTGAAGTAGGCGTGCAGTCCGCCGCTGGGTGTCCGGACGTACGCGCTGGCCCCGTCCAGGTGGCCCTCGCGGAGGAGCCGGTTGAAGGCGGCGAAACCGCTGCCGCCTTCGCGGACGTCGACGTCCAGGACGTCGGGCCCTGGGCGCCCGGTGGCGATCGCGACGTTCCGGTCAGGGTTGCGGGACCACCACCAGGTGATCTTGTCCGTGTCGGTGCTGGCATCGAGGAACCCATGCCGGGTGGCCGGGACCTTCTCCCCCGGGATGCAGGGGAACACCGGCCAGCCCGCCCGGGCGTACCGCAGCGCCGCGGCGAGCCGCGGATTGGAGTGCTCCTGCCCGGTCATGCCGATCGCCTCGTCTCGTCTCCGAGCACCGGGAAGCGGACCGCCGGTCGCCGCCGGCTGGCGAGCATGAGCGGCGCCGTAGACGCGCTGCGGGAGGTCGCTGGGCCGCAGGCACCGGAAGTGATCACGGCCGGCCTCCCCTCGCCCCGGGCGGCATGGCGTTCGCGGCGGGCGGGTGGTGCGGGCAGCCGGTCCTGGTCTCGGCAGTCATCAGGTCGGCCAGCGCCGGGAGCACCCTGGTGGCGTATTCGGCCTGCCCGTTCAGCAGGGAGACCGTCCGGCGGGACTGGAGGTAGAGGACGGCGTGCAGCTCGGCCGCGATATCGAGGCAGTACAGGCAGAGGTCGTGGAACTCCCAGCACGGGCGGAGCCGGGCCGCGAGGTGCCCGAAGCCGGGCCGGTACACGTACTCGACGAAGCCGCGGAGCCTGCCGATCTCGGCCTCTCGTGCCTGGCCGGTTAGGTTCCACCAGCGGGGAGCGGCCCGCGGCGCGTACACCCGCGGGGATCCGTGCTCGTCCGGCACCACTTCGGAGACCCTGATCGTCAGTGCGGCCAGGGCCTCCTCGAGTGCCTGGAGCCGTGCGGTCCGGTCGGCCTGCTTACCGATATCGGCCCCGAGCACGCTGACGAGCCGCTCCAGGCCGGCCAGTTTCTCGGCGGTCTCCGTGAGCTGGAGAACCACCTTGGGGAGGGCGCCCTCCGTCACTGGTCCTCACCGCCCCACGGGAACCCCGCCGCCTGCCGGTGGCCGTTGCCGCTGGCCCGGGGGGCTTGTGCCTCGGTCGCGGTCAGGGTGAACTCGCGCGGTGCGGACAGGACCGCCGGGGCCGGTGCGATGTAGACGGCTCGGCCCTGGCGCCTAGCCCGCTTGTACGCCCGGTCGGTCCACGCCCTCGGGAGTTTGGCCAGCACGGGAGCCCGTCCGCCCCTGACCAGCAGCGCCCAGCCGTCGGGCAGCTCGCGCAGCATCGCCGGATCGCAGATGTCGTGGCGGCTGAGACGCTCCTGGCCCTTCTCCCGGAATGCCGTCTGGCCGCACAGCTCGCTCGCCGCCTTCAGCAGGGCGGTATCGGTGATCCCCGGCAGGAACACCTTGCAGCCCGCGGTGTCGCCGATGATCTGCGCGCCCTGCTCGCCCCACCGCTCGCGGAGCTGCCCGAGACCGTGACTGACGATCGCCAGCTGGATGCCGCGGCCGCCCGAATCAGCCATGAAATTCGGGATGTTGACCGGCGCGATGTTCGCGATCTCATCCAGCGCCATCAGCAGGCACGGGTCGAGCCGCCGGCCGGGCATCCGGCTGCCGGCCATCTTCGCCGTGTAGTGGACCTCGTTGAGGAAGCACGCCATCAGCGGCGCGACCGGTGCTTCCTCGGTCTGGGCCTCCGCGATCAGGTACAGGGTGCCGGACCTGGCCAGGAAGTCCTCGATGTCGAAGGCGTGCCCCTTCGCCGGCAGCACCGAGGCGGCCAGCGCGGGGTTGCCGAGGAACGACAGGGCCTTGTTGTGCAGCAGCCGGATCGTGGAGATGGTCCGCTCGGCCGGAGAACGGAGCTGGGCCAGGGAGGTGGCCCACTGGACCTGCCCGGCCTGCTCCAGCACCGCCTCGGCGTCCTCGGCCGTGCCCATCAGCCACCGGCCGACCAGGCGCATGTCCCCGCCGACGAGGTCGGCAGCCATCAGCGCGGCCCGGAAGAACTCCGACGCTTGCTGCGCCCAGAAGTCCTCCTGCTCGGTGCCTTTCACCGAAATGGCCCCGGTGAACGCCTCGGCCCGCCGGGCCGCGACCTCCGGGTCACGGCACCCGGTGACCGGCGACCACGCGAACGTGGAGGGCAAGTCCGAGACCCGCTGCGGGTTGAACACCGCGATGGGACCGCGCTGGCTGCGGATGCCGCTGGTCAGCTCGTAGATGTCGCTCTTGACCGACGTCGCGACCGCTGGGCCGCAGAACCGCAGCACCAGGTCGGCGAGCATGCCCGTCTTTCCGGCCCGAGGCGGCGCGGTGATGGTGATCGACTCCTGCACCGGCACCCGCAGCCGCAGCCGGTAATGAGCGCGCCCGACGAACACGCTGTGCTCGGCCGGATGGCTGACCCGCCGCCAGACCGACAGCGACGGCCTGGCCCGGCCGCTGCCCCGGAAGCTCGCCAGGCGCCCCCACCTAAGCCAGCACTCGAACGCGGACGCGAACCCCCGGCCGGGATGCAGGCGCAGGTGCAGCCGGAGCCTGGTATGCCGGACCCGGCTGGCGGGCAGGCTGCGGCCCGGCCAGAACGCCCACTTCCCCGCCGCGGCGACGGCGAGGATCACCGCGAGCAGGATGAAGAACCTCACTTGCCCGGCCTCCCGTCCTGCGCGGCGAGGACGGCCCGGCGCAGCGCGGTCCTCGCGGCGCCGGCGTTCAGGCCAACCTGGGGTGCCAGCTCCGCGCAGGTGCGGGACACCCGTTCGGGCGGGAAGTCGGCCAGCGATCCGTGCCGCTCAGCGACCAGGGCGAGGAACCGCGCGGTCTTCGACTCGGCGCGGCGGCCGGCCGGACCGCGCCTGCCGCGGATCGCCTTCCGGTGCGGCGCCGGCGCCACGGCGGGCGCCCGTGTCTCGGGCAGCGGGGTCTTGAGCAGCAGCCAGCGGCGCAGCCCGGCGGCGGTAGCCGGCGGGGCGAGGATCAGCCGCAGCGCGTAGAGGACAACGGCGGCGGCAGCCAGCCACGGCGACTGCTCGTCCTCGCCGAGCACGTGCCGGCGGGCCACCGACACGACGCGGTCGGCGACCACGGCGAGGAACACCGGCGGCATCACGTAGGCCAGCACCGACTTCGGCGAGGCGTCGTTGGCGGCGGCGAAGTTCATCACCGAGCTGGCCGCCGCGCAGGCCATGATCAGGACGCGCTCGGCCCGGGCCGGCTTGCCCGCCCTGGCCAGGCCGAGCCCCAGCAGCGAAAAGATCGCCATCCCGACATCCAGCGCCAGGGCCTCCACCCAGCTCGCGGCGCTCTGGTGCTTGGCGTGGAACACGTACCGGTACTGCGCATCGAGGCTGACCGCGAACAAGCCGACGGCGAGGAGGAACAGCAGACCGGTGGCGGCGGCGATCAGGACGCCGCCGGGACTGCGCCCGGGTCCGCCTGTCCCGGCCCGGGCTGGGATGCGGCCGCCCGAGTCGTGCACCGGGCGAAGCGCCGGGCCTGTGCCCTGCCTTTCCGGCTCGCGGGAAGCCGCAGCCGTTACGGTGTGAATCACGGGACGGACTCCGTTCGTCTGCGAGGCCGCCGGCCGGTGTCTCTTCCGCCAAGTCGTGGCACCGGCCGGCGGCCGCCTGGTAATGGGCCATGGTCTTGCTATTCGCGCAGCCGGAACGGCCACCTAGCAGCCGGGCGGGCGCGGTGATCAGCGCGGGTGCGCTTCATTGGCCGTTCCTCCACCAGCCGGGCAGCTTGCGGCCGCCCGCGCCGCGGTTGATGACCTCGATTGCAGCGGCGGCCACGCACTGCGCGGTGGCGCTGCCGGTGGACTGGCGCAGCTGCCCGGCCCGGCTGGTCAGCCCGGACACGCCGCCATGCGCCGATGACAGCCGCTCGATCGCGCGGTGCTCGCTGAGGTCACCGTCGTAGCGCTGGCACAGCAAGGCGATCCCGTCGATCACCGGGCCGTCCAGCCCGGCTTCCCCGTAGGCGTCGCGGATGATCCGAAGCGCCCGGGACAGCACCGCCGGGCCGCCCCGGGCGTAGACGCGGCGCAGCGTGGCGACCGCGGAGATCCCACCGCTGCCCCGGGCAATCCGCAGCCCCAGCGCCCGGACGATCCGGTCGACGTCGGCTTCGGCCTCGCGGCCCGCCTGGATGGAGACCTTGAACTTCGCGAACGCGCGCACGGGCAGGGTGTCGTTGAGCGTGAGGAAAACCTCGGCCTCGGCCGCCTCGGACAGACCCTGATAGCACCAGCACTGGACCTGCTGGCCCTCCCAGCCGCCGAGCCACTGCTTCAGCGCGGCAATCCTGTGCTGCCCGTCGATCAGGTAGAACCAGCCGCCCCGGTGGCTGACCGTCGGGGCGCCCATCTGCTCCAGGTCGAACGCCGCGGCCAGCGCGCTGACCCGGGCCTGGTTGAGGTCACGCTGGGCGAGCGGGTTGACCCGCATCTGGGTGAGCGGCACCCACCGCAGCCGCGCGGCCCGCTCGACCCTGCCCTCGGCCTTGCCGGTGAGGGTCACCGGATCGTCTCCTTCATCTGGCGGAGGAACGTGCTGAGCTGGCGGATCGAGCGGGCCATCGAGGCGGCCCATTCGGTGGCCCCGGCCGGGTCGAGGTCGGCCACGTCGGCCAGCTCTACGCTCATCACCAGGCCTTCGAGGGCGTGGACCGTCTGCCGCACGATCCGGTTGGAGTCGTGTCGCCGTGCCCGGCCGAGCACGGCGTCGGCCCGGATGTCGATGCGGTGTTCGCGGGCGATCTGGCGCACCCGCTCATCACCGATGCCGAGCCGCTCGCCGATCTGCCGCGACGACATGCCGCTTCCGGCGAACTCGCCGATCAGCTCGCGGCGGCGCCCGGCGGCCTCCGCCGACCTGTCCGCCGGGTCCGGGACCCGCCGGCCCGATCCGGGCGGGGCGCCGTCCCGCTGGCGGATCTTGCGCACGACGTTGGCCCGGGACAGGTTTCCCTCGGCCTTCGCCTCGCCGACGGCGTCCTCAAAATCGGTGTCGGAGACCCTGTCGGTCATCGCGTAGGCATCGGCCCGCTCGTCGCCGTGCCGGAAGAACGAGCCCGGAGAACCCAGATGGTCGCCACGCCGATCACCCGGATTTCCGCCGTGCACGCCGGGCGCGCCGCGGCTGCCGCAGTCACCCCGCCTGGCGATCTCCCCGTTCTGCTGGCCGCGTCGGATCGCCAGCCCGATCCCCCGCTCGGCCCGGCGGACGATCTCCGCGGCGGCGAGCTGGGCGTCCTTGCCGAGCTGCTTCTGCGCGGTGTACACGCGCACCGCCTCGGCCTGGGACCTGATCTCGGCGATCTGCTCGATCCCGCCGTGTTCCAGCGCCTCCTGCAGCCACGCCTTCGCCCTCTCGCACGCCTGCACCACGAACCCTGCCGGGTCCGCGGAACGCTCGATCACGCCCGGGTTGGCGGCCAGCGCCAGGTCGGCCGCCATCACCGCGCGCTCCCCGCTCTGCGGGGCGTCTGGCCAAGGCCGGCGGCAAGGACCGGGCCGACGATCCGGTTGAGTTCGGCCACCACCACGGCCACGGCTTGCTGCCCGGCGCTCAGCAGTGCAGTGGGAGTGGCGGGAGGCTCCGGCAGCGCGGCCGACGGCACGGTGAACTGCGAACTGAGCCTGACCAGCAGGTACGGCCGTGCTGCGAGATCCGCCGCACTGGGCTCGTGGTAGCTGACGGTGTCGCCGCTGGCATATTCGGTCGGCCAGTCCTGCCAGTACGCATCCCTATCGCCAAGTCTCACCGCCCTGGTCAGCGCCGTCTTGGTCTCCGCCGGCCAGGGAGAAACGAGATTCACGCCGGCGACCAGGCTCCCGTCCCAGCCGCTGCGGTCCAAACGCGCGCCCAGCACCCGCGGGTGGTACCGGACATAGCCGGGGCTCATCACCGGGCCGGTGGCCCGCTCCCAGGCGAACACCGCCCACTCCACCGCCCGGTCGTGATCGGTCCACGGCTCAAAGGCGGCGTCGCGCAGGTACGCACCGTAGCGGCTGACGCCGTCGCCGGCGTGCTCGCGGTCATTGTCGCGGTCGACCCAGAACGCCGCGGGCGCGAGGCTCATGCTCCGGTCCTCCTTCGCGGTCCCGCGTTGCGCTCGCTTTCTGCCGCCGCGCGCAGCCGCTCGTCCTCAAGGGACCGGGCAGTCAAAGACTGCGGTAGCCCTGTCCACGGGTTGGGCGGCAGCGGACGGCAGCCAGTTCCCCCTGGCCGGTACTCGAAGTCCAGGTCCGCCGCCTGAACCCCGCGGCCGCAGCAGGCGCACCAGAACACAACTGGGCCGCCGTCCAGGGCCGAGCCGCATGACGGGCACGGGCTTCGCGGCCAGGGACTCGCCGGCACGGGCCTCGTTGCCGCTGCCCTAGAACAGTTGTGATCCGGCATCGCGAAATCTTCTGTGACACGCCGCTCGTGATGCGTGTCTGTCTCAAGACGGTTGCCTATGGTTGTCGTGTGGGACAGCCGCAATCGCAACGCTTCGCCAGCCGCAGGCTCGCCGACGTCCTCCGGGCCGAGATCATCACTGGCGGCTGCCCGCCTGGCAGCCGGATACCGTCGTACCGGCAGCTCCGCGATGCCCACGGGATCGCGATCAACACCGCTCAGGCCGCCATCCGGATACTCGCCGCGGAAGGCCTGGTGGAGATCCGGCCCGCACGCGGCGCCTATGTGTGCGACAACACTCGTGTCGGCGATGGCCGGACCCTGCGCGCCGAACTGGCCGACCTCCGCGCGGCGCTGCGCCGCAGCAAGGAGGATCTCGACGCGGCCGAGGGCAGGGTGGTTGTCCTGCTCTCCCGGCTCCCAGCCGGGGAGATGGCCCCGTGACCAGCGGAGAGACCGTTCTGCTTTCCGGGCCGACGGGCATGCGCTGCAGTTCACGGTTCCAGGCTCACGTCACGCCCGCGAGCGCACCAGGCAACCGCAGTGCAACCACCGTGCAACCGCAGTGCAAGATGTCCAGCTGAGGATCGTGCCATGGACGTGATCACCTCGTGGACCGGCGCCCGAGCCGACGCCCTCCGCCAGGCGCTTCGCATGACCAACGAGGCCTTCGCAGAACGTCTCGGCGTCGCCGTCCGCACCGTCGCCTACTGGCGGGCACGATCAGGCAGCGTGCCTCAGCCAGCCATGCAGGAAGCACTCGACACCGCGCTGTCGCAGGCGCCCGAGTTAGCGCGAGCCCAGTTCTGGCTCATACTCGCCGAGCGGGAACGCGGCCCCGTCGCCCCGCTACCGCCGCTGGCCGCTGCGACGCGCTGGCACACTGATCGCGAGCCAGCCTGCTGTTCATCTCACCCGGAACCATCAGGGCCGCCCGGCGAGGAAGGCACCCTTGTCGTCCCGGTCGCCGCGATCAGGCTGGTAACGCCCGGGGACCTGGCCAGAGTGCGCAGCATGCGCGCGCATCTGAAAGCGATCGACAACGCCCACGGCGGCGATGCCGCCCTGCCCATGGCGGTCACATACCTGCGCGCCGAGATCCTCCCGTTGCTCAACGCACACCGACGTGATCCCGCCGCGCGGAGCCTCATCGAGGCCACCGCGGAATACGAGCATGACGTCGGCTGGATGGCCTATGACGCGGGCAAGGAGGACGTCGCCGAGCGTTATTTCGCCATCGCGCTGCGCCGGGCCGAAGCCGTCGAGAACCGGCTGCTCGCGGGCCGGATCCTGGCAGCCATGAGCCATCAGGCCATTCACCTCGGACGGTTCCGGCGCGGCATCGAACTCGCCCAAGGCGCCCGCAGTGTCACGGCGAGCATCGCCACACCGCGGGCCGTCGCGATGGAAGCAGCGATGGAAGCCTGCGCGCACGCTGCCGCAGGGGACTCAAGGCAGTGCCACCGCGCGCTGGACGAGGCCGCTCACGCGGTGCCGCTGATCACTGTGAGCGGCGAGCCCGATCCGGAATGGCTCGACTTTGACGAGGGCGGCTTCTGGGGCCACGCCGCCCGCGCTTACCGCGACCTCGGAGAGCTAGGCCAGGCCGAAGCGTCCGCCCGGAAGGCAGTCACCCTATGCCTGCCCGGTCATGGCCGCACCCGCGCGCAGCGCTACACCATCCGCGCCACCGCTCACCTGCGAATGGGTGATCTTGACGCCGCCGTCTCCGCCGCAGAGCACGTCGTCAGCGAAGCATGGAACCTGCACTCAGGACACGTGTTCGGCGAGGTCGCCCAGCTGGCCGACGCTATCGCAACCTTCAAGACACCGGTGGCCAGCGACTTCCTCGCCCAGGCCGACCAGCTCCTCGCCGCGCGAGGACGGCTCCCAGACCGGCCGCGAGCCCGTTAGCTGGTCGCGACCACCTGAAAGGCCTCAGCCAGCCTCCCCTCTGGCAGCCCGGCAGCCGCAGTGTTCGGCGCGATGCGCTCACGCAGTCTCTCGGCCAGCGAGTCTGGATCTCTGATCTGGCTCGCGTGCGCCCGCACGGCCGCGACCTTGCGGTCGAACGTCTCGGTGATGTCCACGTAATGGTTCACTTCCCGCTCCGGGCTGTTGATCAGCCAGGCCTCACGCACCGTCCACGGCTCTAGCTCTTCCTCTTCTAGCAGGTGGGCGAGCGCAAATGGGTTGCTTGCATCCGGGTAGATCGCCGCCAGGGCCGCCGCGCCCGTCGCGAGGTGATCTGGGTGGCAGCTGCGGAACCGGCCCCAATTCCACTCCGGGCTCCAGGTCACCACTCGCCGCGGGCGCAGTTGCCTGATCACCCGGACCAGATTCTCGTGCACCTCGCGACGCTCGTCCAGGAGAGCCTGCTCGTCGAGGCCAAGGAACTTGACACCGCTCACGCCCAGCAGCTTGGCAGCCTGTTGCTGCTCCCCCCTGCGGATGTGAGGAATCTCGGCGCGCGGGACGTCGGGATCAAAGCCGCCGCCACTCCCGTCAGTCAAGACGCAGTAACTCACCTGGATACCGTCATCCGTCCACCGGGCGATCGTGCCGCCGAACCAGAATTCGGCATCATCGGGATGCGCGATGATCGCCAGCACGCGTTCGACATCCCGGTCAGGCAGGCCCAGCACCATCCACCTCCGAACAGCAGCTTCAATCTCAGCGACTGGAGTGCCAGCAGCCACACCTCTCATTCTTCCCGACTGACTCCAACGGCGTGCGCAAGGCGTGAGCTACCGCGATCCCGACGGCAACGAGATCGGCCTTCGGCGTCGCGTCGAGGGTCCGTACAGGGGCAGGGTAGAAGTCGGGATCAACGCGGCGCGCTCGCGTTCTCGACGTCGTACCGCGCACACCGCGGCAGATCGTGCGTTCGCTGGTCCAGGTCCACCACATACTTATGCAAGCTTCCCGGATTGGCGCCGATCCGATCCGCGGACGACAAGCCGTGCGAGCATGCTCGCGGAGCCTCCGATATGGCTCTGATTGTGTGTCGTCCAGGCGTTGCGGGTGTTTTCCCGTAGCGTTCAGGGATTCCTGGCGGGTCTGGTTCCCTATGGCTCTGCCGGCCGCCTTTCGGGTGGTCTGGCTTTCGAACGAGTTACCGGCCCGCTGGGGTACTGCCGTGGCGTGGCTCGAAAAAGGTGCGACAGCCAATCAACTGATATCAGAGGTGCCCGCCACGGTTGCCTGTGCCTGCATGAGCAACGGGAAGGGGTACCTGCCGGTGGAAGCTGTGATGATCGGAGTGGACCCGCACAAGGGATCACACACCGCTGTAGCGATCGACGCGGCCGAGCAGCAGCTCGGCAAGCTGCGCGTTCGCGCGTCGGCCTGCCAGGCCGCCACGCTGGTCGGCTGGGCCGCCGAATGGCCCGAGCGGACCTGGGCAATCGAGGGCGCCGACGGGCTGGGGCACCTGCTGGCCGTCGGCGAGCAGGTCATCGATGTCCAGCCCAAGCTCGGCTCGAGGGTGCGGCTGCTGTCCTCAGGGAGCTCGAACAAGACCGACCCGAATGACGCCCGCTCGGTGGCCATCGCCGCGCTCCGGTCGCCGGTCCGCCGGGTCGTCGCCGCTGATGACCACCCGGTCGTGCTGAAGATCTGGGCCAAGCGGCACCGGGACCTGTCCCGGCTGCGCTGCCAGGCCGCCTGCCGGCTGCACGCCACCTTGTGCGAGATCATCCCCGGCGGCGTGCCGAAGGCGATCACCACCCCGGCCGCCACCGCGCTGGCGGCGTCGCTGACCCCGGCCGGCACGGTCGCGGCCGCCCGGCACGACCTCGCCCTCGCCCAACTCGACGACCCGCGCCGGATCGATGACCAGCTGCGCCAGGCCCGCGCGAAGCTCACCACCGCGGTCCGCGCCTCCGGCACCACCCTGACCGGCATCTTCGGCGTCGGCCCGGTCATCGCCGCCACCATCATCGGCGATGTCGCCGATGTCTCCCGGTTCCCGTCGGCGGACCGGTTCGCCGCCTACAACGGAACCGCCCCCATCGAGGTCTCCTCCGGGAACCGCAAGGTGCACCGGCTGTCCCGGCGCGGCAACCGGCGCATGAACCACGCCATCCACATGGCCGCCGTCACCCAGATCCGCAACCGGCACAGCGACGGCCGCACCTACTACGACCGCAAGCTCAAGGAAGGCAAGACCCGGCTCGAAGCCCTCCGCGCCCTCAAAAGACGCCTCAGCAACACCATCTACCAGCGGCTCCTCGCCGACGCCCGAAGCGCCGGCAACGCTAAGCCACAGACAGGCCCGGGAGGGCAACCGGGGAACGGCTCTATATCCAGCGCGACTGGCTCACACCCCGAACGCCAGCTCTTCGGAGCAGCCACTCCCAGGCCCGAACCCAGCCTACGCCCCCTAGAACGGCCATCATCATCGGCGATGAAAGTCCGCGAGATCACTTGACATACAAATAGGAACTCGTTCTGTATGCCGGTGACAGTTCGCCTGCGTGGTCGCCTCTGCGCGCAGGAGTGGATGTTCTGGGCGGCGCCTGTATACGGTCGGCCCGATCCGCTGCCGGGCCCGCGTGTCGGGGCGATCAGAGTGGGTTGGGCGAGGCGGGTCCGGGCGGTCCGCGCTGGTGATCTCGCGGACCGGCCGGACCCGCATCCGCCGGAGGGTCAGCCCGTGGTGGTGCCGATCTCGCGCCGGGCGGTGAGTGCTGCGCCCGCACCTGCCAGCACAGCGACATACCCGGCCAGTACCGCGAGCGCCACGCCCGCGGACAGCGTGGTGGCGGCCGGGGATGCCCCGGGCAGCACGGCGTTTGCGGCGGCTTCAGGCAGCCAGCGGACCGTGCCGGGTTGCCGCATCAGCGCAGGGACTATCCCTTCGACCACGAACGCCCACATGAGTGCCAGTCCCAGCGCGGCGGCAGTATTGCGCAGCAGCAATCCGAGGCCGACCCCGAGCATGCCGTACAGGGCGGCGAGCAGCGGCACAGCCAGGACCGCGCCGAGCACCCCTGGCTGGCTCCAGACCAGCGGCACGTGGTGCGCGGACAATGCGGCGGCCGCGGTGGCAGCGCCGAGCGCTTCGGCGAGGAGGCCGACCGCGGCGCCGGTCAGCGCGGCGGACGCGAGTTTGGCGGACACGATGCGCAGCCGGTTCGGCTCGCCGAGGAAGGTGGTGACCGACGTGCGGTGCCGGAACTCCCCGGCCGACAGCACGATCCAGGCGAGCAGCACCGCCCCGTCGACGATCTGGCCGCCCGAGGCGCGCAGCAGGCCCGGCAGCGCGGCGGGTGACAGATGCGTACTGCCGCCGTGGCCGGTCATCGAGGTGTTGGCTATTACGGCGACTACGGCGATTGCGAGCGCGGCCGCGCACGGGATCCATGCGCTTCGGGTGCTGCGGAGTTTGAGGAGTTCCGCGGAAACGAGCGATCTCATGACAGGCTCCTTGCCCGGGTGGAGGTGGGATGTGCGGGGCGTGCGGCCGCGGATGTCGCGTCGAGGAAGAGGTCTTCGAGCGAGGAGGCGCTGGTGCGTTCGAGCAACTCGGCCATCGAGTCTGCCGCCACGAGCTGGCCCTGGTTGATGATGACCACGTCGTCGACCGTCTGGGCCAGCTCGGCGAGCAGGTGGCTGGACACGAAGACGGTGCGGCCCTCGGCAGCCAGACCGCGCAGCAGGCCGCGCAGCCAGTGCACGCCCTCGGGGTCGAGCCCGTTGGCCGGCTCGTCCAGGACCAGGGTCTCCGGGTCGCCGAGCAGCGCGGCGGCGAGCGCGAGTCGCTGCCGCATGCCCTGGGAGTAGCTGCCGGCACGGCGATGTGCGGCGCTGCCGAGTCCGACCAGATGGAGCACCTCCTCGACCCGCTGGTCGGGGATCCGGGCGGGGCGCGCTGCGATCCGCAGCGCCGTCCGGCCGGAGTGACTTGGATGGAACACGTTCGGGTCGATCAGCGCGCCGATGTGCCGCAGTGGGTCGCGCAGCTCGCGGTACGGGCGTCCGTTGATGGTGGCGCGGCCGGAGGTCGGCTTTGCCAGGCCGAGCAACAGGCGCATGGTGGTCGATTTCCCGGCTCCGTTCGGGCCGAGAAACCCGCTGATACGGCCCGGCGCCAGCTCGAAGGTAAGGTCGTCGACCGCGGTGACGGTGCCGTACCGCTTGGTCAGCGCCTCGACGGCGATGGTGCACATGGGAGTTCCCCTCAAGTCGTCGTGAAGGTGGTGAGGTGCGCCTTCGACGCTAGGGAACGCGGCCGGATACGGCATCGGCCGCGAGGATGCGCCGTCGCGTACAACTGCGGCGTACCGGATACACCGTGGGATGGACGCCGAAGGCAGATTCCGGTCAGCCGCCGGGGGTGATCAACCCGGACTCGTAGGCTGCGATGACCAGCTGTGCCCGGTCACGCAGGCCAAGCTTGGTGAGGATCCGGCTGACATGGGTCTTAGCGGTCGCCGGGCTCACCACCAGCCGGCCGGCGATCTCGGCATTGGACAGCCCCTGCGCAACGAGCACGAGGACCTCGCGTTCCCGGCCGGTGAGCTCGCCCACCAGCCGCGCGTCCGGCCGGCCCACGCTCGGCCAGGTCAGGAACTCGGTCACCAGGTGGCGGGTGGCCGCCGGGGCGAGCAGTGCCTCTCCGGCGGCCACGATCCGGATCGCCGCGAGCAGCTCTTCCGGCGTCGCGTCTTTGAGGAGGAATCCGCTTGCCCCAGCTCGCAGCGCCGCGAATACGTACTCGTCAACATCGAACGTTGTCAGCACGAGCACCCGGACCCCGGACGCCCGCGGGTCAGCGGTTATCCGCCGGGTCGCCTCAATGCCGTCGAGCACCGGCATCTGGACATCCATCAGCAGCAAATCCGGACGCTCCCGGCGGGCGAGCGCGACCGCCTGTTCCCCGGTGGATGCCTCACCGGCGAACTCCATGTCGTCGACCAGGCCCAGCTGTACCCGGAAGCCATCTCGGACCAGCGACTGATCGTCGGCGATCGCCACCCGGACAGTCATCTCGCATCCTGCTCGCCATAGGGAATGCGGGCCCGGACCCGCCAGCCCGGATGATCGCCCGCCGGCCCGGCACTCACCTCACCGCCCAAGCCGGCCACGCGTTCCCGCATACCGACCAGGCCAGTGCCGTCCACCCGTCCGCCCGGCGGCTGACCGGCCCTGCTGGGCGGTGGCGGGTGGCCGGCCTCGGCCTGCGGCGCCGCGTGGTCGGCATAGTCCTCGACGGTAACCAGCACGGCACCGCCCGACGCGCCCACCTCCACCGTCACCCGGCCGCCGCCGTGCCTGACCGCGTTGGTCAGCGCCTCCTGCACCACGCGGTAGGCGGCAAGCGACGCCGCGCCGGGCACCTCGCCGAGCTCACCGGCGCGTAGCGTCACCATCACCCCCTGCCGGCTCATGCTGCCGACCAGACCTTGCAGGTCGCCTAGCCCAGGTGGACGGCCATACACGCCGGTGTCCCCCTGCACGCAACACGCCAAGCAGCTGCCGCATCTCCCCCAGCGCCGCGCGGCTGCTCGACTCCACCGCCGACAGCGCCGTGCGCGCCGTCTCGATCCTGCCCGCGTCCAACGCCAGCCGCGCGGTGCTGGACTGGACGGCGATGCCGCTCAGCCCGTGGCCGACCAGGTCATGCACTTCGCGGGCGATGCGCAGCCGTTCCTCCGCGGCCGCCCGGGCCTCGGCCGACACCCGTTCCCGCTCCAGCGCCGCGGCGCGATCGCGCAGCGCGGCCAGCTGCGCCCGCCGAGACCGAACCAAGGTCCCCGTCAGGGCAACTATTGCCGTGACTGCGATCAGCGTCACCAGCTCGCCGGCCGTCTTCGGATATATCAGCAGCGCGCACGCCGCGAAGACGGCGACCAGCGCGGCCGCACCTGCCACCGCCGCATACCACGCCCGGGCCGCCTGGCGACCATAGACGCCCGCGGCATACAGCGCGAGCCATCCCGCGTACGGCGGAACACCCGCAACCATCACCGCGTTGACCCCGTACGCCGACACACACACCGCCAGCACCCCGGCCGGCCGGGAACGGCGCCACAGCAACGCCAGGCCGCCGATCAGCGCGGCGGCCACCCCCAAGACCTCGCCGGCCACCCCGGCCAGCACCTCTGGCGCCCGCACCGCGCTACCGGCGCGCGGGCCTACCACCTGCAGCGCCGTGACCAGCACGACCAGCAGCACATTCCCGGCGCGCGCCCAACGTCGGCGCGACACCAGCGGGCTCACCGCGGCACCACTCTCACACCGTCAGCGTACGAGTCAGGAAGCCTTCCGCGCGTGCCGCGGTCCGCCATGCTTAGCGTTCCGGCATCTCGTGGTCACCGGAACGCCGCGTACTGACCTGGCCACCGAGTGAATGCCCCGGCCGAGCGTCTGCGCTACCTCGCGGGCCGGAACGCGACCTGCAGCTGGAAGGCCGCGCCCGGTGGGCTCGGACTTCAGCTCCCCTTGCCGTTATAGCCTGCGCCCGAGCCCGGCCTGCCTGTCACGGTCGCGCCCCGGACAAGAATCGGTTTCTCATCCTCGGGGCGCCCAGGGGCGTAGTTACAGGTCTAGTTGGTTGGCTCGGCAGCACGTGGCGTGGCGGCATGAGGATGGCTCTTCCACCGGCCGGAAGGCGCAGTCCTGACGACCGCATGACTTTGTACGCCAGATCCGGTTCCACCTCGTCCGGCCATTCACGGCCAGCGCGGACCGGCATTTCTCAAATGCCGGGCGCGCGTCGGGAACAATCCTCTGTGCGACGCACTTGCAGGTGCACATATGCCGATAGCATCGTGGCGGATAGTCCGGCACCCGCGCGCGGGCCCGGATAAGGCCCGGCGGGGCGCCGCGAACCGGGAACGCAGATGACGCCCACGCAGGCCCAGGCTGGCGCACAGGCCCGGAGAGCTGTCACGCGGCGGATGCACAGTGCAGCTGGTCCGCCCCGCGGGCGTGGCTCGGGTCCGCGCTGGGCGCCGTGACGCGGCGGGCGGCCATGCAAGCCGTGGCAAGTGATCACGCCGGGGGCGGGTCTGCTGAGATCTCGGCAGGACGGAGCCATGAGGTGAGCGAGCACCAGGACGCTGCCGGATCTGCGGCTCTGGCGAGCTGGCCGGATTGTTCCGCGAGTACGGCCACCGGTGGGAGATCGAGCACCTGGACCCCGGTTCGGCCTGGGTAGCGGTCACACGCAACGGCTCGTTCGTGCAGGTGATCGCCGCGCATGACCTGGACGAGCTGCGAGCCGAGCTCAAGAAAGCCGAGGCAGAAGATCCCTGACCAGGGCACCGAACGCCGCACCGACGTAGCGGGAACGAAGGACAGCGCGGGGCAACGCCGGCCCGCTGATCGCAGTCACCACAGCATCAGACTCCGGTGACGCGGCGTGAGCGCATCCGGCTGCGTGGCGCGAGCACCGCCCGGCCGCTCAGGTGAGCTGTACGGCGATCGTCGGCGAACTGGTCACCGAACGCAGCTGGAGCTCCCCACACGCAGAAGATCACGCCATGTGATCAGCGCGTTCTCCGCAGCCAGCGCCATTCGGCTCGATATGTACTGATCAGCAGCGTCAGCTGCTATCGGCCTCTGGTGCGCAGAACCGCCTGATCTGGATGGGCGTGCAGCCACGCTGGGGCCAAACGGCGATGGCGCAGATCGGGTCATCGGTGTGCCCGACGTCGTCCGTGGCGCGGAGATCCCCTGGCGCAGATGGACACAGCGGGGTTCGCCACCGGCACGAGCGGCTGGTGGGCGACTTGGTCGCCGCCACGGCGGGACAACGGGCTGTCCTGCAGGAGTTTGTCCGTACTGCAGGCCTCGACGAGCGGATGGGCGCGTCCCCGCTCGTGCCGACGGCGCCGGGGGGTGGAGCCGACCGGTCCGTTGAGGTCTGGGTGGACCTTGAAGCATGGCTGTTGGCGGGGCGGTGGAGGATGTCCTCAGGGCCACAAGGCGGCCAAGCCGGAATCCGGGCGAACCGATGAGGAGCGCAACCATGCCTAGACCCTCAAGGTGCTGGCCAGGTGATGACCTGGACGGTTACACGGAGATTTACCGTGAGTCCCCCTTGCTGCGGGCGCACTGGGTTTCCGAGATCCTGGACACCAGCGGCGTACCATCGCACAAGATCATCAGGGTCGGCGACCCGTTCGACGTTCGTTTCCGCATCGAACTCGCAGGACCGGCCTGGCAGTGCATGGCCGGCGACTGGGTGTTCGACATGCGTTTCGACGAGCAAGGCGGCCTTGCGAAATTCATGCTCTCTAGCCTGCTCCCCACGGATGCGCTCACCGTGAAGGACTGGAAGGGCTGCGACACGAGCTGTGTCGAGGTCAAGTACACGGTGCCCGCGGGCACTATTGAGGAGTCGGTGTTCGAGCTCCACTCTACTTTCCGGCTGTTCTGCTGCGGGAAGCCCGCCGCGATAGTCGGCGTCGAACCGCTAGAGGAATACCAGTGGTACTCGTGAACTGACAGGCCGCCACCAGCTCAGCGCCCGGTCGGCCCGGCGTCGCCGAACTCGGCCACCAGTGGCGCCTGCCACGCCTCGGGGCGTGCTCGTACTTAGTGAGCAGCGGCTCAGCACCCTAAGGCGCCGCCTCTGGGAAGAGCGCGATCGACGCTGTGAAGCCTTGTGGGTAGTTCCGCCCTCCTACCAGTCGAGTTCTCCGGCGCGGAACAAACCCCGGCACCGGGGATCTCGCCCAGCGTCTTTGCCAGAAGCCCGGTGTCGTAGTTGGCTCAGAGAACAGCTGCGATTCGCAGCTGCTGAACGTGAACAGCAGCGCCCCGCCGCTCGGCGTCGGTCTCATAACAACCGCTGCACGGTGTTCAAGGTCATTCTCCGGTGAGGCTGTCCTGCACGGCGTTGTCAGCGAGATGAAAGCAGGGTCAGTTGGTGCGCACCAGGACCGCCCAGGCGCCACCGCGGTGCCGTTGCGGTAGGTCATCGTGGCTCGGTGCCCCCCGGCAGCTGCTCGAGCACACTGGCCATCTCGCCTCCGATGGTGCCAACGAGGAGCTGACCGAGGTCGAGTTCGGTACGGAGCCGGTCAAGTATCCCGGCGTTAGCCGGGAAGGGTATTCGGGTTGGCCCACCGGGGTGAGAGGAAGGCTCGATGACCCGGACCGTGGCAGCGTCCGGTTCATGCGGTGCCCGCGCCTTGACTGCCGCTGCACCTCCTCGGCCAACGTACCGGACAACGAGCTGGAGTCCCGCAGTCGGCTGCATGGCCGTTGGCGCGTGCTGGCCGGGCCATCGTGTCTGATGTAACCGGCCATTATCGATTGGCTCTGTCGGCCTATCGTTGCCATAGGCCTGGAACAACTTCTTATGGTTACGGCAGGACCGGCTGGTGGACGGCGATGTCGGCCCCGGCGGCGGTGACGATGACATTGCCGTGAACGGCGACACCATGCACCGGTTCGGGTAGGTTCAGCGGAGTCACGAGTGCGGTGCTGTCCGCCAGCCGCCACACCCGCACCGTGGCGTCTTTGTCGCCCCCGCTGACGATGACCGGGGTGCCATCTGGCAGCTTCCCGACCGCCACCGCGCTCACTCCGCCGGTGTGGCCGGTCAGTGGCTCCCCGACCGGGGTCCCGTCCTCCAGCCGCCACACCCGCACCGTGGCGTCATCGAAGCCGCCGCTGACGATGACCGGGGTGCCATCTCCCAGCGCCCCCACCGCCACCGCGCTCACTCCGCCGGTGTGGCCGGTCAGTGGCTCCCCGACCGGGGTCCCGTCCTCCAGCCACCACACCCGCACCGTGGCGTCGTCGAAGCCGCCGCCGCTGACGATGACCGGGGTGCCATCTCCCAGCGCCCCCACCGCCACCGCCCTCACCTCGCCGGTGTGGCCGGTCAGTAGCTGCCCGACCGGGGTCCCGTAATCGAACTGCCACACCCGCACCGTGGCGTCGCCGCCGCTGACGATGACCGGGGTGCCATCTGGCAGCGCCCGCACCGCCACCGTGTTCACCGGGCCGGTGTGGCCGGTCAGTGGCTCCCCGACCGGGATCCCGTCATCGAGCCGCCACACCCGCACCGTGGCGTCGCGGCCGCCGCTGACGATGACCGGGGTGCCATCTCCCAGCGCCCCCACCGCCACCGCGCTCAC
>Ga0070707_100001323_pt1 | contig 24379 bp, 20 predicted proteins | sample KBSK5502metaG_FD_65468 | JGI IMG/M metagenome (GOLD analysis project Ga0070707, IMG submission 65468) | Corn, switchgrass and miscanthus rhizosphere microbial communities from Kellogg Biological Station, Michigan, USA - KBS K5-50-2 metaG | ecosystem: Host-associated > Plants > Roots >...
ATGAGGTAGTCCCGGGCACCGCTTCCGGCGGGGAGATCGATTCCGTTGGGAATGTCACTCGGGTTGAGGAGTCTGACGTCGCCGACCGCCATGGTGCTGATATCGCTTAGCGGCGGGGGGGCGCCAGTGCCATCACCACCACCGCCACCACAGGCAGCGGCAAATATCAATGCTATCGGGGCAAATCTCTTGAGCACGCGAAGCTCCTCACCATGTTCGTGGGGAAAGGGGAGACGGGATGAAATTCCGAATTAATACCCGCCAGGCACCGGAAAGGGCCTGGGTTAGGGTCTGACAAATCTAAGGCCACAGTGCCTCGTGAAAGCGGCCAAATCATGCCGTTGGCCGCCATTCGGGCGCGAGCGTCACCATTTGCTTGCTCAAGGTTTTAGAGATAAATAGTCTGACATCATGGCTACCCGTCAGAAGCCGCCCGAGGTCTTCCGCTCGCGAGAGCAAGAAGCGACTCTAGGCCTTCTGCGCACAGCAGACGCCATGAAGCGAAGTCTCGCTCAGGTGATCGAGCCGCACGGCATCACTCCGCAGCAATACAACGTGCTGCGAATCCTGCGCGGCGCCGGTCCGGAGGGATTACCAACGCTCACCATTGGTGAGCGCATGATCGAGCAGACTCCGGGTGTCACTCGCCTAGTCGATCGACTCGAGCGAAAAGGACTCGTTGCCCGCACTCCATGCCCGAAAGATCGCCGCCGAGTTTTTTGCAAGATCACCACGAAAGGCCTCGACCTGCTCAAAGAGTTAGACGATCCAGTCAACCGCTGGGATGTTCAGGCGGTCGCCGTTCTACCTCCATCCGATCTGGATTCACTCATCAACCTGCTCGATCGCGTCCGCGCGTCGAACTACTAGAGGACACTCTTGGCGCGCACGAACCCTCGGGGAACTTCTGCAATGCTTGACCAGTCAATTAAGCGCGGGTCTAAGCGAATCGATTGTCGAGGGTAGTAGCGGTTAGGGGATGGTGCCGATTCGTCGCCCTGCTTCTTCCACAGCTTCGTAGAGCTGATCGAAGGACTCTGTAACGAACAATACGTCCTGGAAGTGGTCGATCTCGAACGGCTGGTTGAACACTGCGTCGAGCGAGAACGGTCGGCGATCGCATTTGGGGCCGAGTGCGTTGGCAGCGTCGCCGTGCGATGAGATTAGTCCCGAGCCGTAGACTTTGATCTGGCCGTCTTCGCGGATCAGTCCGAATTCCACGGTAAACCAGAAGAGGCGCGCCATCCGCGTCGTGTCTTGTTCATTTTCGGCTGCCGCGGCAACCTGACCGTAGTGCTGCAGAAAATCGGCGAAGACCGGATCGGCATGGAGCGGTACGTGTCCAAAAACGTCGTGAAAAATGTCGGGTTCCGGCAGGTAATCGAGCTGCTCTCGCTTCCTGATCGTGACAGTCGTCGGGAATTTGCGCAGCGAGAGGCACTGGAAGAACGCTTTCGCCGGGATGTAGCCATTGACGGGAACCGCCTCCCATCCCGTGGGCGGCGCAAGCCGTCGATTCACTTCGGCGAGATCGGGAACCGTCTCCTTCTTCAGCCCGATCGTGTCGGCGCCCTTGAGAAAAATCTTGCTGCCGTTCTTGCGCAGCTCCTTCATGCGGCGCTCGTACAGCATCCCCCACACCTCGTGATCGTCGGCGGTGTAAGACTTCCAGTTTTGCTTGATGAAGACGGAGGTGTCTTCTACGAGATCGTAGAGCGCCGCTGTCGATTGCTGCAAAGTCAGCTCCTGGATGCGAGGGGACGCATCCTCAAAGCTAACCCGCGGTTATTGGCGCTGAAAGCTTCGGCCCGCTGGCGCGCTTGCGCAGCGGCAGCGTGAGGGTGAACACCGACCCGACGCCAATCGTACTGGTGGCCGTGACATCGCCCCCCATTGCTCGCGCCAGGTCGCGACTGATCGGCAGACCAAGGCCTGTGCCACCGCCAGGGAGCGAGCCCGGCGCTTTGAGTTGCACGAACGGCTCGAAGATCTGCTCGACTTTGTCGTCAGGAATACCTGCACCGGTGTCGCGCACCCTGACGACCAGCGTTTCGTCTTCTATCCTCCATTCGAGATCGACGGCGCCTCCGGAGGCCGTAAACTTCACCGCGTTCGCCAGCAGATTCACGATGATTTGCTGAACCTTTTCGCGATCGGCAAACACGCTCAGCGATGAATCACCGGGTCGATGAGCGTACGTCACACCTTTTTTCGCAAACTGCGGCGCGACCAGAGACTCGGCAACGCGCAGGGTCTCCTCGATCGGAATTTCCGCCATCGAGAGCTCGATCGGGCCGCCTTCGAGTTTGGCGAAATCGAGAATCATGTTCACCAGCGCCAGCAAATGCTCCTGCGCCTGGTGAATGCGGTCGACGTCTTTCCGCTGCTCTTCGTTGAGACCGCCGTGGATATTCTGCTGGAGGATCTCCAGGTAGCCGGACACCGCGTGCAGCGGAGTTCTGAATTCATGGCTCAATCGAGCGAAGAGCTCCGACTTGATGCGATTAGCGGCTTCCGCCTCCTTGCGGGCCGACTGCTCCCCGGCCAGCGCCAGCTCCAGCTCGCGCGTCCGCTGAGCGACGCGCGCATTCAGGGACCGGTTGAGCGCGTGCATACTCTCCTGAGTCGCCTGGCGCTCGCTGATATCATGGAGCAACCAGCAGAGCGACTTACCGCCCTGGTCACGATTCTCCAGTGTCGCGACTGTAGCTTCGACGGTTACGGCACGTCCGTCGCGAATTCTGGTTTCGATCATCCATTTGTCGAGGCGTTCAGCCGTGAGCAGACCGATCAGGTGAGCTCTGAATTCCGGCCGCCGATGCGCCTCGACGAAATTCGCCACGGGCTTACCAACGAGGAGTGCGGCTGGCAGACCAAATAGCTCCGCGGCGGCGGCGTTGGCTTCTTCGATCGTTCCCGCTTCGTCGGTGACGAGATATGGATCGGGAGCGAAATCGAACAGAGTGCGGTAGCGGTTTCGCTGAATTTCGAGCTGGCGCTGCGTCTCGAGGATCGTCTCGTGTTGGGCGCGCAGCTCCTCCTCCGCTATGCTCAGCTCTTCGTAGGCGTGGAGTAAGTGCTCGTGACTATCCCTGAGGGTCTGCTTATGCGCACCGTCGTAGCGCACGACATCCCGATCACGCGAGAGCTCGACGGAATCCGCGAAGCGATCGCTCTCCGATCTTCTGGGAATTGGGTCTGTCACCTATGATCTTATGCCTCGATCGCACCATGAACGGCAGGAAACAAATGAGTTTGCGCCACATCCACACTAATGATCAAATCGGAATTAGCAATAGCGAATTGTACACAACACGGTAAACTCCCCCGCGCGCGCAACAAACTCCGTGCGATGACGCATGTTCGCGCACTCTCTACCCGCCGTCTTCCCCGTCCTCGTTCGGCCCAAGATCGACGTTGATGATGTCGCTCACTCGCTCGACATGCACGTACTGTCGCATCACCTGGCCACCGACGTTGATCGTCACCACGTAGTCGCCCGGCTCAACGAGATTTCCCGTCCGTCCCCCACCGAAGAATCCGCCACCACCTTCGCCTCCTCCGCCAGGCGCCGCTGGGCCGAGCGTCGTCGCTTCGGCGGGACGGAGATTGAGCTCGCCGGCTCCGCCACCACCAAATCCACCGCGCCGACCACGAGCCTGACCCGCAGTCGTGTCAGCGCCACGCGCCGCACGCACTGAATCCTCGCGCTGGCGGCGCAGTCGCGCGTTGTTGATGCTGTCGCGCAGCGCCGCTGGTCCAAGTGGCCGCGGCCGGGTGCGCAAATCCCAGTATGCGCGGTGCAGTCCAGCGCCGCCCGGTCCGGTGAACGTTCGCACAGTATCGCCGCGAATGTTGGTCACGAGAATTCTCGCCGAGTCGCGAGGCGCGCCGGAAGTCAACCTGTAAACGAGCTCGGCGCCATATGGCGGATTGGGGGCGAGGAAAGTTTTCTGGCCGGTGAAGTTCTGGGTGTTCGCCTGCGAGTATTCGTACGCCGTCTTCGGGGTGAAGAAGTTGGTACCGCGCGCGATGACGCCGTTGTTCATCTCCTCGAGCGGCGCGATGTCGACAATCCAGATCGAGCGGCCGTGAGTGGCGGCGATAAGCTCGCGATCACGCGGATGAATCTTTAGATCGTGCACGGGCACCGTCGGCAATCCCGTCATGAAGCGCTGCCAACTCGCGCCGCGATCTGTCGAGACGTAAGCCGCCACATCGGTACCCGCGAAAAGCAGATCTCTGTTGGCAGGATCTTCCCGAATGACGTGCACGAAATCCGCACCGCCCGTGGGCAGGTTGTTCGCCATCGACCGGAACGTCTTTCCGAAATCGTTCGACACGTAGACGTAGGGCAGGAAATCATTTTCGCGATGATTGTCGAACGTGACGTAAACCGTCGCCGTATCGAAGTGGGACGGCTCGACACGGCTGACCCACGTTTTTCTGGGGACGCCCGGGAAATGCGTGGTGATGTCCGTCCAATTGCCGCCGTCGTTCGTGGTGAGCCAGACGTTGCCGTCGTCAGTTCCCACCCAAAGAATTCCCGGCCTGATGGGCGACTCGGCGACGGTGGTTATCGTTCCGTGCGTCTCCGCACCCGAGTTATCCCGCGTAATGCCGCCGGTCCGCCGGGTGCTCATGATGATGCGCGTCGAATCTCTCGTAGAAAGATCTGGCGAGATCGGATAGAAATGATCGCCGCGATCCGTCGACTTGAGCAGCCGGTTGCCGCCCATGTAGACCGTGGTGCCGGAATGCGGCGACAGGAAAAACGGCGTCGACCAGTTGAAGCGATAGCCCCGCGCTGAATCCGCGGCGGCGCGAGCGCGAATTGCCGCCAGCGCCTGGGTTATCTGCGGCGTCTCCGGCCTGGCGGTATCGCCCCGAGCGATGATCACCGAGTCCTCGAAAATGCTGGTCCTGTCACGTCCACCACCACGCATTATCACCGCGCGCGTGTTCTGCGCGATGTTCAGACGCGACGCGTTCCCGCCCTGAGACTCGGTGTAGATGACGGTGGGATCGTCCGGATCAACATCGCTGTAGAACCCGTCGCCACCGCCGACGTTGTACCAGTCGTTGTTGGTGATGCCGACGCGATTCTTGGCGCGCGAGGGCCCGCACCACGAGCCGTTGTCCTGGAGACCGCCGCATACCTTGTACGGTTTCTCCATGCTGTAGCTCACGGCGTAAAACTGGCCGATCGGGAAAGTATTGATGAAATCGTAAGTCCCGCCGCGGTCGTAGGTGACCGCGATGCCACCGTCGTCGCCGAGGATGTAGTGGTCCGGGTCATTCGGATCGATCCACATCCCGTGCCAGTCGGTGTGCACTCCTAGCGCGCCGCGGCGATACGTCTTCCCCCCATCCTCTGACTCGCGGAACACTGACGACATCCAGTAGATGCGATCCGGATTTTTCGGATCGACGCGAATCTGCGAGTAGTAGAACGGACGCGCATCGCCGAGTCCTCCACCTCCCGAAGCGGGCGGCTCGTTGCGATAAGTCAGCGACCAGGTCGCTCCGCCGTCGGTGGAGCGGTAGATGCCGCTGTTAGTTTTCTGCCGCTTCGAAGTATCGGGCTTCTCACCGCGCGCCAGCGCGTGCGGCAGTGTGTCAGCCTCGACCCAGGTGTAAACGATCTGTGGGTTCGAGGGCGAGACCGCAATGCCGATGCGTCCCTTCGTCGTTTCGGGGAAACCACCGCCTTTGATTTCGCGCCACGTCGCGCCGGCGTCCGTCGTTTTCCAGAGTCCACTGCCGGGGCCGCCACTCTTGAGGAAGTACGGACCTCTGACCCTCTCCCAACTGGACGCGTAGAGGGTGTTGTGATCCTTCGCGTCCATCGCAATGTCGACGAACCCTGCTTTGTCGCTGACGAATTTCGAGAGCTTCCATGTCACGCCGCCGTCTGTTGATTTGTACAGCCCGCGCTCCGGGTTCGCATTCCAGGCGTGACCGAGAGCGGCCACGTACACGATGTTTGGATCCGTGGGATCGACGACGATGCGTCCGATCTGCTGCGTCGCCTCGAGTCCCATCAATTTCCAGGTCCGGCCGCCGTCGGTCGATTTGTAGACTCCGCCGCCGGGAGAGATCGAGTTGCGCGAATCCTCTTCACCCGTGCCAGCGTAGATGATGTCAGGGTTCGACGGGGCCAGGGCGATGTCGCCCATCGAGATGACCCTTTCTTTATCAAAAAGCGGGAAGAACATCGTTCCCGCGTTGATCGTTTTCCAAATGCCGCCGGTTGCCGTCGCGACGTAGAAAATTTTCGGATTTCCGGGGACGCCTTCGACATCGGTCACACGACCGCCCATGTTGGCAGGGCCGATCGATCGCCAGCGGAAACCGGCGAGGGTGGCCGAATCGAGTGGTGTGGTGAGTTGTGCGGACAGGGTTCCGGCGCAAAGCGTGGCACCGGCGAGAGCAGACAGGACGGGGTGGGCTCGCATGGGATTGGCTTTGAGTTGGCAGGGCGATCCGTCGCGGGGATCGTGGATTTTTCAGAACTAAGGTAATACGGAGGGGTTGCGGACGGTGTTGAACGACCATCGAGGCACTGCTCCTCGTAAATGCTTACATTGGATTGGGCGCTCGTGCCTGCACTTGCATAGGGTGAAACACCGATGACGACAACGATGCTGGGGACGAGTCTGATCATTCAGGGCGCGCCGCCGACGACTACTCAGACTCAAACGACAAACCGGGATGTGCGGAACGCCGCTCGCGATCTCCGGGAGACAATCAGGAACAACATCAACGCCGAGTTGAACAAGGCGGGAGTCCAGCGCGAAGCCACCCGGTCGGGGGGCCAAGCGACCACACCGAGCGCGCAAACGCCTCCGCCAGCATCACGCGAGATAACAATTCAGCGGCCTGACGGTCGGACCGTCATCACCGTCCCGCCCCCGTTCGGCCCTTTCGGGCCCAACGGAAATGATATTCCGCCCCAAGCGGTCGACATGGCATTCGGCTTTTTCATTACCATCGCCGTAATCATTATCGGCCTCCCGCTCGCGCGCGCGTTCGCGCGGCGGATGGATCGTCGCAGCGGTCCGGCGCAGATACCGAACGAGATCTCAACCCAGCTCGCGCAGTTGAACCAGGCTGTCGACGCGATCGCCCTCGAGGTCGAGCGGATCTCGGAAGGACAACGCTTCACCGCGCGATTGCTGTCGGACCAGCGCGATCCTGCTCGACAAACTCTCTCGTCCGGCGCCGAAAAGTAGGACGCGAAGCACGGAATTGAATGTCCCTCTCGTAACCCGATCGCGCGCGTGCCCCGTACGACTGCAGAGGAAAGTGATAGCTGGTGCATTGCTCTCGATTGTTGTCGCGACGGGATGTAAGGAGAGCCGATGGACACCGATGGGGAGCGCCGAGCTGGTTCTCTCAGAAATGAAACTGCGCGGCGCCCCAGCCGTCGCCCGTCGACTCGACTCCGATGAGAATTTCGGCCGCACAGTTATGAACGGCATCGCCACCGGCGATAGTTTGTGGCTCGAGGTCGCGGCGAAGCTCACGCCCACGTCGTCCGCCGCGGAAGCGAGCCTATCCATCGCGCTCGCGTCAGCGTTGAATCATGCGCCGGCGCAAGTTCTCAAAGTGCTCGGCGATAAGTATCCGATCGAACAGGTCTGCGGCATGCCCTTCCTGAGAGCGGATTCCGCGGCAGTGGTGGGCTACTACGATTCCGCGACGGCATCTTTGCAAAAGATCGCCGCGGACTCCGTACAGAGTATGCGTGTCGAATGTCAAGCGGCGCTCGATGACGCGAAGGAGCGGCGACTGGAGCGGATCAATCCGAGCTACCTCATCAAGAACAAACCGGTGTCACCGCCGCGCAGAGTGCGGCGAAGAGTGGCGAAGCCAAAGCAGACAGTTACTCCGCCCGACTCTAACTCGTCCGATTGACGCATTGAACCAGCCTACTGGCGTAGAGCTCATCAGTGCATAACCGGAATTAGCGTCTGAACGGCAGCCGACCGGCCCGGCGCGGGCGCTTCCATCAGCAAGGAGTTGTTTTGAAGCGTTCTCTTTTTGCAGTTGCCCTCGTGGGCATGGCGCTTGTCTCATTTGAGGCGGGTGCCCAAGTATCGAAGGTGAAGCCGGTTCAGATCGGCGTCGCTGGAGGTGCGGCACTTCCGACAAGCGATCTGTCGAACGGCGCCAACACCGGATTTAACGTCACCGGCACCGTCGGGCTCAATCCAAAGATGATCCCGCTCGGCATCCGGGTCGATGCGGCGTACAACCGCTTCGGTCTCAAGAGCGTCAGCGGCAACGTCGCCTACACGGCTGTCACTGGCAACCTCGTGTACAAGTTCCAATCCCCGACCGTTTCGCCTTACGCGATCGGTGGCGCGGGCTGGTGTCACACCTCCGCCAGCGTTACGGGATTCGGCAGCGGATCTGATAACAACTTCTGCTGGAACGCCGGCGGCGGCATCGCGATGCCACTGAGCGGCTTCGACACCTTCATCGAGGCACGGTACACCCAGATTCAGACCTCGGGGACTTCCACGAAGTTCATTCCGATAACCTTCGGAGTGATGTTCTAATCGGATTTCGCCTGCGAAAAAAACGGGAGAGGGCGCTGCTCTCTCCCGTTTTTATGTGTCCACTGCAATCGGCTGGCAGGTTCAGCGATACTCCGACATGCGTCAACCTTCTCAGCTCACCTCCAGGCCGAAAGAATGCGCATCCTCGTAGTCGACGACGACAAATCGATACTGAAGCTGATCGCACGGGTCCTGCGCGATGAAGCGTATGCCGTCGATACGGCGTCCACCGGCGAGGAGGCACGCACTCTGGCGCTGGTGAACGAGTACGACGGAATCATTCTCGATCTCCAGCTCGGAGATCGTCACGGTTTCGAGATCCTCCAGGAGCTCCGCCGCCACGGACGCCGCACTCCCGTCCTGCTGTATTCCGGTCGCGCCGACACGGATTCCATCGTGCGCGGCCTCGACGCCGGCGCCGACGATTACGTTGTCAAGCCGGTGTCGAACGAAGAATTGAGGGCACGTGTGAGAACACTCCTTCGCCGCGGAACCGGAAGCTCGCGCGTCGGCGAGCAAGTAAGTGTCGGCAACCTGACGCTGAACCGATTGACTCGCCGGGTAACGTCGAGCGCGCAGGAAGTGAATCTAACGTCGATGGAGCTCAAGCTACTCGAGCATCTGATGCTGAAGTCCGGCGAGACGGTTTCGCGGAGTGAGCTCCACGACAAAGTGTGGGACATGCACTTCGATCCAAGCTCGAATGTCATCGACGCTCATGTGGCGAGACTGAGGAAGAAACTCCAGCAAGCGGGCGCCAGTGCGTCCATAACCACCCGCCGCGGCATCGGCTTCGTACTTACCCCTACATCTATAAGTCCTTCAGGCGAAAAGACTTAGCCATAGCCTCGATTATGACTAAACGGTCATAATCCCTTCACAGAGCCGTCACAGAGGGAGGTACAAATTGTGCCTCATCCAATTCACCACACTGCTGAGCTGCGGCTCACAGTTGTCTGGAGGCTCTGTAGATGGCTCACCTTCGTTTCGCGTTCGCCGCAATCGCACTGAGTAGCGCGTTGGTTTCGCGCTCCGCAGTCGCGCAGCACGGCGCATCGGTGAGCCTCACCCACACCGTGACGGTGACGGTTCCTCCTCGTGTGAAGGTGCAGGTCGGAAGCGCTCAGGTCTCTCCGAGAGCCGTGAGCGTTTCCGGCACGCCTTCCGCGAATGGTTTGTCGCTCAGCGTCAGCGCGACGCAGCCGTGGGCTCTGTCGATCGGTAGCGCCGCACAAAAGTCCCAGCTGCAGTGGTCGCACGATGGTCAATCGAATTTCTCCGCGGTAACTGATCACCAGGCGACGGTCGCGTCAGGCACGATCTCCCAGATTCCGACGTCGGCGACTGTCTTTGTGCGCTCGGCAGCGCCAGCGAGAGATGGCGGCACCACCGACTCGGCTGCAGTGATTCTCACAGTCGTCGCTCAATAAGCGGCGGGACGAAGGTCGCAGCGATATCACAAATTCGCTGTGGAATGTCCGAATCTGACCGATTACCCCTCACAATCGTTACTGGCTTTGACGCTGGCTCGTCGTTCTGTCGGCGAGGGCCGGCAACGCCCCTCTGCGGCGGTCCACGACCGGCGCACGGGCGCAAACCCTCGCATAACCAGATCAGCGTCCTACGAGTTTGCATCACGGCTCACTTGCGGGCGCATTCTCGAACAAGGAGAAGCTTTGAAGCGTTCACTGTACCTCGCGATCGCCGCGATCGCACTCGTCGCTGCCCCGCGCGTATCCCAAGCGCAGCTCGGCATGCTGAAGCCGTTCCAGCTCGGTATTGCTGGCGGCGCTGCCAAGCCGATGAGCGACCTGTCCCAGTCGAATGACCTGGGTTACAACGGCACCGTTGCCATGGCAATCAACCTTCCGATCCTTCCCGTTGGTCTTCGCGTCGATGGCGCGTACAATGAGTTTGGTCAGAAGGCTGGTGGCCCGAAGCTCCACGTAATCAGCGCGACGGGTAACGTCGTGTGGCGTCTGCCGAGCATCGGCGTTTCGCCTTACCTGATTGGTGGCGCCGGCCTGTACATTCCGACGGTTGAAGCGACTGGCATTGCCAGCGCGTCGGAAAACCACTTCGGCTGGAACGCCGGAGCTGGCGTCAGCCTCCCGCTGACGGTCTTCAAGGCCTTTGTCGAAGCGCGTTACAACCGCATTTCGGCGAACGGTGGCTCGATGGAATACGTGCCGCTTACTTTCGGCATCATGTTCTAAGCTTTCGGGGCAACCCGGAAGTTCAAAAGGGGAGGGCTACTGCCCTCCCCTTTTTTTTCGAGCTGAAATCGACGTGGCTCCTTCGCCTCCACATTCGATCGGCCTAATAAAACTGCGCCAGTTGAATCTGGGCGCTGCTCAGCGAGGTCCCATAGAATCGGACGAAGTCTCCGCTGCGCAAGTTGTTGAATCTGTTCAGGTCGTTGGTGCTGACGTTGTTTGGAAGCGTCACCGTCACGGTGCTGTAATTGTTCATGTCGATAGTGAATAAACCGTTTCGTCTATCGACCTGACGAACGGTGCCTTGCCATAACTGCACGTTAGAGAAAACCGTCCCTGATCCATTGCCGCTGACAGACCGATCGACCTGGACGTAGTCCGTGTAGTAGCTGTTGCCACTGGCCTGGATGCGCGCCGTCACCTGGTCGCCGTACTCGAGAGCCGTCGGTGAATAGTTCTGATTCTGGTAGACTACCTGCGTTTGATTGTCGTACGACACCGGAACTGTTTGACCGCCGTTTGTCTGAATCGATATCTGCTGGTACCGCGAGTCTACGCCGCGAATGGTACCGCTGAGCTGGCTCGAGCCAGTGCCGCCGCCGAGCACGCCGCCAAGAATGTTGCCAAGGTTGCCGGCGCAGGCGCCGAGCGAAGCCAGCATGAGCGCCCCAGCGGCGCTCCTTCGTATGCGTTGGATTATTATCGGCATGACCCCTCCTGTGGGGACTCACAAGAGCAATCGCGGTGCCTGTCGGTCCGGTCTATCTTTGCAGTCGATGAGAAGAATTTGGCTCTGCGTGACCGTGGCAGGAGCATTGGGCTGCGAGCAGTCGAACCCGAACGGCGATCAATCGCTTCCAAAAACGAGTGCGGCCTCGAACTCGGCGGTGGCGATGGCCAGCACGAGCAGCAGCACTACCTCCGTCTCGTGCCCACGCACAGGAAAATGGGCGCTCTGCAGCGTCGAAAAACGGCTCAAACAATCCGGCTTCGTTATCAAGCCGGTAGGGGGACGCGCTCCCCGGCGTGCTGGGTTCAGCGTGACTCCAGCCGTCTATGCGCTTGGAAGATCGCGGCTGGAGGTTTTTATCTACTCGGACTCGAGCGTGCTGGCACGCGATGTTGCCGCGCTCGACACGCTGACCGCCGCTCCGCGCGGACTGGCTAGCCCGTGGCCGATGCCACCGACATTCGTCCGATCCGCCAATCTGCTCGCGGTTCTTCTAACCGACAGCCAGGAGCAAGCGGAAAGATTCAACCTTGCTCTTACCGCGGGCGCGCCACAGCCGTGAGATGCGAATCGCGCTGCCGACCTTCTTGCCGGCCAACTGATAGCCATGACTGACCCACACCTGATCGGACCGCCACCGGTCTCAACCCCGACCGAGCTCAGGCTCCGGCGCCGCGGTGCTCGCGAGCTTCCCGACGATCTACTCAAGGCGGCGTCAGTGCGCCTCGGAATAATGTCGCTCCTGGCGGCCGCGCTGTGGGTCGTCGCCGTTGCTTTCGGTCACATTGCCGCGCACGCCATTTATCCGGACAGCCCGCGCTGGCGGCAGTTCGATATCACCGACGGAATTGCGGCGGCCAGCGTGATTGTGTCTCTCGCGCTCTTTGCCTATTCGCGGCGGAGCAACCGTAGCCCGAAGCACATTCTCGACCTCGGTCTCTGGTACATGGTGATCACTTCCCTGGCGATCGCCGTGATGTTTCACCTCGGCGGCATTCCGTCCGGCAATATGGTGTTCCCCGAGATCTCGTGGGTTGGCGTGGTCGTTCTGATAACCGCTGCCATCGTCCCCAGCACGCCGAGAAAGATGATCGTCGCCGGTCTCGTCGCCGCGTCGATGAATCCAATCAGCATGCTTATCGCCAGAGCGCAAGGCATTTGGGATTTCGGCTCGTGGACGCGGGTGTTCGTCATGCACTACCCGGATTACATCCTCGTCGGCGCTGCCGTCGTTGTTTCGCGAGTGGTAACGATACTCGGTCAGCAAGTCAGCAAGGCGCGCGAGATGGGAAGCTATCAACTTGGACAGCTGCTCGGCCGCGGAGGAATGGGCGAGGTGTACAAGGCCGAGCATCGAATGCTCGCTCGACCAGCCGCGATAAAACTCATTCGCCCAGAGATGCTCGGGGCGGCCGACGAGGAAACGGCAAGTCTTGCGGTCACGCGGTTTCGACGTGAGGCGCAGGCAGCCGCGAATCTGCGTTCAGCCCACACCGTGGAGCTGTACGACTTCGGCGTCACCGAAGATGAGACTCTCTATCTGGTGATGGAATTTCTGGAGGGAATGGATCTGGAAACGCTGGTGCGTGAAACGGGGCCAGTGCCGTCGGCGAGAGTGATCCACATTCTGCGCCAGGTATGCGACTCATTGGAAGAAGCGCACACTCTCGGACTGGTTCACAGAGACATCAAGCCAGCAAATATCCACCTCGGACGAGTTGGACTCGTGGACGATTTCGTCAAGGTGATGGATTTTGGCCTCGTCAAGGAAGTTTCCAGCGCGAGCAGCGAGCATTCACTGGCGACGATCCCCGGGCAGATGGCACTGGGCACGCCGGCGTACATGGCACCGGAGATGGCTCTCGGCGAGCCGCTTGATGGGCGCGCCGACATTTACGCACTCGGCTGCGTCGCCTACTATCTCCTCACCGGCAATCTCGTGTTCGAAGCTGAGAAGACGTTCCAGATGATAGCAAAGCATCTGCAGTCCCAGCCGATTCCGCCGTCGCAGCGAACGGATCGCGCCGTTTCTCCCGAACTGGAGCGACTCGTATTGAAGTGCCTGGCGAAAAATGCCAATGATAGACCGCAAAGCGCGGCACGTCTGGCGGATGCGCTAAGCTGGATCCCCACCGAGGGTTGGACTCAAGCTCAGGCGAAAGAGTGGTGGGACAGTCGGGAATCGATAAGGCCGCCGATTCAAGTGAACGCTACTGTTGAGCCTTACCCCTTTCTTGTGACCAATTCTCGCAACGCAGAGGTCTAGGACTTTGGGCGCAACTGTTTACCGGAACTAATCGGGAGGCGCGAAATTGCCCGGATTTCGCGCGGCTCACGTTATGGGACCCTCTCCACCTGTGTCAGCGAGCGAGCCGCTATTCGCAGCCGCTTTCGAGAACGCGCCCCACCCGATGGCGCTCATTGACGCTAATGGTCTGATCGTCCAAGCCAACAGAAGCCTTTGTCGGATGCTCGGGTTCACGCCGACCGAGCTCTCCGCCCTCAGGGCCTGCGACATCATTCATCCGGAGGACGCCGAAACCGAACGAGAACAGCGGAAGCGGCTCGCGGCCGCTGATATTGGTCGCTACGACCTGGTGCACCGATACATTCGCAAGGACTTGAGGACGGTGTGGGCTCGCATGTCGGTTTCAGCGATCAGGGGCAGGTCGCTCGAGCCAATTGTCTTCGTCGCCGAGCTCGAGCCGGTGCCGCCATATAACTGCGCTGACTTTATGAGTGACGAGGTCTGGTTTGCGCGGCTCGGTGAAGCGACCATGGCCGCTATCCACGAGATCGGAAATACGTTGACGGCATTGATGCTGAACTCGGAAATGATCGTTGAGCAGTGCCGTGAGAATGAGGTTGGACAGTCGGCCGACGCGATCTTCAAGGCTGCGCGGCGCATCGCGTTCTCGCTGCGGCGGCTGCGCCGCGTGCACGATACGCAGCCGGTCGCCTACATCGGCCAGAACCGGCTTCTCGACCTGCGACTCGTCGAGCCGCCCGCCCTCCGCCGGGACTCGCCATCGAGCGAGCAGGGCGCCGCCTAGGTAACAGAAGCGCGGCGTTCTGGACAGAATTGGGGCCTCTGCGCAGAATTGACATCCCCCAATTCCGGAGCCGTTCGATGCACCCCCGCATCTATTCCGCAGCGCTCGCTGCGATTGTGCTGCTACCACGACTCGCCACGTCCCAGGGAAGCCCAGTTGCCGACGCATTTCGCGACTATGCGAAGTCCTCGGCGAAGAATCTGACTGCGGCGGCCGAGGAATTTCCGGCAGACAAGTACGGTTACAAGCCAACGCCCGCACAAATGAGCGTCGGCGATATCGTCGTTCACCTGATTCAGGGCAACGATTATCTATGCGGCTCGATCGGCGGCATCAAAGCGCCAACTCGCGCAAAAATGACGGGCACCGACAGCAAGGATGCTCTGCTCGCGCAGCTGCGGGAGAGCTTCGCGTTCTGCGACCAGGCGCTCGCGCCGCTGACCGACGCGAATCTCGGAGAGCAGCTTCCATTCTTCGGTGGGCGCAAGATGTCGAGAGCGGCGGTGATGACTTTGACGACGGGTGACTGGGCTGACCACTACAGCCAGTACGCGAACTATCTAAGGCTGAACGGAATGCTGCCACCGACGGCGAAGAAACCAGCGATGTAGAATCTTCTTCAGCAGAAAAAAAATCCCGCACCGTGGTTTGGTGCGGGATTTTTTGTGTGAGGTTCCTTGTCCGAACTGCGAGCTAAAGAGGGTAGTTTGCGGTAAAGATCGCGCTAGTGTTGATGATGCATCTCGCCCATGGCGATCGTGTAGGGGGCTCCAGGTGCGCATTTTATCGCCGCGTTTGTCGAGGTGAACATCCCCTTCGGATTGTCTTTCCAGAGCCAGACGTGCAGATCGTAATGTCGAAGGGTAGCGGGCATGATCGGCTCGTGACCGTCCATCGGGCCGGCGAGGGCGTGGCCGAATATGCTCGGCACGACGTCACCCGCGACTGCGACCGGTACGAACCACTCAGCGGCGGCCAGGACGAGCTTATTGCCGACCGGCTCATAGATCAGAACCTGCGGCTTGGCGGGGTCGAGTTTGGGACCGATGTTGGCCGGGTTAAGGAAGTGGACACCCATCGCGCCTGGTGGGTACACGATGTTGCCGTCAGTGACACCGGTCGGAAAATCGATGCAGGCGAGCGTCGAGAAGTATCCGTCTTTGATAGCGGCGAACGGATCGCTGTATTTGGCGAGTGCGGTTCGCGCGGCGTCGAGATCGGGTGACATCGCAGCGGCTTTGACCGCAAGCTTCGCCTGACCTTGCGCGCCAGGCGGTGAAATGAATGAAGCCGAGAGAGCGAGGAGGAGCAGACACGGTGCGTACCACTTCTTGAGCGGGTTAAAGCGCATTACAGTCTCCTGGGGGTTTTTTGAGTGCACAACAGTGTTCGCGGGGCCAGGGCGCGTCAATGCCCTCGCGTACGGATTGATTTGCCAAGTACCGGCGTACGACATTCGTCCCGCCAGCTTATTTCTGCGACTTCGCCTTGAGCTCCTCCAACCAATTCTCGACGACGATCAGCTTGTCGGGTGTAGCGGGCGCTAGCGGCCGAATCATCAGGAAGCGCCGGTCGTCGCGCGAGACCGCATAGTTCAGCCCCCAGTTTTCGGCGGCGTATCCGCCAGCCGGAAAGAGTAGAGTTGAGCGGCCAAGGGAGAAGGTCGGAGTAGTAGCGACGGCTACAGCGACGAGATTTCCAGAGCCGTCGCGGTAGAACAACTCACTCCCGCTATGGGACCACGCGGGCTCACTTCCTCCGCGCGTTGAGACCGCCCACTTTGCCGCGCGCGTGTTTGGGAACGGCACCACGTAGACTTCGAACTGACCGCTCTCATCCGAGGCATACGCCATCCATCGTCCGTCCGGCGAAAATGCCGGCGCCATGTCGCTGAATTTGGTCGCCACGAGCGCCACCGGTGCGGCATCCAACCCCGGCCGGATTGCATGAATGTCGCTCAGACCGGGCGACGCTACGTCGGTCTGGAAGACGAGCCATTTCCCGTCGGGAGACCAGCGTGGATTGTACAGGGACCACTTTTCATGGAGATGCAGGACTTCCTGTGCCGTGCCATCGGCTCGCTTGGTCAACAAATCCCCTCTCGCGCCGTACCATGCGAACGTCACGGATCTGCTATCTGGAGTCCACGTCGGTGCGTAATTGTCTCGTCCATCGAGCGTCAACCTGGAGGGCGAGCTTCGGTCCAGCCGCTTGATCCAGATATCTCCGGTCGTCTCGCCGATCGGAGCCAGTTCGACAGCTATCCACTTCCCATCCGGCGAGATGGCCGGCGCCCAGAAGTCGCCTCCCTGCCAGTCGGGATCGACGGGCTGTGCCTTGCCGTCGCGTGTTACCCAAACGAGTTCGTTGCCTTGTTCGGCCGCGGTTGCGTAGACCAGCGTCCCATCCTCTGAGACTGCGAAATCGGTAGACCCTCCAAGCCCGTGCCGCATCCCTTCGATGAGCGCGGTCGGCTCGCCACTGACTTTCATCGAATTCTGATCGAATGCCGTGGTCATCAATGTTCCGTTGGTTGTCACGTAGAGCAGGCGCCCCGGTGGTGCGTACCGCGCGGACATCGCATCGTTTACAATGACGCGGTATCTCCCCGAGGAGATGTCCGCCACGGCGACGTCGAAGGAGCTCGCACCTTTTACACCGGTCCTGCCGCTGGACTCTACGGTGAAGAGGACGCCTTTCCCGTTCGGCAACACCTCGGGCTGAGTGTGGTCAATCTCCCCTCTGGCCGTGTCAAGCGCCGTGAACCACTTCAGCGTGCCTCCAGGCTTGTCTTCAATCCGAAGCAGTCCCTTACCGTCTATCTGCGCGTCGGCGTAGATGAATCCGTTCCGTCCCCACGACTCACCGGCCGATCCTACAATCGAACCAGTCACGACGATTGGGGATCCGCCGTTGATTGTTAAGAGCTTGAGGCTTTTGCCGTCGGCAATAAAGCCCACGCGCTGACCGTCGGGCGAAAAAAAAGGCGTGCTTGCCCCCTCTGTCCCGGCGATCAGGAGCGCATGCAAGTGGTCGCGTTGTCGTATCAGGAGTTGACCATGTGGTCCGCCGATGTATGCCAGGCGCGATCCATCCGGTGAGATCGCGACTCGCCCCGACCACAACCCCCCGCCCGGAACCATCATTTCCGTCGAATCCAATCCAAGGCTATACCGTACCACGCGCTTCGATCCTCCGGGGCGCGACACGGTCCAGATTGCCGCGGTTGTCGTCAGAATCGCCAACGCAATTGCGGCGTACAGCATGCGCCGTAACCGAGGACTGGACCCATCTCGCACGATGGCAGCTGGCGTAGTGGCGGGCGCGGACGCAGGATTGTTCAAGGCTTCCGCGAACTCGTGCGCGGAGGCGAACCGATCCGCCGGAATCTTTTCGAGTGCGCGCGACACCGCCGCGGCAACGTGCGGCGGAACGTGCGGCCGCTGAGCCATCAGCGATCGCGGCTCCTCGGTCATGACTCTCGCGATTATGGCCTGTGCAGTGGGGCCGCTAAAGGGCGGCTCACCCGACAGCATCTCGTAAGTGACCGCACCCAACGAATAGATGTCGCTCCGTCCCGTGATCACGCGTTCTGCCGCGGCCTGTTCCGGACTCATGTAGTTGGGAGTCCCCAGCGACACACCGGACTGAGTCATTCGCTCGCCACCGGCCTGGGTAACTGCCAAGGCAATCCCGAAATCCGCAACGATCGCACTTCCGTCGTGCAGCAGAATGTTCTCGGGTTTGATGTCACGATGTACGACGCCGTGCCTGTGAGCGTAATCGAGCGCGCTCGCCACCTCTGTTGCGATATGGACAGAGTCTGAGACGGGAAGCTGTTGCTCCCTGGCAAGACGCTGACGGAGTGATTCACCGTCGATGTACGGCATCACGTAGTACGGCCTTCCCTGAAGCTTCCCCGCGTCTTCACCAACCAGCCCCGAATCGATGAGGCCCAGGATGTGGGGGTGCTGCAGGTTGGCGGCGAGCCTGATCTCCTGGAGGAACCTCTCTGTGCCGAGTAGGACAGCCAGCTCGGCGCGAAGAATCTTTATCGCGACTTTTCGATCGTGTTTTTTGTCGTGCGCGAGATAAACAGTAGCCATTCCCCCGCTACCGAGCTCCCGTTCGATAGCGTAAGCCGTGAAAGCACGCTGCACCTGCTCAAAGCGCTCAGCCATTGCGCGCGTTTCCGTTTCCTCGGCTCTGTGCGTCGAGGAATTGCTCGTAGTCCTGCTGGACTCGAGACGCATATAATCTCGCGTAATCGATTAGAGGCCGCTTCCAGCCGCTTTCTCCGCCGAGCGCAATGAGGTCGTCAGCCGTCGCAGACCCCTGACGACCGCTGCTTCTGAGTTGCGCCCACGCTGTTACCTCACCCATGACCTTTGCCGCGGAGCGAAGATGACGCCGTTTCCCCTTCGCGTCATCGAGGCACAGACGATCGTTGGTCGGCTGGATCTCCCGCAGGACGTAGCCGCGCCGCCCGATACTCTTTTCGTGGAGCAATGCTGGTGAGATCGCCTGCATGCGCTGTTGAATGGCAACGACGCGGTCGGGCTCGCTCTTCCATGTCGGCTGGCGCACGGTCTCGAACCGGGCGAGGCTCGAAGGCTCAACCTGCTTGGCGTCGAGCATCGCGTTGCCTGCCCGGCCGCCATCACCCCGCACAAGGACGATGTATCGGTCGACGCCAAGACTTCCGAGGCCTGACGCGCGACGGGCGACGTCGAGGACTCTGAAAAACTTGGGATTCGGCTGCGATCTCGCAAATCGGTCGATTTCGCGGGTGACCTTCCTTCGCTGATCATCGGTGGCGGGCAAAACGTGCGGTCCCATCCGGATGCGTCGCCGCGCGTTCTTCCAGATCGTGCGCTCATTGATGAGCATCGCTCGCGACCGTTTGCTCACGTGGTCGAGAAGTGTCCGCACCATTCCGGTCGCTGTCGCTCGTTCGATCCACCTTGCCTTGCCGTCACCCAACGCCGTCTCATACGCGTCCAGAAACAGCTTCACGAGCTCGCTCGCCTCGGTGCGGGTCAGATCGAGCGTCGGAGCGGCGACGTAAACGCTCGCCACCATTCGCGAGATCTCCCACATCGCGGGAGCAAGAGCCGCTTCGTCGAAGTCATTCAGGTCGAAGTAGGAGAGACCGTTGTCGCCCTGGAAGCTGCCGAAATTTTCGAGGTGCAGATCTCCGCACGCCCACGCTAGCGGACTCTCCGGGAGTGCACCCGTTTGCGCGGCGAGGTCTTCCCAAAAGAGATGCGCAGTACCTCGAAAAAACGCGAAGGGCGACTTGCACATCGCTCGATATTTGAGGGCGAGTCGCTCCGGCTCACGGCCCTCGTTGAAGCGCGCGATCCGGTCCGCTACGTCGCGAGAAAAATCCGAGGGAGTCAAGTCGAGTGTTGAAGCCCGCGCTTCAGCTTGCGGAGCCTGGCATCGTCCCGCAAGGTTCGTCGGCCGCTAAGATTTGGTCACTTTCAGCTTTGGTCGTCGCAGGTCTCCTCTAACTCCAATCCCAGGACGCCGGTGGCCGGTCCGCAACCGCAGCAGGCCAAGTGGGGCGCTCGCGCGCTCGTCATCGTCACGGGCGCGCTAATTGGAGTCGGGCTGGCACCGTTCGCCGTCGGACTGCTCGGCGCAATCGTGCTTTACGAAGTCAGCGCGCGACCGTTTGACTGGCTAGTCCGGCGTATTCCGCGTCGTGCTGCAGCATCACTGACCGTTGCGGTGGTTCTGGCACTCGTCGGCCTTCCGGCAATCTGGCTTACCGGGCAGGTCATTGAACGCCTCCCAGCAGCGCGGGCGGCGTTAGCGAATCCTCACTTTCCGCGCTTCGAACTTCCAAAGTCCGGTTTCCTCTCAGAAATCGGCGCGCGGGCTGCGGACGCTGCGAGCGCCGTTGTTGCCTGGCTTCCTGGAGGTGTGCTCTCCATTGGTCAGAGCGCGGCATGGGCGCTGTTGAATTGGTCAATCGCGTTGCTCGGTCTTTACTATCTGCTCGCGTCGTCTTCGCGTGATAGAGACCGCTTCGCTCGGCTAATTCCACTTTCGCCGCGCAGCGTCGACACTCTCAGAATTCGTCTTCGCGAAGCCACTCAGGCAATAGTCGTTGGCACGCTGCTCTCTGCTGCGGTGCAGGGCGCCGCGATAGGCGCTGGTTTCCGGTTCGCCGGAATCTCCGACGCGTTGTTCTGGGGCGTTTTCGCAAGCATTGCGACCCTTATCCCTGTCGTCGGCAACGCGCTTGTTTGGTTGCCTGCGCTGGTGTTCATGCTCGTCGAGCAACGCTACGATGGCGCGCTCGCGATCGGAATCTTTGGGGGAGTGCTCCCCCCATTGATCGATCGCGTGATCAGATCTGTGGTTTCGCGTCGGATGGGTCAGGTGCACCCAATGATCACATTGGTCGGCGCACTCGCCGGCATGCGAGTGGCTGGCGTGGCCGGACTCGTACTCGGCCCAGTAGCCCTGGCCATGTTTTTCGCGCTGCTCGAGATCTACAGCGAGGAGAATTGACGGTCCTGAGTAGAGATCGAGAGCGGGCTGTGGCTTGGATCACCCTCACGGCCATAACACTGCTCACTCAGATGGGCTGCGCGTCGATGCCCGCGTCGTCGCAAAACGTGAATGCTGTGGTGCGCGGCGCAGCTCGGGCGCCATACGGCCAAACGGCGGACGGACGGCTCGTAGAGCTTTTCACTGTCACGAACGCCCAAGGCATCGAAGTGCGGCTGACGAACTACGGCGGGATCATCACCTCGCTCAGGGCACCGGACCGCTCGGGGAGGTTCGACGACATCGTACTCGGGTACGACAGCCTGAGCGGCTATCTCCGCGATTCGCCTTACTTCGGCGCGATCGTCGGGCGCTACGGCAATCGGATTGCCCGCGGCCGTTTCACGCTCGATGGAACAACGCACCGGCTCGCCGTCAACAACGGCGTGAACAGCCTGCACGGTGGGCTCCGCGGTTTCGACAAAGTCGTCTGGAACGCCGAGCCGTTCCGGAATGCCACGGGTGTGGGCGTCGCACTCGATTATACGAGCGCGGACATGGAGGAGGGCTATCCAGGAACTCTTCGCGCCCGCGTCGCTTACACGCTCACGGACGACAATCGTCTGATCGTCGACTATCGGGCGACGAGTGACAAGCCGACGCCTGTCAATCTCACGCAGCACACGTACTGGAACCTTGCTGGCGACGGAAGCCGGGACATTCTCGCGCACGAGCTGACCATCAACGCCGACTCGATAACGCCAGTGGACTCGACGCTCATCCCGACCGGCGAGATCTCCCCGGTCGCTGGCACACCATTCGATTTTCGGACGTCGACGCCGATCGGCGCACGCATTGACCAGCGACAGAACACTCAGATCCGCTACGGCGGCGGCTACGACCACAACTTCGTTCTCAACCGCAGCGGCACGGCGGCAGACTCATTAGTGCACGCGGCGCACCTCGCCGAGCCGACGAGTGGCCGCACGCTGGATGTCTTCACGACCGAGCCGGGGATTCAGTTCTACTCGGGGAACTTCCTCAATGGAAGCATTACCGGTAAGGCTGCGCACATCTATAGATACCGCTACGGATTGGCCCTCGAGACCCAACATTATCCCGACTCTCCCAATCATCCGAACTTCCCATCCACGATCTTGCGTCCCGGTCAGCAATACCGGTCGCGTACGATCTTCGCTTTCGGAGTTGAGACGCGCGAACCCGCGCGCACCGTCTGGACGAAAGAGCGAGCGCGCGCTTGGGCCGACTCCACTGGCTGGCTCGTCGGCAGCAACTTCATCCCCAGCACGGCGATCAACCAGCTCGAGATGTGGCAGGTGGCGACGTTCGACCCACGTACCATCGACCGTGAGCTTGGATGGGCAGAGTCTCTCGGCTTCAATACAATGCGCGTCTTCCTGCACCATCTGCTTTGGCAGCAGGACTCAGCCGGGTTCCTGGCTCGCATGGATCAGTTCCTCGCGATCGCGGACCGACACCACATTCGACCGATGTTCGTGCTCTTCGACGCGGTCTGGGATCCGATGCCGCACCTTGGTCCACAGCGCGCGCCGATCCCGCACGTGCACAACTCCGGCTGGGTCCAGAGTCCGGGCGTCGCAATCATTTCGGACACCGCGCGCTTCGAGGAGCTACGCGGCTACGTGCAAGGAGTCGTAGGTCGCTTCGGGAAAGACCGTCGCGTGGTTGCGTGGGACGTATTCAATGAGCCGGACAACACAAACCGTCCGGCGTACGTCGCGTACGAGCCGCTCGACAAGGGGGCGCACTCGTTCGTCCTGTTGCGCAACGCATTCGCGTGGGCGCGAGAAATGAATCCCTCGCAGCCGCTCACGGCCGCGCCATGGAAGAGAGACTGGATGGATCCGAACCACCTCGACCAGCTGACAGCGTACATGCTCGACAGCTCGGACGTCATCACCTTTCACAGCTATGACGATAGTGCCAGCGTCGAGCGGCTGGTGACGGCGCTCGAGCGTTACGGGCGACCGATCATCTGCTCCGAGTACATGGCTCGCCCGCGACAAAGCACCTTCCAGAAGATCCTGCCCATCTTCGCTCGGCGGCGGATCGGCGCCTTCAACTGGGGACTCGTCGCAGGCAAGACGCAGACGATCTATCCGTGGGACTCATGGTATCGCGAGTACACAGCCGAGCCGGCGATATGGTTCCACGACGTTTTCAGAAGCGACGGGTCGCCGTACGACGCCGCAGAAGTGGCGTTCATTCGCCGCCTGGTCGCAACCACGGCGAGACGGTAAGACGCGCGGCGGGGCGGATGCCTCCGCGTTTACCCTCGCCTTAAACAAAAAAGAAAACCCCGCCAGCGGGGTTAACTCTGGCGGGGTTTACTTCGCAACTTCAGCCGGCTTTTCCGGCTTTCGCCACGGCGGCTTTTGATACGCGGGCCGCGCCTGGATCGCCAGCAGCTCCGCATAGTAGGCGATGATCCGTCTCCGCACCGATTCTGTGGTGTCGCTGGGCTTGGCCTCGAAGGGAGCGTAGCGGGTATTGCCGCTGGAATCAACCCTGAACCACCACCACGGGGCCATTCCCTCCCTACTGGGAACTTCCACGGAGCAGAAAAACGTGCGCTCCCCATCTACGAACTGGAATTCTCTCACTTTTTCCTTTGAACGTGTCCTTGAATTTAACACATTTGACCGGTGGTGACGCGGCGTGAGAACAAAACCCCGCTCAGGACGAATCCATAAGCGGAGCGATAATCTCTAATTCCATGGGCCTGGGTAGAGTTGAACTACCGACCTCACGCTTATCAGGCAGCTTCACACGAACATGAATTCGGCTCAGAAGGTGCCGGTTCACTTCCGCGGGAACTTTGCTTTGAGCTCCTCGAACCAGTTTTCAACGACGATCAGCTTGTCGGCCGTGCCGGTCTCCAATGGCCGCATCATCAGGAACCGGCGATCGTCCGGGGCCACAGCATACTGCTGGGTAAATCCGCGGGATGTGTATCCCGCGGCCGGAAAGAGTGCTGTCGCGCGCCCGACTGAGAAGGTCGGATCGGTATTGACTTCGACTGCCACGAGGTTGCCGGATGCGTCGCGATAGAACAGCTCCGTACCGCGATGGGACCAGAGCGGCTCCGTGCCGCCACCGGTCGAAATTGCCCACTTCCCCGCACTCGTGTTCGGAAACGGGACTACGTAGATCTCGTTCTTCCCGCTCTCGTTGGAGCAGTAGGCCAGCCATCGCCCATCGAATGAAAGCGCCGGCGATGTCTCCGTGAATGCGGTCGCGACGAGCGGTGTCGGCGCAGTATCGGTT
>Ga0070707_100001325_pt1 | contig 24376 bp, 21 predicted proteins | sample KBSK5502metaG_FD_65468 | JGI IMG/M metagenome (GOLD analysis project Ga0070707, IMG submission 65468) | Corn, switchgrass and miscanthus rhizosphere microbial communities from Kellogg Biological Station, Michigan, USA - KBS K5-50-2 metaG | ecosystem: Host-associated > Plants > Roots >...
CTGATCGGATCGCCGACGATGTCGCTGGCGTCGCCGGCCCGAGCAGTCGGGACAGTGCGTTGAGGGGCCGGTCCTTGCCCACCAGCTCCCCCGCCGGTTCCAGTTGGTCTATTCTGCGCCGGCCCCGCAGTGCTCGTTTGCGAGCCTTCGGCTCGCAAGCCGACGACTCGTTCGCTCAGAAATGCTGCGTACGCCATCAGCGCCTGATCCAGAGTTTTGTAAGGCTCTTCGTTCCACCAGGTGAAAAGCGGGTCGTAACCGCTATAGAACGCGTACCAGTTACGCAGAGAAGTCCGCAGGCTGTTGGTCGCGCTCACGGCCCGAAACGCGACCGTCTTCTTGACCTTGATTGCTTCAACGCTTTCAGCTCTGCTTTCACTCCCGCGTTCCGGTCTTAAGCCTGCTTCGACTGACTTGCGCACTCCTTCAATTTGCTTTTTCAGATCCGTTAACGTCGCCGCGGCTTTGGCGGAATCTATTGGCTCCATCCGCCGGCGCGCTTCCTCGAGATCGGTTATTGGTTTTGCGAAGGGAATCAAGGGCGCCATCTCGTTTACCTGTTTGGCTTGAATCGCGAGCTGGCGCAACTCGTAATCAAGATGGTTTTTGAGGAGGAGATAGTCGACTTTGCCTGCCTGGCTCATGGCATCAAAGTTGAGCTTTTGCATTCGCTCGAGCGCGTCGGAGTAGAATTTCTCAAAGCGCTCGCGCCGCGCCGGTGAAATCGAAACCGGGTAGGAGCGCAACAGGCTGCCGCGATCGACGGCGTAGTACTCGATGATCGGCCGCATCTCGCTTTCGGGCTCGCTGGCTCCGGGTTTGCTACCCGGCTGATTGATCGTGTTCGAATCCGCGCGGCTTGAATGCCTGAAACTCTGGGCCGGAGTCTGTACCAGGAAACTGGCGATTAGGGTGAAGGCGAAAATTGTAGCCGCAGCCGGCGAGATTCGTCCTTGAATCATTTGATTCTCCTTCAAATTGAGACGAGATTGTCCTGACGGGCGCATATACTAACGCAAATCGGGTCAGAAGCCCGACCGTTAGGGAGGGCAAGTCCCAGGAGCACTCGGGACCCATGGACGAGGCTCCCCTCCGCAGTACCCGTTAATCGAACCTCACGAGAGTTGCCCTTGCTGGCGCGCGGGCTTCTGACACGACCGCGCACAAGACACCTTGCACGACTCGGAAGGCCTCTGTTAAGATTCGTTTTCGTAATAAATACGACGGACGAGCGAAAGCTTATCTGGTTCGAACTTTTTGATAGGATGCTCCGGAAGACCTTCGTCATGAATCGAACTACAACCCGATTCACATTTTGATTTTGCCGAACCCCGACACGTCGGGGGCAGCGGCGAAGGCGCTCCTATCGAATCCGATCACTGTTATTTAGTAAATCGTGAATAGTAAATCGTGATGAGAAGGAGCGACAGCGCTTCCTTCATTTGAGTTGGGCTCGCGCGCAAGCGGCGGCTTTGCCGTCCGATGCCTTCGGCTGGTTCCGTAGGAGCCGAATGTTTATAGGATTCGCGCGCAAACCCAAGCTGGGCCTGATCGACGAGAAGCGTGTGCTATAGACATCTCGCTCCTGACGGAGCGAAAGCAGCAAGCCGACAATGCTGATTTGAGATTGCGGACATATTCACCGATTCATGAGCGAAATCAACGTACAACTTATCGATGGCGCGCCGGTGCAGGTCCCCAGTTCGACCACTGTGGCCGAGGCGCTGAAAAAGCTTGATCGAGATCTGGCCAAGCAAGCGCTGGCTGCCCGTGTTAACGGCCGCGAAGTCGATCTCGCTTCCACGCTCGACGCGCATGCTAATGGCGATGCCGTTAAGATTGAACCGGTGCTGCCGCAGACCCTCGAGGGCCTGGACGTGTTGCGGCATTCAACCGCGCACCTTTTGGCCGCTGCCGTGCTTGATCTGTTCCCCGGCACCAAACTGGGTATCGGCCCATCCTTATTGGAAGATCCGCGCTACGGATTTTTCTATGACGTAATTGCGCCGCGGACTTTGACCGAAGCCGACCTGCCGGTAATCGAGAAGAAGATGCGCGACATCGCGAAGCGCAATATGCCGTACCGGCGTGACGAGATTGCGAAAGCTGATGCGCTGCGAATGTTCGCCGAGCGTGACGAGCCTCTGAAGTGCGAACTGATTGACGAGAAAGCCGGCGAGAAGGTCAGCGTGTATTACATCGACGGATCGCCTTTCATCGATTTCTGTCTGGGTCCGCACGTGCCGAACACGAATCGCCTGCGCGCTTTTAAGTTGTTATCGCTGGCCGGCGCCTACTGGAAGGGCGACGCCGAACGGCCACAGATGCAACGCATCTATGGCACGGCGTACTTCACTCCGGAAGAACTTGACGCCTGGCTGAAACAGCGCGAAGAAGCTGAGAAGAGAGATCATCGCCGGCTGGGCCGCGAACTCGACCTGTTTTCTATTCAGGAACAATACGGGCAGGGTCTGGTCTTCTGGCATCCGAAAGGCGGCATCGTGCGCCAGCAGATGGAGGATTTTCTGCGCGAAGAATTGGTCAGGCAGAACTACAGTTTTGTCTACACGCCGCATATCGCCAAACGTGAACTCTGGCAGTTGAGCGGTCACGAGCAGAACTACGGTGACGCGATGTTTGCGCCGACGACGTTGGAGGATGCCGAGTTTCGCCTCAAGCCGATGAATTGCCCGATGCACATCGGCATTTATAAGTCGCAGCAACGTTCCTACCGCGACCTGCCACAGCGTTACGCTGAGATGGGCACGGTCTATCGGGCTGAGCTTTCCGGCACGCTGCACGGTTTGTTGCGTGTGCGTGGGTTTACGGTCGATGATGCGCATTTATTCTGCACGCCGGAGCAGGTTGGCGCCGAGATTGACGCCTGCGTCGACTTCGCTTATCGAGTTCTGAAAACGTTCGGCTTTGAAAAGATCAAGTTTGAGCTGTCGGTGAAAGGGAATGACACCACCAAGCTCTATCTCGGTGCCGAAGAAGATTGGCAGAAGACTGAGAAAGCGCTAGCGGTCGCCCTTGACGCTCGGGGCATTCCCTATCAGCGCATGGAAGGCGAAGCGGCTTTCTATGGTCCCAAGATTGACTTCAAGATTGAAGATGCGATCGGCCGATTGTGGCAACTGGGAACGGTCCAATGGGATTTCAACTTGCCCGAACGTTTCGAGCTGGAATATATCGGTGAAGACAACAAGCCGCACCGGCCCGTCATGGTGCATCGCGCGTTGTTTGGATCAATCGAGCGCTTCTTTGGCGTGCTGATAGAACACTATGCCGGTGCTTTCCCGACGTGGCTGGCGCCAGTGCAGGTGGCCGTGCTGCCGATCACTGATCGGATTAATGAATACGCCGAAGGCGTGGCCCAGAAACTGCGCGACGCGGGTCTGCGGGTTGAAGTTAACCTGCGCAATGACAAGATTGGCGCCAAGATTCGCGATGCGCAGATGCAAAAAGTTCCGTTCATGCTGGTGGTTGGAGACCGCGAAATGGAAGAGAACAAAGTCGCGGTCCGCGAGAGACTGAAAGGCGACATCGGCGCGATGTCGCTGGATGATTTTAGCGAAATGGCGCGGCGGTTGGTTGAGACGCGTGCGCTGACGAATGGCTAGTCCAGGGTCCAATGTCCAAAGTCCAAGGTCGAAACCCAGACATTGGACTTTCGACTTGAAACTTTGGACCAAAACTCAGGAGGTGCAGCAATAGCTACAGGTTTTCGAGGCCGCGGTCGTCCGGATCATCGTCGCGCACCGGCCACGCGCATTAACGATCGCATACGTGTTCCCCAGGTTCGCGTAATTGGCGAAGACGGTGAGGAATTCGGCGTTATGGACACCCGTGACGCCATTCGTTCCGCTCGCGAAAAGGGTATGGACCTGGTCGAGGTCGCGCCGAATGCCGACCCGCCGGTTTGCAAAATCATCGACTATGGCAAGTTTCAATACCTGGCCAAGAAGAAAGCGAACGAGGCCAAGAAGAAACAGGTCGTGATTACCGTCAAAGAAGTAAAGTTTCGCCCCGGCACGGACGAGCATGACTATGGCTATCGAATGAAGCATGCGCGCGAATGGCTCACCGAAGGCGATAAGGTGAAAGCCACCATCTGGTTCCGTGGCCGTGAGATGACTCACCGCGAATTAGGCGCCCGCATTCTGGAAAAGCTTGAGAAGGATTTGGCGGACATCAGCGAAGTGGAGATGCGGCCTCGCATGGAGGGCAATCAGATGTTCACCATTTTCGGACCGAGGAGACATAAGGGCGGTTCCAAGCCCGCGGCTCAAGGCCAGAGCGTAGGGAGTGGCGAGGGAAGGCCTTCGCCGCCGGCAAAGCCTGCCGCTGCTCCCGCGACGCAAGCTGCACCCGCTGCGGCTGCGACACCCGCTGCGCCGGATGCACCTGCTGCGCCCGCGGCGCCGGCGTCTTCGGAAGAGAATCAGCCCGGCTAATCTTCTGATTTGGTGCGTGGCGCCGTTCTGACGGCCGTAGGATTGTGAGATCTGAAATCTGAGATTTCAAATTTGAGATCTGAAACTAGTTAGTGAGAATGTGAAAGGAAGCAATTATGCCGAAATTAAAAACACACAAAGGCGCAGCGAAGCGTTTTCGCCTGACTGCCACTGGCAAGATCAAACGGGGGCATTCGCACGCGCGTCACATCTTGACCAAAAAGACCAACAAGCGGAAGCGACTGCTGGATATTGACGGGCTGGTTTCGAAAGGCGATCAGAAACGAGTCGAGCGCATGCTGCCGTATGGAAGAGACTAGAAGATTGAATCATTAGGTCATTGGATCAATGAATCAATGAGTCAATTTTGAAGGAGTGAATTATGCCAAGAGCAAAACGTGGAAACAAGCGCCTGGAGCGCCGTAAGAAAATTCTTAAACTGGCAAAAGGTTATCGCGGTACCAAGTCAAAGCTGTATCGGTCAGCAAAGGAATCGGTTGAGCGGGGATTAAACTTTGCCTATACCGGCCGCAAATTGAAGAAGCGGGATTTTCGTTCGCTCTGGATTGTCCGCATTGGCGCGGGCGCGCGACTTAACGGCTTGAACTATTCGCAGTTCATGCATGGACTGAAGCTGGCCGGAATAGAACTGGATCGGAAAATCCTGGCCGATCTCGCAGCCAAGCAGCCTGCTGCTTTTGCCGAACTTGCCGCGCAGGCGAAAACGTCTCTCGAGAATAAACCACAAGCACGCGTGGCGGCGTAACTGAAGTGATACCTGGTTCGGTGGAAGGGACTGACTATGAAGACCGCAAAGCTCACAACTAAGACGCTTCTCAACGTGCCACTAGCAGTTTTGGCGCTTCTACTCGCGCCCCTGTTGGTTGTCGCTCAGGAGACCACCACTGCGGCTCCAAAGGCGCAAGGACCGGCCACGGGAAAATATGAGGGAACGGCAAAGGATCCTACCGGCGAAGCCAAGGCTACTTTGGATCTCGTGAACGAGTCAGAAAAGTTTTCCGGAAGTATTACTACGCCCCTGGGAACGTTCAAACTGGTGAAAGGCGAAATGGTTGATGGGCTTTTGTCTTTTGAAGTTGAAACCAAGGGAACGCCTGGCAAACTTTCGCTGCGGCAAAAAGATGACATGCTGGTCGGCACTTTTACCGACGCCGGAAAAACGGGCGCCCTGGAGTTGCGCCGGATAAAAACCGATGAGATATCCGGTGTTTGGGATGCCCTCGCCGACACGCAGGGTGGGTTTCCGTTCACTCTCACGCTGAAGGTCGAAGGCGAGAAGGTAACGGGCAGCAGCAGTTCGCAATTGGGCGAGTCGTCGATCTCATCCGGAATTTGGAAAGCTGGAAAGCTGGCAGTTGTGATTGACAGCGCGAATGGCCCGATCGCGCTGATGGCCACGCTGGTAGATGGCAAACTCGTCGGTGATTTCGACTACGCCGGACAGTTGCAGGGTAAGTGGGTCGGCGTCAGGAAAAAACCTTAGTTTGCTTCTTGTGAATGACTGGCGTCTTTAGTCCGCGCAGCGGACGGCCGAAAATAGCCCAGCGATTCATCGCTGGGATCACGACCGCATTCTTGATTATTGAGTCCGCGAAGCGGACGGCCGATGGTGCAGTAGCCCGACCGTAAGGGAGGGCGTTTTCTTTAGCGTACGAATCGATGCCCCCTTTCGGATTGGACGATTCCGTAGACTCAGTCGCCCGTTTCACGGGCTTTTGAATTTTCATTAGGCATCTTTACCCAGCACTGAAGTGCTGGGCTATTTTCGGTTGTCCGCTTCGCGGACAAGAGATATGGTACGGAACCGCTTGCGGTAGCAAGCGGGTCATTGGCTCAACTTGCCGCAACAGGCAAAACAAATCGATTGACTACGTCCCAAGAGAAATTGAGTTATTGACCCGCTTGCTACCGCAAGCGGTTCCGTATCTGTCGCGCTCTTCATGGGGTTTTGAATTTTGGCTGGCTTTCACCCCGTCAAGTGCTGGGCTATTTTCGCACCGTCCGCTTCGCGGACTTGGGATTTGGTTTCCAATTATCGGAGTAGTCGCTGATGTCGCCGCCTACTGAATACGAAGACGAGAAACAGAAAGCTCTCTCAATCGAGGAGGCGTTCAGACACGAGTTCGAGGCATTCGCTCCTTTTGCGGTCAAACGTGAGGGTCAGCCCTCGTCAGAACCACAGGCCGGCTTCGTTTTGACGACTGCAACTGGCGAAAAGCTCTTAGTCGAGTTGAAGGCGCTTGGCACGCGTTATCTCGGTCGCAAGAGCGAGTGGGCTAGTCTTAAGAAAACAATCGGACGCCTTTCACCGGAAGCAAGGTCACATTTCGGTCAGTTCTTGATGCACAAAGAGATCGGAATGAAGGATCAAATTGCTCTAGCGGAAAGGACCCTTCAGGAACTCATCGACGCCGCCCGTACCGAGCGCGAAACGATCGATGTAACCATGCCCGGGCGGCGTCCGCGCACGGGACACCTGCACCCCGTAACTTTGATGCGCCAGCGGATCGAAGACATTTTTGTCTCGCTCGGCTACGCGGTTGAAGACGATCGCGAGATTGAAACCGACTTTTACAATTTCGATGCTCTGAATATCCCTGAAGGTCATCCCGCGCGCGATCCGCAGGACACTTTCTACACGACCGAAGGCTTTGCTTTGCGCTCACAGACGTCGACGGTACAGATTCACGCAATGCAGCGCAGGGGTGCGCCGGTGCGCATGATTGCTCCGGGCAGGGTGTTTCGCCGCGACACCCCCGATCCGACGCACAATCCGATGTTCTATCAAGTCGAAGGCCTCTGTGTAGATCGCGGGATCACGATGGCGCATTTGAAGGGAACCCTGCAGGAGTTTGTGCACCGGTTGTTTGGGCCGGAAACCAAGACTCGGTTTCGCCCTTCCTATTTTCCGTTTACCGAGCCGAGTGCGGAAGTCGATTACAGTTGCTTCAACTGCGGCGGAACGGGCTGTCGCATTTGCAAATGGTGCGGCTGGATTGAGTTGGGCGGATCAGGCATGGTGCACCCAAATGTCTTGCGCGCGGCCGGAGTGGATCCGGAAGAGTTCACCGGCTTTGCCTTCGGCCTCGGCATCGATCGCACCTGTGCGCGAATTTACGAACTCGACGATATCAGATTGCTGTTCGAGAACGACGTAAGGTTTCTTGAGCAGTTCCGATAAGTTGGTCAGTGGTTAGTTGTTCGTAGTCAGTTGCTTTTGTCTTTGGCCCATGCGCGACTGACGACTGACGACTGACGACTGACGACTGACGACTGACCACTGACCACTGACCAATGTTAATTAGTTACAACTGGCTGCGCGAGTTGACCGGCACCAGGCTGGATCCTCAGGAGGTGAGGGAACGGCTGACCAATGTTGGTCTGGCCATCGATGCCGTCGAGGCGCGCGGTGAAGATCACGTGCTGGACGTTGAAGTGCCCTCAAATCGGGGAGATTGTCTGTCGCATGTGGGAATTGCCCGCGAACTCTCGGTTATCGAAAAGTCCAAAGTCCAAAGCCCAAAGTCCGAAGTCCCAAACACGCATGGCAAGTCAAGCGATTTCACGGCGGTTGAGATTCTTGATCCGGACCTGTGCCCGCGATACGCGGCGCGAATTGTTCGCGGAGTAAGGATTGCTCCTTCGCCCGAATGGCTGACAAAAAAGCTCGAGTCGATAGGCCAACGACCCATCAACAATGTGGCCGACATCACCAACTATGTCCTGCACGAATTGGGTCAACCGCTGCATGCTTTCGACCTCGCTAAGCTGACAGAGAATCGCATAGTAGTGCGGCGAGCAGCGAAGGGCGAAACCATCAAGACGCTCGACGGTGTCGAACGCAAGCTGAATGAGGAAATGCTGGTGATCGCCGACGCCAAACGGCCGGTGGCCGTTGCCGGTGTTATGGGTGGCGAAGACTCTGAGATCTCAGAGCACACAACTGAGGTCTTGATTGAAAGCGCATACTTCGATCCCTCTTCAGTGCGTCGCACCGCAAAACTTCTCGGGCTGCACACCGAAGCCTCGCATCGTTTCGAACGGGGAACGGATCCTGATGGCGTTCTGCGCGCGCAGGAAAGATGTGTATCTTTCATTTGCGAAATCGCCGGCGGTACAGCGGCCAGCGATGCGCTGGATGTCTATGCACATCCGGTCGAGGGGAAATCAGCCGGCCTGCGACCCACAAGGGTGGAAGCGCTGACCGGGCTAAGTGTCGAGACGTCTGAAATGGTGCGCATTCTCACTGCGCTCGGGTTCGAACTGTTCAATGAAACGAGCGCCCATCTCATCCTGAATATTCCTTCGTGGCGACACGACGTCGCGATCGAAGAAGACCTGGTCGAGGAAGTTGCGCGCCACACGGGCTTTGACAAGATTAAGACTGAACTGCCGCCGGCCAGCCTGGCCGGTGAATATCATTCGAGCGAAAGGCGCAAACGCGCATTACGCCGCGCCCTGGCGGCGCAAGGTTTTGACGAGTCCATTAGTTTTAGTTTTATTGATGCGGCGCATGACGATCAGTTCGAGTTGATTCCAGCGTTTGCTGCTGGTGACCAGACAGAGAAGTTTGTCACTCTGCGGAATCCAATTATCGAAGACTGGACTCGGATGCGGCCCACACTGCTGCCCGGTTTGCTGGACGCCGTTCGTCACAATCTCAATCAAGGTACGCGCGACGTTTGTTTGTTCGAACTGGGCCGGGTGTTTCGTGCCGGCGAAAATGGCACACTTCCCGAAGAACGGGAGACGCTGGCGCTGGCGGCGACCGGAGGAGTTTTGCAAGCCGATAAAGCCGCGGCGGCTCGCGACTTTGACTTTGCCGATCTCAAAGGAGCGTTGGAAACGGCTCGGGAAGCGCTTCAGCTGCCGGCGCTGGATTACCACGCCGCCGATGCCCGGCATCTTCGTTCCGGCCTGGCTGCTGCCGTTAGTTTGAACGGCACGCGCGTCGGTTGGATGGGCCAACTGGCGGAAGCGACCGCCGCCACCTATAAGTTTCGCCAGCCCGTCTTTGTCGCCGAGGTCGATCTCACCAGCCTCCTGGAAACGAAAGAACTACCGGTGCTCTATTCGCCGCTGCCACGATTTCCCTCGATCGTGCGCGACGTTTCTTTGCTGGTTGATCGCAAAGTTACGGTGGCGGATTTACTCAGCACTGCCAGAGAGCAAAAGGTCGAGCACTGCATCGGGGCGATGTTCGTTGGGGTGTACGAAGGCGAGGGAATTCCCGAAGGTAAGCGATCAATAACTCTTCGTCTCGAATACCGCGCCGCCGATCGCACGTTGCGCGACGAAGATGTGGACGAGGTGCACTGGCCGCTGGTCAAAGCTCTGCAGGAAAAGTTTGCCGCCGAAGTGCGGTGAGTCCTGAGTTTAGAGTTCAAGCTTCAGCTTGTATCCGAAGAACAACCTGAAGGTTGAACTCTGAACAATTCTCTTGCGCTCTTGCTTGTGAAGTCGGATAATCAGCCGAAGTTTTTTAGGCCGCGCTAATCGAATCCGGGAGACGACGATGGTAGCCCTAAACGGACTGGAAAAATTCTCGCACCTCGAAGACAAAATCTATCGCACCATCGAGTTGGCCAAGACCCTGCGCCAGGAAAAGGACGATCTCGAGCGACAGTTGGCCACCGTTCGCAACCTCGGGGGAGACAAGCGGGAACTAGTGACTCAAATCGAACGGCTGCTGGCTGAACGCGAAGCCATTCGAGTCAAGGTGCAGAGTATGCTGGATGCAGTGATCGCGGCCGATCCTGAAATCGCGGAGGCGATACGCCGATGAGCGCAGATATTACGGACGTCGACAGAAACACGGAAGCGTCGCCTACGATCAAGGTCGAAATCTACGACCAGGCTTATACCGTCCGCTCTGACGGCGACCCGGAATACCTGAAGGACCTGGCCGAATACGTCGATCAGCGCATGCGCGAGATTTCCTCAGGTACCTTGACGGTCGATTCGCGCAAGGTCGCCATTCTGGCGGCCCTTTACATCGCCGATGAGTTGCATCAGTTGAAAAAAATTCACGAGCAGGCGGACGCTCAACTGGCTACCCGCAGCTCAGAGTGCTCCGAGATGCTCGATCGGCTGCTAAAAGTTCCGCGCAGTCTTACCCGCCCGGCGGCCTCTTAATCTCGAGTCCCAAGGCTTTAAACCGCGCAGCGGTTGAATTCAGTAGCCGTGGGCAACGCCCACGGATCGCTAATCAACAAGAATCCGACCCTGAAAGGGTCGTATAATCAAGCATTATGGTTCGACCCTTACAGGGTCGTAATTTATCTTTTCGCATTCCGATCCGGTGGCGTTGCCACCAGTTATTGAATTCGTCCGCTTCGCGGACACTCAGCGTTCAATCAAGGACTTCACACCACTAACCGCCTTCTTCGATTTGTGCTACTATCCCCGCGGCAGAGGGAGTCTTCTGCGGGGTTCGTCACCGAGTACAGATGATTGAGCCAACGTCGTTGATAAGGGAGACCGACGCCGCGAGCTAGTGCGTTTCTTCATAGTTAAGAAATGCCGACAGTAAGCGGCGAAACAAAGGTCACCCACCTGTTCACTCAGGTTCAATCACGACTTCGGAACGGCCCGGCGGTTTCCCTCTCGCCAATTTCGAGTCGTAAATCGTAAATGGTAAATCGTAAATAGGGGATTCTCTGTTCACGATACCGGGTTTATGATTTACGGCTTTTGTCTATTTACTATTGACGATTTACCATTCACGTTCTTATGAAACTTCTTTTAATCGGCGATGTAGTAGGTAAACCCGGGCGGGCGGCTTTGTTGGATCGTCTGCAGGATTTGAAAGAGCAGCACGCAATCGATTTCACGGTAATGAACGCCGAGAATGTGGCCGGCGGTTTTTCCATCACCGCGGCCATTGCCGATCTGCTTTTCTCTTCCGGCATCGATGTGATGACCTCAGGCAATCACATCTTTGACAAGCATGAAGTCATTGAATACATCCGCAAACAACCGCGGCTGCTGCGCCCCGCGAACTATCCTCCCGACACGCCGGGCCAGGGCCTTTGGGTAGGTGAAGTCAAAGGTGTCGGCATCGCCGTAATGAACTTTCTGGGCCGCGTGTTCATGCAGCCGGCCGATGATCCCTTTCGCATCGCCAACGAATTGATCGCGTCGTTGCCGTCCGAAGTTAAGGTGCGAATAGTCGACATGCACGCCGAAGCGACTTCCGAAAAAATGGCTATGGGCTGGTTTCTCGACGGGCGTGTGTCCGCGGTGGTGGGGACGCACACTCACGTCCAGACCGCAGACGAAAGAATCCTGCACGAAGGCACTGCCTATTTGACTGATCTGGGAATGACCGGAAGTTATGGCGGCGTCATTGGCATGAAAAAAGGCGACATCATCGGCCGATTCACGTCGCCGCTGCGACGCAAGCCCGAACACTCAAAGAGTGAAGTTCGCATCTGCGCCGCGGTTGTGGATGTTGATGAGAGTACTGGGCGAGCGCGATCGATCGAGCGACTCAACTTGAGCCATACGTCGTGAGCAGTGGGCAGTGGGCAGTGGGCGGTGGGCAGTGGGCAGTGGGCAGTGGTTGCGAACCGTTGTGATCGGCGAAGGGAAAACGCCGAAGGCGTTCGCTAATTCCAGCCCAGGGCAACGCCCTGGGTTTCAATAACGAGCGCGACCGGAACTCCGAAGGAGTTAGCGAACGGCTCAGTCCCAAACGTATCGTTCGTCGCAGGCAACCTCATACCTCTTAAGAAACGCGCGGTATTCATCCTCAAACGCGTTACTCGCCGGTGATGCTGTTCTTGTCGTTCGATGTACCGTCTTACCTGATCGAGATGCGATTGACTCACAGAGAAAACGCCGTAGCCGTTTTGCCAGTGAAACTTTTGATGCGAGCCTGAAATCTCTTTAATCCAACTCGATGATGTGCGCTTGATCTCCTTGACGACAGTAGAAATCGAATACTTTCGCGACAGCGCGAATAAGGCATGCACGTGGTCGTTCGTACCATCGACGATAAGCGTTGTGCAATCGTGCGAACGCAATACGGCAGCGAGATACGCATGCATATCTCGCCGAATTTGCCCGTCAGTCAGAAAAGGAAAACGGTCTTTCGTTGAGAAAATGAGATGTGTCCAGAGTCTCGAAAGTGATTGGGCCATGGGAAGCGGCTCCTTTCAAGATCATTCTTCGCGAACTCTTTCAGAGTTCCAATCGTGCCCCGTCTTCCTGACCCAGGGCGTTGCCCTGGGCTCGAATTGGCTAACGCCTTCGGCGTTCGACCTTCGATGTTAGGCACTCTTAGACCCACTGCTCACTGATCTCACCCCGGCGCTTGGTCTTGAGGAACTAATTCGCCGGTGGTTTCCGCATCCATCGGGGACGAAAGCAGCAGTTCGGCAAAACCGGCAGGCAGAGAGCGCACGCGGCCGTTGGCGTCCGTCACCACGTGGCCGGTTTCACCTTCAGCGATGACCGTTCCATCCGGCACCCGGATGATCTCATAACCAAATCGCAGTGACCGGCGACGTAGTTCCGTGATGTGAGTTCTAACGACCAGCTCGTCGTCATAATAGGCGGGCGCCTTATAACGGCAATAACTCTCGGCGACGACTAGAAAAGAATTTTCATTTTCTTCCATGTCGCGGTAGGAAAAACCCCGGGCGCGGCAGTACTCTGTGCGGCCGATTTCGAACCAGACCAGATAGTTCGCGTGATAAACCACGCCCATCTTGTCGGTTTCGGCGTAGCGCACGCGCAGCAGCGCCTCGTGCCACTCGTCCACTTCTTCCAAATCGTCCGGATTCATCATTTTAGTTAGAATGTTTCGAACACTGGCTCCGTTAGGCGCCAAATGTTTATAGATTTAGTTAAGATATCAACTGTCCAGCTCCTTTAGGAGCAAAATATGTCGCCCCAAATGGGGCTATAAACATCTCGTTCCTACGGAACAACCCTAAGGACTAGTCGTCGCGTTAGCTTCAACGTCTCTATTCAGGCTAAACTCGTTGCTTTTAGCGGACTATAAGAGCGAAAGATGAGGATGTCAAAGCAAATTCGTTGGTACGGACTTGAAGCCCATGCATCACCGCGTGTGGCACGCAGGTGTTCCGGCGCGATGAGATTTGTTCTGCCGCTCTTCCTGGTAATCGCGCTTCTGGCAGGCCTCACGCAACCTTCAGCGAGTTCATCGCCGGCCTCTTTGCGCTCCCAAACATTTCCCGGTAGCCAGCAGGGCACCAGCACAATCGCACGCAACGCCGCTCTAATTGCAGCTACGCAGGATGTGTTAAAAGAGACCAGCGGACTGCGGCAGCTCCCGATTCTGCGCCCGGTGCAAAGTTCGACTCAGTCGCGCGCCGAGATCGAACAGATGCTGATCAGGAATCTCAATGAAAATACGACTCCCGCGCAGCTTCACGCCACTGAAGTCACTTTGAAAAAGCTCGGCCTGGCGCCTGCTGACTTTGAGTTTCGTGCTTTGATGATTCGTTTGCTGACAGAGCAGGTTGCCGGTTATTACGATCCCAAGACGCGGGAATTTCATCTGGCCGACTGGATCGATTTGGACGGGCAAAAGCCGGTGATGGCGCACGAACTCACGCACGCGCTTCAGGATCAGCATTTTAATCTGCGCCGATTTGAGCATTGGCCCAGGGGCGACTCTGACGCTGAGCTGGCTGCGCACGCTTTGATAGAAGGAGACGCGACGCTGGCGATGTCGCTTTATGTAGCGAGCAATCCGTTGCGCGCGCTGGCATTTCTAAAGTCGCTTGGCGCGAGCGGCATGACGTCCGTGGAGCTGGATAAAGCGCCCCGCGCCGTGCGCGAGAGTTTGCTGTTTCCTTACCAGGAGGGAAGTAACTGGACTCGCACTATTTACCGGCACGGAGGATGGAAAGAAGTTTCGGAAGCGTTCAGCTCGCTGCCGGAATCGACCGAACAGATTCTGCATCCCGAAAAATACTTTGCGCACGAAGCGCCGGTGAAAGTAACGCTGCCTGACGTCACGCCGCTGCTTAACGGAAGAGGTCAGAGATCAGTCGGCAGTGGGCAGTGGGCGGTGAGCAGTGAGCAGCGATCGGCAGTCAAGGCACATCACTCACCATCAACCGGTACATGGACTTCATTAGTTGACTGCCCACTGCCCACCGCACACTGCCCACTATTCGACGCTCACCGCTCATTGCCCACTGCGACTTGGCGCCGCATTGACTCTGACGTCAACGGCGAGTGGGGCTTCTACTTAATCCTCGATCAGTTTCTCAGGTCGCCGGCTGAGTCACGTCGCGCTGCCGCCGGTTGGGGCGGCGACCGTTATTCAATTTACGAAGGCCCGAAGGGCGAAGTGATGTTTGTGTGTCTCTCAACCTGGGACACGGAAAACGACGCGCGCGAGTTTTTTGATGCTTACGTTAAGCGCACACCGGCGCGCTACGCGAGCGCCATAGCAGTCGAACCAACTCCCAACAAGGAATCTAATGTCTTCTCAAGCAAATTTCAGACTTCCCAGGGCACGGTCTTGATCGAACGCCGCGGCTCGCGCGTACTGATTGTTGAAGGCGATCCCGGTGGTGGTAAGAACAACCTCCTGCTCAACCAACTGTGGCGGTAAGGTTCGCATGGGATAACTCAAAATTGCCGCAACTCGCTTGCTTGTGATATTTTCTCGCTGGAATTAATCGATAAACTACTGAGCTGTGGCAACAAAGTGACTTTCCGAGTCTCGAGGCATGCGAGCGTCTAAAATCAACTCCAAGCCGACTTCCAAATCACCCTCCGAGCTAACTGTACCTGGATCAGACTTGCGACAGCCGTCATCAACAAAAGCAGGTTCTGGAAAACCGCGGCTGCGAGAATTGACTGAAGAATTGCGTCAGCTCGAAGCAAAGCTGCGTCTGGGTGGTGGCGCCGACAAGGTGACAAAGCAACATAAGCAGGGGAAGCTGACTGCGCGGGAGCGGATCGATCTGCTGCTCGACAAGGATTCGTTCCGGCAGGAAATAGGGCTGCTTGTGGCCTACGATCGATACCTCACGGAAGACCGACGACCGAAGACGGAGGACCGGGAAAAGAAAGAAGAAATAGGAACTGCGCCGGCGGCGGGCGTGGTAACGACGGTCGGGGTTGTGAGTGGCCGCGAAGTTGTCGTCGTTGCTAACGATGCGACCGTAAAAGCTGGATCGTGGTGGCCGGAGACGATTAAGAAGATCCTGCGGGCGCAGGAGATCGCGATGCGCTCGCATGTTCCGATCATCTATCTGGTTGATTCGGCGGGCGTGAATCTGCCATATCAGGGCGGTGTCTTTCCCGGACAGTACGGAGCGTCGCGCATCTTCTATTACAACTCGATCATGCGGCGCTATCTTCATGTCCCGCAGTTTGCGGCGGTGATGGGACCATGTATCGCCGGGGGCGCGTACCTGCCTGCCCTCTCGGACATCATCATCATGGTAGATGGCACTTCGTTCATGGGCCTGGGCGGTGCGAACCTGGTGAAAGGCGCTACGGGCCAGACGATTGATAATGAAACCCTCGGCGGCGCGCGCGCGCATAACGAACTGTCGGGAGTTGCTCACTACCGCGTTAAGAATGATGAAGAAGCGATTGCCAAGATAAGAGAGTTTGTCTCTGAATTGGTCCCAAGTTCCAAGTCTCAAGTCTCAGCCAGCACCGATCCTAAGACTTCTCCCGAAGAACTTTACGAAATCATTCCCGAAGATCACCGGCAGCCTTACAACATGCGCGAGCTGCTGGATTGTCTGCTTGATGAAGGACACCTGGACGAGTTTCAGGCCGACTATGCGAAAGAGATCATCACGGGTCACGCGCGGATTCGTGGGATTCAAGTTGGCGTGATAGCTAACAACCGCGGCATGTTTCGCGACCCGGCGGGCGGTTCGCCAAAGTTTGGCGGGATCATCTATACCGAATCAGCTGAAAAGGTTGCGTACTTCATCGAAACTTGCAATCGGCATCAGACACCGCTCCTCTTCATTCAGGATGTCTCCGGATTCATGGTCGGGCCGGAAGCGGAGCATTCCGGAATAATTCGCGCCGGGGCTCGCTTTGTCGAGGCGATGGCCACGGCGTCCGTGCCGAAGCTCGTCTTAACGGTTAATCATGCTTCGGGTGCCGGCTACTACGCGATGGCCGGGCAGGGCTTTGATCCGGACTTTATTTTCAGTTGGCCGACCGGGCGTATGGGCGTGATGGAAGGCGAATCGGCCGTGCAGGCGGTCTTTGGGAGTCAGCTGGAGAAGTTAAGAGCAAAGGGCGAAGAGCCAACTGAGGAATTGGAAGCAGAGATGGCCCAGGTACGAGAGACTTATGATCGCGACCTGGACGCAAAGTATGCTGCGGCGCGTGGCTTTGTCGATGCAGTGATCTCGCCGGAAGAGACCCGGGACGCCCTCGAGCTTGCATTACGTGTCAGTTTGAATTATTCAGGACCACATCTGGGACAGTTTGTATTGCCGGCGAGTTTGGCGTAAAACATTTCACGCCAGAGGGGCACAATCCGTTTAGCAAACTCAAGCCACGGTTCAGCGCACAGGCGGGGAGCCGCAAAGGTTTATCGAGGCCGCGTACATCGCTCTTAGTCGGGAGGTGCGCGACACCATAAAGGAGAAGAAACGTGAGAAAGAGCACCATCTATCTTTTTGTTCTGGGCGCCGCTGTTGTGATCATGACGGCGTTGGCCAGCGCGGGCCTGGTCGTATCGGCGCAGAACTCAAACTCGTCAATGACGATGCCGGAGAGCACTAACAAGGGCGCGATGAAACGCAAGCCGCGTAAGCCCAAAACGACCACGACCTGGACCGGTCGTTGCGATCCAACCAAACAGGAACAAGCCGACCTTTCCGGAACCTACACCGGCACGGTAAATTATCCGGACGCTTCCCTGATGGGCGACGCGACGCTGACGATCACGGGAAACAATTTTTCGTTGACCGCCGGCTCGTCGACGCAATCGGGCCGGGTTACGGCCGTTACAACCTGCGGCTACACTGGCGCCACGATGATGTTCGGCGACCTGACACCGCCGGCGGCCAGCCCCAATCCGCCCCCTGCTCTGCCGGCAGTTTCCCTGCGTGTGCGCAAGATGGGTGATCGCGTAACCATGATGACGGTTCCGGGCGAGAAGAGATCGTTCTCGTTTGGCACAGCCGCAACGGCTAAGCCCAAGCCTCGGAAACACAAGAGGATGGCAGCGCCGCCAGCACCACCGCCGCAGCAGTAGTGAAGTAGCGCACTGTCTTGCGCGGAGACGCGAAGACACGGGAAAGCCTGCGACATAGACACGAAACGTTGCTCGTCGTGGCAGCGAGCCGTGTGCTGTTCGTTAAGCGTTTCCCGTGTCTTCTTATGTAAGCCCGGGGATTGACTCAGGAGAATGAAACAAAAGATTCGAATTGCGGCCGGCCAGGGTTTTTGGGGCGATCTGCCTGAGGCGCCGGTGCGTCAGGTAGAGGGCGGACCGATTGATTATCTGATGCTCGACTATCTCGCTGAAGTAACGATGTCGATTATGCAGAAGCAAAAGGCGCGCGACCCGAGCGCTGGATACGCGCGCGACTTTGTACCGCTGATGAAGCGTATCCTGCCGGCCTGTGTGGAACGGGACATCAAGGTCACTGCCAACGCCGGCGGCGTGAACGTCGAAGGGTGTGCCGCTGCCGTGCGCGATGTGGCGCGAGAGCTCGACCTTGCAGGCAAGTTGAAGATCGGTATCGTTACCGGCGATGACATTCTCGATCAGATTGACGGTTTTCTCTCACGCGGGATCGAGTTGCGCAATATGGACACGGACAAACCGCTGGCAACCGTTCGTGATCGAATTCAAAGTGCCAACGTCTATCTCGGCGCGGCCCCAATTGTCGAAGCGCTGGATGGTGGCGCGCGGGTTGTGATCACAGGTCGCGCGACCGATACGGGGCTGACGCTGGCCCCGATGATTCATGAGTTCGGCTGGGCGGGCGATGACTGGGACAAACTGGCGGCGGGTACGATCGCGGGCCATATCATTGAATGCGGAGCGCAATGTTCCGGAGGCAATTGCCAGTATGAGTGGCGCAGCGTTCCTAATCTGGCGGATGTAGGTTTCCCAATTGCAGAAGCAACGCCCGATGGCACATTCGTGATCACGAAACACGAACGCACCGGTGGGTGGGTAATCATTCCTTCCATCAAAGAACAACTGGTTTATGAGATGGGCGATCCGCGCGAATACATTACCCCGGATTGCGTGGCGGACTTCACCACCGTACGCCTCGAATACGAAGGCCGTGACCGCGTTCGCGTCTTCGGAATCGAGGGTCGGCCGGCGACCGACTCTTTCAAAGTTTCGATCAGCTATTCGGCCGGGTATAAAGCTGTGGGTACACTCGTCTACTCTTGGCCCGATGCCTATGACAAGGCCCAGGCAGCTGACCGAATACTAAGAGCGCGGCTGGATCGGCTCGGGCTGAAGTTTGATCAGATTCTTACGGAGTTTGTGGGCGCCAACGCGACACATGGACCGCTTGAGGGGCAGCCATCTTCTGATCTACCGGAGGTTCAGTTGCGCGTCGGCGTGCGCGGCGACGATCGCACGGCGATAGAGAGATTTACGAAAGAGATTGCGCCGTTGATCCTGACCGGCCCTCCGGGAGTTACGGGTTTTGCCGGTGGGCGTCCCAAGGTTGAAGAGATTGTCGCGTACTGGCCGGCGCTGATTCCCAAGAATGAAATCACGCCACGCGTTGAGATAATCGAAGCGTAGCAGAATGGATACCGAAAGGAATCGCTGCTAAAGAAATGCGTATTCAACTTACCAGGCTTGCTCACGCGCGCTCAGGCGATAAGGGCGACACCGCGAATGTTGGCTTGATTGCCCTGAGCGATGAATTCTATCCACTTCTCGTCCGCGAAATAACGGTCGCCCGCGTTAAGGAACACTTCCGAGGCATTTGCCAGGGCGAGGTGGAGCGATTCGAGCTGCCGAACCTGGGCGCGCTAAATTTTCTGCTGCACGAAAGCCTCGGCGGTGGTGGGACGCTGTCGTTGATGACTGATGCGCAGGGAAAAACTTTTTCGACTGCGCTGTTGCGCATGTACATCGATATTCCCGACGATGAGGCTGTCTCTCTTGGGCTGATTTGAAAAGCGCAAAGCCGGACGCGAAGGAAGTGAACACGGCGTTGCTTGAGTTTCTGGCGGAGAACAACTACCTGCGAACTAGTCATGGCGGAAGGTAACTCAACGGTTCTTTATCACGTCGAAGGGTGTGTTGCGCGCATTACTCTGAACCGGCCAGAGAAACGCAATGCGTTGAATGACGAGCTGATCGCCGGACTCAAAGAAGCACTTCGAAGAGCAGATCACGACGAAGATGCGCGGGTGGTCGTTTTGGCGGGTGCGGGTTCAGACTTTTCCTCCGGAGCGGACCTGGCGGCCCTGCGGAAGATTTCGACGGCTACCGTGGCAGAGAATCTGGACGACGCGCGGTCTTTGATGGAACTCTTTCTTCTAGTTCGGGCGGTGCGGGTTCCCGTGATCTCAGCAGTTCAAGGACGCGCCTTGGCCGGAGGCTGCGGACTTGCACTGGCGTGCGACATGGTTCTGGCAGCCCGCTCGGCACGGTTTGGTTTTCCCGAGGTCAAGATCGGATTTGTGCCTGCGATGGTAATGGCAATCCTGCGCCGAGATACTTCTGAGAAGCGTGCTTTCGAGCTGTTGACACTTGGCGGTGACATCAACGCTGAGGAAGCTCAAGCTTACGGCCTGGTTAATCGGGTTCTGGATGACGAAGCATTTGAAGATGAGGTTGACGTTTTTGCGCGCCAATTCGAGAAAGTCAGCGGCTCGGCGGTCAGGCTATCCAAGCAACTCTTTTATGAAGGCGACGCTATGACTTTCAAAGATGCGTTGGAGTGCGGAGTCGACACGAACGTGCTGACACGGATGACCGATGATTGCCGGCAGGGAATTGAACGGTTTCTAAAAAAGAGTTAAGGGCAATACCTAATCGCGCGGCCTGACATTCTCTCTGATAAATGCGGCGATGTCCTGAGTAGATGTTCCGGGAAGAAAAATCTCGGCCACGCCCTGCTGCTTTAGCTTGGCAATGTCCTCCTGGGGAACAATGCCTCCCAAAACAACCAGCGTGTCTTTCATTCCTTGTTCACGAAGCAGCGAAACGATTCGCGGGCACAGCGTGTTGTGTGCGCCACTAAGAATCGAAACACCGACCGCGTCGACGTCCTCCTGAAGAGCAGCTGCGGCGATCATCTCGGGCGTTTGGCGCAATCCGGTATAGATTACCTCCATGCCCGCATCGCGGAGTGCGCGCGCGATCACTTTCGCGCCGCGATCGTGCCCATCGAGGCCCGGTTTGGCCACGAGAACTCTTATTTTTCTGGCGGATTGATCCATCGAATCATTGAATCATTGAAACCCTGCGCAATGACCCGATAATTTGATGAATGAATCTAAATCGCCGGCTCTTCGTAAATCCCGTACACGTCGCGCAACGCAGAGCAAATTTCGCCGAGGGTTGCGTATGCGCGTACAGCCTCGATCGTGGCCGGCATCGTGTTGTCGCTTCGTTGAGCTGCTCGTCTGAGCTGATCCAATGTTCTGCTTACTTCTCCCTCGTCCCTCTTTGTGCGGGTTTGTTCCAGACGCTCGAGCTGATGGGTCCGCACTGATTCATCGATAACCAGGGTTGGGACTTGCTGCGGTTCATCTTTCATTTCGTACTTATTAACACCCACTATGGTCTGATCCCCGCGTTCCAAAGCCTTCTGATACTGATAGGCGGATTCCTGAATCTCGCGCTGCGGAAATCCCTTCTCCACTGCTTCTACCATCCCGCCCATGGCATCGATTCGGTTGAAATAGTCGATGGCGCCTTCTTCCATCTTGTTGGTCAGCGCTTCGACGAAATATGAGCCGCCCAGAGGATCGACGCTGTTGGCCACACCCGTTTCCTCGGCAATGATCTGCTGCGTGCGCAAAGCGATTAGGGCCGCGCTGTCGGTCGGAAGTGCCAGAGCCTCATCATAGGCGTCTGTGTGCAGGGACTGAGTGCCTCCGAGGACACCGGCGAGAGCCTGAATGGCAACGCGGGCAATGTTGTTCAATGGTTGTTGGACTGTCAGCGAGACGCCTGCGGTTTGCGTGTGAAAACGCAACTGCATGGTTCGCTCATTCCTGGCTCCAAAACGATCGCGCATGACTCGCGCCCAGATGCGGCGCGCGGCACGGTACTTGGCTATCTCTTCAAAGAAATCATTGTGGGCGTTGAAGAAAAATGAGATCCGGGGAACGAATTGTTCAATGTCGAGACCGGCGCGCACTCCCCAATCAACATATTCAATTCCGTCGCGAAGAGTGAACGCAAGCTCCTGCAAAGCCGTGGCCCCGGCTTCTCGAATGTGGTAGCCACTTACCGAAATCGGGTTGTATCGAGGGACATGATTCGTGCAGAACTCGAAGGTGTCGATAACCAGTTTCATCGCCGAGCGGATGGGATAAATCCATTCCTTCTGGGCGATATATTCCTTGAGGATATCGTTTTGGAGAGTACCCGAGATCTTTTTCCAATCAGCGCCTTGTTTCTCCGCGACCACGAGGTACATCGCCAGGAAAACTGAGGCCGGCGCGTTGATTGTCTGAGAAACGGTGACCGATTCGAGTGGAATCCCGTCGAACAGCGCTTCCATGTCGGCAAGTGAAGAGACAGCCACCCCGCATTTTCCGACCTCACCTTCCGAGAGTGGCGAATCGGCGTCGTAACCCATTAACGCAGGGAGGTCATACGCTACTGAGAGACCAGTCTGGCCTTCCTTCCAGAGGTATCTAAATCTTTGATTTGTTTCTTCAGGTGTGCCGAACCCTGCGAATTGACGCATGGTCCAGAGCTTTCCGCGGTAACCAGTGGCATGAATGCCTCGGGTGTAAGGGAACTCACCAGGGAATGCCAGGTCGTGCTCGAAATCGATCGCGGCGGTGTCAGCAGGTGTATAGAGGCGCTTGACCTCATCCAACGAGACGGTTTGAAAGCTGTTCCTCCGCTCGCCTCGCGTCAGGGCTGGTTTCAAGGTCTCTTCTTCCCACCGTTCCGTTGCGAGTTGTTGAGGAGAAGTTTCCTTGATCTCTTGCATACCAGACTCAATGCCGACGTCAGACTAACATCCAACTGAAAGACTTTGTTGAGTAGAATCCGATATTAGAGGAAGCATTCGATGAGTGTCAAACACTTAGCGGCGGTGCTCTTACTTGCTTAACAACGTTTCAATCAGCCGAAAGAAGGGAGCGCGGCTGCCGTTACCTCCAGCAGCCGCGCAATTTCGGAAGGACCCAAGAGCGTGGACAGAGCAGCGGGGTCAAGCGGATGCTATTAGCGGACAAACGATAGCGTTCCAAGAGCCGAAGCTTGTTTCACTGACTCAATCGGCACTACGATGTCGTTGGGTCTAACCATTCCTAATCTGGCTCGCGCTTCAGATTCGATCATGTTTGGGTCGTTGGTCATGCGGCGAATCTCCAACTGAAGCAACTCATTTGTACGGCGGGCCCGATCAATCTCTACACTCATCTGCTGATACTGAAGTGCTGAAGCTTTTGACTCGGCGCGGGTTCTAGCGAGCACGGTGAGGCAGATTCCAAACGTTGCCAAAAGAATCATTCCCAGGAGGATCCAAGAGGGAATCAGTCCCAGCCAGGCAACGGTTGTGGGAACAAACTCCCGAGAAACCTCGCGGGCAGAAAACGCTGGAAGCGTTTGAGCCTGTGCTTGCTCGGTTGCGTGTCGATTATTCAACCAATAAGTATTTCCAGCGCTGTTCAAAGCATTACCTCCAATAAGAATGCTGTTTCGCACCGGCTCCTTCGGAGCTTGCGCCTGGTTTTACCCAGGGTTACGTCGTTCATCAGGTCCGCCTACCCACAGTCGGGTCGCGAACGTTCAAGCTCGGCCAGCATCGTCGAGCACAGTGCCGGTTCATGACGCAACCTTGATAAGCCGCGTTTGGAGCGCCGCCGTTGTGACGACACGCGAATGGAAGCCATCTTTCGCCGGGCCGTAACTCTCGATCGGGCCTCTCTTTGCGATACCGTTGCCGAGGATGTCTTTGCGTGCATTGAACGGGTTCTCCCTTTCAACCGACGGAGCAGACTCAACAAAAGCACTCAGCTTGACCGTTAAAACCGACTAGCCACCATATAAACCACTCGACTGCAAGAGGACATACAACATAGAGTGGCTGAAGAGCTTTCAATCCCTTGCGCAGCAAGGCTTTAACTAAGAACGGAGCCGACTTTAGCATCTGAACTGAGTGGAGGCAATAGCATTTCTTTGCAACAGTTTAACAAGCTAACCTCAACGTTTACATCAGGTAAGCGCGATTAAGCGCTTAAATCGGCGTACGCGCGGCGAACGGAAAGACCTGACAAGGCGACTGCGCCGGATTCGGCATGCCTGTATTACGGAGTGAAAGGGAAGTAGAAATCGGCGCGAATCGTGTCAGAGAGGGCCGCGTAGCTCGTGACGCGTCGCGGCGACACGCGCTCCGGGTCTACCAATCACCGAGGATTTCCTAGTAAGGTCAAGCCTATCAGGTGATTAACCGGATCTCACCATGTCGGCATGAGCCTTGCACCGAAAGCGAAGCGCTCGTAGTGTGCGCAATCCTAATAGTGTTGAATGGAAATCCACCAAAGATGAAGACGATCAAACATGCCGAACGTGGTCTAACGGCTATTGCCAGCGGACTATTCGATTCGATTCAGGTGTTCAATAGGTACAAGCCGAATCCGTCATTCACGCCGAAGTGGTCGGATAAGCCTTTGCTGAAGTCATGGCAAAAGACGAAACCGACCTTGGGATGGCCGCGGACCACAGACTCACTTTGTCCAAACTGCGTCATCGA
>Ga0070707_100001330_pt1 | contig 24346 bp, 27 predicted proteins | sample KBSK5502metaG_FD_65468 | JGI IMG/M metagenome (GOLD analysis project Ga0070707, IMG submission 65468) | Corn, switchgrass and miscanthus rhizosphere microbial communities from Kellogg Biological Station, Michigan, USA - KBS K5-50-2 metaG | ecosystem: Host-associated > Plants > Roots >...
AGGGCGCCGGCGAGGATGATCCCCGTTATGAACGGCTTGCGCAGCGTCGGGTTGTCGAACTTCAGGTGCATGAAGTAGCCGACGACGGCGGCGAACTTGATGACGGAGAGGAGCACCAGCGCAACGATCTTCGCGGGGTCCGGCATCTTGATGTAGCTGATCGTGATCTCGGCGCCGGTGATGAGGGCCAGCCACAGCGCGACGATGACGTACACGCGCTCTTTCGGGTGCCCGTGCTCCTTCGTTGCCGTCGTGCCGCCTGCTGCCATCGCGTCTCCTACTTCGGCGCCGGGATCAGGTAGACGAGCGTGAAGATCACGATCCAAACGATGTCGACGAAGTGCCAGTACAAGCCGATGTATTCCACAGCCGTGGCCTTCTCCTGCGGCAGCATCCCGCGTGTCGACATCCCGAACAGCGAGAGCAGCATCAGGATGCCGACGGTCACGTGAGCACCGTGGAAGCTGGTCAGGATGAAGAACGACGCGCCGGCGACGCTCGAGTGAACCGTGAAGCCTTTGTGGACGAAGATCGTGAACTCGTAGACCTGGCCGGAGATGAAGGTCATGCCGAGCAGCGCCGTCGCAAGCAGCCACGTCCGCAGGCGGTGCTGGTCGCCGCGCTGGATCGCCGCCAGCGCGAGCACCATCGTCAGGGAGCTCATCAGCAGCACGAACGAGCTGACCGACGTGAACGGGATGTCGTAGACGTCGTGCAAGCGCGCACCACCGAGCGCATGGTTGCGATACAGCAAGAAGACCGAGATCAGCGCGCCGAAGAGCAAGCACTCGGAGCCGAGGAACACCCACATCGCGAGCTTGGTGTTCTCGATGCCCGTGCTCGTCTGGTGGACCTCCACCGTCGTTGCTTGCTGTGCCACCGCGATCCCTTTACTCGGTGCCGGGCTCGAACGCCCAGCCGTAGAGACCGCCGAGCAGGATCAACCCGCCGACGATCGAGATGTAATAGCCGTAGATCAAGCCGTAGCCGATGATCGGCAGCCCCAGGCCGGCGAGGACGGGCATGTACGACGGCGAGGGTAGGTGGATCCCGTGCGCGCCGCCGTGACCTTCACCGTGAGCTTCGGTCGAGTGCTCACCGTCGCCGTTCGATCCGCCCGCAGGAACCGGAACGAGCTTCCCGGACTTGTCCTCGACGTACTTCTTGTGCCAGAAGTCGTCGAGAGCGTGCACCACGGGGATCTCGTCGAAGTTGTGCTCCGGAGGCGGCGACGTGGTCATCCACTCGATCGTTCGGGCGTCCCATGGGTCGTTGCCGGCGATCTCACCGTGCTTCCGGGAATGCCAAGCGTTGTACATGAAGACCAGGATCGACCCCGCGATCATGAATGATCCGACCGTCGAAACCATGTTCCAGAAGTCCCAGCCCATGTTCGCCGGGTAGGTGTAGATGCGCCGGGGCATACCTTGCAGGCCGAGGATGTGGAATGGACCGAAGGTCACGTTGAACCCGATCAACATCAACCAGAAGTGCCACTTCCCAAGCCGATTGCTCAGCTTCCGTCCGAATATCTTCGGCCACCAGTAATAGATGCCACCGAACAGCCCGAAGATCGCGCCTCCGAACAGCACGTAGTGGAAGTGCGCGACGACGTAGTAGGTGTCCGTCTGCTGGTAATCGTGCGGAACGAGGGCGTGCGTAACCCCGGATAGACCTCCGATAACGAACATCGTGACGAATCCGATCGAGAAGAGCAGCGGGGCATCGAAACGAAGACGGCCTCCCCACATCGTCGCAAGCCAGTTGAAGATCTTCACCCCGGTGGGGACGGCGATGAACATCGTCGAGACCGCAAACGCCGAGTTCGCAACGGGTCCGAGCCCAGCGGCGAACATGTGGTGTGCCCACACGCCGAATCCCATGAAGCCGATGGCGATGCCCGACAAGACGACGACGGGGTACCCAAAAAGCGGTTTGCGCGAGAACGTGGGCAGGATCTCGGACACGATTCCCATCGCGGGCAAGACCAGGATGTAGACCTCCGGATGGCCGAATAGCCAAAACAGATGCTGCCATAAGATCGGATCGCCTCCGTTCGAAGCGATGTAGAAGCTCGTCCCGAGGATCCGGTCGAAGAGCAGCAGGAACAGCGCGACCGTGACGATCGGAAGCGCGAACACGAGAAGCAGCTGGACCACCAAAGCCATCCAGATGAACACGGGCATCCGGAAGAAGCTCATGCCGGGCGCGCGCATGTTGATGATGGTGACGACGAGGTTGACTGCGGAAACCGTCGACGCGATGCCCAAGATGATCAGGCCGATCGCGTAGTAGTCCATGTTGTGCAGGAACGGTACCGAACCGGTGACTTTTTGGACGCTGAGCGGCGCGTACCCGAACCAGCCACCGTTCGGGGCACCGCCGAGAAGGAAGCTCGAATAGAGGAACAAGCCGCCGAAAAGGAAGACCCAATAGCTGAAGGCGTTGAGCCGCGGGAACGCCACGTCGCGCGCGCCGATCATCAGCGGGATCAGGTAGTTGAAGAACGCCGCCGACAACGGCATCACGACGAGGAAGATCATCGTGAGGCCGTGCATCGTGAAGACCTGGTCGTACTGGTTCGCGTTGAGGACATGCCCGTTCGGTCGCGCGAGCTGCGCGCGGATCAGCAGCGCCTCAAGCCCGCCGACCAGGAAGAAGCCGAACGCAGTGAACCCGTACAGGACGCCGATCCGCTTATGGTCGACGGTCGTGATCCAACTCCACACGCCCCTGTGCGAGCGTGGGCGCGAGAAGAGCGGCTGACGTGTGACGGTCGCAGTAGCCATCTAGCGGTCTCCCATGCTGCTCGCGTTCATTGCAAGGTCTCCAGGTACGCGACGATCGCTTGGATATCCGAGTCGGAGATGCACTTCATGCCGACGTAGGGCGGCTCGTTCGTCTGACCGCAGCCGAACCGAGGCATGATCACGCCCGGCTTCAGCAGCGACGTTTCGTGGATCCACCGGTCGACGTTGGCGGGGGTGTTGTCGAACATCGAGCCGGCGAACGTTCCCCGGCTGGCGAAGTGCGTCAGGTTCGGACCGACCTGCCCCGACGCTTGCGTCCCTGCGATCGTGTGGCACGTGATGCAGATGTTGCTCATGAAGATCTGCTGGCCTTGCTGGGCTTCGGTGGTCGTCGGCTGCGCCGCGGGGGCCTGCTGCTCTCGCAGCCAGGTGTCGTAGTCCGCCTGCGTTTTCACGATCACGCGCAGTCGCATGTTCGCATGCGAGAGCGAACAGTACTCGGTGCACTGCCCGTAGTACTCGCCGGTCTCGAACGGCGTGAATTCCAGCGTGTTCGTCCGGCCGGGGACCACGTCTTGCTTCCCGGCAAGCTTGGGGACCCAGAAGCTGTGGATCACGTCGACCGAGTCGAGCGTGAAGTACGCGGCCTTGTTCACCGGAAGGACCAATTCGTTCGCCGTGATCACTTCCGGATTGGTCCCGAGGTACTGGTACTCCCACCACCACTGGTGCCCGACGACGTGGATCTTCACTTGGTTCGGCGCAGGCTTCGCGGCGACGCTGAAGATCGTAAGCACCGTCGGGACGGCCACCACGGCGAGGATGAGAGCGGGGATCGCCGTCCACGTCAGCTCCAGCGCCGAGTTGCCGTGGATCTGCTTCGGCTCCTCGCGGCCCGGCCGGTCGCGGAACTTGACCGCAGCGAAGACGACGAGGCCTTCGACGAAGAAGAACACGAAGGCCGCGATCCAGAAGACGGGCGTGAACAGGCGGTTGGCGCTTTTCGCTTCCGAACCCGCCAGCTTGTGAAGGTAATCCTGGGGTGCGTGGGACGCACAAGCGGTTCCGAGGAAGACGAGTGCCAGGATGATCGCCGGCCGCATAAGCCGGCGGAGGCTACGTCTCTCCATCTCCCCTCCGCACCCGGCGTCGCGCGGTCCGTTCATAGGCAAGGTGGGACCTCGCGGTCCCGATCAGAAGGATCATCTTGCCCAGCCTGGCCGCCTGCGCCGCGCAGGTGTTTCCCGTCACTTCGATGGGTTCGGTTGGTGCCCGTTTTCAGGGCGAATAGGTATCACACCCAGCGGTCTTACTCCAATGGGCGAGTGTGCGTTTGTGCAGTGTGAGCGCGTTACGCCGCGATATGGATGACTGCGTCCACGCCCAGCGCGGCGAACAGAAGCGCGAGGTATCCCAGCGATGCCTTGAAGACCCCCATGGCGGCTGCTGGCGTTCCCGTCCGCCACAGCGTGAGCGCGCGCTGGATGAACCAGATACCGAGCGCAGCAGCAGCGACGACGTAGATCGCACCCATCCGGGCAACCGGCAGCAGGAGGAGCGTCGTGGCGACCGTGATGAGCGTATACAGGACGATCTGACGCTGGGTCGAGCGGGGGCCGGCGACCACCGGAAGCATGGGGACGCCGGCTGCTCGATAGTCATCGGAGTACTTCATCGCGAGGGCCCAGAAATGAGCCGGCGTCCAGAAGAAGATGATCGCGAACAGCACCACGGCCGGCCAGCCGACGCGCCCCGTCACCGCTGCCCAGCCGACGAGCACGGGCACGGCCCCCGCCGCGCCGCCGATGACGATGTTCTGTGAGGTCGTGCGCTTGAGACCCATCGTGTAGACGAAGACGTAGAAGATCACGGCGCTCTGCGTCAGGAGAGCAGCCGTGAGGTTCACGGTCGCGACCATGAAGAAGAACGACACGGCCTGGAGCGCGACCCCGAACGCCAGTGCGCGCTGCGGCGCGATCTTGTGTGCGGGGAGAGGGCGCTTCGATGTGCGCGCCATGACGGCGTCGATGTCGCGGTCGAGGTACATGTTGATCGTGTTGGCGGCGCCCGCGGCCAGCGTCCCGCCCAGCACGGTCGCGAAGATAAGCCAGCCCGACGGCCAGCCGCGCGCAGCGAGCAGCATCGTCGGAACGGTCGTCACGACGAGCAGCACGATGATGCGGGGCTTCGTCAAGGCGACGTATGCGCGCAACGTGCTTGCGAAACCGGCTCGCTCAACCGCCGGTTCTTCGAGATGCGTTGCAGCTGCAGTCACCGGCCGATGCAGGCCGCGCGCGACCGCATACGCGGCGACCAACGATCCCCACAGCAGGCTCGACAGCACGACGTGCGCGACGACCGGCGCTACCGCCAGCTTCGTCAGCACCTGCAACCCACCGACGATCACCTGTGCGACGTAGACGACGCCGGCGATGTTCGCGAAGATCCGCACCGCCGCGTCGCGGGGGCGCGCGCGGTTCGCGCGCCAGATGAACGCTGCGATGATTGCGCCGGTCAAGACTGCGACGAAACGATGGACGAACATCATCGTCGCGTGCCCGCCGAGCGAGGGGAACAGCGTCCCGTGCATCAGCGGCCAGTCGCCGAAGGCGAGGCCGGCGCCTTGGCCGCGGACGTACGCTCCGACGAGGATCAAGATGAAGGTGGCGATCGCCGACGCGGCGGCGAGGTTCTCGACGGAGCGCCCGACCGGCTCCTTCATGACGCCGGCCGACGCGCGCGCCCGGCAATACGACCCCACGGTGATCCACACGAGCAGCCCGACGAGGAGCATCGCCGTGCCGATGTGCGCGGTGACCAAGGTGGGATTGAGTCCGGTGTTGACGACGATCGCACCAAGTCCGGCCTGGACGAAGATCATCAGCAAGGCGATAAGCGTCGTGATGACGAGCGGCTTGTCCCTGCGATGCTTCAGCACGGCCACCAACGCGGTGACGCCGAGCAGCACGACCGCGATCGCGACGATCGCACGGTGGGAGTACTCGATGATCGCGTGGTATTCGAGCGGCGGGATCCAGCGTCCGAAGCACTTCGGCCACGCCGGGCATCCCTGGCCCGAGCCGGTCGCCCGGACCAATCCGCCCACGCCGACCACGCCGAACGTCGTGATGGTGGTGGCGAGGGCGAGCTTGCGGAATGCTTTCACTGAACCTCCGGGAGAACGATGATATCGAGGCCCGTTTGCCACCGCGAAGCGGTCCCTGTGAACCGTTCGTTTCGCGGCACGCGTGCCGGTAGTCTTCTCGCATGGGCGCAGCGTCCTCTTCGGCGTCCGCGGAGGCCGTCCGCGGGCTCGTCGAGCGCGCGCTGTATGAGTTCCTCCAGGACCGGCGCCGCGCGCTGCCCGACGCCGAAGATCTGATCGCCGAGCTCGAGCGAGTCGCGCGCTCGGGCGGGAAGCGGCTCCGCCCCGCGTTCTGCGTCTGGGGATACCGCGCGGGCGGGGGTGCCGACGACGATTCGATCGCGCGCGCGGCCGCATCGCTCGAGCTGCTGCACACGTTCGCGATCATCCACGACGACGTGATGGATCGTTCACCGTTCCGCCGGGGCACGCCGGCGACGTACCGGCAGTTCGCCGATGGTTCGCTCCGCCGCGGCGCGGATCGCTTCGGCGTCTCGGCCGCGATCCTGGCCGGAGACCTGGCGATCGCGTTGGCGGGGGAGCTGTGGTGGACCGCAGGCTTCGACGGCGCAGCGATGACGGAGGGCGCACGCATCTACCACGCGATGCGCGCGGAAGTGATCGGCGGCCAATACCTGGATCTGCTGGCGGCCGCCCGCGGCGACGCCACACCGGAGGAAACGCGTCGCATCAGCGTGCTGAAGTCCGGCCGTTACACGGTCGAGCGGCCCTTGCTCATCGGGGCAGCGCTCGCTGCTGCGCCCGCCGAGATCTGCGACGCGCTCGCGGCGTTCGGTGCGCCGCTGGGTGAAGCATTCCAGCTCAACGACGACGTTATCGGCGCATTCGGGGACCCGTTCGTCACGGGGAAGGACGCTCACGGCGACCTGCGAGAGGGCAAGCAGACGCTGCTCGTTGCGCTGGCGCGTAAGGCCGCGACGCCGGAGCAGCGGGCCACGCTCGACGAGCTGCTCGGCAGCGAAGATCTCACGCCGGAGGGCGCCGAGCGCGTCCGCGCGGTGCTCCGCGACACCGGCGCGCTCGGTGAGGTTCGCGACACGATCTCGTCACTCCTGGCGCAGGCGCGCGCCGTTCTGAACGCCGGCACGATCCCGCCCGAGCCCGCCCGGGCGTTGATGGCACTTGCCGGCGACGTCGTCCCCGTCTAGCGCGCGCGCAGGGCGAGCGGAAAGAATGGTGCTGGTGGACCGATCCGACGTTCTGAAACGCATCATCGCCGAGCTGCCCGGCGCGGTCGTCGCGTACTCGGGCGGGGCCGACTCCGCGTTCCTCGCCGACGTGGCGCACGAGGTTCTGGGCGCGCGCATGACGGCGGTGACGGCGGTGTCGGAGTCGCTCGCGCCCGATGAGCGCGCGCAGGCCGCGGATCTGGCGCGCGCGCGCGGCTGGCGCCACGAGGAGATCACCACGCGCGAGATCGAGCGTCACGAGTACAGGCGCAACGACCCCGATCGGTGCTTCCACTGCAAGGACGTGTTGTTCGAGACGCTGGACGAGCTTGCGTTGGACCGCAAGGCCGTCGTGCTGGTCGGCACCAATGTGGACGACACCGGCGACTTCCGGCCGGGCTTGCGTGCGGCGCGCGAGCACGGCGTGCGCGCGCCCTTGGTCGAAGCGGGCCTCCACAAGGATGAGATCCGCGAGCTGTCGCGGGCGCGCGGCCTTCCGACCTGGGACAAGCCCGCATCGGCGTGTCTCGCTTCGCGCATCGCGTACGGCATCGAGGTGACGCCCGAGCGGCTCGATCGCGTTGCGCGCGCAGAATCGTTCATTCGCTCGCTCGGTCTGCGTCAGCTCCGCGTGCGCGACCACGGCGACCTCGCGCGCATCGAAGTGCCGCTCGAAGATGTCGAGCAGCTTGCCGAACCCATGGTGCGCGCGCAGATCGTCGAGCACCTCAAGGGGCTCGGCTTCGTGCACGTGACCCTGGATCTCGAAGGCTTCCGATCGGGCTCGATGAACTCGTCGCTGTTGTCGATCGGCCGGCCGGACCGGAAAGCGGAGGCGTGATGGCGAAGCGACGCGTACACCTGACGTTCCCCGAGAACCTCGTGCAGGAGCCGATCATCTTCAACCTCGGGAAGCAGTTCGACATCGTGACGAACATCCGTCGAGCCAACGTCGAAGACAACTTCGGCTGGGTCATACTTGAGCTCGATGGAGACGAACAGGCCCTGGACAGAGGTCTCACGTACCTCGAAAAGAAGGGCGTGCAGGTCAACACGATCGCGGGGGACGTGGTCGAGGGATAGCCGCGCGCGATGATCGTCGACGCGGCGATCATCGCGATCATCGGCTTCTTCGCGTGGCGCGGATGGCGCCGCGGCTTGCTCCGCTCACTGGCAGGTCTCGTCGGTTTCATCGCCGCAACGCTGGCCGCCGTGTTCGGCTACCGCATCGTCGCAACGCCGATCCGAGATCTCTTCGGACTTTCGAAGGGGACCGCCGCGATCGCAGCGGCCGTCACGATCTTCATCGCCGTGTCGCTGTTGTTCTTCGTCGGGGGGAGGATGCTCACGAAGCTCGTTCGATTGACGAAATGGGGGACGGTGAACGCTGCCGCCGGAGCGGCGCTGGCCGCTGCATGGGCACTCTCGTGGGTGACCGTGATCCTGTTTGCGCTATCCGTCGTTCCTGCTCCGAAGCCGTTCGAGAGTCAGCTGCATCATTCGACGCTCGCGAAAGCGATCATCGAGGGCGCGCCTGCGGCGACGCACGCGATCGCTCACGCAGACCTCCGCAAGATGTTCGCCGCGTTCTTCCCTCACAGCGAGAAGCTGACGGCGTTCCGGTAGTCTGTCGCCCATGCCACGGGTCGCCATCGTTGGATCGTTCTCGACCGGGAAGACGACGCTCGCCGAAGCGGTCGCCGAACCGCTCGGCTTGCCGCTGCTCCCGGAGGTCGCGCGCGAGGTCGCTTCGCTCGGCTTCAAGCTCGACAAAGACGCGACGCCCGAGGTCGAAACGCTGATCTTCCTCCGCCAGCTGTACAACGAGATGATCCACGACGACTTCGTGGGTGACCGGTCGCTGATCGACGTCATGGCCTATGCGGGATGGGTGCTCGACAACCAAGAACGGCGTCGTGAGTTCGCGTTGTGGGACGCGTGCGTGAAGGTCGCCGAGTACCAGCTTCGCAGCCAGTACACCCACGTGTTCTACCTGCCGATCGAGTTTCCGATCGTGCCCGACGGGCTGCGGCCGCTCGACCCCGACTTCCAGAAGGAGATCGACGAGCGGATGGTCAGGCTGCTCGACCTGCACGACGTGAAGTACGAGTCGCTGACGGGTTCCGTCGAAGAGCGGATCGAGCAGCTAACCGCGCGCGTTAAAGCCTGAACCTTCGGTCATTCCGCGACCAGGAAGGCGTCCATATACTCGCCATCATGCGACGAGCCGCCCTGTCCGCTTTGACCGCCACTGTGCTTCTCGCTGGGTGCAGCTCGAAGACGCCGAACCCGGGAGCGTCTGGTTCTCCGTCGCCGTCCAAGACGACGAGCGTCAGCCCGTCCCCGACGAAGCGATCGACGCACATCGTCGCCGCGCGCCAAGCCCTGTACGTCTACCAGAACGCGATCTGGCTCTATGACATCAAGACCAACAAGACACGACAGGTCACGCAAGGTGGGACCGTGTCGATGCCGCGGTGGCTCGATGCCAATCGTTTCTCCTTCGTGCAGGGTGGCAACACGCTCAAGATCGCCGACCTGAGGGCGGCGTCAACTACGGACGTATTCACGGCACCCGGCGGCATCCAGGCGTACGGGTGGAGTCCCGATGGCCAGACGGTTGCTTACATCGAGACCGATTCGAGCGCCTACCCACATCTCCGATACCGCTCGTTGTCCGACGGCGCGACGCAGTCTGTTGCGACGCTCGCGCGCGCGCCCGGGAGGGGTATAGCGCCGTCGGACCAGTTGAAGATCCAGTACTCCAAGGACGGCAGCTATGTCCTCGTTGTGTACACGCCCGCGGACGGTGACGCAGGCGCGCCGGTTCCTGCGGAGCAGAGCCAGTTCCAGGTCCGAGGGAACGACGGCTCGCTCTCACTCTCGGTCGACATGAACCAGGATCCGACGATGGGCCTGTTCTCCCGAGACGGGAAGACCGTCTATTTCATGGACAAGGGCGGTGTGCGCGCGTGGACCGCTGGGTCCGGTGCCGCGAGAACGCTTCGGCACATGCAGTGGTTCGACCCCTGGCAGTCTCCCGACGGCTCGTTCGTCGCCTACGACACCGGTTCGTTCTCGACCAAAGCGCGCGTGAGGATCCTCGACCTCCGAGCGCTCACCGTGAAGACGATCTCGAAGCCGGGACGCGCGCTCCCGATCGTCGCGGGGCCGCAGACGATCTGGGCCGAACAAATCCTGCCGTGCCCAGACGCGTGCGATGGCCCGACGCTGGGCGCGGTGTTCGCGATCGACACGAAAACGCTTGCCGAGAAACCGCTTCCGATGCAGTCCCTGCAGGATGCGGACGTGCTGTACGGCTAAGGCAGGTAGGGCCTCGGGTTCACGTAGTGTCCGTTGATCCTGATCTCGAAGTGGAGGTGCGCGCCCGTTGCATTGCCCGTCGCGCCGCACGCCCCGATCTGTTGACCGCGACGAACGATCTGTCCCTCGTGAACGTAGATCCGTGACTGATGTGCGTACAACGTCGCGTATCCGCCGCCGTGGTCGATGATCGTCGCTTCCCCGTAACCGCCACTCCACCCGGCCGAGATCACCTTTCCGGTTTTCGATGCGAAGTCCGGGTTCCCCTCGGGGCACCAGATGTCGATGCCCGTGTGGAAACCGCCCCAGCGCGGGCCGTAGGGCGAGTTGATCCGGTGACTCACGGTCGGCCACGCGAAGCCACCGCGTCCGGCTGCTCCGTTGTAGCTGCCCGACCGCGAGTTGATGAGCTGCTCGATCGCCGCTTCGTCTTGCTGAAGCGAGGCGACTTCGCTGCGGTAGCCCGCGATGCGCGACGCCAGCGCGTTGTGAGCGTCCTGCTGCACCTGCGCCGCCTCGTTCACGACTTCAACGCGCTGCGCGATCTGATCGCGCACCTGCGAAGCTTGGGTCATCTCCGCGCGCAACACGCCCTTCGCTTGTTTGGTCTGGTTCTTGATGACCGCGAGGTCCTGCAGTACGCGTGAGTCGTAGCCGGCGACGAAATCGAGCGTCCCCGCCCGGCCGTAGAAGTCGCTGATGCTCTTCGACGATACGAGCGCATCCATCCCGTTCATCGGGCCCATGATGTACAGGGCGCGCGCGCGTTTCCCGATGATCCCCACGCGCTGGAGTCGCTGCACCTCGAGCGTAGAGAGCTGTCGTTGCACGGACGTGATCTGGATCCCGATCATGCTCAGGTTGTTCTGAGCCGCCGCGAGCAACGATTGTTGCATGGCAAGCTTGTGATTGATCGTGCCGAGCACCGCGAGGATCTGCGAATCGGTTTGAACTGCTGTGTTCAAACGCGCGCGCGCGGCACGCAGGTCACGTCGAGTTTGCTCGAGTGAGCTGTTGGAAGAAGCGAACGCTGGAACCAGGGGAAGTGTGATGCTGATAGCGATGGTTGCAACGACGAGACGTGCGAATTTGCTTACCCTAGGCACCGCGACGATTCCCCCACCTTCTTCCGACGTAAGTTGTCGTGCGTCCAGCCGACCAGACCAGAACTTCTGCTCTTGTTACCAAAGTCCTTCCTCGACTTCAAAGGAGAGAGTCGACGCGTCCACGCTGACCTGCGAAGATGCTTCTCGTTACGATTTCATGACATCGATGGGATCGCTCTGAATGTCAACTGCTGAACAGCTGAAAGCAGCGATCGCCGACGTGATCGGCGCGTTGTGCTACGCGTTGTTGCGTTCCTTCGAAGCAGCAACGCATGCATTGAAAGCTGCGCCGACCACGGCGCTAGCCGAGCGTCAGGCTGCGTTCGCGACGGAAGAATATGAGCGGTACCGAGTGTTGCGCGCGCGCCTGAACGAGCTCACAAGCGACCCCGACCGTTCGATGGAAGCGTTCCGCATCGCGCTCGACGTGTTCTATCGCTCGACGGTTGCGGAGGACTGGCTCGAGAGTCAGGTGTTCCAGTTCGTCGGCGGAACGATAACGACCGACTTCGCCGACATCATCGGCGCGCGCCTCGACGAAGAGACTGCGGCAGCGGTGCGCCGTTCCCTAACGGACCGTGGTGATCAAGAGACGTTCGCGCTCGAGCAGATCCTAGAGGCGCTGTCGCGCGACGGTGACGAGGCGCAGAAGCGCATGCGCGCGTTCGCCGGCACGATGGTCGGCCAAGCGCTGAACACCTTGCGCGAGGCACTGGAGACGTCCGACGCCCTGGAGGTCGTTCTCGGCGAAGGCGGAACGAAAGAAGTGGTGCTCGAGCTGCTCGGACGTCATCGCGAGCGCCTGGAGCGGCTCGGTCTCGACACGATCGAGTGAGCGTTACTCTTCCGGTGTCGTGCTTGCGCGCGTCCTGATCTCTTCGACGATCGCAGGGTCGGCAAGCGTCGTCACGTCGCCGAGGGTTCGCTGTTCGGCCACGTCGCGCAACAAACGGCGCATGATCTTTCCGCTACGCGTCTTCGGAAGCTCCGGCGTGAAAACGATCTGCTTCGGGCGTGCGAGTTTCCCGATCTTCTCCGCGACGTGCTCGCGCAACTGTTCGCCGAGCTCGGGGGTCGGCTCGGCGCCCGCGCGCACGATCACGTAGGCGAAGATCGCCTGACCGGTCTGCGGATCGTTCTTCCCAACGACGGCAGCTTCGGCGACGGCGGGATGATCGACGAGCGCGCTCTCGACCTCCGTCGTCGAGATGCGATGGCCCGCGACGTTCATCACGTCGTCGACGCGGCCCATGAACCAGAAGTCGCCGTCCTCATCGACACGGCACCCGTCGCCTGCGAAATAGCGGCCGGGGAACCGCGACCAGTACGTCTCCTTGTATCGCTCCGGATCGCCCCAGATGCCTCGAAGCATCGACGGCCATGGCTTCGTGATCGTGAGGTATCCGCCCCCGCCGGGCCCGACCGGCGCGCCGGCATCGTCGACGATCTCCGGGAAAACGCCGGGGAAAGCCTTCGTCGCGGATCCGGGCTTCAACGTCGTGAGCCCGGGCAGGGGCGAGATCATGATCGCGCCTGTTTCCGTCTGCCACCACGTATCGACGACGGGACAACGCTCCCCGCCGATCACGCGGTAATACCACATCCACGCTTCGGGGTTTATCGGCTCGCCGACGCTTCCGAGCAGCCGCAGCGACGCCAGGTCGTGTTTGGCCGGATATTCCTCGCCCCACCGCATGAACGCTCGGATCGCGGTCGGGGCCGTGTAGAGGATCGTCGCGCGGCAGTGCTCGATGATCGACCAGAAGCGATCCTTGTCGGGGAAGTCGGGCGCGCCCTCGTACAGGATCCCGGTCGTGTGGTTCGCGAGCGGCCCGTACACGATGTAGCTATGCCCCGTCACCCAGCCGATGTCGGCCGCGCACCAGTAGACGTCGTCGGGCTTTATGTCGAAGATCAGCCGGTGCGTCGCCGAGGCGCCGGTGAGGTAACCACCGGTCGTGTGCACGATCCCTTTCGGCTTCGCCGTCGTCCCGGACGTGTACAGCGTGAAAAGGAGATCTTCGGCGTCCATCTGTTCGGGCTCGCATGTGTCGGGCTGCTCACCGACGAGATCGTCGTAACGAAGGTCGCGACCTTCCGTCATCGGCACGTCGTCACCGGTGCGCGCGACGACGACGACGTTCTCGATCGTCGGGCACTGCGCGACGGCGTCGTCGGCGTTGTCTTTCAGCGGTACCTTGGCCCCGCGCCGCCAGCCACCATCCGCGGTGATGAGCAGGCGCGCGCCGGCGTCCTGGATCCGGCCCGACAGCGCATCGGAGCTGAACCCGCCGAACACGACCGAGTGCGCCGCGCCGATGCGCGCGCACGCCAGCATCGCAACGGGGAGCTCGGGGATCATCGGCATGTAGATCGCAACACGGTCGCCCTTGCGGATCCCCAGCGCGCGCAACGCGTTCGCGAAGCGGCACACCTCGGCAAGCAACTGCGCGTACGTCAGCGTTCTTCGATCGCCCGGCTCGCCCTCGAAGAAGTAGGCGATCTTGTCGCCGCCACCAGCGCGCACGTGGCGATCGAGGCAGTTGACGCTCACATTCAGCGTGCCGCCGACGAACCATTTCGCGAACGGCAGCTCCCAGTCCAGGACGGTGTGCCACGGCCTCGTCCATTCGAGCAGCCCTGCCTGTTCGGCCCAGAAACCCTCAGGGTCTTCCGACGCGCGCACGTAGATCGCGGGATCGTGCGCGCTGGCGTTCTTCGCGAAATCGGGTGACGGCGGGAAGGTGCGGCGTTCTTCGAAGAGCGTTTCGATCGCGCGATCTGAAGCCATCGCCCTCTCCTTGCTGCTTATCCTCGTCGCCCCGACAGCGCGAGGATCTTCGTTTGGTCGCTTGCGCCTTGGGGGATCGGCGGGGGCGGCGCGGTTGCTCCAACCTGCTCGTACGCCTTCATGGCGATCTCAGCCCAGGGCATGAGGTACGACGTTAACTCCGCGTCCATCATCGTGTCGGCGCCGATTCCGGTGCGCAGGTCCCAGCCGTGGATGTGCAGGTCGAAGACCATCTGGTCCAGGTACTCCTGCGCGGTGAAGTCCCCGAAAGACAAGTGGGTGGTTCGCTGGAGGTCCTTCACGCCTTCCACGGCGGAGCGCGCGGCTGCCGCGGCAACGTCCCATGAGGACACCGGATCGTCGCCGAGGTTGTCGCCGTCGAACCGGTCGCCGACCTCCGCGATCGTCATTCCGTCGAGCAACGGGGGAAGCCACAGCTTCTCGTTCACGAGATGTTGCAGGAGGGCGCGCACATCCCACTCGGTGCACGGCGTCGGCAGGTGCCATTGGTCCTCGCGGATCTGATGCACTGCATCCTCGTACAGCTTCGAAGCCTTTACGAAGAGATCGCGGACGTCGGCCATGGATCCTCCTAGTCGAGCCAAACCCGGTCTTGGTTGTGTGGGTCGTCGATCGGCGACGAGATGAACAACACGTCGCACGGGTCGCCGAATTCCGCCGAGTGAGGCGTGTTCGACGGGATGATCCATACGTCGCCGGGTTTCACCGGCCGGATCGTGTCGCCGACGGTCACAGAGCCGCTCCCTTTGAGCACGTAGCCGATCTCGTCGTGCGTGATGTGCACGTGCTTCTTGAACGGTCCGGCGTGGCCTTGGAACACGAAGACGCTCGACTGCTTGCCGTGGCCGAGGTAGGTGCGTTTGAACGCGTCGTCTGCGGTGAGCTTGTCTTTCGCCACGGCCTCATCGATATCGATCACATCGACTTTCGTCATGGGGAGGGCTTGCTGGCAGGTCGGGCACAGGTGCTGCTCCATCGTTCCCCCTTGGTCAGCGCCGCGCGACCGCGGCTTCGAACAGGAAGTGATACACCTCGGTGTGCCGCTTCGCCTCCCACACGTCGTCACCCCAGATGTACGCGCCGTGATCGGCGACGAGGATGGCGAACGCAGACGCGAAGCGATCATCTTTCAACGCGGCTTCGACCTGATCGACGAGCTCGCTCTCGCGCGGCGTGTTGCGGATGACGGGCACCACGTGGCGGTCCTTGTTGGTCAGCCCGCGGATGCCCTTCAGCATCTCCAGCCGCTCGAACACGACGTGGTCGTTGTCGCCGGCGAGGTCGGCGACCAACACCGACGAAAGTGCGTGCGAGTGCACGACGCTACGCGCGCTTCGCATGCGCGCTGCTGTACAGAAGATCGAGTTGCACTCCGACGGCCGAAGCGATGGATCCACCGCCGGAACCACGACCGAACCATCCGACGGCTTCACCACGAAGAAGTCGTCGGGCTGGATCCGCTCCTTGTGCACGCCGGTCGGCGCCAGGAAGAGGTTCCCGTCGTCGGTCGGTCCGCAGATGCCCCCGCCCGTCCCCGACACCCACCCCTTCGTGTAGAAGACGCGGAGCAGCTCGCACAGCAGCTCTTTCGTCTGTCGGTCGCTCATGAACGATGCACCTTCGTCGCGCGCGCCTGATCACGCGGCTTCACCACGATCGTGTCGATGTTGACGTGGCTCGGCCGCGTCGCCGCCCACGCGATGCAGTCGGCCACGTCGTCGGCCGTCAGCGGGGTCAAGCCCTCGTAGACCTTTGTCGCGCGCGCAGAGTCACCGTCGAACCGCACGAGCGAGAACTCCGTCTCCACGAGCCCGGGCTGCACCTCGGTGACTCGGATCGGTTTGCCGAGCAGCTCGAGCCGCAAGGTCTCTGTGATCGCCGCCACTGCGTGCTTCGCCGCGGTGTAGGCCGCGCCGCCCTCGTAGGTCTCGATCCCTGCGATCGAACCGACGTTGACGATGTGGCCGTCTCCCGACCGCTCGATCGCGGGCAGCAGCGCCCGCGTCACGCGCGCCAGACCGATGACGTTGGCCTCGTACATCCAGTCCCAATCGTCATCGGGGATCTCGGCCAGCGGCGCGAGACCCTTGGCCCCTCCGGCGTTGTTGACCAGCAGGTTCAGCGAGCCGATCCCATCGACGAACGCGTCTACCGACGCTTGGTCCGTCACGTCCAGGGGCTTCCAGCGCGCGCCCGTCTGGCCGGCGATCGCCTCCAGGCGATCGGTGCGGCGCGCGCCGATCAGGACGTCGAAGCCCTCGTTCGTGAGGCGTCGTGCCGTCGCTTCGCCGATGCCCGACGAAGCGCCCGTAACGACGGCAGTTTTCATCGTCGGTGTTCTAGCAGGCGCAACCAGATCGGTGCGAAGCGGAACCGTGCGTTACGAACGCCACCCCGCGTGGAATATCGATGGTATGTGGGCGTGGGTCTTCGCAGCACCGGCAGGGTTCATGCTCATGATCTTCATCCTCGCCTGGATCGAGGAGAGGATCGTTTCCCCGGTCGATCGTTCGGCTCAGATCGAGGTCGTACTCGAACGATCCGAACCCGACGAGATCGAAAGCCTTGTGGCGCGCATGCTGGCCCCCGTCGTGCCGGGGCGCCACGCGTCATAGCGCGCGTCATAGCGGCGCTATCGTGAAGCCGGCCCGCTCGAGGGCTGCTCGGACGGCGCGCGCATTCTCAACGGCGCCCGGGGTGTCCGCGTGCACGCAGATCGACGACGCGTGGATCGTGACCGAGCTGCCGTCGACCGGCTCGATCGGAGTGCCGCGCGCGATCGCGAGAGCCTGCTCGGCCGCCGTTGACGGATCGGTGATGAGCGCATCAGGGGTGTCGCGCGGTGCGAGCGTCCCGTCCTTCCGATAGCGACGGTCGGCGAAGCCTTCGTCCGCGACCAGCAGCGTCGCCGAGCGGCCGGCCGCGGCGAGCCACGAACCCGACAAGGCGATCAGACGGGGCTTCGGCTTGAGCGAGCCGATCGCGTCGGCGATCGTCGCTGCGAGCCACGGATCGCCTGCGGCCTCGTTGTAGAGCGCGCCGTGCGGCTTCACATGCATGATCGTCGCCCCGCGCTGTGCTGCGATGCGACGCAGTCGCCCGATCTGATCGCGGATCGCCACGCGCAGCTCCGCCTTGTGCATCGCGAGCGGCTTGCGCCCCATGTTCTCGCGATCTGGATAGCTGGGGTGCGCACCGATCGAAACGGTTCGCTTGACGCCGCGCTCGATGGCGCGCGCCATCGTTTCGTCGTCGCCGGCGTGTGCACCGCATGCGATGTTCACAGACGACACGATGTCGTACAGCGGCGCATCGTCGGCGCCTTCCCCGACGTCCGCGTTGAGATCGATGTTCACTCGATGTCCTCGATCGTGCGTCGCCAGGCCTCGTCGCGTTCGCGCCACGCGGCGCGCGCAACGTCGGGTGTCGTCCGGTCGAAGGAGAAGGTATCGCCCGGCTTCGCTTGTGCCGCGAGATGCATGTCCGCTCCTATCACCGTCGCGACTTTCGCATACCCACCGGTAGCAGGCCGGTCACACCCCAGAAGGATCGGCTGGCCGTCCCCCGGGATCTGCAGCGCGCCCGTGACGACCCCTTCCGGGTCGATATCGGGCTTGGCGCGCAGCTCAAGCGGCGGACCTTGCAGCCGCATCCCGGTGCGGTCGCTGCTCGCCGTCACGGTGTACGGAGAGGAGAAGAACCGTTCCACGGAGCCGGGGAGGAAGATGTCGTGTTGCGGGCCGGCGATCACGCGCAAACGCGACGCGGATCGGTAGGCGGCGTCGAGGCGCGCGCGCCGGAGGGGCGCGTCGGACGCAGTGCCCGTCTCCAAGCGATCGCCTTGGTTCAAGACCCGCCCGCCGAGCCGGGCCGCGACGTGAGTGGAACGGCTTCCCAAGGTCAGAGGAACGTCGATGCCGCCGCGGATCGCAAGGTACCCGCGCGCGCCTCCCAACGTCGGTCCTATCCGGAGCGACTCTCCGGCTCGCACCCAGAACGACGTTTGATGAGGCGCCGTGGTCGCGTCGACGTCGCGTTCGAACGCGCTTCCGCTCACCGACCGGAGGATCGACACGTCGAAGCGTGAGCCGGTCAGTGCGATGACGGCTTCACTTTCGAATGCGATCGTCGGTCCGCGCAGTGTGAACTCGATCACGGCCGCGTCTTCCTCGTTGCCGACGAGAACATTCGCCGCGCGCAGCGCCCATAGATCCATCGCGCCGCTGGGCGCGACGCCGGCCGCGCCGAACCCAGGACGACCGAGGTCCTGCACCGTGCTGAGTGCGCCCGGATGCATCACGAGCAACGTCATGCAGGTACGAACCGTACGACGTCGCCGGGTTGCAACAGCGCCGGCGGCGTCGATGCGGGATCGAAAAGGACGATCTCCGTGCGCCCGATGAGACGCCACCCGCCCGGGGTCGCATCGGGGTAGATGCCCGTGTACTCCTGGGCGATCGCGACCGAGCCGGCCGGTACCTTCACGCGCGGCGAGGCAAGCCGGGGCACGGCGAGCTCTTCCGGCAAGCCGAGGAGGTATGGGAAGCCGGGCTGGAACCCGATGAACGCGACGGTGTATTCGGCCCCGGAATGAAGCTCGACGACGTCCTGCGGACGCATGCGACAGGAGGTCGCAACCTGGGCCAGGTCTTCGCCGTCGTAGGTGACCGAGATCTCGTGCCGTCGTCCCGCGCGCGGCTGCGGCAGGGCAACGTCTGATGCGAGCGCGCGCACGAGCGCCTCCGACGGCTCGGCGCCGGGGATGAGCTCGACGAGCAGCGTTCGCGCGCCGGGGACGACGTCGGCGACCTCCGGGAAGAGCCCCGCCTTGATCTCGTCGGTCAGCGCGCGCGCAGCCGAATTCGCTGCGACGATGCTGCCGGGGAAGGAACGCAGCATCCCGCGTTCGCCTTGCCAGACCCAGGACGACATATCGCGCGAGCATAGCCCGACGCCGTTACGCTTCTCTGACTCTATGCCGGTGATCCGTGACGCGACGCCCGAGGACTTGGACGAGGCTGCCGACGTTATCTCCGCGGCCTACGCGCAGTATGCACCGCCGCGCGACAGCGGGAAGGCGCTCTTCGACGCGTTCGAGGAATACCGCGTCGATCAGCGTGACGTCCGGAGCCGCCTCGCCGACTCTCAGCTGATCGTTGCGGAAGAGGATGGTCGCATAGTCGGCACCGTCACGTTCTATCCGCCCGGCTCGGACAAGAAGGGCGAGAACTGGCCGCTCGAATGGGCTGCGATCCGGCTGCTCGCCGTGCATCCCGAAGCGCGCGGCAAGGGCATCGGCCGACTGCTGACGGATGAGTGCTTGCGGCGCGCGCGCTCGCTCGGCGCCCCGGTCGTCGGCCTGCACACCGCGCACATCATGGCGGTCGCGCAAGCGATGTACGAACGGATGGGTTTCACCCGCTACCCGGAGAATGACTTTCCCATCACCGACGACTTCGTCGTCGTCGCGTACACCTTGCCGCTATAAGAACGCGCGCAAGTTATCGAGCGCCGCATCGGCCAACGGGCCTTCGGCTTTCAACGACGTGTCCGCGCGCGTGATGCGCCTGATCCCCAGACGGCAGAACTCCAATGCGTCGCCGGTGATCGCGTTGTCGGCGTCGTCTGGTCCGATATCCCACGTCTCACCGTCGTAGATGAGCGACGCGCGGAGGGTTCCCGAGGGCTGCTCGACCTTCGCATGGCTCAGCGCGTAGGGAACGGCCCGTAACGTGAGGAACGCAACGCTTCGAAGCCGCGGTGTCGCCGATGGCGCGAGGCCCAATCCACCGCGGATATCGCCGGCGTGCGCCCACGTCTCCATCATGCGCGCGGTCGCCATCATCTTCGCGCTCATGCCGAGTCCCCACGGGACGCGATCGCGCGCATCTTTGTCGAGCAGCACCTCGCGGTTGCGCGCGGCCGACGTACGCCACCAATCGAGCACTGCGGCCGGCGTCATCGCGCGCCCTTTGTCGACACCCGATTGCGTGAACGCTTCGGGCGACGCGTACTTCAGCGCTTCTTCGTTGAGAGGGCGGGGTCCACCGGTCACCGTATCGACGCAGATGTCGTTCGTGTCGGCGAGGTGCGAAACCTGGTCGCGGATGTCCCAGCCTTCCGCCGGCGTCGGCAGGAGCCACTCTTCGTCCGAAAGACCCGCGAGCACACCGTCGACGTCGGCGTGCTCGGCGGCGAGCTCCGCGACTGCTTCGTCCATGCCGGCCATGCCGGCGAGGCTATGCGGGCGTTAGCGCGGCGCGCAAGATCGACAGCGCTTCGGGAACGAGGCGGTAGTACGCCCACGTGCCGCGCTTCTCGCGCGAGACGAAGCCCGCGTCGTGCAAGACCTTGAGGTGGTGGCTGACGGTCGGCTGCGAGAGGCCGATCTCGTCGGTCAGGTTGCACACGCAGGTCTCTTCGTTGGTGGCGATCATCGTGAGCAGCCGAAGGCGCGCGGGATCGGAGAGAACCTTGAAGGCCGCGGCGATCCGATCTGCCGCCAGGGGCTCCAACGGAGCTTCTTGAACGACGGGGCAGCACGCTTCGACGGTCTGGATCAGCTTCATGACCTGTATATATTGACATATATCGATGCTTCATTCAAGATATCGACGTCCATCGATATAGGAGGCGGCATGTCTCGGATCCAGCTGGCACTCAACGTCTCAGATCTCGAGCAGGCCGTCGGCTTCTACTCCAAGCTCTTCGGCGCCGAGCCGGCGAAGCGCCGCCCGGGGTACGCGAACTTCGCGATAGATGAGCCGCCGTTGAAGCTGGTCTTGTTCGAGGGCGTTGGAACCGGCGGGACGATCAACCACCTCGGCGTTGAGGTCTCGACCGCGGACGAAGTGAAGACGGCGAGCAGCCGTTTGTCCGGCGAAGGGTTACCGACGCTGATCGAAGACGAGGTCGAGTGTTGCTACGCGGTTCAAGACAAAGTGTGGGTTTCCGATCCAGACGGCGCGCGCTGGGAGGTTTACACGGTGCTCGGCGATTCGGCGTCGATCGGGCCAACGGAACAAGGTGCATGCAATTGCTGCTGATCGATACGTCCGCCGAGCTGTTCGGCAGGCGGTGCCTCGCTCAGCCCATCAGGGCCCGCTCGGCGAGGCCGATGGGGAGCGCGCCGCTGCCCGCGAGGCGGTCGTGGAAGCTCCGCAGATCGCCTCGGCCTTCCCCGAGATAGCGCTTCCGCATCCGTTCGATCTCGAGCGAGCCGGTGAGGTAGCTCGACGCTTGCGTCGGCCACGAGCAATAGCGGCCGACCTCCGCGCGCGCGGTCGGTTCGGTGAACCCGGTCGCGTCCATCATGAACTGCACCGCTTCTTCGACGCCCATGTCACCGATGTGCAACGATGTGTCGACGACGATGCGCGCGGCGCGGAAGATGCGCGCGTCGGACACACCGAGCTCGTGCTTGGGATCGTCGTAGAAGCCTTCCTCGCGCATCATCAGCTCCGTGTAAAGGCCCCAGCCTTCGGTGAAATAGGACGTTGAGAGCACCTTGCGGACCGGCCGCTCGTTCGCCTGCATGGTGATCAGGTGCCAGTGGTGCCCCGGGTACGCCTCATGCACAGCGATCGTGGGGATGATCGTGTAGCTGTTGGTCTGAAGGCGTTTCTGGATGTCGGCCTCGGACGTTCCCTCGGGTGGGAAGGGCACGAAGAAGTGGCCGGTCAATGAGGGCTTGAACGCCGGCGGCGAGCTGTACGACGCCACGGCCAGCACCGGCCGCTGGAACGGTGGCGACGGTTCGACCAAACAGCGCTCGCCGTCCGGCATCGTCACGAGGTTCCGATCGAGCGTGAACCGCCGCGCGCGCTCCGTCCAGTCCTCGTACGCGTCGCGCATCGCCTCCGGCGTCGTCGGGTGGTCCGCGTGTAGCTCTTCGAGCACCGCGCGCCAGTCTTTCGTGCCTTTCATGTCGAGCGCGCGCTGCGCCATCTCGGCGTCGAGGTCCGCGAACGCATCGCGCCCACGCTCACGCATCTCGCGTGCGCCGTAGCTCAGCTTCTCTTTCTCGAGCAGCATCGCGCTGTAGCGCTCCTCGCCGATCGCGAACGGTCCTGACGCCGCGGAGAGCAGCTCGGTCAGGAATTCGAGGAAGCTCTCGTAGGCGCGCGCGGCGACCTCCCCGGCCTCGGCAAGGCGCGCGCGATCCGGGGGGTCCGACACCTCGGCTGGAACGAGCGCGCGCGCGTACGTGATGCCGGCCCGGCACTGGCCGATCGCGCGCTCGATGAAGATCGGACTGGCGAGCGACGCGTCGAGGTGGGATTTCCCTTGTTCCAGCAACGCGGGCACAGCGCGCAAGCGCGCGACGGCCGCGTCGGCGAGCTCGCGCTCGGGTTTGATGCGGTGCAAGAACAGAACGAACACACCGGTGAGCCCCGGGCCGAGGTACGTCGCCGGATCGCGCTTCCAGACCTCCCAGTCGCGCATGATCTGCATTCCGCGCAGCGTCGACACGATGAGGTCGCGATCGATCTGCTGATCGAGCGTGAGCCCGTCGTTGCCGATGGCGGCGAATCGCGAAAGCCACGTGTCTTCGAGCCCGTGCCGGCGGTGGATCGCGTCGAGGGAGTAGTCGGTCAGCTGGTCGTCGTGCCCGTCGATGCCGACGCTCGTCGCCGCGACCGGGTACTCGCGCCAACGCTCGACGAGGTACCGGTCGATCAGATCGTCGATCGATTCGGCCATGCGCGGCAGTCTATCGGCCGCGCGCCGGGATCAGTACAGGGCGTTCGCGAGCTCGCGACGCGCGCGCGAAGCGCGCGCGTCGTCCACCGCAAGCGTCTCGAGGAGCTCGACCAGCCTGGCGCGTGCCCGCTCGCGATCGTCCCCACCGGTAGATCGGATCACCACGAGCAGCCGGTCGGTCGCCGCGTCGACGTCGCCGCGCGCGAACTCAAGGTCGGCCAGCGCCGTCGCCGCGTCGACGTCGGACGCGTCCTTCTCGGCGCGCGCGCGAAGCTCGTTCTCATCCACCGATGCGGTCCGCATGGCGAGCTCGACACGCGCAAGGCCCGCGGCAGCATCGGCGCGCGCCGGCTCGTGTGCGAGCGCGCGCTTGAACTCCTCTGCCGCGCGCTGGATCTCGCCGCGCTCCTCGAGCGCGCGTCCCTCTTCGACCGCCAGGTCTGCGGGCGTCGGCCCGAGCTGCTCGAGCCATTGACGAACCTCCGGCTCCGGCAGCGCGCCGACGAAGCGCGCGATCTCGCGACCGTTCTTGAATGCGTGGACCGCAGGGATCCCCTGGACGCCGAACGCAGCCGCGATGTTCTGGTTGGAGTCGACATCGATCTTGGCGAGCACCCACGAGCCGTTCGCCTCGCTCGCGAGCCGCTCGAGCACCGGCGAAAGCTGGCGACACGGGCCGCACCACGCGGCCCAGAAGTCGATCACGACCGGGACCTCTTCGGACCGGCGCAGCACGTCCTGCTCGAAGGTCGCTTCGGTGACGTCGATGACTGGGTCGGTTTTCATCTCTCTCAGTGTAATGAGCGTCTCCGCGCATAGATTCCCGGCTCCGGGCCCTTCCATGCGCGCGCTATGCTCCCGCGGCTGGCACGCCCATCACGGGGAGGCTCGACCATGAAGCTCCAAGACAAAGTCGCGCTGGTGACCGGGGGCGCGTCCGGCCTCGGTCGAGCAACGGTTGAAGCGCTGATCGCCGGCGGCGCGCGCGCGGTGATCGCGGACCTGGCTCATTCTCCCGGCGAAACCGTCGCGAAGGAGCTGGGCGACGCCGTCCGGTTCGTCGCGACCGACGTGACCGACGAAGCAGGCGTACAAGCTGCGGTGCAGACGGCAGTGGACGGGTTCGGCGCCTTGCACATCGCGGTGAGCTGCGCCGGTATCGGCTGGGCGCAGCGGACCGTCGATAAGAACGGCGCACACTCGTTGGACGTGTTCCGAACGGTGATCGAGGTCAACCTGATCGGCACGTTCAACGTGACGCGATTGGCCGCCGCGCAGATGGTGCAGCAGGAACCGATCGAAGGGGAGCGCGGCGT
>Ga0070707_100001333_pt1 | contig 24321 bp, 20 predicted proteins | sample KBSK5502metaG_FD_65468 | JGI IMG/M metagenome (GOLD analysis project Ga0070707, IMG submission 65468) | Corn, switchgrass and miscanthus rhizosphere microbial communities from Kellogg Biological Station, Michigan, USA - KBS K5-50-2 metaG | ecosystem: Host-associated > Plants > Roots >...
CCGACGCTCATCTCGCTCTACCTATTCATCCGGGCGCGCATGTACGGACGCATGCTCGGCGCGATCGTGATCGTGGCGCTAGTGGTGAACCAGCTCGCCGACATCGTCCCCGGGGCGGGGATCGCCGTGCCGATGTTGATCCCGCCCCTGCTGGCGGCCGGCGTCGCCTTGCTCCTGGCCTTTCGCCGGGCGCCCCCCGTGGCCTACGTCGCCGGCTCGATGGGCACGCTGATCGGCGCCGACATCCTGAATCTCAACCGGGTGGCCGAGATCGGGGCGCCGGTCGTCTCCATCGGCGGCGCCGGCACGTTCGACGGCGTCTTCCTCACCGGCATCATCGCCGGCCTCCTCGCCTGATCGCCACCGACGGGATTCACGAGCACGGGGGAACCGAAGCGCTTCCCTCTCCCGCTGGAGGGAGACGGCCGGGCGCGAGTGGAGGATCCGTTCGCGCCCTATCCGAGCTCGAGCGGGGCGCGAGAGGAAGACGGACGCTGAAGCGGCTGCCCGCGCCCGGCCGGCTCTCCACCGCGAGCGTGCCGCCGTGGGCGACGACGACCGCGCGCGCGATGGCGAGACCGAGGCCGGTCCCGCCCGTCTCCCGCGCGCGCGCTCTGTCCAGACGCACGAACGGCTCGAAGATCCGCTCGGCATCGGCGGGCGCGATGCCGATGCCCGTGTCCTGCACCGTGAGCGACGCATGGCCGTCGCCGCTCGTCAGCGCGAGCTCGACCTTCCCGCCGGCAGGCGTGTACTTGATGGCGTTCTCGACCAGGTCGAGGACGGCGCGGCGCAGCGCGAGCGCGTCCCCCCTCACCGTCGCCGGCGACACATCGTTGACCCGGACGCTGACACCGGTCCCGTGCGCCAGCCGGACGCCCACATCGAACACGTCGAGGAGCAGCGGCTCGAGGTCGACCAGGGCGGGCGAGGTCTCGAGACCGGCGGTCGAGCGCGAGAGCAGGAGCAGGTCCTCGGCGAGGCGGATCAAGCGCTCCACCTCCTCGAGGCTCGAGACGAGCACCCGGCGGTATTCCTCGGGAGATCGAACCGCGCGCAAGCTGACCTCGATGCCACCCTTGAGCGCGGTGAGCGGCGTGCGCAGCTCGTGCGCGGCGTCGGCGGTGAAGCGCCGCATCTCGGTGAAGGCGGTGGCGAGGCGCGCGAGCATGCCGTTCAGGGTATCCGCGAGGCGGTCCAGCTCGTCCCCCGTGCCGCGGAGCACGATGCGTCGGTCGAGATCCTCGGCGGTGATCCGGCGGGCGGCGAGGGCCATCTCGTCGACCGGTCTGAGCGCGGTGCGCGCGATAATCGCGCCACCGACGGCCGCCAGCGCCACGCCGAGGGGAATGAGCACGACGAGCGTATGAAGATAGCGGTCGAGCGCACCGCGCGAGCGGCCGAGCGACATGCCCACCTGCACGATCTGCGTCACGCGTCCCCCGCGGACGACGGGCATGGTGAGGAGGCGGACGCCGTCGGCGCCGCCGGCCTCGATCGTCTCGAAGGTCCGCCGCCCCTGGGCCGCGTTCGCGTGCGCCTCCGGCGACAGCGAGAGCGCCTGCCCGCGCCGGCGCCATGCCCGCGCTTGCGGATGCCCCTCCGGATCGAGGAGCTGGAAGAACTTGTCGTAGAACTCGGGCCCGAGGAGATCTCGCAACATGGCCTCCACCGAGGCCTCGTCGCCCGCGTCCGTGGTGGAGAGGCTCGTGTCGCGGAGCACCTGCGCCACCGTCAGGAGCGACGCATCGAGATCCTGGATGAGACTAAAGCGGAGCACGGAGTAGCCGAGCACGCTGATCACGATCAGGATGCCGAGCAGGATGCCGCTGTACCAGAGGGTGAGGCGGGTGCGGATCGAGAGCGGCCGTCTGGCCGGCATCATGTCCCGTCGCTCAGCATGTAGCCGGCGCCGCGGACGGTGTGGAGCAGCCGGCGCTCGCCGTGGGCGTCGATCTTGCGCCGGAGATAGCCGACGTACACGTCGATGATGTTGCTCTCCGTATCGAAGTCGATCCCCCAGACATGCTGCGCGATCATGGGCCGCGTCAGCACCCGGCCGACGTTCCGCAGAAAGTACTCGAGCAAGGCGTACTCGCGCACCGTGAGCGTGATGCGGCGGGCGCCGCGAGTGACCACGCGAGTGGCGGGGTCGAGGCGGAGATCGCCGAGCATCAACACGGGGACGCGCGGGCCCCCGCCCCGGCGCAAGAGCGCCCGCGCCCGCGCGAGGAACTCGTCGAAGGCGAACGGCTTCGTCAGATAGTCGTCCGCCCCGAGGTCGAGTCCGGTCACCTTGTCGGGCACGGCGTCCCGCGCCGTGAGGACGAGCACCGGCGTCTCGACCTGGCGCTGACGCAGCGTCCTCAAGATCTCGAAGCCGTCGCGCTTGGGCAGCATGAGATCGAGGACCACGAGGTCATAGACCGGCCCCGCCAGGAGCGCATCGAGGGCGGCGGCGCCGTCGGCGGCGACCTCGACGGTATGCCCTTCCTCCTGCAGGCCCTGCCGGAGGAAGCTCGCGACCTTCCGCTCGTCCTCCACCACGAGGATGCGCATCGCCAGAGAGTAGAATCTCACCGGGGCGTACCGGTCGCAAGCGAGGGGCCAGTCAGGAGGGGGGATGCTCGAGGGAATGGCGCCGAATTGGTACAGCCGGCTCGACGAGTCGCCGGACGGGTTGTTCTACGCGATCCCGCGGTTCGTCACGCACATCGACGACGCTGCCATCGCCGCCGTCACGCAGCTCTACCGCGAATACTTTCCGCCGGGCGGGGCGATCCTCGACCTCATGAGTAGCTGGATCAGCCACCTGCCCGCCGAGGTCGCGTACGGCCGCGTCGTCGGGCTCGGGATGAACGGCGACGAGCTCGCGGCCAACCCGCGTCTTCACGCCTGGGTGGTGCAGGATCTGAACGAGACGCCCCGGCTGCCGTGGGACAATGCCGAGTTCGACGCGGCCGGCATCTGCGTCTCCGTCGACTACCTGACGCGCCCCGTGGAGGTGCTCCGCGACTGCGGGCGCGTGCTGCGCCCGGGCGCTCCCCTCGTGATCACCTTCTCGAACCGCTGCTTCCCGACCAAGGTCATCGCCGCCTGGCGGATGCTCGATGACCAGGGTCATCAAGCGCTCGTGGCGCGATACCTCACCGAGGCCGGCAACTGGACAGAGATGGAGACGCTTGACCGAAGCCCGACGCTTGACAGCGATCCGCTCTACGCGGTGATCGCGCGCCGGACACAGAACACCTGGTGTTCTTAGTGCCCGTTGCCCTTGACCGCCTCCGCGAGCGCGACGGCGAGGTTGCGGCGGGCGGCGCGGAGATGCGGGTGCACGTCGAGCGCTCGCCTGAACAGGGCCGCCGCCTCGCGGTACTGGCCGAGAGCCATGTGGCACAGGCCCTGCCCCGAGAGCGCGCCGAAGTGATGCGGGTTCCGGGCGAGGGTCTCGCGGCAGTCGGCGACAGAGCCCTCGTAGTCGCCCGTGACGTAGCGCAGCGTCGCGCGCTTGTTCCAGCCTTCGGCGAACCCCGGCGCCTGCCCGATGATGCGGGCGAAGCAGGCGTCGGCCTCACCCGCGTCGCGGCGCTCCATGGCGTCGACCCCCGCGCGCAGGAGCGCGTCCACCTCTGGGATGCCGGACCGACTCCACATCACCCAGAGCGCGGCCTCGGCCCGGGCCGCGCGCTCGGGATCGTCACCGCGCAGGATCGTGAGCGCCTCGTCCTCTCCCATGGCACCCCATTGTGCTACACTTCGCGGCCGGGCGCGTGGCGCTTCGTCGGAGCCGCGGCCCGGAAGGAGAACGACCGATCATGAGCCCATCCCCGCCACTCGGCGATCCGAAGATCCAGGCGTTCCTGGCGGCGAGAGAGGTCGCGGTGCTGGCCTTCGTCGGGCCCGGCGGGGCGCCGGTCGCCACCCCGATGTGGTTCCTCCACGGTCCCGACGCGCTCTTCATGATCAGCGTCGACGGCCTGCCGAAGGTGACGAGTCTCGGACGCGACCCGCGCGTGTCCGTGGTCGCCGAGACGACGACGCCGGAGGGCGCCATCGGCGGCGTCACGGTACGGGGCACCGTCGAGTTCCTCGCGGAGTCGGCGGAGCGCCGCGGGCTCGCCGCGCGCTTTCTCGACAAGTACCATCCCCGGCTCGAGCGGCTCTGGGGAGGCCGCGCGATGCCTCCCAATCGCGTCATGTTCCGGATCACGCCGGAGCGCGTCCGGAGCTGGGGCCTCGGGTGAAGCCGGGCGAGACCGAGTTCCTGTATCTCACGACGACCGGGCGGCGCACCGGGCAGCCCCGCGAGATCGAGATCTGGTTCACCGAGCACGCGGGCCGTTACTACGTCATCGCCGAGCATCTCCGGGAGACGCGCTGGGTGCAGAATCTCTGCGTCGAGCCGCGGGTGCGGGTGCGCGTCGTCGACGCGGAGTTCTCCGCGCGGGCGCGCGTGGTCGCGAGCGACGCCGAGCCCGATCTCTGCGAGGTCGTGCAGGCGCTCTCCGAGGCCAAGTACGGCTGGGGCGACGGCCTCGTAGTCGAGCTCGCGCCCGCTACGCTCTCGCGCGAACAGTCCTGAGGCGAGGCACCAGACGGCGGGGTGGCCGGGGGGTGCCCTCCCCGGACCACGCTCCTTCGAGGGCCGCTTTGGGCGCGGTCTGACGAGCCGCCGTCTGCGCGCAGTTCGGGAATCGGCTGTCGGGGCCGCACCATGGCCAGACAGACGAACACCCGTACCTGGGACAACTCCGTGTCGCTCACGTAGACTTGAGGCGAACGAGTGGACGAAAAGCGATGGGAGAGCGGATGCCGGACTGCGAGATCCTGATCGTCGGCGGTGGCATCGCCGGCGCGTCAGCGGCGTATCACCTTGCCAGCCACGGCCGGCGCGTCACGCTGCTCGAGCGCGGAGAGATCGCCTCGGGCGCCTCAGGCGTGAATGCGGGCGCCATCGACTCGATTGGCAGGGGTGACCAGCCCGACCTCCAAGCGCACCTGACGGCGGGGAGCCTCGAGCTGTTCAAGACTGTGCACCTCGATCTGGGCGAGGACATCGAGCTTCGACAGTCCGGCGCGCTCCAGGCGATCCACACGCCGGAGCAGTACGAGTTCACACAGGAGCGCGTTCGCGCGCTCCGGGCCCGAGGTCACCACGTCGACCTCCTGGCGATTCGGGAGGCGCGATGCCTCGAGCCCGCGCTCTCACCCTCTCTCCTGGGCGCGATGTACTCGCCGCTCCGCTCGCAGGCCGACCCGGTTCGGGCCACCCGTGCCTTCGCCCGCCTCGCCGAGCGCGGGGGCGGCCGGATCCTCACCCACCGCGAAGTGACGGCGCTCGAGCCGCGCGCGGCGGGAGGTTACCTCGTGCGCACCACGCAGGGCGAGCTCGTCACCGAGAGCCTCGTCCTCGCCGCCGGCGCGTGGTGCGGGCCGCTTGGCGCGATGCTCGACCTCGACATTCCGATCGTACCCGTCCGCGGTCAGATGTGGGCGACGGCGCCGGTGCCGCCGACGATCTTCCAGACGATCTCGTCGGCGGAGTCGGCGCTGGCCTGGCACCGCGACCGTGGCGGCGAGCCGCCCGACCTGACCCACCGCGAGACCGCGCGGGTGACCCGTCATCTCTACGGGCGCCAGCGGCGCGACGGCGCGATCATCTTCGGCGGTGATCGCGAGCTGGTGGGCTGGAACACCACGCCCGATCCGAGGGGGATCGAGGCCAACCGGAGGCACACGACCGAGATCCTGCCCGGGGTCGCCGGGCTGACGGTCGTCCGCACCTGGGCTGGCCTCATGCCGTTCTCGCTCGACGGCAAGCCCCTCATCGGTCGCATTCCGCTCCGCGACAACCTCTGGATCGCGAGCGGGCTGGCCTCGTCGGGATTCGGTCGTGGGCCGATGGCGGGCAAGCTCCTGGCCGACTACCTCCACACCGGCCATCGGCCGCCACCGCTGGCCGAGGCCGACCCCGCTCGTTGCGTCCGCGAGCTGGCGCGGGGCGCGAGGCGATGACGGGGCCCCCCGCCATCGCCGGAAGCACCCGGAAGGTTTCGCAGCACCGCTTGCCTTCCCGGACCGCGCCCTGTCGGCGCGGTCTCACGGGGCAATCGAGAGTAGTGGGCAATTGGGCCCGGTACTGGGTCAAGTTGCGAGCCAGACGAGGCACGAGCGACCTCGCGACGCGAGGCGTACTCGGCTTGGCGAGCTCTACCGATCTGCTTCACCGTCATGAGCGGTGGCATGTCTCCCCGCTCATGCGCACGCCAGCGCGTAGACGTCCTGGACGTCGGGCACGCGATGTTCCCGCCACGTGCGGCCGCCGTCCTCGGTGCCGAAGACCTGACCGCAGCGGCTCACGCAGTAGACCTGGTCGGGGTCGCGGGGATGGAGCGCGACCGCCATCATCGTGCGCTCGGCCTTCACGCCGTGGTCGAACCGCGTCCACGTCCGGCCGAGATCCTGGCTGCGGTAGAGCGAGCCGTCCTCGCTGCGCGCGGCGGGGCTCAAGCACGCATAGAGCGTGCGTGGATCCTGCGGCGACACGCGGACGTCGCGTCCGTAGGTCAGGGGGGAGAAGCGCCCGATCCGCATGTCGCGCCAGCTCTGGCCGCGGTCGTCGCTCTGGAAGAGCCCCATACGCACGGCGAGGAACACGGTGCCGGGCTGGGCCGCGCTCACGGTCAGGGCATGACCGTCCAGCATGCCCTCGATCTCCGTGTCGCTCTGGATTCGGCTCTTGAGGTGCGGAAGCTCGGCGAGCTTCACGAGATCGTCGGTGCAGTCGTCCCAGTGCTCGCCGCCGTCCAAGGTGCGCATGACGCCGCCGACCTCGAGCGTCGCGTAGACTTCCTGCGGCCGCTCGGGATCGGGGGCCAGCCGCATCACGCGGCACGCAAACCCCATCTTCACGCGCTCGGGCAGCGTGGCGTCTGGCAGTCGGCGCCAGGAGTCGCCGCCGGTGTCGCTCTTGAAGACGGCCACCGGCGATGTCCCGATGTAGATCACGCGCGGATCGTTCGGCGCGAAGGCGATCGACCAGACCTCGTGTTCCTTCGGAAAGTCCAGCCGCTCCCAGCGCTCACCACGGTCGGGACTGCGATACGGCCCGTCCTGGGTCCCGACGTAGACGATGTCGGGATTGGTGGGATGGACAGTGATGGCGTACACGTTGGCCTGCTCGGGCAGCCCCTTCGAGAGCCGTTCCCAGGGGTCGTTGACGGTGGTTCGGCGGAAGACTCCGCCGACCTTGCCCGACACGCGCGCCGACCCCACGTAGACGTTTGAGGACCCGGAAACGTTCGCCATGATTGTGCCTCCTCGTCGATCGCTGACGCGAGAAAGGTTAGCCTCCAGCCACTGGACGCCCGAAGTGTATCATCGACCACCAAGACGCGCTTGGGTGGTCGGCACGCCGATCGTCTCCGAGCCCCTCCGGCCGCGATCGACACGTTGGCCAGACTCTGCGACCGAGCGATGAGGGCGATGGACAGGGCAAGCAGTGCAGGACGAGCGGCGGCGGGCGGAGCCCGGTGCGGCGAATCGGCGAACCACACCCCCGCCCGGTGATTCGCCGCGAGTCCTATGGGAGGACGGCGAGCGTCGCCTCGCGGGCCTCGCGCGCGACGTCGGCGGCGGGCCGGGCCCACGCCGCCGGATTCGGCGCCTCGTAGCTCAGATAGCCGGCGTAGCCCTTCTTCTGGAGCACGCCGAAGATCTCTTTGAACGGCACCGCGCCTTTCCCGGGAGGGAGCCGGTCCAGCGCCTTGCCCGGCTCAAGCCCGCTCCGCGGCACGTCGCTGTACTGGACGTAGGCGATCTCCGCGGGCGCCACATCCTCGATCGCGCGCAGGGAGGCGCCGCTCCGTCCGAGGTGGTAGGTGTCGAGCAGGAGCCCGCAGGCGGGATGCGCGGCCCGGGTCGTCACCTCGCGCATACGCTCGAGGGTGTTGAGCTGCTCGGCGAGCGAGTTGAACTCCACGGCGAGCTTCACGCCATGGCGGCCCGCGATGTCCCCCACCTCGCGGAGGCTCGCCGCCGCATCGCCCACATCGCCGCGCCCCCGGTCCACCGGACTCATCACGGTCGCCGCGCCGAGGGCGCGGGCCCGCTCGCATTGCTCGGCGAAGACGGCCAGCACACGCGCGCGCTCGGCGCCGCCCGCCCACATCCAGCCGGGCTCCACCCCGACGCAGGCGACCGGCAGCCCGCTCGCCTTCACGAGGTCGATCACCTGGGCCGCCGTCTCCCCGCGCTCGCCCGCCCGGACAAAGTCGAGGCGGCGCAGCTCGACCGCGTTCCAGCCCGTCGCGTGCGCGATCGGGAGCAGATCGGCGAGCACGGTCGTATCGAGCGTCCAGGTGTGCAGCGCGAGCGTCTGCGCATACGTCATGGCTATCCTCCCTCCCGGGGTTGAAGGCCGAAGGCCTCGGCCAACAGCTCATACGAATGAAGCCGCGCCTTCGGGCTGTGGGTGATCGCCACCACGATCAGCTCCTCCACGCCGTACGCATCCGCGAGCGCAAGGAGACGCTCTCGCACGGACTCCGGCGTGCCGGCGATCGTGCGCCGCCCGACGTGGCGGACGATGGCCAGCTCCTGCGGCGTGTAGGGATAAGTCTCCGCCTCCTCGACGGACGGGTACGGGCCCGGCCGGCCGGTATAGAGCCGCACCAGGAAGAGATGACGGCTCCGGGCCAGCCGCTGCGCGTCGGCGTCCGTTTCCGCGCACAGGGCGAAGACGGCGACGCTCGCCCGCGGCGCCTCGAGCGAGGGCGACGGCCGGAACTGCTCCCGATACGCGCGCACGACCTCGGCGCCCCCCTCGTCGTTGATGAAGTGGGCGAAGGAGAAGGCGGTGCCGAGATGGGCGGCGTAGGCCGCGCTGTCTCCACTCGAGCCCAGGAGCCAGATCTCGGGCGCGGTCGGTCCCGTCGGCATCGCCCGGACGCGGGCGAATGGATGGCCGGACGGGAGGCCGCCGCCCACGAAGCCCATCAGGTCAGCGATCTGATTGGGGAACTGCTCCAGACCGAGCGCGCCCGGCCCGTGCCGGAGCGCCCGCGCCGTCAGCGGATCGCTCCCGGGGGCGCGGCCGATGCCGAGATCGATGCGCCCGGGGAACAAGGTCTCCAGCACGCGGAAGCTCTCGGCCACCTTGAGCGCGCTGTAGTGCGTGAGCATGATCCCGCCCGAGCCCACGCGGAGGCCGCTCGTGAGCGCGGCGACACGGGCGATGAGGACCTCCGGGCTCGAGCCCGCCAGCCCGGCGCTGCTATGATGCTCGGCCAGCCAGTAGCGATGGTAGCCGAGCCGGTCCGCCGCCCGCGCCAGATCGAGCGTCTCGTGGATGGCGTCGGCGGGGGTGCCCCCGCTCCGCACCGGCGACTGGTCGAGGATACCGAGACGCATCGGTCAGTTCACGTGGGGGGGAGCGAGCGCCGCTCCTCCCCCACACCCCCCCACCGGGTTACTGCGCGCTGAATTTTTCACAGCCACTCAGTTGATCCGCTTGGCGCGCCCCGCCCATTCGCGGTCGCGCAGGATGAACTTCTGGATCTTCCCCGTGGATGTCTTGGGGAGATCACCGAACTCGACAGAGGCCGGACACTTGAAATGGGCGATGTGACCGCGGCAGAACTCGATGATCTCCCCTTCCGTCACCTGCCCGCCGGGCTTGAGCGTCACGAATGCCTTTGGGCGCTCGCCCCACTTGTCGTCGGGGATGGCCACGACCGCGCACTCGAGGACGGCGGGGTGCTTGGCGACCGCCTGCTCGACCTCGATGGTCGAGATGTTCTCGCCGCCCGAGATGATGATGTCCTTCTTCCGGTCGCGCAGCTCGATGTAGCCGTCGGGATGCCAGACGCCGATGTCGCCGGAGTGGAACCAGCCGCCGCGGAACGCCTCGGTGGTGGCGTCGGGCTGTTCGAAGTAGCCCTTCATGACGTTGTTGCCGCGCATGACGACCTCGCCCAGGGTTTGTCCGTCCTGGCGGACATCCGCCATCTCGTCGTCCACCACCCGCGCCAGGTCGAAGACCGCGTAGCCTTGTCCCTGGCGGGCGGCCAGCCGCGCCTGCTCGTCCGGGGGCAGCGCGTCCCACTCCGCGTGCCACTCGCACACCGTGTGGGGCCCGTAGGTCTCCGTGAGGCCGTAGACGTGCACCGGGCGGAAGTTCAGCTCCTTGAGCCGGGCGAGGAGCGTGGGGGAGGGCGGCGCGCCGGCGACGGTGACCGTGACCGGGCGATCGAGCCGGTGCGCCTTGGGGTCGTTGACGACACCGATCTGCACGGTGGGCGCGCCGTTGTAGTGCGTCACGCCCTCCGCGTCGAGCAGGTCCCAGATCCGGCGCGACTCCACGCGACGCAGGCAGATATGGGTGCCGGCCACGGCGGTGACGCCCCAGGTGAAACACCAGCCGTTGCAGTGGAACATCGGCAGCGTCCACAGGTAGCGTGTGTCGAAGCTCATGCCGCTCTCGATCACCTCGCCGATCGCGTTCAGATAGGCGCCGCGGGCGCTGTACATCACGCCCTTGGGCCGGCCCGTGGTCCCCGACGTGTAGTTGATCGAGATGGTCTCCTCCTCGTCCTCGAGCCAGCTCGCCACCGGCTCGGGCGCGCCCGTGGCGAGGAAGTCCTCGTACGGATCCCCGAGCGCGCCCGTATCGTCCACTCTCACGACCGTGAGGCGAGTGAGGTCGAGCGGCTTCACGAGGGACTCGAGCTCGGCGTCCACGAAGAGGAAGCGCGCGCCCGAGTGGGTGAGGATGTAGCCGATCTCGTCCGAGCTGAGGCGCGTGTTGATGGCGACCAGCACGCCCCCCGCCATGGGGACGCCGTAGTGCGCCTCGAGCATGGCGGGGATATTCGGACAGAGAAACGCCACACGGTCCTGCTTCCCGACGCCGGCTCCGCGCAGCGCCGAGGCGAGCCGGTTCACGCGCTCGGCGAGCTGCCGGTACGTGTAGCGCCGCGCCCCGTGCACGACGGCGGGCTTGTCCGGGAAGACGTTGGCGCTGCGCTCCAGGAAGCTCACCGGGGTGAGCTCGGTGCGGTACACGTGCCGTTGCGTCATAGCAGAGCCTCCAAGCAGGCTGCTGAAAAACGCCCATCTGCTTCGTTGACACCCTCGGCCGCACGCTCAACGTGGCTCGCTCGCGCTCGCCGGATATCCGGATACGCTCGCCTCACCTCCGGTAGAGCTCGCCAAACGGAGTACGCCTCGCGTGCGGCTCTCGGGCGCCGCCTCGCCGCTGGACCTTCTTGAGCAGCCTGCCGGTTTTTCAGCATCCTGTCAGTCTACTCAACACCGGGCCCGGCCGCGAGGGCGGGGTCAGCGAATGACGAAGCGGAGCTGGGCATGGGCACGGCGGAGCGCGGCCTCGGCCTCGGCGGGGGTGTCGGCGCGGGAGAAGATGAAGCCCAGATAGCGCGAGCCCTCGGGCAGCGGCACCACCACCTGGCCCTTGTGAATGGAGATGGTGACGTCCTCGATCAGGGGCACGGCACGCGCCTCGTCGAGCCCCTGGACCTCTTCGAGGATCCCGCCCTGCGGGATGGGGATCATCATCACACCGGCGGCGCGCCGGTCCCGCTCGAGCGACGCGATGGGCAGGCCGAGGGCATGGCGCAGGATGATTTCCTCGAGGGACATGCCGGTGCCGAACGAGAGCGTGCGCGAGCAGAGGCCGCCGATGGAGCGCGCCGCGATCTCGATCATCCACGCGGTGTCGCGCCCACGCCCGTCCTGGTTCACGCGGAGCTCGGCGTGCACGGGACCGTCGTCGAGGCCGAGGGCGCTCGCCGCCCTCGCCGTCGCCGCGCGAATGGCGGCGGAGGCCGGCTCCGGCAGACGTGACGGCGTGACGTAGATCGTCTCCTCGAAGAAGGGGCCGTCGAGCGGATCGGGCTTGTCGAACAGCGCGAGGGTGTGGAGCCGCCCCTCCTCGAGGAGTCCCTCGAGCGCCACCTCGGTCCCCGGGATGAACGCTTCCACCAGGATCCGGTCCGTGCCCTCGCCGAGATCGCTCACCTCAGGCGACCTGAGGATGGCCCGGATCCGTTCGAAGGCGGCGACGAACTCGGGCTCGTTGTCGGCCCGAATCACCCCGCGGCTGGCCGAGAGCACGAGCGGCTTCAGCACGCACGGGTAGCTCACGCGCCGCGCCGCCCCGCGCGGATCCTCGCCGACGCTCCACGAGGTGAACGCGGGAGACGGCGCGCCCGACCGCGCCAGCAGCTCGCGCATCCTGAGCTTGTTCCGCGTCGCGCTGACGGCACCGATCGGGTTGGCGCGCAAGCCGAGCCGCTGGCCGATCGCCGCCGCCACCTCGGTGGTCAGGTCGTCCACGGGCACCACGGCGTCCAGCGGTCGCCGCTCGGCGAACCGCCCGATCTCCTTCGCCGCGGACTCCGGCTCGGAGAACGACAGGGTGAGGAGGTGGTCGGGAAACTCGGCAGACATCACGTTGGGCCGGTCCGAGGCGATCACGAGGTCCACGTCGAGCTTCCGCGCGGCCTCGACGAAGTCCTCGGTGCGATAGGTCGTGGTCGGGATCAGGAGCAGGAGTCGCTTCACGGACACGGACGACTCTATCACAGGTTGGCGCGCGGAGTTGCCGCCGTCCGCCATCTGGACTACCGTCGCCGGGAAGCCCATGCGCGTCGGCATCATGGTCGAAGGGCAGGAGGGGCTCACCTGGGAGCGGTGGCTCGGGCTCGTCCACGCCGCCGAGGACCTGGGGTACGAGTCGCTGTGCCGGTCGGATCACCTCACCGGCCTCGCCGGCGAGTCCCGGCACCCCTCGCTCGACACGTGGACCTCGCTCACCGTAGCCGCCACGCGGAGCCGGCGCATCCGCTTCGGCCCCATGGTCTCGCCCCTCACCTTCCATCACCCGACGCTGCTCGCCAAGATGGCCACGGCGCTGGACACGCTCTCGGGCGGGCGCCTCGATCTCGGCATCGGCGCGGGCTGGAGCGAGCACGAGCACGCCATGTTCGGCATCGCCATGCCCCCCCTCAAGGAGCGCCTGGACCGCCTCGAGTGCGGCGCCCGCCACATCCGCGCCCTCGGCGCCGGGCGGCCGGTGACGCTGGATCAGCCGTACTATCCCCTGCGCAAGGCGGAGCTCTACCCGCTGCCGACCCACGGAAGGCTGCGTCTCGTGGTCGGCGGGCGCGGCGAGAAGCGCACGCTCCGCATCGTGGCCGAGTTCGCCGACGAGTGGAATGCCACGCGCGTGGACCGGGCAGCCTTCACGCACAAGCGCCGCGTGCTGGCCGAGCATTGCCGCGCCTTCAACCGTGATCCGGAAACCATCGCGCGCTCGCTCATGGTGCCGGTCGCCATCGGGCGCGACCGGGCGGAGGTCGCCCGGCGCATCGCCGCCGTGCGGGCCAGCTTCCCGGCGCTGCCGCCAGACGAGGGGGCGTGGCGAGCGGCGGACTTCCTCGCGGGCTCCGCCGACGACATCCTCGCGTCGCTGGCCGAGTGGAAAGCCGTGGGCCTTGACCGCGTGCTCCTCCAGACGCTCGACCAGGAAGACATCGCCGGCCTCGAGCTCTTCGCGCGCACCGTCCTGCCGAGCCTCGGCTGACCGCGCACGAACCGTTCGGCCGTTCAGTCGCCGCGCGAGCCGGGCGCGTCCTCGACGGAGCGCGTTCCGGGGAGGGCGCTCCCCCCGGCTCGGTCCTCGGCGCCCGAGATCCAGGGCCACGAGCCAAATCCGTCTAGAGCGTGATGACTTGCCCGTCCTCCGCCCGCTCGAGCGCGATCTCGCCGAGATGACGCAAGCATGTCCGGCCCCAGACTGGACATGCCCGCCGCCGCGCGGTATCCTGAATGCGGAACGGGTCCCGTCCGTCTCAGGCGCAGGGAGGGACAGATGAAAAAGTCAATGCTCGTGTCACTCCTCGTGGTGATATCGCTCCTTGCCGCCGCGGTGCCAAGTTACGCCTGGCATCATTTCTCGCATGGCCGCGTATTCATTGGCGTCGGCCCAGGGTTCTGGTGGGGCCCGGGATATCCGTACTGGTACCCGCCCCCGTACTACTACGGCCCGCCGACCGTCGTGGTCCAGGAACCTCCGACGTATATCGAGCAGCCGCCGCTGGCGCCATCAGCGCCACCGGCGGCCTACTGGTACTACTGTCCCAGCGCCCAGGGTTACTATCCGGCCGTCCCGAGTTGCCCTGAAGCGTGGATGAAGGTGCCGCCGAGAGCCGACTGACATGAAATGGGCGATACTACCCGTCGCGGCCGTCATGCTCCTGACGGCGTGCGCGACCGTACCAAGCGGACCGAGCGTGATGGTGCTCCCGGGTAGTGGGAAGAGCTTCGACCAGTTCCAGAGCGACAATGCGGTGTGCCGCCAGTTTGCGGACCAGCAAGTCGGGGTGACACCGAGTCAAACCGCGACTGAGAGCACCGTCGGTGGGGCGGTGGTGGGAACGGTGCTCGGCGCCGCCCTCGGGGCGGCGATCGGCGCCGCTGCCGGCAGCCCGGCCACCGGCGCCGCGGTCGGGGCGGGCGCGGGGCTGCTCGGCGGGACCGCGGTCGGCGCGGGCGCCGGCCAAGACGCGGGCATCTCGCTGCAGCGTCGCTACGACACGGCCTACATGCAGTGCATGTACACCCGCGGCAATCAGATTCCGGTCGCCCGGGGCTACCAGTCTCCGCGTGCTGCGCAGCCGGCGCCCCCGCCACCTCCGCCACCCCCGCCGGCGGCTCCGCCCCTATCTCAGACTCCTGCGTACAATGTCCCGCTGCCCCCGCCGGGACCGCCACCGCCCCCGCCCCCAGGCCCGGTTCGCTAGCGCGGCGCGGCCCTCCACACCGCTGCCTTCGATCGAGAAGGTGGGTCCCTGAAGGGTTGTTCCCATCGCGTCAGTGTCCTGAATGTCCGACGTCCTCGGGAGGGTTCAGATGGCCACGGCAATTCGATGTCACCGGACGCCCTTCACCGCCGTTCTCCTCACGCTCCTGGTCGCCTCGGTGGCCGTGGCAAGCCCCGCTGCGGTCCAGGCCGCGGAGACCCCGCGCCGGGGGGGCGTCCTGCTGGCCGTCGTCGGCGCTGACCCGCCGAGCCTCGATCCCCATCAGGAGAGCACCTTCGCCACCATCCAGCTGGTGGCGCCGCTTTACAGCACCCTGCTCCAGATCGACCCGTACGCCTACCCGAAGATCATCGGCGACGCCGCAACCGAGTGGAAGATCTCGCCGGATGGGCTGACCTACACGTTCAAGATCCGTCCCGGGATCAAGTTCCACGATGGCTCGTCGCTGACAGCCGCCGACGTCAAGGCCACCTACGACAAGATCGCCTCCCCGCCAGAAATCGTTCGCAGCGTTCGGAAGAACGCCTACACGGCGATCGAGCACATCGAGGTGCCGGACCCGAGCACCGTGGTGTTCAAGCTCAAGTTCCCGTCCGCCTCGCTCCTGGATAACCTGGCCTCACCGTGGAACGTCATCTATCCGAAGAAGTACCTGGACAAGGACCCCAACTACTTCAAGACGAATGTCGTCGGCTCCGGCCCCTTCAAGTTCAAGAGCTACACGCGCGGGTCGACATTCGAGGGTGAACGGAACCCCGACTACTTCGTCAAGGACCGGCCGTACCTCAACGGCTACAAGTTCTTCATCAGCCCCGAGACCTCCGTGCGGGCGGCGGCCATCCGGTCCGGGCGCGCGTATATCGAGTTCCGTGACCTGCCCTCGTCCGAGGTAGAGGCGATCAAGAAGCAACTGGGCGACAAGATCGCCGTTCAGGAGACGCCCGCGACCGGCTGGTGGGGGATCCATGTCAACAACACCGTCAAGCCGTTCAACGACGCCCGTGTCCGGAAGGCCCTCACCCTCGGCATCGATCGGTACACGGCGGGCAGGGTGCTGTACCCGCTCACCGGCCTCAAGTTCGTCGGAGGATTGATGCGTCCGGGCTCGGCCTGGGCGATGCCGGAGGCGGACCTCCAGAAGCTTCCGGGCTTCTGGCCGGACGCGGAGAAGAGCCGGGCCGAGGCGAGAAAGCTCCTGGCCGAGGCCGGCTATCCGAACGGCTTGAAGGTTGTCCTGAAGAACCGCAATGTGAAGCTCCCCTACCAGGACTGGGCGGTGTTCGTGATCCAGGAGTGGCGGAAGATCGGGGTCGAGGCCGAGAACCGGCCGCTCGAGACGGCCGCCTGGTTCTCGGATGGACGCGACACGGGGAGCTTCGAGGCGATCGTCGGCCCCGGGGTCGAATACTCGGACGACCCCGACGGGATCATCCGCCGGTACCTGCCCGGAGATCCGGACAGCTGGGGCCGATACACTGATCCCGTCCTCGAAGACCTCTTCTCGAGGCAGACGCGGTCCCTCGACCCCGCCGAGCGCAAGAAGCTGGTCATCGAGATCCAGAAGCGAGTGCTGGAGAACGCGTACTACCTGCCGGGCCTCTGGTGGACGCGGAGGGTGGTGCACTGGGCCAAGGTGAAGAACTACGTCGCTCCGCCGAACCACTACTCGAACCAGAAACTCCAGGACGTCTGGCTAGCCGAGGACTGAGGGCGCGAGCGGTGAGCCGTGCTCCCGGGGCGCCCCCAATCGGTTATTGACACGGTTGGCCCCCCCTGCTAGGGTGCGTCAAACGCACGGATCGTCCAGGGGTGCTACCAAGAGAATGTTGGGTGTAGCGCGTCGCCGGGCGGACCATTCCGGCGTCGGTGGGCGAAGTCCCAGGCCCGGCGGGACGTGGGTGACTACGTCCCGGATCCTCTTGGATGCCCGGATCGCATTCTCAAGTCCCCTCACGAGAGAGCGGCCCACGCCTGACGGAGGCGCCTCATGATGACAGGAATTCGATGTCATCGGATGCTCCTGATTGCCGCCGGCCTCGCTGTCCTGACCGGCTTGATCGCCGTGACGACGCCTGCCGGTCTCCAGGCTGCGGAGACTCCACGCCGGGGGGGTGTCCTGCTGGCGGTCATCGGGGCCGATGCCCCGAGCCTCGACCCTCATCAGGAGCAAACCTTCGCCACCCTGCAGCCGATCGCCCCCCTCTACAGCACGCTCCTGCAGATCGATCCCTACGCCTATCCCAACGTCATCGGCGACGTGGCCAGCGAGTGGAAGATCTCGCCCGAGGGGTTGACCTACACGTTCAAAATCCGTCCCGGCATCCGGTTTCACGACGGCTCGCCGCTGACCGCCGCCGACGTCAAGGCCACCTACGACAAGATCCTCTTCCCGCCCGCGGAGGTGCGGAGCATCCGGAAGGAGCACTACTCGGCGATCGCGAGCGTCGAGACTCCGGATGCGAGCACGGTGGTGTTCAAGCTCAAGTTCCCGTCCGCCTCCCTCCTGGCGAACCTCGCCTCGCCGTGGAACGTGATCTTCCCGAAGAAATACCTCGACAAGGATCCGAACTACTTCAAGAACAACGTCGTGGGCTCGGGACCCTTCAAGTTCAAGAGCTACACACGGGGGTCGACGTTCGAAGGCGAGCGAAACGCGGACTATTTCGTCAAGGACCGGCCGTACCTCGACGGGTACAAGTTCTTCATCAGCACGGAGACGTCCGTGCGCGCGGCGGCGATCCGGTCCGGCCGCGCCTACATCGAGTTTCGCGACTTGCCCCAGGCCGAGGTGGAGGCAATCCGGAAGCAGCTCGGCGACAAGGTCGTCGTCCAGTCCACGCCCTTCATCATCCACTTAGACATCGCGATGAACAACACCGTGAAGCCCTTCACGGATATTCGCGTGCGCAAGGCGCTCACGCTGGCGCTCGATCGCTACACCGGCGGCAAAGTGCTGTACGCGCTCACGGGGCTCCGCGACGTCGGGGCGCTCACGCGTCCGGGCACCGAGTGGGCGATGTCGCCGGCCGAGCTCGAGAAGCTCCCGGGCTTCTGGCGCGACGCCGACAAGAGCCGGGCCGAAGCCAAGCGGCTCCTGGCCGAGGCCGGCTACCCCAACGGCTTCAAGGTGGTCTTGAAGAACCGCAACGTCAAGCTCCCCTACCAGGACTTCGCGGTGTACGCGATCCAGGAGTGGCGCAAGATCGGGGTCGAGGCCGAGCATCGGCCGCTCGAGACGGCGGCCTGGTATACGGACGGACGGGACCAGGGGAACTTCGAGCTGATGGTCTTCCCGACGGGCGCCTTCATCGACGATCCCGACGCGCTGCTGGCTCCCTACATCACGGGGTCCTCTCAGAACTGGGCCCGCTTCTCCAACCCCGCGATCGATGACCTGTACTCGCGACAGGCTCGAGCGCTCGACCCAGCCGAGCGCAGGAGGCTGGTCATCGAGCTCCAGAAGATCGTCCTGGAGAATGCGTACCACATGCCGGGCCTCTGGTGGTCACGCAACGTCGTGCACTGGGCCAAGGTGAAGAACTGGGTGGCTCCGCCCAGTCACTTCACGAACCAGAAGCTCCAGGACGTCTGGCTGGCCGAGGACTGAACGGGCGAAAAGGGGCCCGCAACATGCGCACATATCTCGTCAAACGCCTCCTGCTGATCATCCCCACCCTGCTCGGCGCCGCGGCCCTGGTGTTCGTGATCATGCGGGTGATCCCCGGGGACGTGGCCCTCCTGATCTTCGGTGGTGACCAGGCGGGCCATATCGACACGAAGCAGCTCGAGGCCATGCGTCACCGGCTCGGGCTGGATCAGTCCCTGCTGGTGCAGTTCGGGACGTGGCTCTGGGGCGTGGTGCGCTTCGACTTCGGCACCTCGCTGTGGACCGGGCGTCCGGTCGTCGAGGAGCTGCTCGTGCGCCTGCCGCTCTCCCTCGAGCTGGCGGTCATGGCGACGATCGTCTCCGTGGTCCTGGCGATCCCCTTCGGGATGCTCGCCGCCGTCCGTCAGGACGGCTGGGTGGACTATGTGATCCGCGTGGTCAGCATCGGGGGCCTCGCCATCCCGTCGTTCTGGGTCGGGATCCTCATTATCCTGTTGCTGGTGATTTTCTTCGGCTGGGGGCCCCCGCTGGAGTTCACGCCGCCGTGGGTCAGTCCCTGGGCGAACTTCCAGCAAATGGTATGGCCGGTGCTCACCGTGGGCTATCGCTACGCCGCCGTCACCACGCGCATGACCCGGTCCACGGTGCTCGAGGTCATGCGTGAGGACTACATCCGCACCGCGTGGGCCAAGGGGTTGCACGAGCGGGTGATCGTCATCCGTCACGCGTTGAAGAACGCGATGCTCCCGGTGATCACGCTGATCGGGACGGAGTTCGCCTTCCTCATCGGCGGCCTCGTCGTCACCGAGACCGTGTTCACCCTGAACGGGGTGGGGCGCTTCGTGGTCGACGCCGTCGCCCACCGAGACTATCCGGTGGTGCAAGCCCTCGTGTTCCTGATCGCGCTGAGCTTCGTGGTCGTGAACCTCCTCATCGACCTCGCTTACGCGTGGTTCGATCCACGGATCCGTTACCGGTAGCCCGATGAGCGCGCGCGCGAAGAGGCCCCAGCGCCCCGCGGTGTCTTTCGCCGAGGAGCTACCCCGATGAGCGTCAACTATCCGCTACTCGAGACCGCCGCCGCCACGCCCCTGGCGCCCCGCCGCACCTTCGGCGCGGAGGTGGCGAAGTTCATCCGGACGAAGCCGCTGGGTGTGGGGGGCGCCCTCATCATCCTGGCGATGATGTTCGTCGCCCTCTTCGCGCAGGCGCTTGCCCCCTACGACCCCTATGTGGGCGACTACAGCCAGCAGTTCGCGCGTCCCAGCCCGGAGCACTGGTTCGGGACCGACGAGTTCGGCCGCGACGTGATGAGCCGCATCATGTACGGGGCGCGCATCGCTCTGTTCGTGGGCTTCGTGGCGTCGTTCACGGGCTGCACGGTCGGCGCCCTGCTGGGCGTGACCAGCGCGTACGCGGGCGGGAAGGTGGATCTCTTCTTCGAGCGGCTGATGGACATCTTGCTCGCGTTCCCGCTCCTGATCCTCGCGCTTGCGATCGCCTCGATCCTGGGCCCGGCCGTGCAGAACGTGGTGGTGGCCATCGCCATCCCCATCATTCCGCGCGCGGCGCGGGTGGTGCGGGCGACGGCCCTGTCGGTGAAGGAGAACCAGTACGTCGAGGCGGCGGCGTCGCTCGGCGCCTCGTGGCGCCGCGTCATCCTCCAGCACATCCTCCCCAACGTCATGGCCCCCTACATCATCCTGCTGACCGCGCAGCTCGGGGCCGCCATCCTGACCGAGGCGGCCCTGAGCTATCTCGGCCTCGGCACGGCGGAGCCGACGCCCTCGTGGGGGCTGATGCTCTCGGGCTCGGCTCCGTCGTACGCGGAAAAGGCCCCGTGGATCGCGTTGTTCCCCGGCATCGCGATCAGCCTGGGGGTGTTCGGCTTCAATCTCTTCGGCGACTCCTTGCGCGACGCGCTCGACCCGAAGTTGCGGCGGGGGTGATCTCCCCGCCGCCGAACCGCTCGGCGCGAGGATCTTGGAGGAATCATGGAACTCGTAGGCCGGATGCTGGACGGCACGATTTCCTATACCGACCGGGGAGCGCTGGAGCCTGTCCCGTCGGCGGCGAGCATCAATCAAAGCGACAAGATGGAGCGCCTGGAGGCGGTCCCGTTGTTCCAGGCATGCACCCGCAAGCAGTTACGCGCCGTCGCCAGGATCGCCGGGGTCTTCGACGCCTCCGCCGACACCGTGCTCATTCGCGCGGGTCAGCCGGGAGAGGAGTTTTTCTTCATCGTCGAGGGCACCGCGCGCGTGCACGTCAGCGCGAAGAAGCGGGTGCGGCTCCGGCCGGGAGACTTCTTCGGGGAGATGAGCCTGCTCGACGGAGGACCGCGCTCGGCGACGGTGGTCGCCGAGACACCGTTGCGACTCCTCGTGATCCGCCGCCGGGACTTCTCGACCCTGCTCCACAAGGTCCCGGGCATGACCCAGAATCTCCTGGTCACCCTCTGTCGACGGGTCCGGCAGGCCGAGCGTGGACTCGCCTCCCCCCGCGCCTCACTTCAGTAAGGGCCAGCGGTCCGCAGCGCCGAGCGGCATCTCACCAGGCGCGATCGGAAGACCGTCGCGATAGATCACGATATTGCCGCGCTGGGCGGGCACGCGCGGGCCCGGCGTGAGGACGCCGACGAGGTTCAGCGGATCGACGGCGGCCAGGCGCACGATCTCCCCGGCGCGTTCGCGCCGGCGCGTCTGTCGCAGCTGCTCGACGGCCTCGGGTAGCGCGTACTGCTCGCCCACGAAGCCGGTCACGAATCGGCCGCCGCGCACGGTGCCGCGCGCCTCCAGGCGCCGGAGCGCCCACAAGATCAGCCGCCAGGGCAGGACCACGCTCTCGCGCGCCATGAGATCGCGGAAGACGACGCCGTAGCGGGCGAGGAGCTGCGCCGCCACCGCCTCGGCCAGGATCTCCTCGTCGTCCTCCCCCGCCCCATTGGCGGGGGCCATCGGGAGCAGCGACCAGCGCCCCTCGACGTTCACCCCTTCGCCAGCGCGACGATGCCGCCGGCGCCCCATGCGAGTCGCGTGCTTGTTCCAGCGCTCGCGTGCCGTGAGCAGCGCGCGCACGCTGCCGAAGCCATCCGCGGTCACGAGGCCGCGCGAGACGAGATCCCACAGGCCTTCCTCGACCTCGATCCGCAGGCGCCCGGTGGTGGACACGAGGTCGCGGTAGAAGAGCGCGCCCCGCGTGCGCAGGCACTCGAGCATGTCACGCGCCGGACCGTCGCCCGGTAGCGGAGGCGTCATCGCGCCTCGGGAGGCGCGGAGGAGCCAGGGGAGATTGTCGCGGAGCACGAAGCTCACGGGCGTCGCGCGGGAGGGGACCACACCACCTCGCCCTTCCCCATCCGGAAGCGCGTCACCCACAGCCGCGCCGAAGCCCGCCGCGCGAAGGCTCAAGCGTCCCCACACGACCTCGCCCGACAGGCAGAGGTCGTCGAGCCACTCGGGCCGATAGCCGAGCACGCGCGCGGGAAAGATCGCGTCCTCCCACGAGCCGGCGGCCAGCTCGAAGCCCTGGAGCTGGTCGATCGTGGCGAGGAGCCCACGCCGTCCTTCGCGCGCGGTCTCCGGCGCGACATGCTGCCAGCGCAGCAGGAAGCGCAGGAAGTCCTGGGCGGTGACGGGCTCGATCTCGCGGCGCAGCCGCTCCGTCGTGTAGCGGTGGATCCGCGCGAGGAGCCGCCGCTCGCAGAACTCGACGGCGTCGGCCCCATCAGGCGTGAAGCGGCCGCGCAGGACGAATCCCTCGGCCTCGAGGCTCCGCAACGCGCCGTCGACGACATTGGGTAGGAGGGCGGTGCGCGCCGCCAGGTCGGGGACCGTGCAAGGGCCGACCGAGGCCAGATGCCCCCGGACCGTCGCGATGGCCGCGCGCTCGGTATCCGGGCGCGGGCGAGCGGCGAGCGCGTCGGGGAGGACGAGCGCGGGCACGACGGACGCGCCCGGGTAGAGTGCCTCCACCAGCCGGAGGTTCTCGGCGGCGAGCCAGAGGGCCTCGCTCCCGGTCATCACCGAGGCCGATCGGCCATCTCTCGCCAGCTCGTCGAACCACGCCGCCCATTGCCGCTCGGGCCGGAGGACGACCAAGCCGAGGAGCGCGTCATGAAGCTCCTCGGCGTCGCGCGGATCCGGTCGCGCCTCCTCCACGACGCGCGCGATGGCGTCCGGATCGAGCCGGCCGAGGTCACGGGCGGTCTCCGGCAGCCCCCGTCGCATGGCCACCGCCCGCGTACGCCGCTCCTCGAGGGGCGCGTCATCGAGGAAGGTGTAGGGCCGGCCATTCAAGATCTCGTGGCTGAGGGGCGAGGGCTCCGCCGACTCGCGAAAGTGCGCGCGCACGGTCCCCGACTCGAGCCCGGAGAGCACCGCCACGAGGCCGTCCACATCCGTCGCGTCGTGCAGGCAATCATAGATAGTCTGCCGAACCATCGGGTGGTCCGGGATCTCGACGGGCCCGGCGGCGGCGTTCTCTTGGCACGCGGCCAGCGCGGGGAACACGGCGACCATCAGGTCGTCGGCCTCCATGCGCTGGATCGGCGGCGGGTTCCGCCGCCCGCCGCGCTGGCGCAGCACGATGAGGGCGCGGCCGAGGTTCCAGCGCCAGCGCACCTGGAACATCGGCGAGGCGAGCAGCGCCTGGGCCAGCGTGTCCTCCACGGTGCGCGGGGAGAGGAAGTGGGGCACCTCATCGAGCGGGATGCTCTGCTGGGGGCCGAGCGACAGCACCACCGCATCGTCGTTGGCCGCCGCCTGCAGCTCGAAGTCGAAGCGGCGGCAGAAGCGCTTCCTGAGGGCGAGGCCGAGGGCCCGGTTGACGCGCCCGCCGAACGGCGCGTGGACGACGAGCTGCATCCCGCCCGTCTCGTCGAAGAAACGCTCGAACACGATCTCGCGCTGGGTCGGCAAGACGCCGAGCGCGGCGTAGGCGGCGCCGAGGTAGTCGACGATCTGTGCCGCGGCGTCGGCGCCCAGGCCGACCGCGCCCGTGAGCCAGCCGAGGGCGCCCGCCACGTCGCGCCGCGCGAGGTGCTCGCCGACGCCGGCGCGCAAGGCCGAGACCTCGGCCGACAGCTCGGCCGTGCGGGCCGGCGCCTCGCCGAGCCAGAAGGGCACCGAGGGCGGCGCCCCCCCGGCGTCGACCACGCGTACCACTCCCGCCTCGACGCGCCGGATCCGCCACGAGGTGCTGCCGAGCAGGAAGATGTCGCCCGCCATGCTCTCGATGGCCCAGTCCTCGTTGACCGTGCCCACCACGGTGTCGTCGGGGTCGGCGACCACCTTGTAGTCCGCGGTCTCGGGGATGGCGCCGCCGGAGGTGAGCGCGGCGATGCGCGCGCCGCGGCGGCCGCGCAGCACGCCGTTGACGCGGTCGCGGTGCAGATAGGCGCCGCGGCGGCCGCGGCCGGTCTGGATGCCCTCGGCGAGCATCTCGACCACGGCGTCGAAATCCGCGCGGGGGAGATCGGCGTAGGGTGCCGCGCGCCGAACGAGGGCGTACAGATCGTCCTCGCGCCAGGGTTCGGCGGCACAGGAGGCCACGATTTGCTGGGCGAGGACGTCGAGCGGGGCCGGCGGCGGCGAGACGCGGTCGAGCGTGCCCGCGCGCACCGCGCGCAGGATCGCCGCGCATTCCACCAGCTCGTCGCGCGAGGTCGGGTAGAGGCGTCCCTTGGGGGTGGCGGCGCGGGCATGACCGGAGCGTCCGACGCGCTGCAGGAACGTCGCGAGGCTTCGCGGCGAGCCGATCTGGCAAACGAGCTCCACGGGGCCGATGTCGATCCCGAGCTCGAGTGATGCGGTCGCCACCAGGGCCTTGAGCTCTCCGGCCCGGAGCCGGGACTCGAGGCGCAGCCTTCGC
>Ga0070707_100001334_pt1 | contig 24304 bp, 21 predicted proteins | sample KBSK5502metaG_FD_65468 | JGI IMG/M metagenome (GOLD analysis project Ga0070707, IMG submission 65468) | Corn, switchgrass and miscanthus rhizosphere microbial communities from Kellogg Biological Station, Michigan, USA - KBS K5-50-2 metaG | ecosystem: Host-associated > Plants > Roots >...
CCGGGCGAGCACGTCGCGCTCGTCGGCGCGACCGGCGCGGGCAAGTCGACGCTCGCGAAGCTGCTGACGCGCCAGTACGACCCGCAAGGGGGCGAACGTGCGCCTCGCCGATCCGAACGCGTCCCACGAGCAGGTCGTGTGCGCGTTGAATCGAATTGGCGCTCTTGAGCGCTTCGAATCGCTGCCCGAGGGGCTGCAGACGGACGTCCAGACGCGGGGCTTGCGGCTCTCGGCGGGCGAGCGCCAGCTCGTCGGAATCGCCCGAGTCGCGCTTGCGGACCCGGCCGTCATCGTGCTCGACGAGGCGACCTCGAGCCTCGACCCGGCGACCGAGGCGGCGGTGGAGCGCGCGCTCGCAGCCGTCGCCGCGGGCCGGACGGTCGTCACGATCGCGCACCGCCTCTCGACGGCCGAGCGCGCCGACCGCGTCGTCGTGATGGAGCACGGCCGCGCCGTCGAGGTCGCGTCGCACGAAGAGCTCGTCGAGCAGGGCAAGCGCCACGCGAAACTGTGGGCGTCGTGGCAGGCGGGCCTCGAGCTCACGGCCTGACGGCCTTCAAATACGCGGTCGCCATCCGCTTGCTCGAGCCTGGTTACGCCTCATTCGTGCTCGGGGCTTTAGGAGACCGCGATCGTGCCGTCAGGCGAATAGCCGGAGCTTTTGCCGGTGCTCGAGTTCCGCAGGCGCGCGTGGAAGGCGTATGTCCCTGAGCCCTGGTTGGGGACGAACGTCGCGCTCGTCGTCGTGAGGCCGGTCTTCCAGCTCGTCCAGTTCTTCCAGCCCGTTGTGCCGGCCGCTCGGAAACGGTACTGGACATCGGACACATAGCCAGGGAGCGTCCTCGTGCTCCAGATGACGGAGAAGGCCGTCGTCGTTCGCCCGCCGGCAGGTGTAACGAGGATTGGAACGAGGACGGCACCGGTCATCGAGTCACCCTTGACGGTCGACTGGTACGCAAAGGCGCCCGCAGCCGGAAACGTGAAGCCGTAACTCCCCGAGCTCTTTGCGCCCGAGTTGAACCAGGGCGTCGCTGATGGACCGAGCCCGATGCTGTCGGTTGCGCTGTGATTCTTTTTGCCAGCAAAGGACCATTTCACGTTGGCGCCAGGCTGGATCGTCAGGTTCTGGGGCGAGTAGCCGCCATCGGACACCGCCACCGCCCCCTGCTTCGGAGTCGCGCTGTTCCAATGGCTCGCACTCGAGGTGAGCACCGTCAGCTGGACGTAGGTCGTACCGTTGATCACCACGTACTGTCGGTTCGAGACACACGGATCCGGCTGCGCTTGCCCGACGGAGCCGGCGCAATCGGGAACGAGGGTCGGGCTGCCGGAGCCCTCGGCGCGGTAGATCTCAGTTGAGCCGAGCGTCGTCTGGTCGAGTGGCTGACCCTGAGCAGGCGCCACCGTGAACACCACCGCGAGCGGATTCGTTGCGGTTCCCGCCGGGGCGCTGATGTCGATCTGCACACCCCCAAAGACGTAGCCGCTCGGGGCAGGCTCGGTCGTCCCCGATTGGGTGATCGAGATCGCGCCTCCCGCGGTGCCGGCCGGAACAGTGACCGACGAGGTCGTTCCACCAGTGAGGGCGGGGTCGCTGCCGGTGCCGACGGTCGTCGGGCTGGTAGTCGACACCGTTCCTGTGGCCGCGGCGGGAGACGGAGACCCTGCCTGCGGGGTAACCGCGTTCGAGGGCGCCGAGGCGGCGCTCGTTCCGGCGGCGTTCGTCGCCGTCACCGTGAACGTGGAACCACTAGCGTTTGTGAGCCCGGTGAGAGTCGTGCTCGTGGTGTCGCCGCGGACCGTCTGTGTGACCCCGTCGGGGCTCGAAGTGATCGTGTACGAGGTGATAGGGCTGCCACCGTCGGACGCCGGCGCAAGCCAGCTCACCGCAGCCGCGCCGTCACCAGCGGCCGCGACTACCCCGCTCGGTGCTGCGGGAGCAGAGCAGGAGTGGCTCGGATCGGACCACGGGCTGAGCGCGTCGAGGACCGGGTCCGAGGGCCCGATGTCGAAGTTGTCGAGCAGCGAGCCGTTCTTGTCCCAAGCCCAGAGCAGCTCACCGGCGACCCCCAGTTTCAGCTGGGCGCACAGCTTCGAGGCCACCACCCTTGCGCGGTCGGCGAGCGTGCCGCCGACATCGGCGGGCTTGATACCGAGCTCGCCGACAAGCAGCGGCTTGTCGAGCGCGTTGCACTGGTCGATCCGGAACTGGAGACCGTTGTACACATCGCCGGGGATCAGCTGGTTGGGGGTGTAGTCGTGGTACTCGCAGAGGTCGAGGGTCGAGACGCTCATCAACTTCTGAAAGTCGAGATACGACGCGCCGCATTGGCCGGAACCAATCGTCCCCAACGAGACGAGGTGGTTGGGGTCCGCCAACTTGATCAAGCTGGAGACGTCGCTGGCGAATGACTCCAGGCTGCTCTCGGCAGTTGGCTCGTTGCAGGCAGCACACGACCAAGAGCCATCCGCGAGCTGGTGGCAGGGCGGCACGAGCGCTTCCGGCTCGTTCACCAGCTGCCAGGCGAGGATCGTCGAGTTGTTCCGGTACCGCGACGCAACCTCCTGCGCCCAAGCGCGATAGGACACGATCGCGGAGGGATCCGGCTGCTTGTAGCCGCTCTGGTACCACGCCTGATCTTTGTAGCCGTACCCCTGGCCGTTCGTTGCGCCACAGTTGCCCCACTGGTCGACAAGGGTCGCGATCACCTTGTATCCGTGCGCACGCGCGGTAGCGAGCGTACGGTCGAAGGCGGTCCAGTCGCGGACGCCGTTCGTCGTGGCGAGCTGCTGGAAGAACCAGGCACGAATCGCGTTCTTGCCGCTGCCGATCGCCGTCAACGAATCGTCGAGAACGGTGCCGTCCATCGGATACCAGCACCAGCCGTTCGAATTCGCGTTGTAGATGTTCAGGCCGATCGGCCGATACGGCTGCGTGTTCAGCAGGAGGCTGGTGCCGGAACGACTGACAAAGTCCGGTGGCGCCGGCGGTGAAAAGCTCTCCGCAGACGCGCTTATCCCCGATGGTGATTGACCTCCGGTGACCAAGACGCGTCCGCTCGCGAGAAGCGTCGCCGTGTGCGCATAGCGTGCAGCGCTCATACTCGCGGCCGCGCTCCAGGTGTTTGTCTGGGGATCAAACAGCTCCGAGCTCGAAAGGGTCCCGAAACCGGGTCCAAGGCCTCCGGTGACGAGTACCTTGCCGTCCGAAAGAAGCGTCGACGTCTGGAGTAGCCGCCGCGCCTGCATGGGGCCGGTGCTGGTCCAGGTGTCGGTGGTCGGATCGTAGATATCTGCACCCGCCATGTTGCTGGTGCTCGAGCCGTAGCCGCCGACTACGAGGACACGGCCGTCTTTGAGCACAGTCGCCGTACCCCCGTAATGAAGCGCCGGCATCGTTGCGGCACCGCTCCAGCTGTCGCTGGTCGGGTCGTAGATCTCCGCGCTCGCGAGGTACGAGCCGGACGTCAGTCCCCCGATTACCAGCACTCGCCCATCCTGCAAGACGACGGCGAGCGGAAACTGCCTTGGCGTGGCCATCGGCGAAGCGAAGGTCCAGGTGGACGACCCCGGGTCGAAGAGCTCGGTGCTGGCATAAGCCGGCCCTGCGCTGCAGCTGGGCCCGCCTCCGACGACGAGCACGCGGCCGTCGTCCAGCTTCGCGAGAGCGGGAAGATACCGGGGGACGTTCATGGACGGGGTCAGGCTCCAAGAATTCGTCGACGCGTCGTACACCTCCGCTGTCCCCCCGACCGAGCACGACCCATCTCCACCCACCGCGAGCACGCGCCCGTCATCCAGCAACGCGATGTTCAACTGCATCCGAGCGCGCGACATTGGCTGCGTCGAGGTCCATGAGTTCGTCGCCGGATCGAACACCTCTGCGGTGTTGCTCAGCTGCTGAGAGCTGTTTTCACCGCCCACCACGAGAATGCGCCCGTCCACAAGCGGCGTGGCCGACTGCCACACGCGCGCTGTCGTCATGCTCGTCACGGTCAGCCAGGCGCCGCCGGAGGCGCTTGCGCCGGCAGCTCCGAACAGCAAGCCAGCAGCTGCTACTAGAGAAATGACCCGCCGCATTGCAACCACCCACGCCGTGGTATCCGCGAGCGCCGACTCTCGCACACATCCAGCCAATGTTCAATGGGCGCAGCAGGTGCGGATACAGGTCAGGGAGCCTCCTCTAGATCTGCGTGGCGCTCCCCTTGCCCAGACGGGCAACACACTGGGGCCCAATTGGACCGAGCCTAACGCGAGGTGCCCTGGAGCGCTTCGAGTCGCTGCCCGAAGGGCTGCAAACGGACGTCCAGACCCGGGCTTGCGACTCTCCGCGGGCGAGCGCCAGCTCGTCGGAATCGCCCGAGTCGCACTTGCGGACCCGGCCGTGATCGTCCTCGACGAGGCGACGTCGAGCCTGGACCCGGCGACCGAGACCGCGGTGGAGCGCGCGCTCGCCGCCGTCGCCGTAGGCCGGACGGTCGTCACGATCGCGCACCGCCTCTCGACGGCCGAACGAGCCGACCGCGTCGTCGTGATGGAGCACGGCCGCGCCGTCGAGGTCGCGTCGCATGAAGAGCTCGTAGAGCAGGGAGAGCGCTACGCGAAGCTGTGGGCCTCGTGGCAAGCCGGGCTTGAGCTCACGGCTTGACGGCCTTGAGGCGCGCGGTTGCCATTCGCCAGACCCCGCGGCCTTCCTCGACCAGCGGGCGGAGATGCTCGGTGAACTGCTCGCGCTCCTCGGGCGTCAGCGTCTGGTCCATCGCCTGGGCGATGGTCGGAATCTTGGGATTACCTGAGCTGTTGAAAAACGCCGGCCACGGCTTCGGGTCGGTCCACCTCACTTCTGCCTGAAGCTCGAGGTCGATCGGGAAAAAACCGACGTCCTCTGCGAGCCGGATGAGATCGCGGTCGTCGAAATCGACCATCGGATCAGAGGGAGGCTGGATCGCCTCATAGACCCCCTCGACTCTTTCGGCGAGATCATGAAGCCCGTCGCTCGGATAGCCCCAGAAGCCTTGCCGGCGCTCGTCCATGCCAAAACGGTTGATCGGCTCGAACAGCGACAACCTGCCACCGGGCCGAAGCACGCGAAAGAACTCGCGGAAGGCGTGCCCCTTCTCGGCGACGTAGATCAGCACCGATCGGGTCGTGACGACGTCAACGCTCCCTTCCTCGACGCCGGCGAGCTCCTGCGCTGATGCCTTGACGAATCTGCACCGTTCGGACATACCGAGCGCATCCGCCGTCTCCCTGCAGAACTTGAGCAGGTCCTCCGAGATGTCGGAGAAGACGACATGCCCTGCGCCGCGCTCCAGTGCGCCGAAGCCGATCAAGCCCTCGCCGCAGCCGACGTCGAGCAACGTCTCGCCGGCGGCGAACTCCGCGCGGTCGAGCACCTTGTCCCGGACACCGCCCAGGTGCTCGAGCATTTGGCGACGCACCTCAGGATCGCCGCCGTGGCGATGCTGCGCCAACCACTCCGCCCAGATGTCGCGGTCGCGTGCTGAATCAGCCACGGCGCCAGGCTAGCCAGTCCGGCCGGCGCTGTCCGGCGACCGGGTCCCGGGCCATGTCCGCCGACCGGGTCCACCGAGATGCCTGGGGACCCGGTCCCGGGCCACGTCCTGGGACCCGGTCGCGTTGAAACGATTCAGTAGCCACTTTGCGCCGAAGTCGCGGCGTCGACGCCAGTTTGGGGCCTGGGCGCCTACGCTCGAGCGATGGGTCGAGTGCCGAGGATCCAATTCGCCGGCGCGCTCTACCACGTCACGACCCGGGGAAACGCGAGGCAGCGAGTGTGCCTCGATGACTGGGATTTCACCTGGCTGGTCGCACAGATCGGCGAGACGGTGACGCGGTACGGCTGGATCTGCCACAGCTACTGCGCGCTCGGCAATCACTTCCACCTCTCGGTTGCGACGCCAGAGCCGAACTTGGCGAAAGGGATGCGGATCCTGAATGGCTCATACGCACAGCGTTTCAACCGGCGTTATGGGCGCGTTGGTCATGTGTTCCAAGGTCGATACGGCGCCGAGCTCGTCAGACGGCATGAACACCTGCTCGAGGTCAGCCGTTACATCGCGCTCAATCCTGTCCGCGCAGGCCTGTGCTCGCGCCCTGAATTGTGGCCGTGGTCGAGTTACCGCGCGACGATTGGCCTCGACGAACCTCCTCCCTGGCTGGCCGTCGATGCTCTGCTCGCACCCTTCAGCGGCGGGCCAACAACGCCTGCCATTCGGTACCGCGCCTTCGTCGAAGACGGACTCCAGGCGCTACGGGCTGCGTCCAGATCAGCCTTATCCGTGGATCTGGTCCCTGGACATGGCGGCGGACACGGTCCGCGGACACGTCTGCGGACCCGGTCTGCGCGTTAGCCCTTCGCGCCTTCGGGAGGCGGGGGCTGCATCGTCGCGCCGGGGAGCGGGAACGGGCGCGGCTTCGGCTTCGGCAACCGCTTCGGCTCTTCGGCCGGAGCCTCGGCCTCCGGCTGCTCTTCCTCGGCGAAGATCTCCTCTTCCGGCGCGCCGGCAAGCAGGCGCTCGAACTGATCCTTGTCGATCGTCTCGCGCTCGATCAGGATCGCCGAGATCTTGTGGAGCTCCGTCATGTGCTCTTTGAGCACTGTCACCGCGAGCTCGTGGGCCTCCTCGATCACGCGCTTGATCTCGTCGTCGATCTCGCGTGCGATCTCCTCGGAGTAGTCCGGCTCGGCGCCCATCTCACGCCCGAGGAACGGCATGTCGTGGTTGCGGCCGAGCACGCGCGGGCCGAGCTTGTCGCTCATGCCGTAGCGCATGATCATCTGCTTCGAAATCGACGTCACCTTCTCGAGGTCGTTCGCGGCTCCTGTCGTCACCTCGTGGAAGACGAGCTCCTCCGCTGCGCGGCCGCCCAGCGTCATCGCCAGCTGCTCCATCAGCGCCGTCTTCGTCGTCAGGTAACGGTCCTCGCGCGGCAGCGAAATCGTGTAGCCGAGCGCCTGGCCGCGGCTGATGACCGAGATCTTGTGCACCTCGTCGGTGTGCTCGAGGTAATGGCCGACGAGGGCGTGGCCGAGCTCGTGGTAGGCGGTGATCTTCCGCTCCTCCTCGGAAAGCAGGCGCGTCTTCTTCTCCGGCCCGGCGATCACGCGCATGATCCCTTCCTCGAGCTCCTCCTGCTGGATCACCTTCTTGCCCCGACGGGCAGCGAGCAAGGCGGCCTCGTTGACGAGGTTCGCGAGGTCGGCGCCGGTGAAACCCGGCGTGCCGGCGGCGAGCGTGTCGAGGTCGATCTCCGGCGCGATCGGCTTGCCCTTCGCGTGCACCTCGAGGATCTTTCGGCGGCCGATGCGGTCAGGGCGGTCGACGACGATCTGGCGGTCGAAGCGGCCGGGGCGCAGCAGCGCGGGGTCGAGGATGTCGGGCCGGTTCGTGGCCGCGATCAGGATGATGTTGTCCTTCAGCTCGAAACCGTCCATCTCGACGAGGAGCTGGTTCAGGGTCTGCTCGCGCTCGTCGTGACCCCCACCGAGGCCGGCGCCTCGATGGCGGCCGACGGCATCGATCTCGTCCATGAAGACGATGCAGGGAGCGGCCTGCTTGGCCTGCTCGAAGAGGTCGCGCACGCGCGAGGCGCCGACCCCGACGAACATCTCGACGAAGTCGGAGCCGGAGATCGAGAAGAACGGAACGCCTGCCTCGCCGGCGACGGCGCGCGCGAGCAGCGTCTTACCGGTGCCTGGCGGCCCGTAGAGCAGCACTCCTTTGGGAATCCGCGCGCCGAGCGCCTGGAACTTCTTCGGGTTCTCGAGGAACTCCTTGATCTCGTGCAGCTCCTCGACGGCCTCGTCCACGCCGGCGACGTCCTTGAAGCCGATCTTCGGCGAGTCCGGCGCCATCCGCTTGGCGCGGCTCTTGCCGAAGCTCATCACCTTGGAGCCGCCGCCCTGGACCTGGTTCATCAGGAAGATCCAGAAGGCAAACAGCAGGACGAACGGCAGCAGCGAGGTGAAGAAGCCGATCCAGGACCAGTTGCCGGTCCCCTTCGAGTCGTACTGGACCGCGGCCTTATCGAGTGCCGTCTCGATGCTCGGCACCGACTGGTCGGCCGGGTAGTGGACGGAGTACTTCTTACCGTCGGTCAGCTTGCCGCTGATCTGCCGCTTGCTGGGGTTGAACTCCGCGGTGCTGATCTTGCCTGCGGGGATGTCCTGCCGGAAATCGGAGTAAGTGACCTTCTGGGCGCTCTTCCCGTGGGGGATCAGCGTCTGGCTCGCCAGGTAGACGAGCAAGACGATTACGAACAGGGGGAAGAGTGCGCTACGGAAGAACCGGTTCACGAAACCTCTATCGGCAGGGTACCAGGGTGCATGAGCGTCACCAATCGCCCGCTTTGGGCGGTTCGTCTCTGTAAACCGACTTCTAAATGCCCTCGGGCAGGGCGTCGTCGCTGAGCACAGCGACGTACGGGAGGTTTCGGTACCGCTCGCCGAAATCCAGCCCGTAACCGATCACGAAGCGGTTCGGAATCTCGAAGCCGACGTAGCGGACGGGCACTTCGATCTCCCTGCGGTCGGGCTTTGTCAAGAGCGCGCAAACCTCGAGGGTGGCGGGCTCGCGGGACTCCAGGTTGCGCATCAGGTATGAAAGGGTCAGGCCGGAGTCGATGATGTCCTCGACCACGAGCACGTGGCGCCCCTCGATGTTGATGTCGAGGTCCTTCAGGATCCGGACGACGCCGGAGGAGTCGGTCGAGGCGCCGTAGCTGGAAATCGCCATGAAATCGACCTCGCAGGGGATCGTCAGCTTGCGCATCAGGTCGGCCATGAAAAAGACGGCGCCCTTGAGAACGCCGATCAGGAGGAGGTCACGCCCGTCGTAGTCGGCCGAGATCTCGGCGCCGAGCTCGGCGATGCGCACGCTCAAGGCCTCCTTGTCGATCAGGACCTCCCCGACCGCCGACTCGAGCTCAGTCTGCGACACGCTTCGGATCACGGGGGAAACCATGTTTCCCTCGTGTGCCCCCTTCTTCATCGTTCGCCGTGGTTGTGCCGCGCATGTCGGCACGACCACGGATTCCCTTGGAGACTTCATCCGGCGACCGCTCTGTGATCCGGACCGCCGAAATTCCTTCTGCCTCGACAATTCCCGGAACCGCGAGGACCTCGTCGCCGCGCACCACGAGCGGCCACGCCTCGCGCTCCGACCGGGGGATCTTGGCGTCGACGAACACGTCTTGGATCTTCTTGCGCCGGCCGGCTAGCCTGTCGCCCGGCCTCCAGCCTCGTACCTTAAGGCCTACGAGCTCGGACTCGATCGTCCAGTCGCCCCAGCGAACCGGTCCCTCGAGCGCAACGGGGCCGCGTTCGAGCCAGGCACGGTCGTACTCGCGGACGAGCTGGACGCCGTCGCCGAGATCGAGTCGCTTCGAGCCCACCGGCGACGCGATCAACTCGGCAACGGCGGGCTGCAAGGTCGGGCGCCGCTCGAGGGCGCGCAGGAGGTTGTCGTCGGCGGCGGGGTGAATCTCCCGCAGGAGCGGCAGGATCCGCTCCCGGATCAGCCCCCGCATCGTGCCCTTGTTGGTGCTGTCCGTGCGGTACTCGAGCCCGTAAGCCCGGCAATAGGCCTCGGTCTCGTCTCGCCAGACCGGGAGCAGCGGGCGCACGACGCCGTCTTCGCGCTTCGCTTTGATCCCCGTCGGCCTGCCGCTTGTCACCAGCCGGTAGAGGATCGTCTCGACCTGGTCGGAGGCGGTGTGACCGGTGGCGCGGAGCCGGTCGGTCCCGAAGCCATAGCGAATCTCGCGCAGCTCCTCCTCGGTGGGACCCGGGCCCCCTCGGCCGTCGACGATCTCGGCCTTCATCAGCTCACGGCAGAAGCGAGCGTCTTCTTCGGCTTCTTCTCCGCGCAGCCGATGGTTGACGTGGAGGGCGGAAACCCGGTAGCCGAGCTCGCGGAGTAGGTGCCAGGCGCAGGTCGAGTCGGCGCCGCCGGAGACGAGCACGGTCACGTCTCCGCCGGGGGTGATCAGCTCGAGCCGATCAATGTGGGCCTGCACACGCGCGCGCAGGTCGGCCGGATCCATCGTGAAAGTGTTGCAGCGCGGAGCGCGTGGAGATTCCACGAGATGCCTCCCCCGTTCGGGGTTCATCCCGTCAACTGGCACGACGCAGCGGCATCCACCCCGGCCGGCGTGCCGACTCCCTCGGCGGTGGCCCCGGCGGCAGCAGCCGGTGCCCCGCGTACGAGGCGAGCTCCATCGCCGCCCAGCGGCCCACCCAGAGGCCGAGCGCGACGTAGGCCAGCCGCCGCGCCCGCCTCAAAAGATCAGGCTCCGGTAGGAGATCGTGTGCCGCATCCCGACCGCCTCGTAGACGCGGATCGCAACCGCGTTGTCGCGGCGGACGAACAGGCAGACGGTTGGGACGCGGGCGAGCAACAAGCGGCAGAGGTCACGCAAGCCGCGCTGTGCATATCCGTGCAGGCGCGCCTCCGGGTCGACCCACACCTGTTGCAGCTGGACGGCGCGCGGCGTCCAGGCCGAGGCTTCGGCCTTGAACAGGATCGTCCCGCCCTCGGCCCAGAGCCACGAGCGCCCTTCGTCGATCTGCACCCGCGTTCGCCAGCGGAAGCCCTCGGGATCCCGCTCGAGCGGATCGATCCCGATCTCCTCGCGGTGCGCCTCCGCAGACGCGGGCAGCAGCAGATCGAAGTCGTCCGGGGAGGCGGCGCGCAACCCGGTCTCCCCCGGCTCGGGAGCCTCGTCGAGCACGTAGACCGGCTGACCGGGCCGGTCCTCGCGCGGCGACGGCAGTCGTGACGAGGCGGCGGCCCAGAGCTCGGAGACCGCGCCCTGCTCGCCGATGATCATTCGCGCGCGCCAGTCGTCGGCGAGCTCGGCGAAGGCGCCGCAGCCCTCTCCGGACGGCACAAGGTTCGCTCCGGCATGGCAAAGCGCGGTGAGACGACCGTTCCGGGCCAGGGCGGTGAAGTGGCCGAGCCCGCGGCGGGCGATGTCCTCGAGGAAGACGCGCTCGACCGGATCCTCGGCGCAAAACGCGAGGATCTCGTCAAGCTCAGGCTCCCTGAGTTTTGCGGCCACCGCAAAACTCTAGATCCCACAGGCGAACTTCCCTAGCCGAAAGCCATAGGCTTTCGGCCGTGCCGATTCACGTTCGCGCCGAGCCTGGCGACTACACCGAGGCCTGCCTGCTGCCGGGCGATCCGCTGCGCGCCAAGTACATCGCCGAGACGTACCTCGACAACCCGGTGCAGCGAAACAGCGAGCGCGGCATGCTCGGCTACACGGGCGAGTTCGAGGGGCGGCCGGTGTCGGTGCAGGCGACCGGCATGGGCTGTCCGTCCGCCTTGATCGTGGCCGAGGAGCTGGTGCAGCTCGGCGTCAAGCGGCTGCTCCGGGTCGGCACCTGCGGCGGCCTGCAGCCGGACCTGCAGCTCGGCGACCTGATCGTCGCGATTTCGGCGGTCGCCGCGGACGCCACCGCGCAGCATCTCGTCGGAGGGGAGCCGCACACCCCGACCTCGGACTGGGAGCTCGTCCACGGGGCCGTCCACTACGCGAAGGAGCTCGGCCAGCCGCTGCGGGTTGGGCCGATCGTCTCGAGCGACCTCTTCTACAACCCGGACGGAGAGCAGTACGCGCGCTGGTCTTCCCGCGGCGTCCTGGCGGTCGAGATGGAGGCGGCGGTGCTGTTCACGCTCGGCGCCCTCCGCGGCGTCCAGGCTGGCTGCCTCCTGACGGTCAGCGACGTGGTCGTCGAGCAGGAGTTCAAGCGGATCTCGGACGAGGAACTGCGCGCCGCCGTCGACCGGATGACACAGATCGCCCTGGCGACCGCGACCGCCGAGCCCAAGAATTAGCGCACCCCCACGCATCGTCTTCCTCGTCAACCCGGCGTCCGAGAACGGCGCCACGGGCCGGCGGTGGCCCGAGATCGCGAATCGTGCCGCGGCTGCGGGGCTGACCGGCGACGCGTTGCTTTCGGAGCGACCCGGACAGCTGAGCGAGCTCGCGCGGCGGGCGGCAGACGACGGCGCCGAGTTGCTCGTGGCCGTCGGCGGAGACGGGACCGTCCACGAGGTCGTGAACGGGATCGCGGGCCGCACGGGTGTCGAGCTCGCGATCATCCCGCGGGGAACCGGCCGGGACTTCGTGCGCACTTACGGGATCCCGCATAGGCTCGATGATGCCCTGCGGACGGCTCGGGAAGGCCGAGTCCGGGAGGTCGATTTCGGCCTGGCGCGATTTCGCTCCTGGCAGGGCGAGACGGCCGAGGCGTACTTCGCGAACATCGCCAGCGCCGGGATGAGCGGCGCGATCGCCAAGCGCGCGAACGAGACGAGCAAGGCGCTCGGAGGCAAAGCGTCCTACTTCTGGGCGACCTTCGCGGTCTTCGCACGCTGGCGGACCTCGGAGATCACCGTCGGCGTCGGAGCCGAGACACGGCGCGCGCGGATGCACGACGTCGTCGTCGCGAACGGCCGCTACTTCGGCGGTGGGATGATGATCTGCCCCGAGGCGGAGCCGGACGACGGCGTCTTCGACGTGCTGCTGATCGGGAACCTGACGAAGCGTGACCTGCTACTGACGCTGCCCAAGACGTATCGCGGCAGGCACCTGCCGCACCCGAAAGCGGAACTACTCCGCGGCTCGACGGTTGAGATCGACGCGGCCGAGCCGCTGCCGGTCGAGCTAGACGGCGAGCAGCCGGGGACGACCCCGGCGCGGTTCGAGCTCGTACCTCATGCCCTGCGCCTACGCGTTCCGGCCGGCTTGTGATCTAGATCGCTAGGCCGGCGGGCCCGAGCCGCCGCTCTCCCCCTGGTCGCCGTCTTCCGGCGTGGCTTGCGTCGAGGGCTTTGGCTTTGCCGCGGACGAGCGCGAGGAGGCCGGCTTGCGTGCCGTGCCACGGCGCGTGGAGCGTGTGCCGCCGGACAGCCGATCGACCCGCCGCTCGAGCGCGTCGACGCGTCGCTTCAGCTCGTCCAGGCCGCGCATCCGCTTCTGGAGCTCGTCGACCCGCTCCCGCAGCGTGTTGACGCCGTCGAGCAGACTCTTCGCACCGGGGAGCTCGCTGATCCGCCCCAGCAGCTCCTCGCTGATTCCCATCAAACCGCTCTGTCGTCGTGAGGCCATCGGGTTCCTTTCGTCGTTTCGCGCGCGTGACTCGGAGGCTAACGGGTCCGCGTAACAACTCGTTACACAAGAGAGGAACCGCCGCCGGTTTGCCGCCCGGGATTAGTCGGACGTCCGGGCCAAGCCCGCACGTCCTCTGGGTCGGCGTCACAAGCGAGGGCCTTAGACGCGGCGCGTCTCCGCTTTGTCACAACTTCTTCACCCTTTCGAGCGTCGTACGTTCCGAGGGCGGAGCTACCGTGAATGTGATGCGCAAGACAATCCCGTTCCGGGCTACACACCGGCATACCAAGGTGACGAGCTACACGCTGGGTCAGCGGGAGGGCATTCCCTACGAGGTCGAGCGCGTGCACTGCAGCCAGTGCAGCCGACTGCTCGGGGAACGTCCACTCAGGCGCGCCGTCGCCTAGCGTCCAAACCGCGCATTTCCCATCGACCGGGTTTAGACGGTCGCGGCGGCAAAGCCGCCACAACCTCTAATCGGCATCGCAAGCGACGCCGAGCGGCGCGCCGTCGCCTAGCGTCCAAACCGCACATTCCCATCGACCGGGTTTAGACGGTCGCGGCGGCAAAGCCGCCACGACCTCTAATCGGCATCGCAAGCGACGCCGAGCGGCGCGCCGTAGCTTAGGCCCGCAACTCGCCAGCGACCGCGCCGAGGACGATCGCGGCGTTCTCTTCCAGCTTCAGGTCGGCCCGCCCGTCGTACGGCGTCGGCCCCTTCGTGACGATCGCGACGCCGCCGCCTGCTACCAGCGTTTCCTCGGGTAGCGCAGCGACCGGATGCACCTCGAGCGAGGAGCCGACGACGAGCAGGAGCCGCGCCCGCCGCGCTAGCTCGAAGGCGCGCTCGATCGCATCGGCCGGCAGCAGCTCGCCGAAGAAGACGACGTCGGGCTTGAGGATCGCGCCGCAGGTGTCGCAGGAGGGAGCGTCCGCGTGCTCGAGTTTGGCCACAATCGCGGCGTGCGGATACGACGAGCCGCACGAGGGACAGCTCGCGGTGCGAATCGACCCGTGCACCTCGACGAAGTTACGGCTGCCGGCGCGCTCGTGCAGGAGGTCGATGTTCTGGGTCACCACTGCCTCGACGAAACCGGCCCGCTCGAGCGCGGCGAGTGCCAGATGCGCGGCGTTCGGCTCCGCCTCGCTCAGCATCGCGATCCGCGGCTTGTAGAAGCGCCAGACCTTCGCGGGATCGGCCCGGAAGGCAGGCAGCGATGCGTATTCGGCCGGGTCGAACTCCGCCCAGATTCCGGTCGGCGAGCGGAAGTCCGGGATCCCGCTCTCGGTCGAAACGCCTGCTCCGGTCAGAACAATGCACGGCTGATTCGCCCTGATCAGGCGGGCAAGGGCCGACGCGTCCACGGCGCCGATCGTAGAGAGTTTGGCTGTGGACTTCGGCTTCTCGACCGAGGTGAAGGTTCGCTTCGCCGAGACGGACGCGCAGGGCATCGCGCATCACGCCGTCTATCTCGTCTGGTTCGAGGTCGCGCGGATCGAGTACCTTGCCCGCTTTCGCGGCGGCTACCCGCAGCTGCAGGCCGAGGGGATCGAAGCGCTGACGCTCGAGGCAAAGGTCAGCTTCCGAGCGCCTGCCCGCTTCGACGACCGGCTCGTCGTCTACGCGCGCTGCAGCGATGTTCGCGGGGCGCGCTTCCGCTTCGACTATCGCGTCGAGCGCGACGGCGAGTTGATCGCTGAGGGATGCACCGGCCACGCCTGTGCGGATGCGCGCACGCTGCGGCCGACCCGGGTTCCGCAGTGGCTCGTCGACGAGATCGCCAGGGCCGAGCGCTGAGCCAGGTATGCCTGGAGAACCTCCCGATTCCCCAGACCCCTCCACTGGTCCGCGTACGCGGACAGCGCCTACGGCGTCGTAGTCGTCGTCGTCGTCGTGGTCGTGGTGGTGGTCGTCGTCACCGGCGGCGGCTTCTTTTTCTTCTTGGCAGGCGCGGCCTTCGGTTTCGTCCCGACGAGCACGAGCTTGGGTTGGCTCCGATATGAGGAGTACCACGTGTTGTCGTAGAGCAGCGTTCCGCGCTGGTAGACGAGCCGGCGAACGCTGGTCGAGCGCGACGGCTCCCCGCCGTCGACGACGACGGTGCGACCCTTGGCGAGGTTCGGGTCCGGCTGATGCTTCACCGGCGGCGGCCCAGTCTCGACAAGCGGCCGCGTCTGCGTGACGACGCGGCGGTCCTGTGGCGTCCCGTACAGCCCGACCGTCAGGGAGTACGAGCCGACGAAGGTCCGGAGCAGGAGCCAGTGCGGCGTGTCGTTGACGAAGCGCAGGTCGACGTCCGGATAGTCCACGGTCGCATCGCGGCCGAGCGGGTAGTGGCTGATGTAGAGCGCGTGGTTCGTGCGCGAGGTGATCTTCAGCCCCGCCTCGTACGCCGCGTTGAAGACGGTCGTCGAGACCTGGCAGACGCCACCGCCGAGGCCTGTCCCCAGCTCGCCGTTGATGATCACCGGCGCCTCGCGGAAACCTTTTTCCGCGGTGCGCGCACCTGTCGCCCGGTTAAACGAGAACGTCGCCCCGGGAGCGATCACGTGGCCGTCGAGCAGCCGCGCCACGAGCTGGACGTTGTGGACGCGGTTCGCATCGCCGCCGTAGATCGTCTCGTAGCTTCCGACGAGGCCGCGAATACCCATCGCGCGGGCTTGGCGGGTCGTTCGCCCGGGCTTCGCCGTCGCGACGACGACTCGGGCTGTCCGCTGGTTTTGCGAGAGCGCCGCCGCGAGCAGATTCGCAGACGTGGCCGGCACGTCGAGCTTCCGTCCCACGCGCGACGGGATGATTCCGACCTCGCCGCCTGACGAGATCGCAAAACCGGCGTTGCGGGCCGGGCGGTCGAACGCTTGTCCGAGGCGCGCGAAGTAGCGGTCGGCTCCGGGACCACCGATTCGCAGGGTCGTCGCGCCGCGGCCCGGCAACGCGAGCATCGCCCGCAGCTGGTAGGGCGTGATCGTCCAGCTGACGCCCCGCCACCGCATTTGCACAGGCCGTGAGAGCGCGGTGCGAACGCGTGTGGCGGCAGCGGCGAGTTGGCCGGCCGAAACGGTCGTCGGCTCGCTCCGGACGGGCAGGACGACTGGCTGCCGCGAGAACCCTGACAGTGCGGCGACCACGATGCGCGCAGCCGCCGGTCGGTCGAGCTTCCGGCCGGCGGTTCCGCTGATCACCACGGGTTCGAGGCCGCGGAGGCGGAGCTGTGGATCGCGGTGGGGCCGGTAGATGGCCCGCGCAAAGCGGCTGAGCTCGAACCCGAGCGCGGCTTGGTAGACCCGCGTGGGCGGCGCAAGCTGGGCGCCGAAGACTCTCATGCCAATCCGCAGAAAGCCGCGTAGCGGCCCGAATCCGTCCCCGTTGCGTCGCGCCAGCTCGACCGCGGCGTGCCAGTCCGCGCGGACGCCCAGTTGCTCCGGGGTCAGCCGCCAGCGCCGGTCGCCGGCGACGAAGACCACCGGGACGCCTTCGAGGCTGCGCGCGCGCCGCTCGAGGAGCCGCTGCGCCGCGCCCGGTTTCATTCCACCGATGTTGACGCCGTCGATGCGGACGCCGGCGGCGATCCGCTCCGGCGAGCCCGCGAAAACCAGCCCGAGGGCGGAGCCAGTTACGGCGAGGACCACGAACCCGAGCACGCCGCGCTGGACGCGCACGCGCGTCGAAGTCTTCCGCCTGCGCCGGGCGCGCGCGGAAACGGCCCGTGAATCCGCGACCACGAAGGCGGCAGTCTAGCGGCGCCGGAGGGCGGTTTTGGGCGCGACTAGGTCTGCCTTGGCAAAGAGGTCGTGCCGACATGGCGGCGCGACCGCTCAACCCGGATCCGCGATGAGCGGAGGCTGCTTCGCTAGCCCTCCCTCGGCAAAAAAATCTCGCGTGCAATAACAAGCCGTTGGATCTGCGACGTGCCCTCGTAGATCTGGAAGAGCTTCGCGTCGCGCATCAGCTTCTCGACCGGATACTCCTTCATGTAGCCGTAGCCGCCGAAGATCTGCACGGCGTCGGTCGTGACCTTCATCGCCGTGTCCGCGGCGAAGCGCTTCGCGTACGACGACTGCAGCGTCGCATGCTGACCCTGGTCGATCAGCCACGCGGCCTGCCACGTCAGCAGCCGCGCCGCCTCGATCTCCGCGGCCATGTCGGCGACAAGGAAGTTGACACCCTGGTTAGTTGCGATTGGCTGGCCGAACTGGACGCGGCTCTTCGAGTACTCGACCGCATGCTCGAAGGCCGCGCGCGCCACACCAACCGCACCAGCCGCCGTGCCCGGCCGCGTCAGGTCGAGCGTCCGCATCGCGATTTTGAATCCTTCGCCCTCTTCGCCCAGCCGGTTCGACGCCGGCACCCGCACCTCGTGGAAAGCAAGCGCGGATGTGTCGGTTGCCCGCTGGCCCAACTTGTCCAGGTGCTCCTCGACAACGACGCCTTCGGATTCGGCTGGGACGACGAAGGCCGACAGACCGCGATGACCGGCTTCCGGGTCGGTCGATGCGAAGACGACGAACCACGCGGCCTGCCCCGCGTTTGTGATGAACATCTTCGACCCGTTGAGGACATAGTCGGCGTCGCGCAGCTCGGCCGTCGTCTGGATCGCCGAAACGTCCGACCCGGCGCCGGGCTCGGTCAGCGCGAACGAGCAGAGCAGCGGCTCTTCGAGTAGCGGCGGCAGCCATTCCTGCTTCTGCTCGTCGCTGCCCGCGAGCAGAACCGGCAGCGAGCCGAGGATGTTCGCCACGATCGAGGTCGCGATTCCGGAGCAGCCCCAGGCGAGCTCCTCGCCGATCAGGATGTGCTCGAAGGCCGACAAGCCAGGGCCGCCGTACTCCTCCGGAATGTGCGGGTTCATCAGCCCGACCTCGTGGGCTTTCGCGATCACGTCGGCGGGATGCTGGGAGCGCTCGTCGTAGTCCGCGGCGACCGCCCGGATCTCCTTGGCCGCGAACTCGCGTGCGAGCTCGCGCAACGCGCGTTGCTCGCCGCTCAGGGCGAAGGAGATGCCGCTCGTGGTCTCGGTGGCGCTCACGATTGACTCGCGAGTCAATATAGACACCACCCGGCTAAATCAACGAAAACCGGGCTCGTTCGAGGCCGCCGGCAGTGGGCTCGACGGCAGTCCGGGGCGCGGCTCGCGCTCGTTGTAGCCGCCGGGAGCGACGTCGTTCGGGCCGTCGGGGTTGAACAGCGACGCCAGGTGCTGGATTTGGCCGCGACCAGGGCCGAGCTCGAACATGCCGCCGCCGTAGAGACCGATCTGATGCGCCGCGCAATAGTCGTAGAAGTCGAGTAGCTCGCGGAGAAAACCGAAGCGCGAAGGCTTCACATTGAGTGTGCGAGGCGGGAAAGCGAGCCCCTCGACGTCCGCGACCGAGTGAATCGGCGCGTCCCAGGTGATCCGGTCGCGGTGAGGCCGCAAGACCTCGTTGGTCTCATCGGTCAACGCCGGGTCTTCGAGCCACGCCTCGGGAAAGCCTTGGGCGACGCGGCGATAGAGCGCGAGATCGGGCGGCGGCGAGTCAGCGTCCGAATAGAAGGCCTTGTAGTCGACGATATCGACGGTTCCGGTGGCGGCCAGCTCATGGACGAGCTCGTCCGTCCACTCGCTCGCGGCGTCGAGCTTGAACCGAAGCTGAGGGTAGAGCTCCAGCCGGCGCCGCAGCGGCTCGGCCGCCGGTGGGTCGCCAAGGCCGGGTGAGACGACGAAGGTCACCGGCTGCGGAGTCCGGCCCAGCGCATCGGCGAGCGAGCGGCCCGCCTGGCGCAGCGCCAGGTCGAGCGCGGCGCCCTCATAGGCCCAGCGCTTGTGCGGCTCCTCGATCCCGAGCGCCGACGAGAACGACTCGAGCGTCCAGGTGCCGGCCAAGGGCCGGCTCGGGCCGGCCTCCTGTTCGCGATCGTGCGCCTCCGCGAACCACGTGACGTCCTCTCCGAGGCCTTCCTCCCCCGCTCCGGCGAGCCTGACCAGCGTCGTCACGCGCGTGAAGTTGCGCGTCACATCGGCCTCGAGCCGCTCGAGCCGGTAACTCCCGACTTCGAGCGGAAGCTCCGCAATCCGCTTCCATAGACTCTCCACCATGGACTTCGACCTTACAGACGAACAGCGTCTGACCCAGGACACCGTGCGCGACTTCGTCGACGAGCGGGTGCTGCCGAACGCCGTCGAGAACGACATCGCGCACCGGCTTGACAGGTCGGTGATCGACGGTATGGCCGAGCTTGGGCTGCTGGGGATAGTGATTCCAGAGGAGTACGGCGGCGCCGGACAGGACTTCGTCGGCGAGGCGCTCGCCTGCGAGGAGATCGAGCGCGGCGAGGCCGCCTTTCGGACGCTGATCTCTGTCCACGTCGGCCTCAACTCGCTCGCGCTGTTGCGTTACGGAATGGAGGAGCAGAAACAGCGCTGGCTGGTGCCGCAGGCGCGCGGCGAGAAGATCGCCTGTTTCGGCCTGACCGAGCCGGCCGCGGGCTCCGACGTCGCGTCGATGAAGACAACCGCTCGCCGCGAAGGCGACGTCTACATCCTCAACGGCTCGAAGAACTGGATTTCCTACGCGACCGTCGCCGATCACGCGCTGGTCTTCGCGAAAACCGACCCCGCCGCAAGGCACAAAGGAATCTCAGCGTTCGTCCTTGAGCAAGGCATGCCGGGCTTCACCGCCGCCGAGACCGAGCACAAGCTCGGAATCTGGGCCGGCTCGACCGGCGAGCTCTTCTTCGAGAACGTCGAGGTGTCGGCCGAGAACCTGATCGGCGAAGAGGGCCAGGGCTTCGAGATCGCGATGTACGGGCTCGACCAGGGCCGGTTCACCGTCGCCGCGGGGGCCTGCGGCGTCGTCCGCGCTTGCCTCGAGCGGTCGGTCCAGTACGCAAGGGAGCGGGAGACGTTCGGGCAGCCGATCGGCAAGTACCAGTTCGTCCAGGACATGATCGCCGAGATGGTGCTCGGCTACGAGACATCGAAGCTGCTCGTCATGCAGGCGGCGTGGATGAAGAACGAGGGCAAGCGCAACACCCGCGAGACGTCGCTGGCGAAGTGGCACGCGACCGAGTCCGCCTTCCGAGCGGCGCATCTCGCGATCCAGGTGCACGGCGCCTACGGCTACTCAGCCGAGTACGGCATCGAGCGCTACTTTCGCAACGCCCGCGCACCGATCATCTACGAGGGTACGACCCAGATCCACAAGCTTCTCCAAGCCGAGCACGCGCTCGGCTACCGCTTGCTGAACGGCCGCGACGGCGAGGTCTCGCCGCTCTGCTCGTGGGCACCGGCGCTGGCGCCGGTGCAGCGGGAGCGCCCCATCGCCACTGGGGCCTGATGGCAGAGCTCGGCGACGCGGTTCGCCGTTCGAGCACGCGCCGCGTAGGGACAGTCCCTGGGGACTGTCGCTGAAACGGTTTCGCAGCTAGAGCCCGAACGAGCTAGGCGGCGAGCGCGGGACAGCCGCTCCACGGCCAGTCACTCGGGTTGTTGCAGAGACCGGCGCGAACCGGGTTCTCGAGCACGTCGCGACAACTGGCCTCGAATCGCCGCTCGCAATCGATGTCATCAGACAGAACGCGTGGCAGCTCCACTCGTGGCGAACGACCACGGAGCCGAGCAGCGTCAAGAACGTCTTGCGGTCGACGTCGTCGAGGTAGATATCGCAGTGGTTTCGTCCCGCGACTCGTGACGTGATAGATGCCGTCGGGAAGTTCGCGTCGCGCTCGTCTCACCACGATTCGAAGCTAAGCACTAAACGGCGGGCGCGCTAGACGCTTCAACGGACACCGCACTTGAAGCCGCTGTAGGGACAGTCCCGAAGGGACTGTCCCTGAATCGGTTGGCGTTGCCGCTACGGCAGCGGCGTCGGCGCCCCTACCGGAGGCCCGGCGACGTCGGCGTCGGCCTCGGCTTGCATCAGCCTGACGAGCAAGGGGATCGCGCCGAGGATCGGCAGGGCGCAGACCGGCCAGAGGATCTGGTAGCCGCTCGTCGCGTCGAGGTACGGACGGGCGAGGTCGATCGCGACGCCCGCGACGGGAGCTCCGATCAGCAGCCCGATTCCCTTCGTCGTCGTCGCGAGCCCGGAAACCGCGCCGCGGTGCTCGGCCGGGACGATCTTGTAGAGCAACCCCCACGCGAGCGTCATCACGGTGCCGCCGGCAACCGACACGGGGATGATCAGTCCGAAGTACCAGACGTGCCATCGCTCTGCGAGCCCGCCGACAAGGAAGCCGCTCCCATAGATGAACGAGGCGAAGAAGATGACGCGGGCGATCCCGAACCGGTCGCCGAGACGGCCCGCGAAGACGGCAGCAATCACGTAGCCCACCGCGACGGCGGCCAGGATCTCGCCCGAGACCGTCTTCGACTCGTGCAGCCCGTCGATCACGTAGAGGATGACGAAGCTCCGTGCGGCGGCGAACGTGCCCTCCCAGGCGGAGTTCGCGATCAGGAAGCGCCTGACGTCCCCGTCCTGCCAGAAGATGTTCCAGCTCCGCCTGATGTAGGCCACGAAGCCTTCGAAGACCCGGCCGTGCCCGCCGTCCTCTCGCACCAGCAGGATCGTCAGCCCGCAGGCCGCGGTCGTGACGAAGGCGGCGGTCAGGAACGGCGCCGGCTGCCAGACCTTGAGCAGGAAGTTCCCGCCGACGAGGGCGATCCCGAGCGCGATCCCGCGCAGCACGTGCTGGACGCCCTGCGCGCGGCCGTAGGCCGAGGGCGGCAGCACGTCCGGGTAGAGCCCGCGGTACGGCGGCTCGTAGAGGTAATAGGCGAAGTAGAACGCGAGCACGAGCAGCGCCGTCGTCCAGAGGTTCGGCATGAAAGGGATCAGCAGCAGGCAGAACGCCATCGGGCCGATCGCAACGAGCATGAACGGCCGGCGGCGGCCGAGCGGCGTGTGAAAGGAGTCGCTCCACGGGCCGACGATGGGCGACAGCGTCAGCGCGAAGAACCCCTCGGCCCCGATCACGAGGCCGATCAGCGAGCCGGACGTCGTGAACGTGTGCAGCAGTGGCGGCAGCGCCACCGAGATCGTCGTGATCGAAAAGGCGAGCCCGAAGGCGCCGAGGCCGAGCGTCCACAGCAGCCGCCGCTGAACCGGCGGAAGCGTTGCCAGCTCGTGCGAAGCCGTCTCGGTCGCCATCAGGCGGGAGCAGCCGCCCTGTCTTGAGCCAGGCCGCCCGCGACGATTTCGACGACCGCGTACTCGGCGCGGGTCACGTCGTCTTCGCGATCGGGCAGCTGGCCGAAGGCCCAGCCGGTGAGGATCTCCTCCAACGCGCCGTACCAGATCGTCGCCGTCAAGCGAGCGTCGAGGTCGTCGCGAAATTCACCGGTCTTCTGGCCCTGCTCGACGATCCGCTGGAGCGCCTGGTAGGCAAGATCGATCTCCTCGGTCTCCTCATGCACCTGGGAGCTGCGCGTGACCTCTCTGACGAGCACGCGCACGAGCTCCGGGTCGCGCTTCCAGGTGCGGAGGACGATCTCGGTCACCTTCCGCACCTGCTCCCGCGCCGGCGCGTCGAGCTCCTCGACCGAGCGGATCGTCTCCAGCATCGCGCCCCAGGTCTCCTTGAAGATCGCCTCGAGCAGGGTCTCCTTTGAGCGGTAGTAGTGATAGACGAGCCCATATGCGACACCGGCCTCCTTGGCGATGTCGCTCACGCGGCAGGCGTGATAGCCCTTGCGCGCGAACGCCCTCACCGCCGCATGCAGGATCTGTCGCCGCCGCTCCTCCTGGACCTTCGAGCCCTCGGTCACCGCCGTTGAGTGTAGGAGAGTCGCCGGTTCGCGGCCAAATCCGTCACTTTTCGTTGGACGGCGGGTGCTCTCCCAGCGCCCCGACGAGCTGCCCAAGCGCCTGAGCGAACTCGCTTGGGATGATCCAGACTTTGTTCGCCTCCCCGTGGGCGATCTGCGGAAGCGCCTGGACGTACTGATAGGCGAGGAGCTGTGGATCCGGGTTGCCTTCGTGGATCGCCTTGAAAACGGTGTCGATCGCCTTGGCCTCGCCCTCGGCCTCCAGGATCTGTGACTGCCGTTGACCTTCGGCGCGGAGAATCGCGCTCTGCTTCTCACCTTCGGCCTCGAGGATCTGCGACTGCTTGACGCCCTCGGCGTTCAGGATCGCCGCGCGCTTGTCGCGGTCGGCCCGCATCTGCTTCTCCATCGATTCCTGGACCGACGCAGGCGGATCGATCGCCTTCAGCTCGACGCGGTTGACACGGATCCCCCACTTGCCCGTCGCCTCGTCGAGGACGCCTCGGAGTTGCTCGTTGATCTCGTCGCGCGACGTCAGCGTCTGCTCGAGATCGAGCCCGCCGATCACGTTGCGAAGCGTCGTCACCGTCAACTGCTCGATCGCCTGGATGTAGTTCGCGACCTCGTAGGTGGCCGCCTTCGGATCGGTGACCTGGTAGTAGATGACCGTGTCGATGCTGACGACGAGATTGTCCTCCGTGATCACCGGCTGTGGCTGGAAGGACACGACCTGCTCGCGGAGATCGATCATCTCCCGGATCCGGTCGATGAAGGGAACGACGATCGCGAGGCCGGCGCTGAGCGTGCGGGAGTAGCGACCGAGGCGCTCAACAACGCCGGCGCGCGCCTGCGGGACGATCCTGATCGTCCTCGCGAGCGTGACCAGGACGAAGGCTGCGACAACCAGGACGACGATCAGAGTCACCATCGAAAACCCCCTATTCGAATACGAGCGCGGTCGCGCCCTCGATCTTCGCAACTTCGACACGTGCGCCCGGCTCCAGGGTCTGCTCCTCGAAGAAGGAGCGGGCCGACCACTCTTCGCCCCCGATCCTGACGCGGCCACCGTTCGCGTCCACGCGCTGGAGAACCAGTGCCTTCGTGCCGACCAGGGCAGCTGTCCCGGTCCGTGTCAGCGCCGGCATGCGGATGTGGCGCCTCGCGATCGGCCGCAGGAAAGCGAGCGAGGCGAGCGAGACCGCGATGAAGACGATCAACTCGAGGATGATTCCGGCGCCGATCCCGGCCGCGAGCGCCGCGCCGACAGCCGCAAGCGCTACCGGCCCGAGAAAGAACAGTCCGGGCGTGAGGAGCTCGCCGATGGCAAGGAGCACCGCAGCGATCAACCAGAGGACGAGGCCCGTCACGTCTTCAATTGTGACGCAGTGGCCTCAGGCTGGCGAAAGCCCGAGCGC
>Ga0070707_100001336_pt1 | contig 24270 bp, 24 predicted proteins | sample KBSK5502metaG_FD_65468 | JGI IMG/M metagenome (GOLD analysis project Ga0070707, IMG submission 65468) | Corn, switchgrass and miscanthus rhizosphere microbial communities from Kellogg Biological Station, Michigan, USA - KBS K5-50-2 metaG | ecosystem: Host-associated > Plants > Roots >...
GCGATTAAGTAAAGACTATGAGTACCTCCCGGAGACGAGTGAAGCTTTCATTCGGATTGCAATGATCCGGCTGATGCTGACTCGACTAACTTGGAGCTACTTTTAAAACACGCTCTTAGGATAGGTGTTACACTCGGCGCGTAAAAAAGAGGTAGGTGCCAAGGGCGAGGAAGAGAACTTGGGCGCCCCAAGCGGCCATCCAGGTCGGGAGGAGCGCCCTTTTTCCTGCTACCTCAAAGAGGGTGGTGGCGGACCAGAAGGCCAAGCTGATAATAATGCTTAAGCTGACCCCGGCTAGGGTTCCCTTGCGGTTGTTGGATAGGGAGAAGGGGAGCGCTAAAATTGCCAACGTCAAGCAGGAAAAGGGGAAGGCCCTTTTCTTTTCTAGATCTATTCTCAATTCCGTGGTTGGTGCGCCGATGCGTTTGAGGTGATTGAGGTAGGCACTGAGTTCCGTGTAGCTCATCTTGGTTGATTCGTTGACCGTGCGTTTGAAGATTCCAGGGCCGTCTTGGATTTCCAACAAGTTGCTTTTTGCTGGCAGCGGTTGGAATTGGATCGTTAGATTATCTCGGATGACATAATTCCAGCCCGATAATACTTGCCAGGCATTAGGGGTAGCTGTGAGGCTGGCTTCGCCCACATAGAAGACCTCCCTCAATAAGCTGCTTGTCGGGTCTAGCCGGTAAACAGTGGTATTAAGCAGATGATTATCCCGGTCTCGGAACTGGTAGCTGTAGATTGAGTCGTTCAATCCATAGACCCACTTCTGCCCGAATGCGAGGGTTGCTTGTTCAAGTTTTCTCCCTTTGATTTTGTGGTAGCGAGTGTCTTGTTCGCGATTAGCTTGCGGCAATATGTTTTCAGATAGGAGGAAGAGTGATGAGATGACGAAGACTGTCCCCATAAGAATGGGGAGCCCTAGGCGGAGCGTGCTTTGGCCACTGGCATAAAGGGCTGTGATCTGGTTGCTGCGCGAGAGTACATTGTAGGATGTGAGGATTGCGAGTAGGAGAGCGAAGGGCGTCACGAAGTAGACGATTTGTGGGGTTAGGTAGCATAAGTATGCAGCTGCGTACTTTGTTGTTACGCCGCTCCGGGTGATGGCTGGGATCAGGTCGAAGAGGGTGAAGATGATAGATGTGAGGACGAGGATGGCTGTGGCAAGGGCGAAGTACTGAACCAGTTCGCTCATCAATAGATAGCTGATTAAATTGATCAAGCTGCCTAGTTGGGCGTTTGGCAGTTTTGACTCCGGACCTAGTAACCTATAGGCTTGGTTGTGTTGCTTCTTAGCGGAAGGAGCGTGGGGGGGGGGGATTGGCCCCTGGTTCGCTGAGGGGGATTTCCGAGGCAGAGGGCTAAAAGGGTGCAAATTATGTTAGCCAGCCAGACTCCAAGCCAGGGTGGGAGGGTTCCTGAGAGTGAAAGGTTCTGACCGGCGATTAGGAGCAGATAGTAGATGATAGCGATCGAGAAACCGATGGCAAGACTGACTGTGCGTCCTGCGCGCCGGGGTAAGTAGGTGCCGAGGGGAATGGCGACGCAGGTTAGGGCTAGGCAGGCAAACGGGAGTGCTGAGCGCTTGTGCCATTCCACGATTGCCTGCAGGCGGTCCTGTTTTTTATCTGCGTGTATGGCCCTCTGGGCTAGTTGTGTGAAAGATGCTTCTTGGGTTGGTTCCTCTTTATCGGCCTTGCTGCTGATTGATGGGAGGTCTAGGTCAGAGAGTTTGATCGTGGTTTTTTCGAAAGCGGTGATGGTGTGGCGTTCCTGCGATGGTGCTGCGTCGAGCGAGAGGCCATTGAGGAGCGTGACTTCAAGTGTGGGGGGGGTGGTGTCCGTGATTCTTAGTTGGCCTCGTTGGGCTGTGAGTAGCCTGGAGTTAAGATCGGATGCTTTGTTGAGAAGAAAGACCCCCAGCCAATTGTTGGTGGATTGCTCGATATTCTGCACGTGGATTAGGTATCCGGGGAACTCTGTGTTGAAGCTTTGTGCTTTAATCTGGGTCCCCAGTGCTTGGAGCAAGACCTGGGTTTTTAGGTTCCTGGCCTGTTTAAGCGCCTGGGGGATTGTTGAGCTGGTCAATATCCAGGATCCGGATGTTCCCAATAGCCCCATAAGGATTAGCGGACGTGACAGCTTGCTGAGGCTTATTCCACTTGCTCTGGCTGCGGTGATCTCGCTATCAGACGAGAGTCTGTTTAGTGTGAGGATTGTGCCCAAGAGGAGGGAGATGGGGAGTGTAATTACAATGGTGCTTGGAAGTATCTGGGCGAGAAGGCGAAGGGCGACGGGAAAAGGGGTTAGGTTGGATAGTAGAACGTCCGAGTAGCGAATTGTTTGTTGCGCGAAAATAAGTGTGGTCAGGATCAAGAATGCCAGGGCTATCAGGGGGAGAGCTTCCGATAAAATGTAAGCGAAGATGGTGTGCGGGCGGGAAATCATCCTGAAACCCATCCTGAAACCTCTTGAGTCTGATAATATATATTATGCTCTTCCTCTGGTTCCGGTGGTTCCGGCCGATTATAATTTAGCAGGGTTAGCTGATCAAAAGTAAAAAGGTAACAGATGTTATCAGACTCTAGTACCAAACCAGCCCTCCTTATAATCAGCCCACAACCCAGAAACCTTCAAACGATATTCCACCAACTGCGAGCTAACACCGTAACGCCTAGCAATCTCCTTTATCCCCCAACTCCTATCAAGCGCCACGCGAAGCACATAATACGGGACTAACGCAGCCGCCCCCACCGCATACGCCTCCTCCTCATCAGATGGATTATAGTCCCGGAAAGAAACTCCCCCGCCCCGAGACGCAACATCTATGCGACTAGGTGTATGCCCAAGAAAGACATGGCAAACCTCTTCCATCAAAGTAGCTGCCTGGCGCTCCCAGCCATGAGCAGGGTTAAGAATAACCAAGCGGGAACCATCTGGCAAAGGCTTTGAGGCTCCACCCGACCAACTTCCCGGGTCAGCCTCCAAAAGTTGCGCCCTCACTTCACACGACAATCCTTGAACTTGGTCCAAGGAAACAACATGCAGCCGGGCATAGCCCGCCAATGCATATGGATCCAGCCGCTCATCAATTTTTACTCCAGCAAAATTGCGAATCCGGAGCGCCTTCCTCTCATATCGGCGCCCCTTTCTCGAAGGGGGCAGCAAGGCGCTAGAGGTAAGCATATTGCAACCCTATTGGTCACCCTTAGATATACTCTCCGGCCGAGGACTAAACTGCTTATAAGCAACACGAAACAATTCCGCCAGCGCACGCGCAGTCTCCGGGGTCAAGTTGCGATCAGCACGAAGGTGGGCCTCAACAATGTCGGGCGTCGACTCCTGCGGATAGTATACGACTGGCTCCCCCTCCTGCCCATGCGAAGCACCAACAATCCGTTCGAATGGAACATTCAACCACTTAGCCAACCGCGCGAGGGTCGGCGCATCAGGGGTTCCAGTGCTATTCTCAATGCGCGATAAAGTCGAGGCACTAACCTGGGTTTGACGTGCGACCCCACGCAATGACAGGCGCTCATTCTGCCTTTTCCGCTTAATATACTTACCCAACTCAGCCACATTCACCAACGGTCCCTCTTGACCATCAGGATTCACTTTTCCAGTCATTACGACCTCCTTTGCAAGCCTTTGCAAGCCTCTTCAACCGATGGCTTTATAACACAATCTTCTTTCAATTGCAAGATATTGTTTCACACTTGCAACACAGGCCTTACCATGTTAGTATGTTGCATAGATAAAACGCAGGGTGCCCTCTGATTGAGAACACCAGGCAAAGGAGATAGCAGGGAGATAGCCATGAACGAACACATATGGGAAAGCTTCGATAGCCTGTGGCAGACAATCCATCGCCTAAGCTACCGCCTCAACGAACTCGAAAACCGTTTAGCAGAGATCGAATCTCAAACCGCAACAGACTCGGAAAAGGCGGACGAATTCGAACAGGCGCGCAAGATTGCTTGACTTACCCTCAGTTCCAAGGAGCATTCGCTATGCATAGAGAGAAAGATGTAGAAACGCGAACCAAGCGCGCCCAAGCCACATTGGCCATGGGGCTAGTTAAACGCCTGGGAGACCGATTCCTAGTCGGAGCAAAATCGCTCAAGAGCAAGCAAGGGCAGCACGAGGTCTGGCGTGATGAAACGAATAAGGTACGCTGCACCTGCGATGAATTCACAGAGGCCATCAAAGCCACTCCCCACTTCCGGTGCGAGCATATTTTAGCGGTCAAGCTCTCGCTCAACCCCTCCCACCCTGAGGGCAGACAGGTACCATCCGCCAATACCACTGGTGAAGGAGAAACAGAGCAGCCCCCGCCACAGAAAGCGCAGAAAGGAGACCAAGGGATGACTAACCCAGATACCAGTCCAGCCCAAGAACCCAGCGCCAGAGCCGACCTCTTCCCCACCACCCCCTTCCGCAACATCTTAAGAAGGCTCAGCAAGCCTATTCAGAGCGACCTCATCAAGCAACGAGAAGGATGGCGCGGACACAACGGCGAGACTCACTTCGTAGACTATATTGAATGGCACACGGTGGCCGATCTGCTCGACCAAGTCACGCCCGATTGGTCGCACTCAGTCCGCAGCCTGGCGCAGATCGGAGACCTAGTGGCGGTAACGGCGTCAATCACCATTCATGGGGTCACCCGTGAGGGCATCGGCACCGGGTCAGCTGAGAGCGAAATGGGGATCAAAAAGGCGGAGCACGACGCGCTCAAGCGGGCGGCCGTCAAGTTCGGCATCGCCCGCGAACTCTACAAGCATGCAGGCGACGAGGAAGATACTTCCCTAGCCCCTGATGGAGCTACTTCCCTGCCCCGAGATCCGCTAGCCAAGACCTTAGCCGATTTGGTCACCCCCAAGCAGTTGGTAGCCATCAGAGCCATCGCGCACGCTCAGGGACTACAGGCTGACGAGGAATGTCTATCGCTCTACGGGTGCAAAATCGAGGAACTGTCACGCCGGGCGGCCTCAGTCCTGATTGACCACCTCAAGCTGCGTCAACAGGCCGAACCCGAGCAGTGGCGACGTGCCGTTTAAGGAGAGGATTATGCGGACGACTGAATTGAATGAGCCCGAGCACCTATTCAAGCAGGCCGAGAACTCCATGGGCGAGCCCGGAGAGGCCACCGAGGCCAGTCCGAAGAAGACCAAGAAGGAGCAGATCATCAGCCTCTTCCAAACCGGGCAGACCGATTTGGCCGAGATCGTACGCGAGACAGGCGCGAGCCCCAGCTACGTCGCTTCCGTACTTACCGGAGCAGGACTCCTCACTGGGTATTTCGACCTATACACCACGGGCAGCCAAGCGCAGAACATCTACAGCCGGTTCTTTCGCGGCGTACTCTCATTTAAATCGGTCGAGGCAGCCCGCGAGAGCGTTGACAGAATCGACCGCCTCTTCCGCTACTTCGAGCGCATCGGCGACCGGGCCGGCCAACATCACGCCCAAGTGGTCGCCCTCACCGGGCGCAATCGCGCCCGCTGGAGCGGCAAGCTCGAAGAGGCCAAAGTTTTCGCTGATTGGTTGGCCTCCCACTAATCAAATCACACCGGGGCAACCCCACCGCCAAGATCGGCCGCCGCAGGGACCAACTCCCCCGGCGGCCTCAACCCCACAACAATATTCTTGTAACCGCCCTTCACACGAGGGCGTCTAATTGGGTGTGTCCGGCAAGAAGGGATCTGCCGCACACAGCAAGGACACGGCGGCGGCTGTGACCACACAATCTCGCTTTAAGGAAGGTCTCAAATGCACAGACTCGTCATTCGCACATTATTCGCGGCTTCTCTCGCCACACTCAGCATCACCGCCCTGGCCCAAGACCAAGTCATCAACAGGGGCCAAGCTCAGGGTCCGGACCAAAGAAGGGACGGCCAAGGACAGCGCCCCGGCGGCTTCGCAGGCATCGGCGGCGACCCCAATCGAGAGGCCATCAACACGTTCAGAGGCATGATCAAGGAGTTGGACCTCAGCAAACAGCAGCAACTCCAACTCAAGGAGCTGGCACGCAAATACCCGGCTTTCCTCCCGGAGCAGGAGCGGAAGGAAGGTGAAGCCATGATGGCCAAGCGGAGGGCTTTCAACGATGCAACCGAGAGCGGCACCTTCAACGAAGCCGCCGCCCGCCAGTTAGCCGACGAGTACGCCAAACTCCAGGCCGACCAAATGATCGAGTACGCAAAGATGCACGCCGAGTTACTGCAACTCTTGACACCGGAGCAGAAGGCGAAGTTCAATGGTAAGCTAGTGGAAGCCAAGAAGCAGCGAGAGCAACGGATGGAACAGTTCCGCCAGCGCCGACCTGATGGCCCTGGCCTCCAGACGCTGCCCCCGGGCCCACCGCAGCTATGATTGGCGGAGCGTCGAGCAGCCAGGAAAGCATTTGCGGACTCGGCTCGTGGGACATGAACGGATACTTGCCAGCTACCGGTTCGGTCGTGCTCTCGCCTTCTTTTTCCGGAACGGAGAGAGTATTGCCGACCGTGCCGCCCAGCGATCATTCAGTGAGGAACTCGGCAGTGAGGAACCCGGCCGACGATGACGCGCTCATCGAGCGCACGCTGGCGGGCGACGAGGCCTCGTTCGAGGAACTCATCAGACGCCACAGCCGCCGCGTCTTCTCCATCGCCCGGCACTTCTTCCGTCACCCGGAGACGGTCGAAGACATCGCCCAAGAAACCTTCGCCAAGGCCTTCTTCTCCCTGGCGAGTTACCGCCGGGGGGCTTCGTTCGAGCAATGGCTGGCCAAGATCTGTGTCAACAACTGTTACGACGAACTGCGCAAGCGCAAGAAGCGGGGCGAGTCCTTGATCTCGGAGATGACGGAGGATGAGGGGACTTGGCTTGAAAACAAGCTGGCCCGCATCTCCTTCGAGATTCAGCTGGGGGAGAGCGAGCGCGAGCGCGCGGCCGAGATCGCCGAGCGGTTACTCACCGGGCTCTCAGCCGAGGCGAGGCTGATCCTCACGCTCCTCCACGCCGAAGAGCGCTCCGTCCGTGAGATCGCCGAACTGATGGGCTGGTCCGAGGCTAAAGTGAAGATCCGTGCCTTCCGGGCCCGCCACGAAATGCGCCGCGCGCTGGAGCGGCTAACCCTCATCGAGCAACGCAAGCGCAAGGGGCGCGAGGTCCAGGCCGTGGAGTCTTAAGCTAGTGGAGGTAGTCCATGAATTGTCGGGAAGTAAAAAGACAAACCAGGGGTGGGGCGCTCCAGTCCGCTCTAGTCTCCGAGGTGCGAGCGCACCTCGAAGCGTGCGCGCAGTGCCGGCGCCGGACGAGCTTAGACCGGCTCGGCGCCAGCCTGATTCGGGCCTACGCCGAGCCGCGCGCCGATGAAGGCACCTCCCCTCGCTCATACTTCTTCACCCGCCTGCGGGCACGCATCAACGAGGGGCACGCCACCGACGCCAGCCTCAATTTCTGGGAAGCGGCAGTCATCGCCGGGCGGGGTTGGCTGCTTGCCTTTGGGGCAGTGGCGGCCCTGCTCTTTGCGGCCAGCCTCTCTTCGCTACACCTTCAGGCTTCCCGATATGCTACCGGGCCCGACCTGTCGGTCGAGGCACTAGCGCTGCCTTCGGGCAGCGAAAACATCTTAATCGCCAACGGCGAGTCGCTCAGCCACGATGCCGTACTGATGACACTCGTCCCTGAGGATCAAGAACATGGTCGCAAGTAAAAACCAAGCCCGCCTCATCATCCTCGCCACCTTCGCGCTCGGCGTGCTGACCGGCGTCCTCGCCATGAACCTGTTCGCCACCAAACCGGCCGCCGGGAACAACGGCCAGAAGCTGGTCGAGGAACTCGCCCGGGAGGTCAAGCTCGAGCCCAACCAGCGGGCGCAGGTCGAGCAAATCCTGAGCGAGACCCGGCAGAAGTATCAGGAGTTGCAGAAGCAGGTCAACCCCCAATTCAACGAGATCCGCCAGGCCTCACGCGCCCGGATTCGCAGCCTGCTCACGCCCGAGCAACAGGCCCTATACGACGAATGGAACCGCCAGCGGGATCTCAAACACGAGCAGAAGATGAAAGCCGCCGGGGCCACGGGGGCAAAGTAGCAGTCCCACCCAGCACCACACATTTTAACGGCAGGAGAAGTAGCACTCATGAAGTTCAGACTGAGCGGGAAAAAGCAGTTCATCATCATCGGCGCCGGGGCGGTCGCTTTGGCCGCCGCACTCACCGCATTCTTCTGGAGTCGCCACGCTTCGGCCGAGGAGTTCATCACGGCCAAGATCGAACGGGGCAATATCCGCCATACCGTGAGCGCGACCGGGACACTCCAGGCCGTCACGACAGTCCAAGTCGGGAGCCAGGTCTCGGGCACGATCTCAGCCCTCTACGCCGACTTCAACTCCAGCGTCCGCAAAGGGCAGATCGTCGCCCAACTCGACCCGGCCATCTTTCAGGCCCAAGTCGCCTCTGCGCGAGCCAACCTCGAGCAGGCACGCGCCACCTTGGCCGATGCCCAGGCCAAGGTGCTAGCCGCACAGTCGACGGTCGAGAATCAGCGCGCGGGAGTCTCCAGCGCCAACGCCAACCTCGCCGCCCTCAAGGCCCAGCGCGATGACGCCAAGAACCTCCTCCAACGTCAGGAAGCGCTCGCCACCAGCGGCGTCGTCACACAGCGCGACCTGGATACCGCCCGGGCAGCCTTCCAAGCCGCCGAGGCCCGCTACAACCAAGCCGCAGCCCAATTAGACCAAGCACGCGTCGGCGAGCAATCGGCCACCCGCGCCGGCCTAGCACAGGCCCAGGCACAGGTCAAGCAGGCCCAGGCTCAAGTTCAGCAGACCGAAGCCGCCCTGCGGCTGGCCGAAGTCAATCTGAGTCACACGACCATTTCCTCGCCGATCGACGGCGTGGTCGTCTCCCGCAACGTTGACGTAGGTCAGACGGTCGCCGCCAGCCTGCAAGCTCCAACGCTCTTCACCATCGCCAACGACCTGGCCCGGATGCAGGTCATCGCCAACATCGATCAGGCGGACATCGGCGTGATCAACTCAAACAACCGGATCGGCTTCACCGTCGATGCCTACCCCGGGCAGAACTTCAACGGCACGATTCAGCAGATCCGACTCAACCCGCAGAACGTGCAGAATGTCGTCACCTACAACGTGGTGATCGACGTCGAGAACCCGGAACTCAAACTCAAGCCCGGCATGACGGCCAACCTCACGGTGACCATCGCCGAGCGCAATGACGTCGTCAAGGTTCCCAACGCCGCCCTCCGCTTCATCCCGCAAGGGATGACTCCGGACAAAATCCGCGAACTGATGAAGGGCGCAGGCGGTGCCGACCGGCGGCCCCAGGGGACAGACAAGTCCGCTTCCCCCTCACCGGGCACCCCTGCCGGCGGAGAGCAAGGCCAAGACAAAGGCCAGGACAAGGGCCAGGACAAAGGAGGCGAGCGGAGGCGCAGCGACCGGCCACAGCAGGATCAGCAGCAGGGCCAGCAGCGGGGCCAACGCGGTGAACGCCCGGCCGGAGAGGGCGGACCCCGCCGAGAGAGTGGTCCAGCAGGCGGTAGCTCGACGACGACCGCCGTCCTTCAAGGACAGTCGCGCATCGTGTGGGTCCTCGGACCAGACAACAAACCGCAGCCGCGTAGAATCAAGCTCGGGATCACCGACGGCGTGAGCACCGAAGTAGCCGAAGGCGACCTCAAAGAAGGAGAGCTCGCCATCGTGGGGCAGAACCGCACAGCTGATGCCCGCCCACAGGGTAGCCAGCGCCCACCCGGGTTCGGCGGCCCCGGCGGTGGCGGACCGGGTGGTTTTGGCGGCGGGCGCCCGCGCTAGCCCAGCTCAGTTAAGGCCCAGTGGAAGCCTTGACCCAAGGGAAAGAATTATTGACGCAAAAAGTAGCTGATCAATTTATGCTATCGGCAACCGACACCAAACCTCAACGGGAAAACCAGGACTCAGCACCGAATCCCGCGCAGGTAGTCATCTCTTTGGACCACATCCACAAGACCTATCACATGGGTGATGTCGAGGTGCATGCCCTGCGCGGGATCTCACTAACCATCCACGAGGGGGAGTTCGTGGCCATCATGGGCGCCTCAGGCTCCGGCAAGTCAACCCTCATGAATATCGTCGGGTGCCTCGACCGTCCCACGCGGGGGACCTATCTGCTCAATGGTCATGACGTCTCTCAACTGTCCAAGGACGAGCGGGCCGATATACGCAACCACAGGATCGGCTTTGTCTTCCAAGGCTTCAACCTCCTCTCGCGGACCTCAGCGCTCGAGAACGTCGAACTCCCCATGCTCTATGCTGGTCTCGAGACCCAGGAACGCCACCGCCGCGCCAAAGAGGCATTGGCAGCAGTGGGGTTGGTCGGGCGGGAGCACAATCACCCCAATCAGCTCTCCGGCGGCCAGCAGCAGCGCGTAGCCATTGCCAGGGCGCTCGTCAATCGCCCGGCCCTCATCTTGGCTGACGAGCCAACCGGCAATCTCGACAGCCGAACCTCAGTTGAAATCATGGAAATCTTCCAGCGCCTCAACCGCGAACAAGGCATTACGCTGATCCTAGTCACCCATGAACCAGACATCGCCCAATACGCCAAACGCGTCATCGTCTTCAAAGATGGAAAAATCAGCCGCGATTATCAGATCACTGAGCAGCGTAGTGCAGCGGAGGAGCTGAAACTACTCCCAGCACTTACCGATGATGACGATGATTGACTCAGAGAGGTAGGAGAGAAATCCCGAGTCCTAGGTTATTATCAGACTCACTCTCTTCACAAGGGTAAGGGTAACCGTTCAGTCGTCCTCGTACTTTTGCCGCAGGTTAGATATTATCCTGCCCGATGAGACTATCTCGACAGACAATTTGTGCCTCCGGCTTGCTGCTGATGCTGTCGATTCAGCTCTCAGCCCAGGTCGACCCGAGCAAAATTGATGCAGTTTTCGCTGACTATAACAAACCGGACGCGCCTGGTTGTGCGGTGGCTGTTTTGAAGGATGGGCAGACCCTTTATCAGCGCGGCTACGGCTCGGCCAATCTAGAGTACCACCTTCCGCTGGCGTCGAATTCGATGTTTCATCTCGATTCTGCCTCCAAGCCGTTTACCGCCCTCAGCATTCTTTTGTTGGAGAAGGATGGCCAGCTGCGGCTCGATGATCCGGTCCGCAAGTATATCCCCGAGCTCCCCGATTATGGCCAGCCCATCACCTTGCGTCATCTGCTCGGCCACACGAGCGGCTTGCGAGATGCGCTAGAGCTACATTTTCTTTCCGGCAAAAACCAGGAAGATGCCGCCGTTGCTCCCGATCTGTTTGCGCTGATCTTTCGCCAGAAGGAACTGAATTCTCGCCCCGGCGAGGAGTGGATGTACTCCAATACGAATTACCTGCTGTTGGGTCAGATCGTTTCCCGTGTGAGCGGGAAAAGTTTCAGGCGCTTCACCGACGAGCGCCTGTTCGGGCCGCTGGGCATGAGTCAGACGCATGTTTACGAGCGCGGAGAGCTTGTCGCACGCCGGGCAACGGGCTACCAAACAACGGCAGACGGCTATCGCATCGCCCCAGAAGATGGGTTCTACGCGACGGGAGCCGGTGGTGTGTGGGCGAGCATGGCAGACCTGATTCGGTGGGACGCGGTCTTTTACAAGCCCCCGACTGCCTTCGCGCCGCTCCTGGCGAAGCTTCAGGAACCGGTTGTCTTGAACAACGGCAAGAAAGTGGAATGGGGCCTTGGCAACCTCATTTTGGATCCCTGGGGGAAATACCGCGTGGTCACTCAGGCCGGCACATTTTGGGGGTCGCGTGTCGAGCTGGTCCGCCTCCCGGATCAACATTTTTCTGTGCTCTGTTTATGCAACCGAGGTGATTCCGACCCGGCGAGGCAGGCGCGCCGCGTGGCCAAGCTCTATTACCCTGACGGCCCGCCGGAAGACCCGCCTGAGTCAGTGGGGCCTCGCACCTTCTCGGGAGAACTCGACACTGAGGAATTGCCTCGTTTGGCAGGTCTGTATCGCTGCGAAGATCTCGATGCCGTCTACCAGGTCAAGGTTGATGGATACAATCTTCAAATCAGCTTTGGGCACATCGAGGTCACGCTCCACCCTGGAAAACCCCATCAATTCCTGAATGACTGGATTTCAATTACGACGACCCTGGATGGCTTCATCCTGCAGGGCGAGCGAGCGAAGAATTTCCGATTCAAGAAGCTACCCTGAGCCACGCCCATCACCGACGAGCGGTTGATCTTCGTCGATTGAGAGGTCGTTCGGGTGGGCAGGGTTTAAGGGGGCTCGGGTAGCAGGCATACTGAATTGCTGCCGCACGCCTTTGCTGCCGGAGCATAGTCACGGCAGTTAAAATGCGCTCGACAAATTTACTTCCCGCCTGGCTTTGCGTGCCGAAGGATTTCCGCCGCCAGATCACCGCACGCCAGCCGCCACGGTGCAAAGGCTGGTTGACCGCCATCGGGATTGGTAAAATCGCCGAACATTAGACGCGGGAAGGTGCCTGGTAGTGATACGGGATTGCGGCGCGAGGGCAATTTCACACGCCTCTGAATCGAGTTCTGCGGTCAGGCATCGCCGCCAGCCAAAGGGTGAGCGATAGCGAGAGGAAGGGGTGAGATTGCAATGTTCGAAGCAGGGCGCGAGAGGCGAGGACTTGACAGCGTTAGTGTTCCTCATCAGTGCTCGGCTGGCATTGATGAATTGCACTCTTGAGCCGCACAGAATTAGAATCAGTCTGGCGCATGCCGCTCGCGCAGCGGCCTCATGACATAGCTGGGCGGACGGTAGGTGAATGCCTGTCCGCCCGAGTTCCCGCTCTCGCCCGGCTTGCCATCCTGAGTCAGAAGTAGAGTCCCGCCAAGAAATCAGGGAACAACCGGCCGGGTGCGGAGCGTATGGGTCTGATATGGCCATCGCACCGACCGACGAACCGACTTCGAACAAGCCGCTCCGGCTGTGGCCCGGCGTGGTCGCCGCGGCGCTGCTGTGCGTGGTGCGGTATGTCAGCCCGATCGTCGTACCCGAGACCTTTCTCTTCGGGCTCATTGGTGCATTCGTCGGCGCGTTGGCGATCGTCGTGTGGTGGTTGCTTTTCAGCCGGGCGGCTTGGTCCGAGCGGTTGGGCGCTATCGTTCTGATGGTCGTCGCGCTCTTCGCGACATCGCGCATCGTCCACGTGTCGATTCGCACAGCGGGAATGGGGATGTTGCTGCCAATCTACGCCATCCCGGTCCTGAGCCTCGCCCTCGTCGCCGGGGCGATGGCCGGCCGTCGCCTCTCTGACGGACTACGGCGCGCCTCGATGGCCGCGATCATCCTGCTCGCGTGCGGAGTGTTCACGCTGCTGCGCACCGATGGCATGACCGGCGCCTCCGGTTCGCAGTTCGCCTGGCGTTGGACGAAGACTTCCGAGGAGCGGCTCCTCGCGCAAAGTGGCGATCAGCCCCTCGACTCCGCTCGGGGGACGGCGCTCCCGTCGGTTCCGGCCGTGGCGGAGACTCCCAAGGAACAGGTCGCGGCAGCTCCAGCCGGCAACCAGCCAGCGGTTCTGCCGTCGGCTCCGGCAGCCACGAAGAAAGCTGCGGAGTGGCCCGGTTTTCGCGGACCCGGTCGCGACGGCATCGCTCGCGGCGTGCGGATCAAGACGGACTGGACTGCCTCGCCGCCGATCCAGCTCTGGCGTCGGCCAATCGGACCGGGCTGGTCGTCCTTCGCCGTCAGCGGCGATCTCCTCTACACCCAGGAGCAGCGCGGTGAGGACGAGATCGTCGCCTGCTACAAGGTGACGACCGGCGAGCCGGTGTGGCAACACCGTGACGCGGTCCGGTTCTGGGAGTCGAATGGCGGTGCCGGTCCGCGCGCGACGCCGATCCTCAACAACGGGCGCGTCTACACCTTTGGTGCGACCGGAATCCTGAATGCGCTCGATGCCGGCAACGGCGCCGTCGTCTGGTCGCGCAACGTCGCGTCCGAGAGCAACACGAAGATCCCGGGGTGGGGCTTCTCGAGCTCACCGCTGGTCGTCGACGACCTCGTCATCGTCGCGGCGGCTGGCAAGCTGGTCGGCTACGACATCGGCACCGGCAAACTGCGTTGGTTGGGCCCAGCCCGCGGCGGCGGCTACAGCTCGCCGCATCGAGCAACCATCGACGGAGTTGCGCAGATTCTGCTGCTGAGCGCTGCCGGCGCGACGAGCGTCGCACCGGCGGACGGCACGGTGCTGTGGGAGGACGCGTGGCCAGACGGCACGGCCATCGTGCAGCCGGCGCTCATCGCGGATGGTGACATCCTCATCAGCGTCACCGGCGCCGCCGCCGGCCTGGGCACGCGCCGCCTGGCGGTCGCGCACGGACCCGGCGGATGGAAAGTCGCAGAGCGCTGGACGTCAACCGGGCTGAAGCCCTACTTCAACGACTTCGTCCTTCACCAAGGCCATGCCTTCGGCTTCGACGGCAGCATCCTCGCGTGCATCGACCTCCAGGACGGCAAGCGCAAGTGGAAGGGCGGACGCTACGGCAACGGCCAACTCGTCCTGTTGCCCGACCAAGACTTGCTGCTGGTGCTGTCGGAGGAGGGCGAGCTGGCGCTGGTCGGGGCGACCACCGAGGGGTTCAGGGAGCTCGCGCGGTTCCCGGCGATCGAGGGCAAGACCTGGAACCACCCGGCGCTGGTCGGCGATTGTCTGCTGGTTCGCAACGGCGAGGAGATGGTCGCGTTCCGGCTCTCCCTCCAGGGCCGCTGACGGAGGTGGCCTGCGTGGCCATCGCGGGTGCCGCCCAACTCGGGCGTGCAGCAGCAGCGCGCGAGTCGGTGTTCGCCGATGCCGTTGCTCTCCGGACGGGTGGCTCGGAAGAGCGTTGATCAGCAGCCATCAATGACCCACATCATCCAATGCTTGATGAGCCGTGGCGCTCCCGAGATCACGCGATTTGAATGGCTCGCCGGGGACGAAGCACTCCGTCGTACCTGGATCTCACCTTCACGTGCGACGGTGCGCCGCGCCAACTACGCTTCATTAATGCACCGGACGTCGCGCTCGAACTCGGCGGGCGCTTCCCGCTAGAGTGCGGCGAGATGGTGATCCTCGATATCCGCAGGCGGCAACTCGGCAGGCTTACCCTTCAAGTTACGGCCGGCGGTGCTTCAGGCAGCCCTCTACACCTTGATGCTCGCGCCAGGAGATCAGTCCCGAAGAGGGCGCCGCCCGCCCAGCAGTTGCAGTCGAGGGCCGTCGCGCCGGCCCTCGGCTGATAGATGTAGCTGCTATCATCTATCATGGCTGTGGAAGTCAAATTGATCTCAGTAGAGGGAAATTAGCGGGTGTGATTTAAAGTGCGACTCAGTGTTCCAGCAGGCCAGTTGAGGTAAACTCCTAGGAAAGATCACTGCGGGAGGAAAGAAATCATGGCTGAAAGCGTACGTCTGGAAACCAAGAAGAGTCTAGCCGAGCGGTTGCAGGAACATCCTGCCTTGCGCGCGCGAGTCGAACAACTGCTCAACTTGGTGGAGGGCACTGGGGGCGAAGTGCTGAAAGCTGCCGAGGCGGAAGAGCGCGTCGGCGAGCACTTGCAGCACTTGGGCCAGGAAACTCTGCAAGCTTGGGCCGAGACTCTCCACGCCCGCCAGGAGCGCTACTGGGATGCGCGTGCCGGGGTCAATCGCAAGGAAAAAAAAGTCTCCACTGGTACACGCGCTACGGCGAGATAAGGATTGCCGAACAGCGCTATCGACTGGGACGCGACGGCCAGGAGTTGCGCCCATTCGTTCAGGCGGCGGAGGTCAAGTGTCGCGGCTATTCGGAGCCGTTGCAGCGGGTGCTGGTGGATTTCGGCGCGGAGGAGTCGTTTGGGCAGGCGGTCGAGAGAGTGCGCGAACATGACGGGATCGAGGTGCCAGAGAGTGCCGTCCGGCAACAGACCGAAGTGCACGGGGCCGCCCTGCTTGAGCAGCAGGCAAGGGAACGGCTGAGCGAGTTGGGTCCGGAGCCCGGCGTCGCGTTGCTCATCACCGAAATGGATGGTTCTCAGGTCCCGCTGGTCGAGACCGGCGTCAATGCGGCGGGCAAGCACTGTGAGGATCACCGCCGCGGGCGGAGGCTGCACTGGCAAGAAGCGCGCTTGTGTCTGGCGCGCGAGCCAGAGCAAGTGACGGCGCGGGATGGAGCGTGTCTGGGTGAGGCAGAGGAGGCTGGGGCGGTCTGGCTCGATTGCGTGATCCGCGCCGGAGCCGGCGCACAGACACATCTCCATGGTGTGGGTGATGGGGCCCTCTGGATCGCCGCCCAAGCGGAGGCGCGTTTTGGTGAGCAGGCCAGTTATCTGTGCGACTTCTATCATGTCTCGGAGTATGTGGCTGCGGCCGCAGCCCCCATGGCTGGGACTCAGGCGCAGGAGTGGTTGCACTGGCAACAGCATCTGTTGAAGGAGAATCGCCTGGCAGAGGTGCTGGCCGAGTTAGCACCGCAGGTAGAGCCGGATGGAGTCAAGGATGAAGAAGCGCCGGTGCGCGCCTGTTTTCGCTATCTCGATAAGCGAAGGGATCAGCTTGATTATCGCAGTGCCATCAACGCTGGTCTGCCGATTGGCTCCGGAGAGATCGAAAGTGGGCATCGCGGTGTGATTCAGGAACGGCTAAAAATCAGCGGGGCGTGGTGGCTGGAAGAAAACGCTCGAAAGATGCTGGCACTCCGCGTCACTCGCGCCAATGGAGAATGGCAATCATACTGGCATCAACGGAGTCAAGCTGCGGCTTGATGTTGAGTCGCACTTTAAATCACACCCGAAATTAGCCGCCGTGGCAACCAAGAATATTGTGCTGCCCTGAAACCAATCTCAGGCCGGCACAGTAGTAGTACTTGTCATGATGATGTTTTGAGCGGGTTCCCTCTCTTGTCGTTATCAGACGCAGGTTGGCTTAATTTAAAGACTGGGGTTAATCTCATGAACCTTCTCGTCATCTTTCGTGTCGCTTTCCGCGCCCTAGCGCGCAACAAGATGCGTTCCGCCTTGACCATGCTCGGCATCATTATCGGGGTCGCGGCAGTGATTGCGATGGTCAGCGTGGGACAAGGCGCGCAGGCTTCAATCCAAGAGCAAATCTCCAGTATGGGCACCAATATGCTCATGGTGGGCGCGGGCTCAATGAATATGGGCGGCGTGCGCAGCGGCACCGGATCCACCAACACCAACACCTTCACCGTCGATGACATCGAGGCGATCAAGCGCGAATGCCCGGCCGTGGCCATGGCCAGCCCCACTGTGCGCGCCGGCGCGCAAATCATCTTCGGGAATCAGAACTGGAATACCAGCATCCAAGGAGTCAACGAAGAGTATCCGAAAATTCGTAAGTGGTTGGTCCAAAGCGGAGAGTTCTTTACCGAGGGCGATATTCGGACCGCGGCGCGCGTCGCCGTCATCGGCCAAACCATCGCCGATAACCTCTTTCCCGGCATGGATCCGGTGGGCCAGATGCTGCGGGTCAGAGAACTTCCCTTCCGGATCATCGGCATCATGGCCAAGCGCGGGCAAGATGCCGGTGGCCGTGACCAGGACGACGTCGTCTTTGCCCCTTACAGCACCGTCCAAAAGAAGCTCCTCTCCATCACCCATGTCCAATTCGCCAATGTCTCGGCCATCTCACCCGCCGCGACCTACACCGCCGAGGAGCAAATCACCGCGCTCCTGCGCCAGCGCCACAAACTCGGCCCGAACCAGGAGAATGATTTCTTCGTCCGCAATATGACCGACGTGGCCGAAGCCGCCGATCAAACCAACCAGATCATGACGATCCTGCTCGGCAGTGTCGCCGGCGTCTCGCTGCTGGTCGGCGGCATAGGGATCATGAACATCATGCTCGTCTCGGTCACCGAGCGCACCCGCGAGATCGGCATCCGCATGGCCATCGGCGCCCGCTCCTCTCACGTCCGGACTCAGTTCCTCATCGAGTCGATCGTCCTCAGCGTGGCCGGCGGGATACTGGGCATCCTGCTCGGCGTCGCCTTCTCCCTGAGCATCCCGAGGTGGCTTGGTTGGCCGACCCTGATCTCGCTGGCTTCGATCCTCGGGTCGGTGATCTTCTCGGCCGCCGTCGGCATCTTCTTCGGCTACTACCCGGCGCGCAAAGCGGCCGGGCTTGATCCGATTGAAGCCTTACGCTATGAGTAACAGACTGAAACCTTCGATCAGACTGTCTGGTTCAATGAACTCTGCCATGCACTCTCTGATCCAACGCACCTAAACATTAACCATCAAAAACTTCTTGCGCTTTTAAGGGGAAGTTGTAAGATGCTGTCGGCCGCTGCCCTGGCTCAGTTTCGATGACCCTGATCAGCCCCCAATTCCGGTGAGGAACAAGTGCACCTCCCCCAAGCTTGATGATCAGCCAGCCCCAAACAACCGTTGCATAGGTGACCCGATGAGTTTTCGTGGAGAAATCCAGACCATGCCCTTGCCCGACCTGCTCCAATGGCTCTCACTCAATCACAAGACCGGGACCTTGGAACTCTGGCGCGAAGTGACGTGTCAGAAATTCTACTTCAGCGAGGGGGCGCTGGCCAGCGCCGTCTCTACGCCCGATCACACGAGCGGCAGTGAAAGGGATGTCAAGCGACTGCTGACCGAGGCCCTAGGCCAGACCGAAGGACGCTTCGATTTCATCGAGGCCCCGCTCCCCGAGGAGATCGCGGCGATCAACCTGCGGCTCCATCCCCAACAGTTGTTGCTCGACATTTCCGGCGGGGTTGATGAGGCTCAGCCGGAATCGGGAGGAGAGGCCCAAGGAGCCCACGGTGTCGCGCTGCGCCTCACCCCCGCCGAAGGTTTACGCTTGACCGTCTTCGACCGCTTGATGAGAGGAGACTTCAAGGCCCCCTTGCTGCCGGCAGTGGCCGCCAAGGTGATGGAGATCACGGGCCGCGAAGATTATTCGCTGCGCGATCTCAGTGATGCGATCCTGACCGACCAGGTGATCGCCGCGCAACTGCTCAAACAAGCGAATTCGGCGCTCTACGGGGGCGAGCGCTACATCGCTTCACTCCCGGAGGCCGTCCAACGCCTTGGTTCTGAGACCGTGACCACGATCGTGCTCTCACTCTCGCTCCAGAGTATGCGTGTCGGCCGTGATCTGTTTCCGGAGACCAGGCAGCAACTGTGGCAGCACGCCTCGGCCTGCTCCCTGCTCGCGCGCATCATCGCCCTTCCCGTCCGGCTGGATCATAACCTCGCCTTCCTCTGCGGCCTGATGATGGATATTGGGAAGCTCGTGCTCCTCTCGCTGATTCAGGAAGTCATGACTAAGGCGCGTAACTACCAGGCGCCGCCGGCCAAAGTAGTGAAGGAAGTCATCGAGGCCTATCACCAAAAAGCCGGCGGAGTGGTCGGAGAAAAATGGCATCTGCCGGACCCTGTCTGCGAGGCCATCACCTGCCACCACACCCTGACCGCTGCCAGCAAGCATCGCCCCTACGTGGCCATTGCCAGTCTCAGCGACAGACTGGTGACCTTGTTTTCTCAAACGGATGCGCCGCCGGTTGAGGGCCAATCAATGACTCCCACTATCGACGTAGATGAGTTGGTGGGTCTCCCGGCAGCCAGGTCGCTGGGTTTTTCTTCCCCCCAGATGACATCGATTCTGGAGCGCGTGCCGGAATGTCTGAGGTTGGCGCAGGAGTTCTTGATGAAGTAGGCGCCCCGCTAGTCGCCGTTCACCGTTGGCTTACTATGCAGCCCTAAGGTTGACCCGTAGCCCCTGCCCGCATCCCGAGCTATGGAAAGACACCGCCTTCTATTTGTCGACGATGAGGAGATCGTGCTCCGGCTCTTGGAGGGCACCTTCTCCGAATCCTCGTACGAAATTCAGATCGCCAGCAGCGGGCCAGAAGCGCTCCTCCTCTTGGAGAGCCAGCCCTGTTCATTAGTCATCTCGGATAACAAAATGCCCGGCATGAGTGGGATCGAATTGCTCAGCGAAGTCCGCCGGAGGTGGCCCGACAGCAGGCGACTCTTACTCACCGGTTATGCAGACCTGGAGGTCGCCACCGCGGCCATCAACGAAGGGGGCGTACATCGCTTCCTGACCAAGCCGTGGAATTATGAGCAATTGCTCCGGGCAGTTGAGGAAGAGCTGGAGCGCGTGGATTTGATTCGCGAAACAGAGCGCCTCTCCGCCCTGACCACGCAACAAAATAGAGAATTATTGCTCAACAATGCCCAACTCGAGGCGCTCTACAACCAGGTCAGACAAGGGATCCTCGGCACGGTCCAAATGTTCTCTGCGCTCCTGGAGACATATGATGAGCACCTGGGCGGACATTCTGTGCGCGTCGCCTCATTGGCTCGGGATTTTGCGACTCATCTCGGCCTCGGGAGCGAGCAGCATGAGGAGATCGAGATGGCGGCTTGTCTACATGACGTCGGGCTCGTTTGTTTGCCCGAACATCTCACCCAGATCAGTGAGACCCTCAACCCCGGCCTCAGAGAGCAGGACCGGGCTCTCATTCGGCGCCACCCCGAATATGGCCAGCTCATCGTCAGCAGCAATCAGCAATTCGAGGAGATCGGTCGGATCATCCGAGCCCACCACGAGCATTATGACGGTTCAGGCTATCCTGATCACTTGCCAGGAGAGGCGATCCCGCTCGGCGCCCGGGTCATTGCCATCATCAGCCAATACGACCGCATCGCGATGCAACCCGGCGGGGGGAATAGCCGGGGTGAGGTGAGCGAGCATCGGCGACGAGAGGCCATACAATATCTGCGAACCTACCGGGGAAGCATCCTCGACCCTCAGCTCACCTCGATCTTCCTCGAGCAGATCGGAGGGCAAGAGCCGGAGCCGGCTGTCCTGGAAGTCGGCTTCAGCGATTTGCGAGAAGGCATGGTGCTCGCCGAAGGCATCTCTGGCACCAGCGGGATGCTCATTATCGGTCCGGGCACAACGCTGCAGCCGTTTCATCTCGCCCGGCTGGAGAGCTTCAACCGGATCGACCCGATCACGCAAAGAATATTTGTTCGGAGAGAGTAGGCGCCACTGAGTCCGAGTTAAAGACCTCGCGCTGCCGCGGCGTCAATCGCGCAAGCGAATTTGACTCTCCCATGAGTTGCTGGACTCGGCTATCCTCGCTGGCTTCGATCCTCGGGTCGGTGATCTTCTCGGCTGCCGTCGGTATCTTCTTCGGCTTTTAGTAAGGCAGATTTCGCCAAACCGCCTATTCCTTTTTCACTTGAATCAGTCTCTTCTCGCCGCCCTTAATGGACTGCGCTTGCCCGCAGTACCACTGGTCAACATCGACATAACAGGTGAAGAGGCGTTCGATGCCCGTTTCGACTTGATTGTGCAGGTGATAAAAAGTCTTCTGGGTCCACTTCACGCGGAAAGGATAGACCAGGGTGTTCACCGTGGCACTGATGCCCGTGTCGTCGCGCGGGTTCCAACGGCGCACAGCGCCGGGGACGAACTCAGTGATGTCCATCTTCGTCGCGCCGTCCATCCCCGGCTCAGAGGGCTTCTCAAACACACATTGAATCAGCTTCTTGGCGAGTTCGGCCGGCAGTGGCTGACCATTGCGCACCGGGCCTCGCTTGAGATTCTGGCAATCCAGCAATGCGCGATCTGCCAGCACCGTGCCGTTGGCATCAACCCGCAGTTTGTCGCTCTCGATTTTGGGCGCGCCGCCGCCCGCGGGGCGCAGCCATCCGATGCTTCTCGTCGGGTCGCCGGAATAGGTCATGCCCTGTTCCGCGAGGCGGGCCGAGATGGTGTAAGTCTTCGGCAGTTCCCCGGGAGTGGATCGACCTGCACGACATAATTCGTTTGGCTGAGAGTTGAGCTCAGTTTCACGACCTCAACCTTGAGGATCGTGGCTTTCACCCACTTCGCCTTCGCCGCATCCGAAGTCTCGAGCAGATCAAACTCCACGCGGTCGCCTTCCTTGTATGTGGGGGTTTGCGCGGTCGCTCGCGACCCGCAGGCCAAGCCAGCGACGGCCATCAACAACAGGCTGGCCAGTGATCTCAGATTCAGGCGTTTCATCGTTCCTCCATGTGCTCATCAAAGTTGTTCGTTTCGGGGCCGCCTCATTGCCGCCCTCAATTATATCGGCTGATCCCCTCACTCTCTGAAAAATATTTTCTACTCAGCGACGGCCAGCGGTTGAATGAGGCGACGAGCCTCTGCGCCTCTGCTTCGCGGCCGTGGGTGCGTGCGAAGTACATGATTGACGTGGATTAGATTGACGGCCGGGGCGTGAAGCCGGAGGTGGGAGAGAAAGAAGAGCCGGGGGTGTCAATCCGGGCAGTTACATTGCCTGGAGTTAGGCCACAGCAACATTCAAAACGCCGTCATCTACACCACGCTCGTTTCAACCACCCGCGAAGAGAAGGCCCGCACTGCGTTTATGAAGCTGCCGAAGTTCTGACCACCCTGCTTTCATTTTTGCCATCTATAATTCATTCACCATTAAGCTCACACCTCTATGCAAACCTTCACCCTCACGTGCAGACACTGCACGGTCACCACGTTCTATACGAACGCCAGCATTGAACGCGACCACAGCGAGTGGATCATCCACTGCGCTGAATGCGGCGCCAAGAACATTCTGGCCATCACGATCATCGGCACTGTGCCCGTGCCGAGGCTTGAAGCCGTGGCGTGGCGAGAGTAGCTCGGCTCGACTCTTGATTTGACGGCCTCTGCCACCGTGCTACGATGCAGACACCATTAACCTCTAACCTCACTTCCTATGGCCGAACTCACCAGAGAATATTTTGACGAACAATTAAAGAATCTGGCCACAAAAAAAGACGTGACCAACGCAGTAGAGGAACTGGGACACGCGCCCGCTCAAGCAAAGAGGAAATAAAACGCCACTCGAACTGGCCGGAGTGGACCTCGGAGAGGATGGCTGGTTGCGGCAGTGGAAATCGGACGATCTGGTTCATCCGCTAACGATAACCGCTTAGCGTATGATTTTTCAAAAATAGTGACGGTACGCCAGATAGGGCCGCGATTTGAAACGAAATCGCGAAGGGAGAGGTGTACTCGCAGAAACTGTCATGCCATTTCGCGCCCTATCAAAGGAGGTTTTGAGCGATGCCGATAGGTGGTTTCAAAGGTCAGTCTTTTTTGGATTACAAACGGAACATCATTCTCCCGGAACCCCAAATCGGCGGTCAAAGCCCAGCTCCAAGAAACAGTTATAGAGCCGATTTATTTTATCCTATAACCTTGGGCGCTAAGTCGTTGTTTGGCCTGTTCAACCTGTTGGTGCATCCTCTGTGCCTGCTGCGCATAGAGTGGGTCACTCGGATTTGCGGACTGCATGCGCTGGAGTTTCTTCTCAAAGTGGCTAAAATCCACCGGCCATTCACTCCGATGGACAAGTGCCGATTCTGGCACTTCACCGATCTCGATGGCAGTTGGTTCCCAAGCCTTGATCGCTTCGTGATTCCGAGAGATCACCTTGAGAGGGTATCGCGAGAAATTGTAACCTTCGTAATATTCCGAGGCCGTACCATCAGGATTGACGATTCGCGTCAACGCACAGTTGTAGCCAAGTATCTGTTGATCGCTGACATAGTTGGGGTCTTTGCGTGCAAGTCTCACATCGATATCTCCACCGAAGCCTTCATAATCAGAAACATAGACGAGTTGTTGGTCGCGTGACATTTCGTGAAAAGCGCCGCGACCTGGGATCCACACAGACACAGTCTCGCAGATTTCCGTGCCGTCATCTCCAAGCCGGTAAGTAACCTGCCGACAGCGGCCATCAGCGGCGAAATACAACACGTCACGGCCCACAATACGAGGCTCACTACTTGTGGGTGTGAGGATGATATTTCTTTTGAGCGTCCACCCGTTGGAACCGAAATAGGGAACCGTTTCTCTTTGTCTCAATACACCTGAGCGGGTGAGGGCGGCGGCTGCAATAAAAGCCGCTAAACTAATCGATACTGTGAAAGCAACTCGTTTCATCTTAACTCCTTAATATTTGCGGTTGTTTAACCTGAAGATCAGTTGTTGGGATTGATGCTATGGCCGCTTTGGTAGCAAGATGACATCCCAAGCCCAACGTCCAGCCTGAGCGCCCTGAGCATCTTTCACCTTCGCCCGATACCTGAACTGATTACCGTACTCATCTGTTCGTTTCGACTCTTTGGAGCCATAAAAAAATAACTGCGACGTTTAGCTACCCTGCTTATAAGGGTGAGGGTAGATAGTGTAGTTCCAATGAGGGAACGATTTGTGTGGTCGCACACGCAACCACGCGGCTACTTC
>Ga0070707_100001341_pt1 | contig 24220 bp, 18 predicted proteins | sample KBSK5502metaG_FD_65468 | JGI IMG/M metagenome (GOLD analysis project Ga0070707, IMG submission 65468) | Corn, switchgrass and miscanthus rhizosphere microbial communities from Kellogg Biological Station, Michigan, USA - KBS K5-50-2 metaG | ecosystem: Host-associated > Plants > Roots >...
CTGATCGTCAGGCAGGAATAGCTGCGCGACCGCGCGTGCCCTGCTGGCGGCCAGGCAGCCATCCAGGTCGGTGGTGACCGAGAGATTAGGCGGCTCATTCAGCACCTCGTCGACGAGCCGCGCTTCCGTCCGCTCCGACCAGCGCGCGATGACGGGGCGCGCCAGCTCGCGCACCCGACCCGGCGTAGCCGTCTGAAGATCGACGCTGAAGCTGCCAGCCACCATCTGCCGCACCGTGCGCGGCAGCGCCGCCAGGAAGTGGCTGATCTCGTTCTCGTGCCCGCCGAGTACGAGCGGCCTATCCGCTGCGTCGGAGCGCTCGAGGATGCTGATCGTGTCGCGGAAATGCTGTTTCGACAGCTTGATGATCCGCTGCTGGATCCGGTAGGCCTCGAGCCCGTACCAGCCGCCGAACTGCGGGCTCCGGACGCCGGGATCGGTGCGTTCCGCCACTGTCTCGATCTGGTCCTCGGCGATATTGAGAACCCAAGCGTGCTTGGTGTCGACCAGGGCGGCGCGGTAGGCCGGGTTGCGCTGGATGGCAGCGAGCATCGGCCGGAGGTACGGCCGATCTGTGATCACTGCCCGCTCGGTCAGGAAGCCAGGCAGCGGCACCGCCTCGAACATCCCGATCTGCGCGCACGCGAACAGGGCGATGGTGCGGCCGAGCCACTCGTGGCTGTCCTGTGTTACCGCGGCGATGATCGCCTCAGGGTCGGTTTCGCGCACCATGCCGCCGCCTGCCCGCGGCTCCTGGCTCGCGGCCGACTTGATCAGGTCACGAGCGCGGACCGGCAAGGCACGATGCTCCGCCAGGTCGACTGGGACCTGGAGGTAAACCGATACGACTGCGGGGTCGGCTGCGCGCACTGCGCGCAGTCTGTCGGCATCGGCTTGATTGATCACTGCTCACCCCTGCCCGGGTTCTGTCCAGCGGTCTGGCTCTGCGCCTCGGCCTGGCTCGGCATGCCGCCCTCGCTCGGCTCGCCGGCCTGGCTCGGCACGTCGACCCCGCTCGGCTCGCCGGCCTGCCTGGGTACTCCAGCCTGGATCCGATCGCCACCCTGGCTGGGCTGACTGGTCTCGTCAGTGCGGCCGATGCGGCCGCCAGCCTGGCTGGTGCCGCCGGGAGCGCCCTCGGGACCGCCTTCGGGGCCGCGTTCTGGACCGGCTTGGGCGTCGGGGGCGGCGACGAGGCTCCTGATGTCGGCGGGAAGAGCGCCGAGCACCTCGTTGATCGCGCCAACCGATATGTGCCGCTGCATTGCCGATGTCACGAGTCGTCCAGCCCGCGGGACCTCGGTGTGGTGGAGCTGCGCGTCCCGCGCGAACCTGGCGACATACTCGTCCCTGCTGTACTTGATCGGTACTTTGCTCGGGTTCCAGCCCTCGTAAAACACGCCGCGGAGCAACTCAGGAAGTTGCGCGGCGATATGCGCGGCGATCGGTATCGGCAGGCGATCCCGCAGCGTATGCAGCCACGATCTGGTCACCCGGTAGGCCATGCGGCGATCCTCGGTGCCGAAGTTGGCTGCCACGTCGGCTAGCCAGGCGTTGGTCTTGTCGATGCTGCGGTCGAGGCTGTCGACTCCGGTACGTGTCATGGCGAACCTCCTGTGGTTACGCAGGCCAAAGCGAACGGCGCGGTCCGCCGCTCGCCTGCTACAGGTCGTGACCGACGCTCGCTACGGGTCAGTTGTGACCGGCGCTCGCCGTGGGTCGGTCGCAAGGATCACGCCAGCGGAGCGCCGGACACGCGACGCTGTCTATTTCCTGGCCGACTTTCTCGCCGACTGCCTCGGGTGATGGTCGACAACGCAGTCCGCGGACGGGAAGAAAACGCTCTCATGACCGTCCTGCCAGTGGACCACGTAGGGCGGGCTGCCCTGGTCGCCATGGACCTCGATGATTTCACCGTGACGATCCACGTCGCCCTGATGCCGTCCCTTGACGGTCAGCCCATCTCCGATCGCTGCTTTCATGGCTCTCCTTCCCCTCGCCGGTACCTACCCGGTTTGTCCGTGCCCAGTCCGGCAGCGGAGATACCCGTTCTCGGTTCCGTCGGGGCAGTCCGGTGATCGCACCAGGCGGGGAGCTCAGGCTGCTGGCCCCTGGATGCTTGCCCGAAGCCTAATGATCGGAAAGGCTTAATGCATGGCCCGCGTCGCCGTCATAGGGGAGCCGCTGCGGATTCACGGTTATGGCCTGCCTGACGCCATCCTGTGCCCGGCAACCGACCAGGCCGAGGCGGTTCTCGCCTGGCGGGACCTGCCCGACGACATCGATGTCGCGGTCCTGACGCCGAGCGCGGCCCGCTGGTTGGCCAGCGAGATCGCCGGTCGGCCGGGAGTTCTGCCCGTGCTGTTGGCTGAGGTGCCCGTGCCGGCTGAGCCCGGCCTGCCGGCTGACCCCAGCCTGCCAGCTGACCCGGCCGTGCCGGCTGACCCGGGCGTGCCGGCTGACCCGGGAGTGCTGGCTGAGCCCGGCCTGCTGGCCCAGCCGCGAGTGCCGCCCGACCCTTCCGACCTCCCCTGACGCGCCCAACCCACCACGCGCTACCGCTACCGAGCCGCCACGACTCGTCCGCACCGGCTCTGTTCTGACATAGAATCCATACGCACGCCGCAAAACCGGCGAGTCGGACACAGAAGTGCCGGAAACGGATCCAACGTCCGGACAGGGCGGAACTAGCGCACGGCGGCGACCGCGTTGGCGCGCACCACGTCGGCGTAAAAGCGGGCGCTGGACTTGGGGATCCGGCGCTGCGTGCCGAAGTCGACGAAGATGATCCCGAACCGCTTCTGGTAGCCCCAGCCCCACTCGAAGTTGTCGAGCAGCGACCAGACGTAGTAACCGGCCAGATTGACGCCGTCGGCGATGGCGCGGGCGGCGGCGGCCAGATGCTGATGCAGGTACTTCACCCGTTCAGGGTCATTAACCAAACCCTCGGGGTTCACGTAATCCTCAGCGGCGCAGCCGTTCTCGGTGATGAACAGCGGCAGCGAGGGAGCGTCCTTCGAGAGCCTGGTGAGCAAGTCGTACAGCCCGTCCGCGTCGACGATCCAGCCCATGTCGGTCCGCTCGAGCCAGTCGGGGCTGAACTCCACGACACCAGGCAGGCCCCCGCGCGGCCGGCTCTCGTTCCTGCGCAGGTCGGCCGGGTCGCCGGCCCGCAGGTAGGTGCTCGCGTAGTAGTTGACGCCGAGGAAGTCGACGGGTTGCCCGATCGTCGCCATGTCGTCGGTGGAGATCAGCGAGCCGGGCGGCAACAGCTCGGGGCTGGCGTGGGCCGGGTAGCGGCCCATTAGCACGGGGTCGAGGAACAAGCCGTTCAGGTCCGCGTCGGTGATAAGCATGGCCTGCTCAAGGGCTTCGGGCCGGGAATCGCCGAGCACCTTTACCGGGTGCATGTCGAGCGTGATGCCTATCTTGGCGCCGGGCAGCGCGCTGCGGAGCGCGGTGGTGGCCAGCCCGTGCGCCAGCAGCAGGTAGTGCGTGGCAGCCGCGGCAGCGGCTGGATCATTTAGGCCGGGTGCGTGCTCGCCGGTGCGGTAACCGTGGCTGGCCACGACCTGCGGCTCGTTCAGCGTGATCCAGCGGTTGACCCGGTCGCCGAGCGCGGCTGCGACGAGAGCTGCGTAATCTGCGAAGCGCTTGGGCGTGTCCCGTATCGCCCAGCCGCCCTTGTCCTGGAGTTCCTGCGGCAGGTCCCAGTGGTAGAGCGTCACGGCGCCTGCGATGCCCTGGCTGGCGAGCTCGTCGAGCAGCCTCTTGTAATAGTCGAGGCCCTTCTGGTTGGCTGGCCCGCGGCCGCCGGGCTGTACGCGCGGCCACGAGATGGAGAACCGGTAGCCATTGAGCCCGAGCTCGGCCATCAGCCTGACGTCCTCGCGGTACCGGTGGTAAGAGTCGCAGGCGATGTCGCCCGTGTCGCCGCCCCGCACATTGCCCGGAGCGCGGGCGAAGGTATCCCAGACCGACGGGCCGCGGCCGTCAGCGGCCGCTGCTCCCTCGATCTGGTACGCGGCTGACGCCGATCCCCAGGTAAAGCCCGCAGGGAATGACAGCAAGCCGTTGGCGCCCGACGCTTCGGCTGACCCTTCAATGCTGTGCCCGCTAACGGCAAGCCCGCCCACAGTCTGCCCGTTGACGCTGTCGCCGCCTGAATTGGGCCCAGGCATCGTCATTGACCCTCCTTGGCGCTCCGCCGCAATGATCATTGCCGGGCTGGGAGACCTTGACGCCACATGTACCGAGTCTTAGGGTAAGCGGTTAGATCAGCTTGATGCAACCGCTTAGACAATCGCGGTGCAACCGCTTAGACAGGGGCTGCGCCGTCGCATGGTAGCTAACGTCCCGCGCTTTTGAACCCCGCAGGATTGGGGCGATCGCGATGCCGCAGAGGGAGCGAGAAGCCGGCAGCGTCGTGACGCTCTACGACGTCGCATCCCTCGCGGGCGTCTCCACCGCGACTGTGTCCAGGGTTGTGCACGGCCAAGACCGGGTGCGGGATTCGACCCGCGCTCGGGTGCTCGCCGTCATCGAGGAACTCGGTTACGTGCCCAACGGCGCGGCACAAAGTCTATCCCGTCGGCGCAAGGACGTGATCGGCCTGGTCTGCCTGGAGCGCAATGCGCCGAAGCTCCAGTACGACATCGAGAGCATGAGCCTGCTCTTCTACGACGAGATCCTGCGCGGGGTCGAGGCGCGCATCAGGCACCAGAGCTGGTCGCTGCTGATCACCTATCTCGAAGACGATGGCGAGCCCGACCTGCCGCGCTTGCTGTCGCTGTCCGGCAAGGTGGACGGGCTGCTGATCGGGGAGGGCATCGTCCCCTCGCATTTCCTGGCCCGCCTGTCCGAGCGGCTGCCCGTCGTGGTCATCGCGGGAAACCCGCGCGAGCGCGCGGCCGATGTGGTGACGGCCGACAACCGTTCTGGGTCGGCCGCGCTGGTGAATCACCTCATCGAGGAACATGGCCGCCGGCGGCTCTTCTATGTCGACGGGCCGCCGACCGCGCCGGACGCGCGCGAGCGGCGCCGGGCGCTTATGCATGTGCTACGCGAAAGGCCCGAGGCTCAGCTCGTGGGCACCTCCCACGGCATGTTCAGCGTCGCCAGCGGGGAAGAGGCCGGCCAGGGGTTGCTCGCCGCGGAGGCCGGTCCGCTGCCCGACGCGGTTGTCTGCGCGAACGACCAGATGGCGATCGGTGTGCTGCAGGCCCTGTCGGGAGCCGGGATCCGGGTTCCGGCCGACATGGCCGTGGTCGGATTTGACGATATTTTCCCCGCAAGCCTGTGCGACCCGCCGCTGACGACGGTCCACCAGCCGATAGGCCCGCTCGGTGCGCGAGCCTGCACTCGGCTGCTCGACCGGATCGCGAGGCCCAGCCTGCGCCAGAAAGTGGAGATGCTGCCGACCGAGCTCGTGCTGCGGTCCAGCTGCGGCTGCCCGCCAGGAACGATGACCAGGCGGCCGGTGCCGCGGCTGCGGACCATCCGCGCCGGAGTTAGCGCGCCCGCCCTAGCGCCGTTAGCTTGCCGCCAGCCAGCCCCGGCGGGAACGAGCTAAGAAAGGAGAGCGGGAATGTCTTTCATCCTCAGGCGGCTGGCGTTCTACGCCGTCGCGGCCTGGGTCGCGCTCACCGCGAACTTCTTTCTCCCCAGGGCCATGCCGGGTAATGCGGTGCAGGCGATCATGGCGAAGTTCCCGAACCTGCAGCCCGCGGCCTACCAGGCGCTAGAGGCCATGCTCGGCGTCGGCCATCTCGGTTCACTTTGGCATCAGTACGTGGCTTATCTGGGCGACGTCTTCACACTCAATTTCGGCATCGACCTGAGCCAGTACCCGGCCAAGGTCTCGACGCTGCTCGGCCAGACGATTCCCTGGACCCTCACTCTGGTCGGCACCGCCACCGTGATCGCGTTCTTCATCGGCACGGGGCTTGGCATCATCGCTGGCTGGCGGCACGGCGGCTGGCTCGACCGGGCACTGCCAGGCCTGATGTTCTTCCAGGCGATGCCGTACTTTTTCCTGGCGCTCATCCTGATCGAGCTACTCGCGACCCGGGGCATTTTCCCGATCGGACAGGGCTACGCGGGCGGCCTGATCCCCGGCTGGAATTCGGCATTCATCGGCAGCGCCATCTACCACTCGATCCTGCCGGCCTTCACGATCGTGATCACAACGATGGCGGGCTGGATGCTGCAGATGCGCAACGTCATGATCACGACCATCGGCGAAGACTATGTCGTGGCGGCCCAGGCCAAGGGGCTGACCAGCCGCCGGGTCGTCTTCACCTACGCGGCGCGGAACGCGATCCTGCCGCAGCTGCAAGGGTTCGGCCTGGCGCTCGGTTTCGTGGTATCCGGTGCGATCGTCATGGAGATCGTCTTCTCCTACCCAGGCATCGGCCTGCTGCTGCTCACCGCCGTCACGTCTAACGACTACCCGCTGATGCAGGCGATCTTCCTGGTGATCACCTTCGCCGTCTTGCTGGCGAACCTCATCGTCGACTTCATCATCGTGGCCGTCGATCCGCGCGCCAGGACGAGGGAGACAGCCCGATGACCGCCGCACCCCCGCTGGTCGCCGGCGCGGCCGCGATTACGGCGAAGCCCCAGCCCCAGCGCCTCGGCCAGTGGCGGCGTCTGCCGGTCAAGGCCAAGGCGGGGGCCATCCTGCTCGGCGTCTTCGTACTGGCGGCCGTGATCGGACCGTTCGTGACGCCATACGACCCGTCGTTCCAGAGCCCGAACCCCAGCCTGGCGCTGCGCGCCCCGTCGGCGGCCCATCTGCTGGGGACGACGCAGAGCGGGCAAGATGTGTTGTCCCAGCTGCTGGTCGGCATTCGGCTCACCCTCGAGCTAGCCTTGCTGGTCGGCGGCGCGGCCACGGCGCTGTCGGTCATTGTCGGCGTGACCGCGGCTTTCCTCGGCGGACTGTGGGATGACTTCCTCTCGCTGGTCTCCAACGTGTTCCTGGTGATCCCGTCGCTGCCGCTGCTGATCCTGCTGCTCGGGTACCTGCCCCAGAAGGGCGAGACGGCGACCATCATCGTGCTCAGCGTGCTCGGCTGGCCGTGGGGTGCGCGGGTGATCAGGGCCCAGACGATGGCGATCCGCGGCCGGGACTTCGTGGCCGCGGCCAGGGAGACCGGCGACAGCACGTGGCGAATCATCGCGGTCGAGATCGTGCCGAACGAGATCAGCCTGATCGCGGCAAGCTTCGTGAACACGGTGCTATACGCCATCGGTGCCTCGGTGGCGCTGGCCTTCATCGGCCTGGCCGACGTGAACAGCTGGAGCCTGGGGACGATGCTCTACTGGGCCCAAAGCCAGCAGGCACTGCAGCTCGGCGCCTGGTGGTGGTTCGCGCCGCCCGGCCTGGCTGTGGCGTTCATGGGCACCGGCCTGGTCCTGCTCAATACCGGCATCGACGAGCTCGGCAACCCGCGGCTGCGCGACGCCAGCAGCGCTAACCGGATCGCCGGCCGCCGGATGCGGCCCGCCGATCCGACCCCGGTGTGGCAGGAAGAGGCGCCGTCCCGTGGCCGCCTCGCCGGACTCGCCGCGTCGTTCTCCCGCACCTCGCTGCTCGAGCGAAGCGGACCGGCCCGCAGCGCCCCGCTCGAAGCGCGGCCCGCGAGCGGCGCAGGCGACAGGGCCCGGCCATGACCGCAGAACCGGTGCTCGACATCCGCGACTTCTCGGTCGTGTACCGCACACCCGGCAGCGACGTCCGGGCCGTGCACGAGGTCAACCTGGCGTTGCACGCCGGCGAGATCGTCGGCTTGGTCGGCGAGAGCGGGTCTGGCAAGTCCACGCTCGCGTACGGCGCCTGCCGCCTGCTCAGGGCGCCCGCCGTGATCACGAGCGGTAGCGTCACCTACCGAGGGCGCCGGGCGGCGAGCCCGACCGACATCCTGCGGATGCGCCCCGATGACCTGCGGCGGCTGCGCTGGCGCGAGATCGCCATCGTGTTCCAGAGCGCGATGAACGCGTTGAATCCCGTGCTCAACGTGCGCGACCAGATCCTCGACGCCATTGACGCGCACCTGCGGATGCCTCGGCAGCAGGCGCTGGACAAGGTCAGCTCGCTGCTGGAACTCGTCGGCATCCCGGCCGCGCGGCTGCGCAGCTACCCGCACGAGCTGTCCGGCGGCATGCGGCAGCGGGTGATGATCGCGATGGCGCTCGCGGCCGACCCCGAGGTCGTAATCATGGACGAGCCGACGACCGCGCTCGACGTCGTGGTCCAACGGGACATCCTGGCCCAGATCGTCGAGCTGAAGGAGCGCCTCGGCTTTTCGATCCTGTTCATCACCCACGACCTGTCGCTCCTGCTCGAACTGGCCGACCGGATCGCCGTGATGTACGCCGGCCAGCTGATGGAGGTCGGCGCCGCCGGTCAGATCCAGCACGCGCCGGCCCATCCCTACACCAGGGGCCTGCTGCACTCGTTCCCTTCGCTGCACGGTCGGCGCCGCGACCTGGCTGGCATCCCCGGCACGCCGCCTGACCTGCGCCGGGCGTTGGCCGGCTGCCCGTTCCTGCCGCGCTGCGGATACGGCACCCAGGCCTGCACTGGGGTCGATATGAAGCTCGGGCCTGTGATCACATCCGCAGACCCCTGGCACGCGACCGCCTGCCCGTTCGTGCAGCCCGAGACCGATGATCTGGTGCCGCGAGCCCCGGCGGGTGCCGAGGAACGGCAGGAGGTGACCGGGGCATGAGCGAGCTGTCGGTCGCGTCTGTGGCGGCGGGACGCGGATCGCTGGCCATGCAGGCCGACTCGCTCTGCAAGGACTACCGGCTCGGCCACGGTCAGGTCCTGCATGCGGTGCGAGACGTCTCGTTCAGCCTGTACCGCGGCGCCGTGGTCGCGCTGGTCGGCGAGAGCGGCTCTGGCAAGTCCACGGTGGCGAAGCTGCTTGCCGGGCAGGAGCATCCCACCTCGGGGACCATCTGCCTGGACGGCGAGCCGGTCGACTTGCGCTCGAGGCGCTCATTCCGGCGGTACAAGAGCGAGGTGCAAATGGTCTTCCAGGACCCGTTCGCCTCGCTCAACCCGGTGCACACGGTGCGCCACCACCTGGACCGGCCGGTTCGGCTGCACCAGCACGCGCGCTCCAGGGCAGACGTAACCGCTGAAGTCAGTGACCTGCTCGAGCGGGTGCACCTGATGCCGGCCGAGCAGTACCTCGGCAAATACCCGCACGAGCTGTCCGGCGGCCAGCGCCAGCGGGTCTCGTTCGCCAGGGCGCTCGCCGCCCGCCCGACCGTGCTGCTGGCCGACGAGCCGGTCTCTATGCTGGACGTCTCCATCCGGCTGGAAATGCTCGCCCTGCTCGACGAGCTGCGCCGCGACTTCCGGCTCGCATTGCTGTACATCACCCACGACATCGCCTCGGCCAGGTACTTCGCCGACGAGGTGCTCGTCATGTATGCCGGCGAGATCGTCGAGCGCGGTCCGGCCGAGGAGCTGACCCAGCAGCCGGCCCATCCGTATACCCAGCTACTCGTGGCGTCGGCACCCGACCCCGACAACCTCGGGAGCACGCTCCGCGCGGGCGCCAAACACAACGTGAGGCCCGGCGCGGGCGCGGCGGCCCACGGCTGCCCATTCAGCCCGCGCTGCCCGTTCGCCGACGACCGTTGCCGCGCGGAGGATCCCGAGCTGCAGCGCGTCTCCGATACGCGTGCGGCCGCCTGCTGGCATCTGGATGCCGCGGCGGCGTCGAGGTCGGGCGTGGCTACCGCAGGGCGAGAAAGCGAGGTGTGAGGCATCAGAGGACTACGAGGACAAGCGCTGTCGACTATCCGCATCCCACGAAAGCAGGAGAGAGCATGAGGAGACTGCTGAGACGCCGAAGCCTGGCTGGCCTGGCGGCGGTGGCCACCATCTGCGGGGGGCTTGCCGCGTGCTCGTCAGGCCCGAACGCGGGGCAGGGCAACACGGGAGCTACGCCGACCCTGGTGATGGAGAGCTCGCCAGAGACCTCGATCACGCAGGCATTCAACCCGTTCGTCGCCACCCAGGCGGCGTACGGCATGGGTGCCACCGGCCTCATTTACGAACCGCTGATCGAATTCAACCTCGCTGCGCCGCCGCAGTATTACCCCTGGCTGGCGACGTCCTACGCCTGGGGCGACGGCGGGAAGCAAATCACCTTCACCATCCGGTCCGGCGTTAAGTGGAGCAACGGCAAGCCCTTCACTCCCGCCGATGTCGCGTTCACCTACAACATGATGAAGAAGAACGCCGCGATCAACCTGGGCGGCCTGGACATCTCCAGCGTGAGCACGTCAGGCAACAAGGTGACGCTGACCTTCCCCACTGCTCAGTACACGAATCTGCAGCAGATCGCCGGCGCCGCTATCGTGCCGGAGTCGATCTGGAGCAAGGCAGGCAACCCCGCGACCTTCGCCAATCCGAACCCGGTCGGGACCGGGCCGTTCGTGCTGGACAAATTCACGCCGCAGGGCTTCACCCTGAAGAAGAACCCGGGCTACTGGCAGGCGTCCAAGCTCAAGGTCGAGAAGGTCTACTTCCCGGTCTACACGTCCAACACGGGCGCACTGACCGCGTTGTTCTCCGGGCAGATCGACTGGACCGGCAACTTCATTCCCGGCCTGAAGGAGAAGTTCGTCGCTACCAACCCGAAGTACCACCACTACTGGGAGGCGCCAGGGGGCACCAACAGCCTTATGCCGAACCTGAACAAGTGGCCGACCAACCAGCTCCCGGTCAGGAAGGCGATAAGCCTCGCGATTGACCGCACGCTGATCGCCACCGAAGGCGAGGCAAGCCTGGAGAACCCGGTGCTGAACGCCACCGGCCTGACGCTGCCGACATTCGAAGCCTGGAGTGATCCGGTGAAGAACATGACCGTCTCGCCCAAGGCCGAGCCCGCTGCTGCGAAGGCCGTGCTCAAGGCGGCTGGTTACACCCTTAACAGCGGCGGCTTCTTCGAGAAGAACGGAAAGGTGGTCTCGATCGCGATCACTGACCCGGCGGCCTATACCGACTACGCCCAAGACGACGCGATCATCGCCCAGGAGCTGCGGGCTGCTGGGATCGACGCGACGTTCCAGGGCCAGGCGGTCAACACCTGGGCTACCGATATCGCCGCTGGCAACTTCCAGCTGACCATGCACTGGTCGAACGGCGGCCTCACCCCCTACAACATGTACCAGGGCTGGCTCAACAGCTCGCTCGCCACGGGCAAGACAGCCACCGGTGACTACGAGCGGCTCAAGGAGCCGGCGATCGACGCCGCGCTCGCCAAGCTCGCCGGCGCGTCGACAGTCGCCGAGCAGACAGCGGCGCTGGCGCCGATCGCGAAGTTTGTCGCCGCGAATCTGCCAATCATCCCCACCACCACGGCCTCACAGTGGTTCGAGTACAACAGTCAGCGCTTTGTCGGCTGGCCGACGGAGCAGAACCCATACGAGACCGGCCAGCCGTCGGGCTCCAACAATGGCGGGTCTACCGGCACTGACCTGGTCGTCATCTTGCACCTACGGCCAAGGACGTAGAACTTAGCCGATCGAGACGATCCGCTCCCGGGCCTCCCCTCCGGGAGAGGGCACACGTGGCGCCGCCGGCATCAGATGCCGGCGGCGCCACCTGTTCGGCAGACAATGCAGCGATGACCCGCTGTCAGGGGAAGGACACCACGTCGCTCGGGGTGCCGGCCGTGGCCGCCGTCACCGGGGCGCCGACCCCGTCAACCACAGAATTGATCCCGCCCGAGCCGGACAGGAACACGGTCAGCAGGTCGTGTAGCCGCACGCCGGGCGCCGTGCTCGGAGCCTGGAAGGCCTCCGTCGCGACGATCGGCAGGCCCTGGTTAAAGAAGCAGTAGCTGCCGAGGCCGTAGCCCGTGAAGCCGCGGACATTGTCCGTGACCGCGAACGCAGGGTACCCGTCAGTGGTGGCGTTCGCCATCCAGGCCGCCTGGCTCGGCGGGTCGTACGGCATCTCATTCTGGAAGAAAATGTCCGTGCCGCCCTGGCCGCTCCAGATCACCTGCGTCTTCTGGTAGTGCTCGACGAACAGGCCGTAGGCAGTGACGTCGTCGCCGGTAACGATCAGGCCGTGATCGCCGACATTGTCAGTCCAGCCCACCCCGGCGCCATGGTCGGCCCGCCAGGCCCAGATGTTGTCGAGTATCACGTCCGAGCTGTTTACCACCAGGCTGTTGGTCGCCTGGCCTGGCTCAGCCCCGCCGATCCTGAAGTAGATGTCCTGCACCAGCGTCGGATCGTCCTGGCTCGCGCCAGGACGATCGCCAGGGGCGCCGACCTGCAGCAGGACAGGGGAGTTCACCGGTCCGGCGTCGAAGATCAGCCCAGAGAGCTTGACGCCAGGCACGCTGGCGACCCGCATCGAGACGTTGCCCTGGTCCGGGATCAGCGTGGCCAGCCCGAGCCCGAGGACGATCGTGTCCGGCCTGCTCACCTTGATCGCCTGGTTGAGGTGATAGACGCCGGGAGTGAGGATCAGATCTTGGCCGAGCGCGAGCGCGAGATTGATCCGGGCGACGGGAGTGTCTGGCGTTGCGATGAAGAACCTGGTCACCGGGATCGACTGGCCCGCGGCGGCCCCGTTCGTCCAGGTCGGCCCGACCGAGTCGTGCTGCACCGCGGGCACAAATACCCGGTAGCCGCCGTCGGGGCCGATGTAGAGGAACGGCTCCTCCTGCGTCACCGGGCTTGTCGCCAGCGTGGTGTACGGGCCGGCGCCGCCTGGCATTCCGAAGGCCTGGGCAGGCGCGCCGTTGTCCCCGGCGAACACCTGGTTCCACACGCCGTTCGTCCAGCCGTCCAAGTTGCTGTTCCGCACGATGAACTGCTGCTGCGATCCGTTGACGATCGTCCCGCCCTTGAACTGCGAGTCGGCCACGAACCCCCCGCTGGCGAACTGCGGTCCGGCGGAGCAGTAGTCCATGAAAGACATGGTGCCGCCGTTGATGTCGACCCGGCGCATCGGCGCGGCCTGCGACACCGCCCAGAACTCGGTCTTCGTCTGGCAGCCTGAGCCGCCCGCGATGTTGATGGCCAGATTCGACAGCGACCGCCAGAAGTTGTCCAGGGCGATGCAGTTGGTCGTACCAGGGGCGCTCGGGAAGCATTGGTTGTACACGTCGACCGAGCCGTTGATCACGACGTCGCCAGGCGCTGCCCCGAGGCCGGCGACCTGGGTGTAGTAGCCGACCTGGAAGATCAGCGGGTCGACGGGCGTCCCGTAGGTACCTGGCTCGAAGAGCAGCGCGTACCGCTGGGTGCCGAACTGGTTCGGGACCTGCTGGCTGGCGATCGCGTCCACGGTCGACTGGATCTGGCTCTGCGGCATGCTCGGCGTGAAGACGTAGACGTTCGGGCCGAAGTCAGGCGCGCCCGGCACGTGCGGCGCCGCCGGAATGTGCCGCGGCGTGGCGGCGTGCTCTGCCGTCGTGGCCGGCGCGGCCGCCCGCACTGGAGCGGCCAGTGCCGCCGGCGCAAGCGCGATGGCGGCATAAGTCGCTGCGGCGAGTGCAACGACGACGCTGACACAATGGCGGATTGAACGGCGCCGACCCGCGGGTCGCACCGGGCGCGAACGGGCGGCGGTCCGTATCACGTCTGACCTCCTCGGCGAACTACTGGCAAATCTGTTTGTCAGTAGCGTATGCCTCCGGTCCATTCTTGGTCCGCCGACTTCCGGCTGAGCGAAGGTGCCGCCAGCGAGCCGGTGCCGCCAGCTACAGCGCTGCGAGCTCGTCGGTCAGGTCGTCCAGGCCGAGCGAGCCTTGTGATAGCGCGGACATGTGCCAGGCCTTCAGGTCGAACTCGCTGCCGCTGGCTGCGTGCGCTGCCTTCGCCGCGTCCCTGCCCGCCAGCCAGGCGCGCTCGCCGAGCTTGTAGCTGATCGCCTGGCCTGGGCCGCTCAGGTACCTGATGATCTCGCTGGCCAGGAACTCAGCGTCCCGGCCGCTGTGCGCGGTGAAGAACTCAAGGCCCAGGTCAGGTGTCCAGGTCTGACCGGCGCCGAGCGGGGAGTCACCGGGGACCCGCAGGCCCAGGTGCATCCCGATGTCGATCACTACCCTGATGGCGCGCATGTTCTGCGCATCCAGATAGCCGAGCCGCGCGCCAGGTGTGGACAGATAGCCAAGCTCGTCCATCAGCCGCTCGGCATACAGCGCCCAGCCCTCGCTGCACGCGCTCACGCCGCCGACCGTGCTCTGATACATCGACAGGTCCTTCGCCAGGTATCGCCACTGTGCGAGCTGCAGGTGATGGCCGGGCACACCCTCGTGGTACCACGTGCTGATTAGGTTCCACAGCGGGAACCTGGTCCGGTCCAGCGTCGGCAGCCAGGTCCGGCCTGGCCGGGAGAAGTCCTGTGACGGTGCCGTGTAGTACGGCGCGGCCGCGCTTCCAGGCGGCGCGATCCTGGCCTCGACCCTCTTCAGGGGCGCCGCCAGGTCGAAGTGGGTCCCGTCAAGATCCGCGATCGCCCGGTCCATCATGTTCTGCAGCCAGGCCCGGATCTCCGCAACGCCGTCGATCGCCTCGCCATCCTGATCGAGATGGTGCATCGCCTCGACTGCTGAGGATCCGGGCAACACCAGCTGCGCCTCGGCGCGCATCTGCTCCTGCAGATCCTTGAACTGATCCCAGCCCCAGTCGTAGGCCTCCCGCGGGTCCAGGCTGGCGCCGGTCCAGCGCCTGGCGCAGACTCGGTAGCGGTCGGCTCCCACGCCGTCCGGCGTGTCCGCCGCTGCTGGCAGGTACTCATCGGCGAGCCAATCGGCGAGCGCGGCGACGGACTCATTCGCTGCGGCCGCCGCCTGATCGAGATCGGCCCGCACGGCCGGAGAGACATCTGCGGCCGCCACGAAATCGGCGAACCAGCCGCGCCCGTCCGCGACGGCTGTCCATTCCCGCATCTGGCCGGCAGCCGTACGCACGACCCGCGGGCCGGCGAGCAGCCCGCGTCTGGTGCCCTCGGCGAGCGAGGCCCGATACCCGGCGAGCGCCTGACCGACCCGCGCCATCCTGCGCGCGACCGCCGCCCAGTCATCCTCGCTCGCCGTCGGCATATCGAGGAAGGCGCTGCGGACCCGGTGCGGCGGCCCGAAGATATTCGAGACCGCGCGCAGGTGCTCGCCCGCGGCACTCATCGCCAGGCCGGCGTCGAGGCGCTCGCGCAGCAGCCGCGCGCAGCGGCGCTCGTCGCCGCTGCGCACCTCGGTCACCGTCGCCAGTTCGGCGAGCGTGGCGCGGGCGAGATCGTCGATCGCCTCCTGTCCGGCCGGGGACAGATCAGGCAGCCGGTCTTCGCCCTGGCGCAGGCCGAGCGCCGTGGCCAGGATCGGATCGAGGTGGGCTAGCGCGCTGACGTAGCGGTCGGCCACGTCGCGCACCGGTCGCGGCTCAGCCTGATTGCCAGGGGCGGGAGGTCCGGTCATGGCATCAGTCCGTGCTGCGGGAATACCGCCTTGCGGGTAGCCATGATGGCCTGGTCGATCGGCTCGCCGGGGTCATAGCCGTTCTCGAACGGCGGATACCTGGCTGGTGCTTGCTCGGTCATGAACTCCGGCGCCGTTGCCCTGGTGCGCCGCGCGACGTAGTCGCGCCAGCCGGGCGGCGTCCGGATCGCTGGATCAATGGGCCGCCCGCTCGCCTCGGCCAGCAGGTGCGTCCAGGTTCGCGGGACCACCTGGACAAGCTCGTAGCCACCGCCCCCGGTCAGCAGCCACCGACCTCCTGTCGTCTCGTGCGCGAGCTCGTGAATCGCGGCGTGCGCGGCCCGCTGCGCATCGATGGTCAGCTCCAGGTTGGCGAGCGGGTCCATCCAGTGCGTGTCGCAGCCATGCTGGCTGACCAGGACCTGCGGCCCGAAGGCGCGGAGCAGCGGCGGGACGACGGCATGGAACGCACGCAGCCAGCCAGCGTCCCTGGTTCCGGCCGGCAGCGCGACGTTCACGGCGGACCCCGCAGCGCCGGGACCGCCGGTTTCCGACGCCCGGCCGGTGCCGGGAAACAACGTGCGGGGGTCCTCGTGCAGGCTGATCGTGAGCACTCGGCTGTCGTTGTAGAACGCGGCCTGGACGCCGTCTCCGTGGTGCACGTCGATGTCCACGTAGGCGATCCGTTCGGCGTCATGGGCCAGCAGCCAACTGATCGCGATAGCCGGATCGTTGTAGACGCAGAACCCGCTGGCGTGATCACGCATCGCGTGGTGCAGGCCGCCGGCGATGTTCACCCCGTGCTCGGCGGTGCCTGACCAGACCGCGCCGGCGGCTGCCAGCGTCGCACCGGCGACAAGTGCCGACGCCTCGTGCATGCCAGGGAAGATCGGGTCATCGGCAGTGCCCAGGCCGTACCGGGTCGCGTTGCGGCTCGCGCCGCCGCTTCCAGCCTGCTTGACCGCCGCGATATAGGCCTTGTCGTGCACGTACTCAAGTTCGGAGTCGGTCGCGGGCTCAGGCTGGGCGACGGTGACGCCGTCGGCGTCGAGTACCCCGAACGCGCGGGCAAGCTCGATGGTCAGCTCGACCCTGACCGGCGCCAGCGGATGGGCGGGACCGAAGTTGTAGCTCGTCAGGCGCTCGTCCCAGGCGACATGCAAGGTGCAGGCCATTTGGTCATCCTCTCGCCGGGGCGTATTCGGCGATTAACCGGGGCCTATCGGAAAACCTGATCTGGCGGACGGTCTGTCACATCGCGAGGGACCTGCTGAGTGTTTCGGCTGGCTGGATCCGCGCGGCGAACATGGCGGGGATAATCCCGGCCAGCATCCCGGCTGCTGCTCCGCCGAGCGGCGCGGGCAGGACGGTCAGCGGCGCGACGACGGGCACCCAGCCTCTGGCGCGGGCGAGGAGGATGATCACGGCAACGCCCAGGCTGGCCCCGGCCAGGCCGCCGATCAGCCCGAGAATCGCTGATTCGCAGATGACGTGGGCCAGGATGTGCCGCCGCCGGGCGCCGACCGCCCTGCGCAGCCCGAACTCCGCGCTTCGCTCGCGCACCGACAGCCAGGTGACACTGGCGATGCTCAGCGTCCCGATCGCCAGGCTGACCCAGCCCAGCACAAAGAACAGGCTGGTCAGAGTGCCGAGGACCTGATCGCGCAGCTGGCCAGGGCCGGGCGGAACGCGCACCAGGACCTGATCAGGCCGGTCCTGGCTGATCACAAAAGGTGCCTGCCGCGCCACCATGCCCGCAGCGCCCGGCCTCGTCCGGATCAGGACTGCGGGCATCGCTCCCGCTCGCTCGTCCGGCGGGCCCCACAGCGCGGTGGCCGTCGCCGAGGGCAGCACAACCGACCACAGGATCGACCGCTGCCCGGTGGCGTGGCTGACGATTCCGATCACTACGCACGGCACGTCGTCGATGTAGACGGCGCGCTGCAGGCGCAGGTCGCTGATCCCCAGGGCCCTCGCCACGACCGCGCCTGCCAGACAGACCTGGGCGTGATGGGCCTGGTCCCAGGCGCCGAAGAGCCTGCCGCTGCCGAGCTTGGCCGAAACGGCGGCCAGGAATCCTGGAGAGGCCGCAATGACCGGCGCCCGCCTGGCCGTACCTGGTCCGGGGGTGACGCGGTTGCCTGCCGTGCCGTCGGCAGTGCCAGCCGGGCCCCCGGGGCCTCCGGGGGCCCCGGGGCGAGGCCGCGCGGAAACGATCAGCGGGCGGCCCAGCCGCAGCGGCCAGAACACGCCGGCCGCGATGACGCCGTGCAGGGCCCTGAGGCGCTGCTGCAGACCGGCCGGGTATGGCACGGCCGCCGGAGCCGGGCTGACGCGCTTCTGGCTGATCCAGACGTGCGTCGGCAGCCGATGCGCGAAATCCGACGTAACCTGCCCGCCGGCCGTGCTGGCCAGCCCGAGCGCCGTCACGAACCAGGCCACGCCGAGCAGCGTACCGAGGCTGGTGACCAGGGCCCTGGCAGGCTTGGCGAGGATCGCGGTGCATGCCTCGCCGACGGCGTCCGCCGGCCGCAGCCGGGTCGGCTGGCTGATCTTGCGGCGGATCACGGACTGAGGTCCTCGGCGAACGTCCCAGAGCTGGCTGGGCCGAGGGCCAGGCTGCGGGAGCTGTGCGCCGCGGCCAGCTGATCGCGGGTGGCGATCAGGACCGTCGTGCCCGCCTTGTGCAAGCCGACGAGCAGGCCGATCACGTGAGCTGCCGCCTCCTGATCCAGGCTGGCCGTCGGGTCGTCGCAGAGCAGCAGGCTTGGGTTACCGGCAATCGCCCGCGCGACGGCCACTCGCTGCTGCTCACCTGCGGGCAGCTCGCTGGCCAGCGCGTGCATGCGGTGCGCCATGCCGACGCGTTCGAGCGCGGCGGCCGCCACGTTCGCGCGCTGCTGCCTGCGCAACCCCGCGTACAGGGCCGGCAGCATCACGTTGTCCAGTACCGACCTGGACTGCAGCAGCTGCTGCCGCTGGAAGACGCTGCCGATCACGCGGCCGCGCAGGGCCGTCCTGTCCTTGTCGCCGAGCCTGGTCACGTCGAGGCCGTTCAGCAGGTAGCTGCCGGTCGTCGGCCTGAGTAGCAGGCCGACGACACTCAGCAGTGTCGACTTGCCCGATCCGGCCGGCCCGGTCAGCGTGACGAGTTCGCCGTGGCGGACCGCGAGGTCGACTGTGCAGAGCGCAGGTGAGCGCCGGCCAGGATAGGTCACGCCCGCACCGCGCAACTCGATCAAGGGATGAGCCGATGGGCGGCTTATCGGCTGCGTGAGTGTTTCCTGGAGCACGCGGGTCTGGCGAGCCGCCCCGCGGCCGCTCAGTGTTTCCTGGAGCGCGCGGGTCGGGCGAGCCGCCCCGCGGCCGCTCAGTGTTTCCTGGAGCGCGCGGGTCTGGCGAGCCGCCCCGCGGCCGCTCAGTGACTCGGTGGCCATGGGCCGACTCCGATCAGCACCCGGTCACCTGGTCGGAGTTGCCCGCGTCGCACGGACTGCACGGCCACCAGGCCGTCGGCGGTTGGCCCGGTGAAGATCGCGACGCGGACCCGGCGGCCGGCAGTGATCTTGACGACGTGGGTCGCGCGCCCGTGCCCCGCCGCCAGGATGGCCGCGGCCGGCACGGTGAGGACGGGGGTGCTCGTGACGGGCGCCCGGAGCGTCAGCCGGACGCTGGCGCCGATCATCCGCTGCGGGAGTGCCCGGCGCGGCCTGACCAGGACCGGGTAGCCATGGGCGGGCGGGCCGCCCAGCGTGGCCAGGTGGCCGATCCTGGTCACCGTCCCCGTGACGGTCAGCCGCGGGCTCGCCGCCACGATCTGTGCCGACATGCCCCGGCGTGCCTGCGCGGCCTGATGCTGGCTGAGAACTGCGCTGACATAGGGATTGCCGGTGACGAGCGTCAGCACGGCCGAGTTGCCGACCAGATCGCCGACCCGCGGCGCGACCGAGGCGACGAGGGCTGACGTCGCCGGGATGAAGACGACCTCGCTCCTGGGCAGGTAGGCGCTCGGCTTGACGGGCACGGTGGCGGTCAGCTTGGTGGCGATCCCGCGGACTGCCGGGCCTGCCTGAGCTTTGGCTCGCCTGAGCCCCCGATGATAGACCGGCGCATCGTAGCCGAGATCGCGGTACAACAGGAGCAGGGCGAGCGCGGTGCTCGGCCCGAAGGAACCTGGCGGGTCGAAGTCGGCGTACCCCAGGCTCTGCAGAGCCCGCTGCAATTGGGTCACATCCGGGCCGTGGTCGCCCTCGTGCAGGTTTCGGTAGGCAGGCAGCCTGCCCCGCAGCACGATGATCGGCCTGCCGTCGATCTCGGCGATCACGTGACCTGGCCGGACGCGGTCGCCTGGCCTGACCGGCATCTGGGTAAGCGTCACCGTGGCGTACGGCGCCCTGCCCGTGACCGTGATTCTCCTCGACGACCGGACGATGCCCTGTACCGTGATGGCCTCGCGCATTAGCTGCCATCGCGCGACCGCGGTGAGAGTCGTGGCAGGCGGCGCGGCCGATCGCGCCGCCACATCGCGCGGCGACTCGATGAAGACCGTGGTTGCCAGGCCCACCACGGACATGACGACGACTCCGACGGCCAGCCCGCCAAAGAAGAACCGCCTGGCCATGAGCGGATCCGCTATGGGACCGGCCGCCGAGGTGGTGGCAGCAAGTCGCCGCATGGCTCAGCCTGTGTGGAAATCGGAGCCACGCACCGGCGAACCGTGAAATCCGGAACCGCGCAGCCCGGACCTCTGCAAATCGGGCCAGAACTGGCCGGGTCGGCACAGGCCTGACCGGCACTGGCCTGACCGGCACTGGCCGGGCCGGCGCACACCAACATGGCGCAAGTTCTCATCGATGCGCCGTCCCGCGGCGCGCGACCCCCCGTACACCGTCGACCCCCCGTCTACCTCGCGCAGGCTACCACGGTGCGGCATGCGGATCACCGAAGAGCGACTGACTGGATCCTGGCATCCGGCGCTGAGCCCGGTGGCTAGGCGCTCAGCGGGCCTTTGATGCCGACGGCAAGGTTGCCGGCTGCCGCGACTTCCCGTGCGCCGCGCCGCGGCTTCCGGTCAACTGCGGACAAAGTCCCTGGTTGGCGGGGGCCAAGCCACGCCCGCGGCCGAACATGACGGGCCAGAGCGCGTGAGAACGGCCGGGCCGAGGGAATGCTTCCTTGGTGCGACGGACGGGGGGCCGGAGCTCACGAAGAGTTCCGAAGGTGCCGCTGATCAGGCGAATTGCCCGATCGATCGGAGCTGACCGCAATCCACTGCGGCGTCCGATCGACCGCTTCGAGTGCGCGATACGGCTGCTGCTCGTGCTGGCGTTCGTGACCTGCGGCCCGCTGGTCGCGCCCGTGACCGGTCATTTGAGCGAGGTCGCCGGCCTGCGCGAGGTTCAGCGCGAGGCTTCATGGCGCCAGGTGGATGCGGTTCTGTTGCGCCCGGCTCCGGCGCATCTGTCTGGCTACGGGTCGATGGCGACCTTCTGGGTGGCCGGCAAGTGGCGGGCACCGTCAGGCGCAACCAGGGAAGGGATGGTCCCGACCAGGACCGGTGTCCCGGCAGGCAGCAAGATCCGGATCTGGGTCGACTGGTCGGGCCGGGTGACTGGACGCCAGCCGCTGACCGCCGGCATGGTGCAGTCTCGGGCCGTGCTGTTCGAGATCGGCAGTGTCGCCGGGCTCGCTGGAGCGCTGCTCGTGCTGGCGTGGCTAATCAAGGTGATGCTCAACCGGCGCCGGATGGCGTACTGGGGAATCGAGTGGGCGTGCTTCGGTCCGCGCTGGACTACCAGGCGCTGGCCGCGGAGCTGACCTCGACCCAGCTCAGCGCTGCCCGGTGAACTCAGCCCGAGCGTGTGCGCAGGACATCGGCAACTGCCCTGGCGATCTCCAGGTCTTCGCCTGCCGTCACTACCACGGTCCGCACCGGGGCGCCCTGCACGCTGATCTCGGCGTCGGCGCTGGCCGATACGTTCAGGCCAGGATCGACCGCCACGCCAAGGAAGCCGAGTCGCTCCGCAGCCGCGGCCCGCAGCCGCGCCGAGTGCTCCCCGATCCCCCCGGTGAAGGTGAGCGCGTCCATGCCGTTCATGGCGGCTGCCATCGCGGCGACGGCGGCGACAAGCCGGTGTTCGTGCACGGCGAGCGCGAGGCTCGCGGCTGGCTCACCCCCGTCCGAGGCCGCCGTCACTGCCCTGAAATCTCCGCTGCCGTCGGCCAAGTCAGCCAGCGCCGCTAGCCCGGACCGGTACTCGAGCGCATCAGCCAGGGCGGCAGGCGGCACCGTGGCGGCCAGCCAGGCGATCAGGCCAGGATCGATACTGCCCGACCTGGTCGCCATCACCAGGCCGTCGACCGGAGTGAATCCCATCGTGGTCTCTACGCTGCGGCCGCCCCGCACTGCCGCCAGCGATGAGCCGGCTCCAAGGTGGCATGTCACCACTCGGAATTGGTAAATATTGCTAATGTCGAGCATTTCCGCGGTGCGCCGCGCGGCGTAGCTGTGCGACAAGCCATGGAACCCGAACTTCCGCAGCCCGTACTCATCGCGCCAGGTGGCGGGGAGCGGGTAGGTCGATGCCTCCGCAGGCAGGCCGGCGTGGAAAGCCGTGTCGAAGCACGCCACCTGCGGGACGTCACCGAACACGGCAGCTGCGGCCTCGATCCCGGCCAGCGCACGCGGCTGGTGCAGCGGCGCGAGCGGCGTCAGACTGGCTATTGCGGCGCGGACCGTGTCGGTGATCAGCGTGGCCGTCGTGAACAGGCTGCCCCCGTGCACGACGCGGTGCCCGATCGCGGCCGGTGGCTTCGGTGCAGCGGCCAAGTCTCCCAGATAGGAACGCAGCGCAGGCTCGTCCGCAGTCCCGTCCCAGCGATCGATGTCGCGGCGCTCGGTGACGACGCCATCGGCGCCCACCACTGAGAGTTTCAGGCTGCTCGACCCCGCGTTGACGACAAGAACACCCGCGGGCGCTTGTTCGCTCATCAAAGGCCTGGCACGCGGATCGCCTTGCCTCCCGCGTCTCTCACGCTCGCGCCGGCATCGGCTCGCCGGGCCAGCCTGCGCGCGTCCGGCCAGAGCCACTGCCTGATCTCGGGCAGGTCCTCGCCGTGGACAACGATCCACTCCCGGTGCCTGGCTCTACTGTCGGTCATCAGCTGGCGCAGCACTGCGGCCCGTGGTCCGAGTCCGGGAACCCGGTCGATCACATCCATCACCAGGTGAAACCGGTCCATGTTGTTCATGACCACCATGTCGAACGGGGTCGTCGTGGTGCCTTCCTCGATGTACCCGCGGACGTGAAGGTTGTCGTGGCCCGTTCGCCGGTAGGTGAGCCGGTGGATCAGCCACGGGTACCCGTGGTAGGCGAAGATCACCGGCTTGCCCGGGGTGAACAGCGCGTCGAACTCGGCGTCGGTCATCCCGTGCGGGTGCTCGGTGGCCGGCTGCAGCCGCATCAGGTCGACCACGTTCACGACCCGGACCCGCAGGTCGGGCAGCCGCTCGCGGAGGATAGCGGTCGCGGCGAGCACTTCAAGGGTCGGCACGTCCCCGGCGCAGGCCAGCACCACCTCGGGCTCGGCGCCGTCACCGTCGCTGCTGGCCCACTCCCAGATCCCCGCGCCCCGGGTGCAGTGCAGGATCGCGGCGTCCATATCGAGCCAGTCCTGGCACGGCTGCTTGCCCGCGACGATCACGTTGACGTAGTCCCTGCTGCGCAGGCAGTGGTCGGCCACCGACAGCAGCGTGTTCGCGTCCGGCGGCAGGTAGACCCTGATCACCTCGGCCTTCTTGTTGACCACGTGGTCGATGAAACCGGGGTCCTGGTGCGAGAAGCCGTTGTGGTCCTGCCGCCACACGTGCGAGGTGAGCAGGTAGTTCAGTGACGCGACAGGCCGCCGCCAGGGCAGCGCGCGTGAGGTCTTCAGCCACTTGGCGTGCTGGTTGAACATCGAGTCCACGATGTGGATGAACGCCTCGTAGCAGGAGAACAGCCCGTGCCTGCCGGTCAGCAGGTACCCCTCCAGCCAGCCCTGGCAGGTGTGCTCGGACAGGATCTCCATCACCCGGCCGTCCCGCGCGAGGTGCTCGTCGACCGGCAGGATTTCCTCCTCCCACGTCTTGCCGGTCACCTCGAGCAGCGCGCCGAGCCGGTTCGACTCGGTCTCGTCCGGGCCGAACACCCGGAAGTTCCCACATTCCGCGTTCAGCCGCATCACGTCGCGCAGCATCCCGCCGAGCACCCGGGTCGGCTCCGAGGTCCGCGCGCCGGGCGCGGGGACCGGGACCGCGTAGTCGCGGAAGTCCGGCAGCACCAGGTCGCGCAGCAGCACGCCGCCGTTGGCGTGCGGGGACGCGCCGAGCCGCAGCGGGCCCTTGGGCACCAGGCCGAGCAGTTCGGCCCGGGGAGCCCCGTCCGTGCCGAACAGCTCCTCCGGCCGGTACGAACGCAGCCACTCCTCCAGTTGACGCAGGTGCGCCGGGTTGGCCCGGACCTCGGCGAGCGGCACCTGGTGCGATCGCCAGGTACCCTCGACCGGTTTCCCGTCCACCTCCACCGGCCCCGTCCACCCCTTGGGCGTGCGCAGCACGATCATCGGCCAGCGCGCCCGCTCTCCGTCTGCCCCGCCGCGGGCACGCTCTTGGATGGCGTGGATCTCCGCGAGCGACTCATCCACCGCAGCGGCCATTTTTTGATGCATAACGGAAGGCTCGTGGCCGGTCACATGCCTCGGCCGGTACCCGTACCCGC